>Ga0194055_10003657_pt1 | contig 11770 bp, 7 predicted proteins | sample SepL449m_MetaG_FD_155482 | JGI IMG/M metagenome (GOLD analysis project Ga0194055, IMG submission 155482) | Anoxic zone freshwater microbial communities from boreal shield lake in IISD Experimental Lakes Area, Ontario, Canada - Sep2016-L442-9m | ecosystem: Environmental > Aquatic > Freshwater >... | reverse complement strand
TTTCCACTTCGAAAATGTGGAAGCCGATGTGCATGAACTCAGGCGCAAACTTCGTTGGCTCAGTATTTATCCGCAGGCGCTTCAAGGTTGCGTACAGCTCAGCAAACAAAAGACCAGCGACAAAACGCTAACCAAATACCTCACTAAAGAGATCATCAATTCACCCTTTAATAAAATGCCCGATGCAGGGGACAACAAACATTTCTTGTTGCTGGAACAAACTCATTTTTATGCCCTTAGCTGGATGATCGCTGAACTAGGCAAACTAAAAGACACCGGACTAAGGGTAATTGCCATTAAAGAAGCCCTGCAACAGGTATCTGTAACCGATCATGTGCAAGCCCTGAAAAAAGCCTATACCTATACCGGTAGTTTACAACCACAAATAAAAAATCTGCTCATAAAAGCAGATCAAATTTGTAAAGCATATTTCAAGGAGAAACAATTGCAAAAATTAGTGATCGGTACAGCAGCTACTTTGAAATAAGGTTTGATAAATCAACGTAATAATGACCTGACCAGCTTTTCCAGCTCATGGCCACTGGCATCAACGGCTACGATCATACCTGTTTTATCAAGCAAAAAAGTAGTGGGAATCTCGTCAACAAAATATTTTTCAGCGGCTTTAGCTGCCCATCCCCCATTGTCATTTACCTGGGTATACAACAATTTATCCTTTCGGATGGCCTTTTCCCAAGCAGCTTTCTTGGTATCAATTGAAACGGCATAAACCTCAAATCCCTGGTCGCGGAATTTTTTATACAATTTCACTACTTCCGGATTGGAAGCCCTACATGGTCCGCACCAACTGGCCCAGAAATCGACCAGCACTACCTTACCCTGAAAAGAAGACAGGGAAACCAAGCTATCCTGCACATTGGGTAAATTGATCTCCGGCGCCATCGTTCCCGGCTTTAACTGTGCCATGGATGAACTTGCAAAAAATACAATCGCCAATAATGAACACAATATTTTCATGAACAACATTTTTTCTTAAAGAATCTGGAAACCCATTTTAAAAAAGTACGAATCGTTTTCATAATTTATATTGAGGTTCACAAGTACCATCGACGATACTCATCAGCAGTATATTAATTTATAAAACCCCATTGAATGCCAAGCCGGATCATAAGACCTGGCGTAGGATAATGGGGTGCCGCAAAATTATTGTTGGTAAAGCCGAAACCATTGGTAAAACTCATGGTATTAAGGTTTTCGGCCCGAACAAAAGCAGTAAACGATTTGATCCTGAAATGAAAGAAAGCACTGATATCCGGACGATTGCTCAGGGTTACCGTATCCTGTGGCATGAACTGCCCCATTACCGGCGAATAATTATATCCTTTATAAGGCGTGTAATACCGAACCTCTATGCCCGTGCTCACATTCAGATTTTTAAAGTACTGCCCTTCAAATGCCAGTCGGTTTCTGGTAAAGAGCAATGGCACCTTCACCGGCGAAGCCCCATCAGTTTGCTGGGCCACCAGATCCACATACCAGTTCCATTTTTTAGTAAGCTTAATTTTCTTAGAAGCAAATACTTGCAGCAGATTAATGACCTTGCTGCTTTGTGCTGTATGGAAATAGTCGGTGAAATAACTGTAATTAGTAATCAGGTGGTTCTTAAACGCCAGGTTCACGAAAGCGTTGTTGGCGGTTGCGCCAAAACTGATGATATTCTCTTTTTTGGTCAGACTATAACTATTGAAATTGAACGAAGAACCATTGTTATAAATATAAGATGGGCTTCGGTTCACGTTGGTAAAGAAGATACTTACCGCCCCGAATCTTTTATCGAAATACCTGCCAATACTGGCGCTCATACTATAATCACCATGATTGAACCCATTTAAATAATATTCGCCCTTGGCCAGCACATCCCATAATTTGTTGCGGGTCTTATTGCGGTATTCGGCATGCAACACCATATTGTATAAATGGGTAGTGCCTCCTTTTAGTTCGCCCTTGATATTTTCTAACCGGGCCCCTGCCAGAAAAAACTGGGCCGGATTTTTTGTTTCAGGGAACTGCAACAAGGAAAAATCATTACTGATCACGGTCCACTTTTCGCGAACATAAAAACTATCCGTGCTTCTTCTCAGGCTGGTATCATACCATGATTTATAGATCACTGAATCAGCAGCATAATCCCTGAAATTATACTGATAGGTATTCAGGTTGAAACTATACTGCAAACGCAACTTCGGATAAAAAAGGAATTCGCGGGTGGTATCGTTGATGTTGATGGTATCTCTTTTTCCGAGATCGTAGGTTTGGCGCAGGAAAAAACTAAAGTCTTTGTATACATTTCCGGTGATCACCGATGCATTGAACGGATTGGGCTGAAAAAGATTGGCTCCACCCAGGTTAACAGGAATGCTAAAACGCTTTTTCTTGTTCTTGTCGTACAACAATGAATCAGATTCTATCCCGCCATTTTCAGAGTTCTTAATGGTATTTCCCATTAGTACAAAATAGGCAGCATAACGTTTACGCTTACCCTGGTAAGTACTAAATATGCGGAAGTTCTTATGATTGGTATTCTGCGTTACAAAAAATCCGGGAGCACTGATGAGGCGATAATCCATCCCAAAATTCCAATTCGGCCTCGGGTTCTGAGTATGGAACACTTTGATCATCTGTTCCTTTCCTGATGCCAGTTGATATCCTAATTGCGTAAATGGCCTGTTGGTCTTATAGAATTTAGTACCCTCAAGGGTATATTTGTAAATGTCAAATGCATGGAAACCTGCGTCGAATCCGGGTTTAACAAATGGCTTAAAGATCATTGAATAAGCCGCTGCTCCATTATTACCCAGGTATTGGTAAGCGGACGGCAGTGAAAAATAGCGATCGAAATCATTGATCGAAGAATCTAACGTATTATTTTTTACTGAATCCAGGAATTTGTATGTGATGGAGATGGAATCTTTACGGTCGTCGCGATGCTCAAAGCCAATGGAGTCTTTCCTAGCGTTGTTGTTTCCACTGCCGAAATTAGAAGCCCGGCTACCGATCTCATCCAGCACACCACGCTGCTGGGCAAGCAAAGGCTGAATCAACCCGCAACAGCACAACATGAAAATGATCAGTTTCTTCATTGTTATCTTATCCTGAATAAATATACAGTTTTATAAGCGGCCGATCAGTTCACTGAACAGGCGGATGAAATTCGGTTCTGCGGCTTTAGCTGCTTCCAATACTTCTTCATGGGTAATGGCGTTTTCTTCATCGCGTATACCCACATCAGTTATCACACTCATGGCAAATACCGGAATGCCCATATGCACCGCCGTTATCGCTTCGGGTACGGTACTCATACCCACCGCATCGCCCCCCATGGCCAGGATCATCTTGTATTCGGCCCGCGTTTCAAAAGTTGGTCCGGTTACCGCAACATATACTCCCTCTTTAACATCAATTCCATTCTCAACCGCTATTTTCTTCATCAGGCTGATCAGTCCTTTTTTGTAAGGCTCACTCATATCCGGAAAACGAGTACCCAATTCCTTTTCATTTTTACCGATCAGGGGGTTAGGCACCAGTTGACTGATATGGTCATTGATGATCATCAGATCACCTACTTTCAAAGAAGGCTCTACCCCACCGGCAGCATTACTCAACAACAGGGTTTGTATACCCAAGAATTTCATTACCCGAATGGGGAATACTACCTGCTGAGCCGAATATCCTTCATAATAATGAAATCTTCCGGCCATGGCTACCAGTTTTTTCCCATTCAATTCGCCCAGGATCAGTTTGCCACTATGCCCCTCTACCGTGCTCACCGGGAAATGAGGAATATCAGCATAAGGGATCTCCTTGATGATATTGATCTGCTTGGTAAAACTACCCAACCCACTACCCAATACAATACCCACAGAAGGCTGCACATCGCATACTGATTGAATATATGCAACCGCCTCCCTAATTTTTTCCATCATAAACATTGACTTTTTTGTAGTGTACAAAGGTAACGGAAACAACTGTTAGAAAATAGATAATATGGGGAAACTGAAGCTGTTGGAGTTGGAGGTTGTCCCGAAAGCTTTCGGGAGGAAGTTGGAGGTTGGAAGTTGGAGGTTGGAGGAAAGTTCATAGTTTGCGTACCCCAACTTTAAACCTTAAACCTTAAACCTTAAACCTTAAAACTTAAACTTTAAACCTTAAACCTTAAACGACTTAAACCCTTAAACGTTTTAAACGACCTCTCCCCCTCCCCAATCCGTTTTTCCATTATCTTTGCAAAAAAATTCCAGCAAATGAATCTCCACGAATATCAAGCCAAAGAATTATTAAAAAGATACAATGTTCCCGTGCAGGAAGGTATTGCCTGTAATACCCCCGGAGCAGCAGAAGAAGCTTACAAACAGATCCATACGCAGTATGGCAGCAAATTCGCTGTGGTTAAAGCCCAGATCCATGCTGGTGGACGCGGAAAGGGTAAAATTGCAGGTACCGAACAACGTGGTGTGGCAGTGGGCAAAAATGCTGAAGAAGTATTACAAATAGCTCAGAATATTTTAGGAGGCACACTCGTTACCCTTCAAACAGGGCCAGCGGGTAAACTGGTGAAAAAAGTACTGGTAGCTCAGGATGTGTATTATGATGGTCCGAACCCGGTTAAAGAATTTTATTTATCTATTTTATTGGATCGTACCAAGGGTCAGCATGTGATCATGTACAGCACCGAAGGCGGAATGAATATTGAAGATGTAGCCCATAATACTCCTGAAAAAATATTCAAAGAATGGGTATACCCGGGTGGTATGCTGATGCCCTTCCAGGCAAGAAAGATCGCATTTAACCTCGGACTATCAGGTGAAGGCTTTAAGAATGCCGTAAAATTTGTTACGAATTTATACAATGCGTATGTAGGACTGGATTGTTCCATGCTGGAAATAAATCCTTTGTTTAAAACCAGTGATGAGAAGATCATTGCGGTTGACTGCAAGATGAATGTTGACGACAATGCGCTTATGCGCCATGCAGATATCGGCACATTAAGAGATGTGAGTGAAGAAGATCCTACTGAAGTGGAAGCCGGACATTATAACCTCAACTTTGTAAAACTGGATGGCAATGTGGGCTGTATGGTGAACGGGGCCGGACTGGCGATGGCCACCATGGACATGATCAAACTCAGTGGTGGTGAACCAGCCAATTTTCTGGATGTGGGTGGTACTGCCAATGCACAAACAGTGGAAGCAGGTTTCCGAATCATTATGAAAGACCCTAAAGTAAAAGCCATCCTCATCAATATATTCGGTGGTATTGTACGTTGCGACAGAGTAGCACAGGGTGTAATAGATGCTTATCAATCGATCGGCAATATCAATATCCCCATCATTGTTCGCCTGCAAGGAACCAATGCTGATGTGGCTAAAAAATTAATTGATGAAAGCGGATTGAAAGTAGAAAGCGCTATAGAACTCAGTGAAGCTGCTGCCTTGGTGAACAAAGCTGTTGCTTGATCATCTTAATAAATCATTTCCCATCCCGCCTATTACGGCGGGATTTTTTTATTCTAAGATCTAAACCCTAACATAGCGGAAGCTTTACAAAGAATGAAGTGCCCGCTCCCAAACTGGTCTCAAACCATATCTCGCCCTTTGCCTGCTCCACAATACCCTTACACATCGCGAGTCCGAGCCCCGTACCCGAAGTTTTGGTAGTAAAATTAGGCGTAAATATTTTCGATTGCATCTCTTCAGGTATGCCATTACCATTGTCTTTGACCCTAATTTGAACAAACCCTTCCAGCAATATTTCATCAATGATGATCTCGGCAGTTCGGCCTTCCGGAACCGATTGCAACGCATTTTGAAACAGGTTGGTGAATAACCGATTGATATGTGTACGATCGGCAAAAATCTTCAGTTCCATGGAAAGCGGATGCCATTCTAATTGAAGATTTTCTTCCATTGAATGCAATTGGGTAATGGATCGTAAGGATTCATGCAGGTCAAAAACCTCATTATGCGGATTGCCGATATTGGCAAACTGACTGAATTCACCGGCGATCTGATTCAAGTGATCGATCTGCTCCACCAATGTCTGCGCTACATTTGCCGTCAGCTCTTTTACATTATCCGATTTATTGCTGATGGCTTTTTGCAGGTACTGTAAACTCAACTTCATGGGCGTAAGCGGATTCTTGATCTCATGTGCTACCTGCCTGGCCATTTCTCTCCAGGCGCCCTCGCGCTCACTTTTCGCCAGGGCAGCCGCACTGGCATCGAGCTTGCCTACCATTTTATTATATTCTTTCACCAATTCACCGATCTCATCTTTACGATTCCAGTTGATGGCTTCGTTCAACTGCCCAAGGTTCACCGCTTTCATCTTATCACTGATGAAGGAGAAAGAACGGGTAATTCTATTTGTGAGGAACATGGCTACAATTCCTGCAATTAAGAAAATGAATGCATTGAGGTTGATGATCGTAACCAGGAAATAAGAGATCTCTGATCGTAATTTACTTTGTGAAGTAAAATGTGGAATATTCAAATAGGCATACTCCTTTCCTGTTTCATCAATCACCGGTACATAATTGCTTACATAATTCAGTTTACCGATTCGCTCTTCCTTGAAATATTGAACTTCTTTTAGTTTACTAAGATGATAATATGCCTGCGGATCCATCTTCGTGCTCACGATCCCCTTTTGATAGGGAAGCGCAAGTGAAGAAACCTGCAAATTTCCATCAAGATCATACAGGTTAATATCAAAAGCATGGATCTCTGATATCTTGATCAGTATCTTTTCCAGCTTTTCGCGATAACCCTCATCGTATACTTTCACTACATCATCAAATACCGACAGGTCGGACATAGCAGTGCGCACTTCATTTTCCATCACATGGATGGCTAAACTCAAGCGTTCGCGGTTATTATTCTGATACCGGTTGATGAAAAACAAAATAGTGGCCGCTCCAATCACCAAAAAAGAAAGTACACTAATGAAAATGATAGTGCCATGTATCTGGTTACGGATGCTAAATTGCCAGTATTCTCTCAAACGCTTTCGGTTCAATCCGGATCGAATGAAAACATTCAGCAGCCAGAACACAAGCGTGACCAATAAAAACGCACAGAACAAATAGGAGAACAGGGTGATGGCCTCAATAGCGATATTGTCTTCTTTCACAATGATCACCATTTTTTGAGGCCCGGCCTTATACCAAAGTTCATCAAAATTCTTCACCTTATAGCTCACAAACTCATCCAGAGGCACCTGTTGCTTATTGAGCCGCGTGGCAAACGGATAATCATTATGGCTACTCGCTAATTGTAGGTTATTGTAAGTAGCAAATGCGTAAATAGAGGAATTTTCAATAGCATTATTATGCCCCTTGGAAAACAATTCGGGATATAGGGTTTCCGATTTATTCTTTTTAGGATTGGCCAGGATGAATACATAGCCCAGCAAACTATCGTATGTATCGGTCACATTTTTTCGGCTGATATAACTGAAACGGTCATACGACTCATCATAATAATACAGGTCAGAAATGCCTGTAGGCTTTGCCTGTGTATTCAATACCGTATTCAGTTCATTGAAACTGGTTGAGTCACCGTTGTATAACGGTTGCTCCAGCGCATCAAATGAATAGATCTTTGTTTCATATTTGTTTGTATACCCCGAAAAATTACCCCTGATCAAACTATCCTTTAATTGACGGTTAATACTATCAATTTTAAACCTTTCAAAATTGGCCGACAAAAATTCATTCCTGAAATCGGTGAGCATGGTATTCATCAGCGTTTCACTGGCGGGGTCGCCCTTGGTAGAAAGTGTTTCAGCATAATGTTTTCGGTTGCGCAGTTCCTTTTTCTGGTTCTCTCCTACTACTACCACTGTAATGGTGATGGAGAAGAAGAATATCCAAAATACCATGCGGGAGGAAGAAATGCGACTGGTAAGCAGGTTAAGCAAATTACTATTCAGCAACAACAGGAACAATAGCAACCAGAACAAAACGAATATCTCAAAAGCCGCATTGCCAGCAGTAAGAAACATGGAAAGATAGACCAGTCCACCAATGGCTACCGATAGGTATAATACCATAATGGATAGAGGAAACAAGGGACGTAACAACAGCAGCAAGATCTGACTCAACACAAAATAGCCAATAGCGATGCAGCATAGTACCACAAAGCCTATAACACTATATTGATTAAGTGTAAAGAAATTGATCACATCGAATGAGATCTGCGAATCGGATACCATGCTACGAATGATATCTGCAAGCATAAAACTGGTAGCTAAATAAATAAGCGTAGCCAAGGCCAAAAACCACCACCGGGTAAATGATTTTTTTCGAGAAATCTGGAATCCCCGATCCTGTAAATGATGCCTGATGAATAATACCAGCCAGGCAAAGAGAATGGAATTGATGAGCAGGTCGCCCAAAGAACGCAATATCACATTCGCTCCATACACAGCCGGATCAAATAATTCAAACTGGCGCAAATTCAGTGGAATGGGTAAAAAATAACTTGTGATGCGTAACAGCAGGATAGCCAGTGTTAAAAAACCTATGGCCTTCCACAAATTTCTGAAGTGCACAAGCCAGGTAGCTATTAAATGCACAAATAAGAGCAAGATCACCATGCCTATCAACCGCAAAGTCACAGAAACCCAATTATTTTTAACCAGTAATAAGCTGGTTTTCTTTTCCACACTGAACAGGGCATTCCCACTAACAGAATTCACCATATTGATACCCGGCTTCAGCGCAATATCATAATTATTCTCTAAGCCAGCACCTGTGGCAAAACTATTTTTTAAGTATTCATTCGTAACAAAAAAACTCCATTTCACGGGAATCAGGGCAATGGTTACAAATCCCTTTCCCCCGGACTTTCGCCATACATAATACCCGTTTTGTAAATGACTAAATCCGGACAATGCAGGATCTTCCATTATGGCGGAATTGGGAATTACAGTTTGCGTATTCCAAAACAGCAGATGTGACTGCCCAACTTCATTCAGTGCATATCGAAACAAAAAGAATTTATGTTCTGTTAGCCGTTGTAGATCGTTCTCAGAATAGCTGTTATTGGAGATCTTTTTCAGGGTAACCGTATCGGTTAGCAACTGGTCAAATGCACGTTCCTGAGTGTGTACATATTGTTGCAATTGCTGCTGCACTTCTTTCACGGTAGAATTCCCCAGCCAATAATTATCAATTAGGAACGATAGGGTAAATAGCCAGGCTGCGGCAACAGGCAGATAACTGTTTCGCTTAATAAATCGCCGGAAGCTATTGGGCTGCTGTTGCAAAATTTATATTATGTGTTCCTTTTTTTGATTTGATTCCAGATCTCATCCATTTCCTCCAGTGATAGGTTATGCAGGGCCTTCCCAGATTTCAGGGCTTCTGCTTCCATCGCCATGAACCGATTCCTGAATTTTTTATTGGTCAGTTCCAGGGCGTGTTCGGCATCTACCTGCAAAAACCTTGCAAAGTTTATCAAAGAGAAAAAAACATCTCCCAATTCATCTTCAATTTTTAGCTGATCACCGCTCTGGATGGCCTCAAACAGCTCTTTTTGCTCCTCCTCCACTTTTTCCCAAACCTGATCTTTGTTCTCCCATTCGAATCCCACTTGTTTGGCTTTTTCCTGCAAACGCATGGCTTTCACCATGGAGGGAAGCGAATTGGGCACACCTGCCAAAACTGATGTTTTGCCTTCTTTAAGTTTCAATTTCTCCCAATTCCTTTTCACATCTTCTTCATCATTCACATGCGTATCGCTGTAAATATGAGGGTGTCGGTGGATCAGTTTTTCACATACCCCATGGATCACTTCGTCTAGGGTGAAATGTTGTTGCTCGGCACCTATTTTAGCATAAAAAACGATATGCAGTAACAGATCGCCCAGTTCTTCTTTGATCCCTTTCCAATCAGACCCGCTGATGGCATCGGCCAGTTCATATGTTTCTTCAATGGTCAGCTGCCGGAGGGTATGAATGGTTTGCTTCTTATCCCAGGGACATTTTTCGCGCAGTTCATTCATGATCCCTACTAATCTATCGAAGGCCGGAGCTTCATTGGTTGACATATGAATAATTTAGATTTTAAACATTGAAAAGAAAAGGAAAATTATGAACAGGAATATAATCATAAAAAAGAAGGAGAGGTTGAGTAAGAAAAATTTTAACAAGGTCTTGGCCCTACCCTGACCATAAAAATTACGCATGGCTTTATATTCATAAAATAACAGCATTACAGACAATATTCCAGAGATGCGTTCAAAGATAGTCCACGGAAAAGCCTGATGCAAGGCACTTAACCCGAGCAATACCAGCATCACTATAAAAATAAAAATATACAGGTGAATACTAAAAATAGCATGGTTCACATAAAAGTAGGCCTTGCGGCGACCGTACAATAATTGCAACAGCAAGGCCATTAATGGAAGTGAAATAAACAGCATTTGTGGCAAACTATGCAGCAATGAGGTTTTAAAGGCTTCCAGTATTTTTTTAGTGTCGTGGTTATACCGGTTGTTGATGCTGATGGCCTTGTATTCAAGTTCACGCAAGAGCCAATTGTCTTTTGCACTTCCAGCAGAATCGTAAGCGGCTTTGGTAGCATAATTTTTTCCAAAAAATTTGATGCCACTATTCTTCAATGCGCTATCGGCATAATGAGCAAATTCCTGTCGGGTCATGGGCTTATCCCCATGTTTATCGTTTACATTAATGTTACGGGTAAATTTTGCAAAACTGGCACTATCCATTTTCACGATCTCCTCAATAGAAATATTGTTGATGCTGGTAGTTTCAATCTTCAAATCATCTTCTTTGAAAAAATTAAAGAAGATCAGGAAGAAGAGAGCGGAAGTAAATACATACATCCTTACCGGATTCAGGTAGCTGGTCCTTCTGCCATTCATGTATTCGCGTGACAAATACCCCGGACGGGTGATCAACAACTTCAGACTGCTGAAAAATTTTCCGTCAAAATGGGTGATGTCTTCAAAAAAATGATTGAGCAAGTGCCAGAAAGATTCCTTAGGAGCAATATTCTCCTGGCCACAGATATGGCAAAACCTGCCCTCGAGTTGGGCATTGCAGTTCAAACAGTTCCGTTCTTCCCTTTCTTTAAAATGGCTCAAGCTGAGATATTTTTATAAAAATAGGAAACTTATGGGTTATAGTTGGAGGTGGGTTCTGATAGTTATAGTGGAAGTTAGCAGTTGGCAGTTGGTCCCGTTAGCAAACGGGAGCAGTTGGCAAGGATTTCATTCTGGATGTTGAGGGGGCTCCTCAAGAATAAGAATTTCAAAACTTATAGGAATTAACTAAACTCCTAAACTCCTCAACCCCTAAACGCTAAACCCTAAACTTCTAAACCCTTCAACTTTAAACTCCCAAACTTCCATTAAATTTGCATACAAATCATCTTCATGCGTAGATCAATTTTTATCATTTGTATATGTTTAATGGGTACTGGTGCTGTACAAGCCCAATATTATTATAAAGACCTGGTCAGTAATGTCCAGTTATTAGATGAAATGAGCAAGCTAAAGGATCAGAAGATCCGCACGGTCAATATCAAAAGTTTTGAGGACGATGGCAGTCCAAGTGATGGTTTCTATTGTGCCAAAACCATCAATAAGAATTTTACCAGTGTGGAAACACTTACCAAATCGAATGTAACGGGATCATCTTTGCTTACTTCCAGTTTTGATAAAACTGGAAGGCTTCTGAGTACTGTTGATAGTTCTGATATTGTGGTAAATAGTTCACGATATGA
>Ga0194055_10003656_pt1 | contig 11772 bp, 9 predicted proteins | sample SepL449m_MetaG_FD_155482 | JGI IMG/M metagenome (GOLD analysis project Ga0194055, IMG submission 155482) | Anoxic zone freshwater microbial communities from boreal shield lake in IISD Experimental Lakes Area, Ontario, Canada - Sep2016-L442-9m | ecosystem: Environmental > Aquatic > Freshwater >... | reverse complement strand
TCACGCAACTTTACTACGGTAATGGCCAGCCTTGGGATACCCACAGCAACCACACCGCATCCACCCGAAACCTCTGCAAGGATATCGATCAACCCATTGCTGCATTATTAACCGATCTGAAAAACAGAGGGCTTCTCGACGAAACCCTTGTCGTCTGGGGAGGCGAGTTTGGCAGAACCCCCACTACCGAAAACGCTGATGGCCGTGATCACAACCCATGGGGATTCTCGATGTTCATGGCGGGCGGCGGAGTTAAAGGTGGGCAAGCCTACGGTGCAACCGATGACTTCGGTTTCAAATCTGTCGAAAACAAAGTGCACATCCATGACCTTCATGCCACCATCCTTCACCTGATGGGGCTTGATCACGAAAAGCTGACTTACCGTTATGCGGGTCGCGATTTCCGACTCACCGATGTGAGTGGGCATGTTGTTTCAAAACTACTTCAGTCGCCTCAAACACAAGTATGATTCACCCCCTTTATAATAGGTCACATCTATTTGCGTTCTTTAAGCAACTTGGTCACATGCTCCTTCATTGCAATAGAGCTTACCTTATGGTTGAGGACTTTTTGTGCTGCTGATTCAAGTTCAGAAATCGGAGTTTCTGATATGCCATAAAGTGCATCGAAGTAATCCAAGGTCATCATCGCTCCAAAAACACTGACTTCAGCGGGATCTAATACAGGGCGCAAAAGCTTGATCGCTTCTTTCCTGGCACCCAGCGCTTCAGCAGGCAATTTAAGAGCCTCGAAATCTGTTGCAATGCGATTCCAAAGCTTGCCATTCTCATAAAACGCAGCCACTAAAATCTGATCTCTTGTTCGTTTAATTGCTTTGCGATAATCCATCTGCCTGCGTGCAAACTCTGATGCCAGATCATAAACTTTGGCCCGATAACTCAATGACGAATAAGGCAATGCAATCGCCTTCACGAACAATGCATCAACCTCTTCAGTTCCTGATTTAGGATCTTTAACCGTTGCCTCCATGTTTAATAGCATTGCATTTTCATACTGATAAGTGCTGGCACTCGCATCAAGAAGAACAGATTGCGTAAGCGACCTGGCTTCAGGATATTTTCCCTGGGATATCGCAAGGGCGCCGAGAAGGTTTGCTGCTTCTAAACGATAGAGCACGGGAGATTGTTCAATGCGATAACGATTTGCAAGCTGTTCCATTTCATTGGGCTTGCTACGATAGGATTTAAGAAACTCATTTCGGAAGTTGCTGAAATCTGAATTACTTAAATCGCCCCGGTTCATGCCAGGTTCTGCAGTGATGAAATTGGTTCGTACCCAAGCTTTAAGCAATCCCGCTCCGAAGGATCTCGCCATATCCGAATCAAGTGCTGGCCGTACCTGCGTGTATGGCACCTCAAGGGTTGCTGCCATCTTGCAAAATCCAAGAGTTGCCATGTAGTGCGAATTCATTTTACGATTAACAGAACCTGGCTTGATGGGATCAACAAGAAGGTTTAAAGGCACCATCACTTCTTGAGGGCGCTCTTCTTTGATCCAAGAAATCCATTCATTTAGATTGTCTTTAACATGAGGAACTCCAAGGCCGAGAAAATGCATGGCTTCATGTATATCCCCTCTAAGTGCAGGGCAGTGAAAATCGATTGCAAAATGAATCTTGTTCTTGTTAGCTATATCAGAGATAGCTTGAATTTCAGGATAAATTGGATTATCGCCATAGTCGCGGTTGTGATCATGGGGCATACGATTTTTGCCCTGATCGCCTGCTTCAACACCATCTTTGTCTACAATAGGCACAGCAAATAAGACATAGCGTTTACGGAACTCTTTACCTGCGGGCGATTCGGAAAGTGCCTCTTGCAAGAAACCCTCAAGCACATAACTTGCAGTTGATTCACAGGCATGATGCCTGGCAGTGACTAAAATAGGGGAAACATCCGGGCCGGGTTTTCCTATTCTCAACAGATCAACAGAAGTTCCCTTGCGGGTCTTGGTTAATTCACTCTTTACCAGAAAAGGGTTGGCGATATTCTTGGTGATAAAAGCATCAAGGTCGTGCTGCAAATAAGGGATAGCAACACTAAAGCGTGCCCGCTGGTTAACTTTGGTGAATTCATAGGTGAAGCGCTCTGCCTGGGGTGTCAATTCGACATTTTCAATTCCGAGATAGTTCCAAGACTTTCCCCCATCGATACTTACCGCGGGGCCACGCACCCCAATTTTCTGTGGCTTCCCCAGATCAAATAGAACCTTCCCCGGGTTCGCAACCGTGGCATCAAAACACCAATAGAACCAAGGTTGCCCGCCCCGCAGGTCGGTATCCAGATGAATGGTTCTGCCATCAATTTTTCCCACAACAACATTTCCACCAGGAAACGATGTGCTGATCCTCACCTCTTCACCATGAACTTGCATGCAGGCAAATAAAATAATCACTAGGGTAATAATGGAAGACATATTCATGGTCGTCGGGCCTCAATGTTGATCATCCGTGCATTATCATTGAACGAATTCTAGATTTGAATTCATGGTTGGATTGTTTCATGCACTTTACCATGGGTCAAACCCTGAAACACCTCTTATGTGCTTTATCAATGCTTATGATTAGTTTTGTTTCAAAGCCTTTAAAAGCATTGAAGTATAGGTAAAGCAACAATTCAAATGAAGACCTTAAACCAACTTACCAGTTCTTCGCCTAATAATCCGTGAAGGCTTCCCTATACTATCTTCTTTAGTCATCACCAAGCGGGATACTCTCATGGGCATGGAAATCGAAGTAGAAGTTGCAGGCCTCAATTGGAGTAAAATCTCCGGATCCATGGCAAAGTTCGAACCCAAAGGCACCATACGCATGGCTGATGGGCAATTGACTTTTCCTGACGAAGAACCAGCAGCAGACTGGAAAGAATTGCGCATCGCATTACCCGCAGGTATGGTTACCATTCGCAAAACCCTTACCGGAGCAATGCTTGTTACCTGGGGTAATGTAAGTCAAGAATTGATCGAGCAAAGAGATTCATTCGCAAAGATGCTCGAAGAATAAAACGCGTAACCATCTCTTTATTTCTTGTTGCTGATAGGCTTGTTGGTTTCAACAAATAAATAATTGAATAGGAAAGAAAAGTCTCTGCTACTTAGGATAAAGACCCCACCCTTCGTCTCATAGCCATTGATAAAACCCTCTGGGCCCATGGGTTTGAAATCATTTCCATGGGGGTTCCAAAGTGTTATCAAATCTTTTGCTTCATCGTAATTAAGTACAGCATAGGCATGACCAACAACGATGGCCGGTGGTGGTTTTTTAAGGTCAAGGGAAACACCCGCACCCATTAAGCTTTTGTTTTTAACGCCTTTACCCAACAGATAACGAATATTGAGAAGATCTTCGGGAAGGCCTGACTTCCACGCAATAGTATCAGTTTGATGGCCCGTAAGAAGGGAGATGGTTTCACCTATATTCCCACCTCGTGAAATACGATCTAACCCAATTGCAGCAGCATCCTCAGGTGCATTTGTTTTGTAAACTTCTCCATATGCCTCTTCAAGTACATTAATCCATGTACCTTGATTTGCTGTGCGTGTACCAAGCGCAATAACAGCTTCAGGAAGTTTACTGATACGCACCAAGCGCCCATCGGGAAATTCAACCTTATTGGAACCATCTTCATTGGTTTTGATCATGTTTTTAATGGCATCAGGATTTTGAAACGCAAGGTTCCCCGCCATCGATACAAAAAAACAATTGCCTAAATGCCCCTGCGAAATTCCCTCGATCCCTACTTTCTTGGAGCCAAACATATCCCGTGAGGAAGTAAAAAGATGCACTAGATAGAATTCATATTCTCTCTCCATCTTAAAAACATTGGTGAAGGAACCATTGGCAAACGCCATAGTTTCCTTAATGTCGCTATTAAGCTCGTCAAGAGTTGCAGATTTTTTATCAGGAGACTTTAAAAACCAAAAGTGAGAAGTTGCAAGCGCCGCGGCCTCGATGGAACGAATAGAACCATCACGAAGAAGAGCAGCAGTTTCACTACGATCAAGGCGATCATTTTTATTGGCATCCCACTTGGGGAGGAATTGTTCCAAGGCTTTTTTATAAGAAGGGGCTTGAAAGGTAAGCTTGGGCGCAGGAGGTTGTTGCTGTGCAAATGCACCTCCTACGAAAACAAAAGATACCAGCATCAACTGCAGTAACCGCATGAATCATCTCCAGAGTGCTAAAAAAAGTTCCACTGCGATAAGTCCTATTATAATGATTTCAAGAATTTGAGCACGCAAAGCTGCAGCCTGATCTGCAACCACACGGTAAACATCTTCAATAACCTCGAGATTTCTACGAATACTGCCCTCCCAGGCAGGAAGATGAAATCTGGTTGCAAGTAATCTATAGGTGCGGGAAAGATACATATCACCAAGAAGTTTGAAAACATTGCCAGTGCGTTCGAACAAATTGGTGGCTTCGATATTAAGAGCGCCCAGCTCGCGCACCCGCTGGTTGGGTCCCTCCCCCAGCAATCGTGAAAAAGGCGTGGGCCACCGTGCCCATTTCGCAGAGTTTGCAAGCTCCGTATCGAGTAGGTCATCAAGATAACGATATCGCAATAATTGCAGGTTTGCAAACTGGATGGTCTGCAATGTTTCTTCGCAATCAGAATCGATGAGCACCGCAGCAGCCCAATCAACCACAAGAAGATCAGTAGGGGAATATTGCAACTTTTGCTTGATTGATTCTTCGATCTCTTCTACAGCAAGAGGTGAAGCCTCCAGCCTAAGAAGGCTTGCTAACCAAGGCGAATGATTTTGAAGCAGATCGGATATTTCCGGGAAGGGATTACCAGGATGAAACTGGAAGACAAAATATTCCTCAGTGAGTTCGCTCCATTTGGGGAGTTTGATTGCAGGTGAAAGTTTTTTGAAAATGGGTTCAAGGTGTGTTTTGCCAAAGCTAGGAAATTCGCCTGGATTAGATAACTCCTGCGCCAACTCACTTAACTTCGAACCTTGAAGCGAAAACGGTATCCGTAGCGAAAGGCTGAGGGTTGCAAAATCAAAGAGAATCATTTCAACCTGAGCTTCCACCTCGCCCAGCACCGCAAATTTACAAATGGTATGTGGCAATTGAAATACCAAAGGAGCAGGGCGGTACTCAATCGACATCGGGGTACGCCTTCTTCGGGGCAACCCGGGGGAACTCGCAGATCCAAGTTCTGCCTCAAGCAATTTTGCGGCCTGCACTAAATCAACTTCTTCGCCCCAGTCAAATGCAACATAAGCATGTAGCACACCAGAAACTATTTCATCATTCATCGTTACAGAAGTTTTTGTCACAAAACACACCCCCACGTAATCTAGGCATATATTATCATTCTACACGATAGCCATTGCGGTTAGGCCAACGAAATAAGCTCATTCATAATAAAGCAGTCTATTTTAGGACTGATTAAGCCATTCCAGAATGGAGCTGCGATCTTGATCAAGGGTGGGTGCGCCCCTATGCTCAACCTCATCGGGTATACCAGTCATCTTGATGGGGTTGCCGCCAGTTCTAATATTACCAAATACAGGGTCTTTAATATCTACGATCATATTCCTTGCATTTACCTGAGGATGAGTTGCAACCTTGCTGACATTCTGAATGGGCGCAGAAGGAACTCCTTTTTCATCGAAAAGCTTCACCCATTCTTCCGTAGTCTTAGCTGCAAGAGTTTTTTCTATCTCCACCTCGAGCACATCCACATGCTGACATCGAAGCTGATTACTTTTGAATCTTTCATCCTGCACAAGATCCATTCTTTGCAGCACTTCGCACGCCTGAACAAATAACCTATCATTGCCCCCCGCAAGAATCATGTATGAATCCTTCGTGCGATAAGCTTGAAAAGGAGCGATGCTGTAATGCCTTGAGCCTAACGATTCTGTAATAGCGCCGGTGCTCAGATAATTGGTAAGAGAACCTTCAAGCATTGCAACCTGACAATCTAACATTGCGATATCAATGCGAGATCCGCCATGCCCCTGCATCCTGCGAACAAGCGCAGCTTGAAGAGCGATGACAAAATAAAGACCCGAGGCAAGATCGCCAATGGAAACGCCAACGCGCACCGGAGGTTGGCCCGGATGCCCCGTCAAGCTCATCACACCACCAAGCGCCTGAACCACTAAATCATATGCGGGCATTGCAGCCATAGGCCCGGTCAGCCCAAAGCCTGAAAGCGAACCATAAATCAATTGGGGATACTTTTGCTGCAAATCATCCCACGCATACCCGAGCTTTTCCATAGTTCCAGGGCGATAATTCTCAACTAGGAAGTCCGACTTCGCCAAGAGTTTCTCGAATATCTTTTTGTCATCCTGCTTTTTTAAATCAAGAGCAATGCTATATTTATCATAATTTATAGAGCTAAAATACAAAGAGCTATCATCTTTAAAGGGAGGAAACGATCGGGAGTCATCGCCACCATGGGGCGTCTCGACCTTAATTACCTTCGCACCCAAATGAGCGAGATTAAGCGTTGCAAATGGCCCCGCAAGTATTCTTGTAAGATCTGCTACCACCAATCCTTCAAGTGGCCTGCCAAGCGTTTTATCCGTTTTATTAGATTCGTTCATACCCTAATCCTATTGTTTTAAAGTTGGCATCGCATCTAAAAACAGAATCTTGCTTGCCATCCGACATCCCACCCATCATTATAGCCTTATGTTCTCTTAAACTTATAGCTTCAAGAGGTTGCTTCCATGATCCTTCGTTTTATTTGCTTGGCAGGTGTTTTAATGACTTCAACTTTCAGTTCTGCAGCGGATGATGTTATCCGTACCCCATTCGGAAAAACCAAAGAAGGCGAGGCCGTTGATATTTTCACCCTGCAAAACAGCAAGGGCATGAAAGTTAGACTCATCACTTTCGGCGGAACCATTCAATCCATCGAAGTTCCTGATAACAAAGGAAAAATGGCTGATGTCATCGTGGGCTTCGATACCCTCGAAGGCTTCCTTACCGAACATCCTTATTTCGGTGGCACCATAGGCAGAGTTTGCAACCGCATTGGTAATGCCAAATTCTCTCTCGATGGCAAAGAATATTCCCTCGCTGCCAACAATGGCCCACACAGCCTTCATGGTGGCAAAAAAGGTTTTGATCGCAAAAACTGGACCGCTGAAAGCTTTATTACCACTAACGACAGAGGCGTTCGCTTCACCCGCACCAGTGCTGATGGCGAAGAAGGCTACCCAGGCAATGTACGCCTTGGGGTTACTTTCACCCTCACCAACGATAACGCCCTTCGCATCGAATACGATGCTATTACCGATAAGTCCACTCCCATCAATCTGACCAACCATGCATATTTCAACCTTGCAGGTGCAGGCAATGGTACCATTCTTGATCACCAGATCATGATTAATGCAACGCAACAAACTGCAACGGATGAAACCTTAATCCCAACCGGAAAGCTAGCCCCGGTTGCAGGCACCCCAATCGATTTCATCAAGTCCATGAAAATAGGTGACCGCATTAAGGAAATCAAAGCAACGCCCGTGGGCTATGATCATAATTATGTGCTTGAAGCTTCTAGCAAAGATTTGAAGGCACCTGCTGCAATCGTCAGAGAACCAAACTCGGGCAGGGTGATGGAAGTTTATACCACCGAACCAGGACTACAGTTTTACACGGGCAATTTCCTTGATGGCACCATCAAGGGTAAGAAGGGCACTGTCTACAATCAATACAACGGATTCTGCCTCGAATCCCAGCATTTCCCCGATAGCGTCAATAAGAAAGAATTTCCTTCAACGATCTTGAAGCCTGGCGAGAAATTCAGCAGCACTACCACTTATAAATTCCTGACCGTTGCAGAGTAAGAAATCAAGGCCCCAAGCGCTTGATACCCCAGAAGGTTCCATTCCTTTCATACAGGATGCGATCGTGCATTCTGCTGGGCCTGCCTTGCCAAAACTCGATTGAATTTGGCCACAGCCTATACCCGCCCCAAGTTTCAGGCAGGGGCACTATTCCATCTGCAAAGCGTTTTTCAATCTCATGCCAGCGAGCTTCAAGTTCTTCTCGACCCTTCATCACCGAAGATTGTTTGGAAGCCCAAGCACCAATACGGCTTCCCAACGGCCGCGAGAGAAAGTACTCCTCAGATTCAAGCTTGGAAACTTTCTGCACATCCCCCTCGATGCGAATCTGCCTTTCTAAATCAGGCCAGTAAAAAATCAGCGCTGCCCTAGGGTTTTCTGCAAGCTCTCCCGCCTTGCGCCCCTCATAGCTGGTAAAAAAAGTAAACCCCCGCTCATCAAAGCTTTTTAACAACACGATCCTAGCGGAAGGAGATCCGTGCACTGTGGCAGTCGCCAAAGTCATGGCATTGGGTTCCGTAACTTTCGCATTCACCGCATCGCCAAACCATTTTGCAAATTGATCAAAAGGGCATGACGCTAATTCATGCTCCAAAAGGCCATGAAGGGTGTAGTCTTTTCGTAAGTCTGCAAGTGATGCCATGATAAATTCTCCGTGAAATTCTCTTTGTCGATATCATAGTCTTTTTTTCGACACAAAGAAAAGCCTCCATTTACTTGATTCCTTTTTTAACCCTGATTACAATTATCTCTTAACCCTTAATCCAAGAAAGGCAAACATGCACAAGTTATTCTCTCTGACGGTTGCTGCTTTATTCATCGCAGCCAACCTATCCTTCTCACAAGAATCCAAATCCACCAAAAAGCTTTTGGTGATTACCGAATCCAAGGGGTTTGTGCATGGCGTAGTAAAACGCCCCAAACCTGAAGAATTATGCTTGGTCGAAAAATCACTCATCACATTGGGAAAATCTTCTGGCATGTTCGAAGCAGTGGTCACCCAGGATTCCCGTACAGCAATCACCGCAGAAAACTTGCAAAAATATGATGCAGTATTCTTTTACACCACAGGCGAACTGCCACTATCTGATGTGCAAAAAGCCGATCTTCTCCAGTACATTAAATCTGGCAAAGGCTTTGCAGGCAGCCATTGTGCAACCGATACCTTTTACAAATGGCCCGAATATGGCAACATGATTGGTGCTTACTTTGATGGCCATCCTTGGCATGAAAAAATCAAAGTAAAAGTGGAAGATAAGAATCACCCTGCAACCAAACATCTGGGCGATTCATTTGAAATAACTGATGAAATTTATCAGTTCAAGGGGCCTTACGACCGGAAAAACCTGAATATCCTGCTTAGCATGGATACCACCGCAGTTAAAAAAGAAGGCAAACGCGCAGACAAGGATTATGCACTTGCCTGGACTAAAGAATATGGCAAAGGCCGGGTTTTTTACACGGCTTTTGGGCACCGCGACGAAGTTTGGGCGGACGAAAGATTCCAGAAGCTAATGCTTGGCGGGTTAGGCTATGTAATGGGACTTAACGATGGTAGTGGCAAGACTGGTGAAAAAAAGCAATAAAATGCTTGAATCAGCTTCCATTACATTTATCAAAGCTTTAGCCTATATGACATGCAAAACAGGACTAAATTACTAATTATGGTCCTGTTTTGAATAAAATAAAGCAAATCACCCTAGGGGGTTTGAGTGATAACTAGGCTAATAACATCAAATGTGCATGGTTCAGATGATTGTAATTATCAATTTTTAACCAGTATGCTGGTGAATGAAAGTATTGCAATCGATGCAGGAGCAATTGGTTTTTATTCTTCTCCCAAAGAGCAGGAAAAAATACGCCATGTGTTATTAACCCATTCTCATATCGATCATCTAGCATCACTCCCCATCTTTATTGAAAATGTATTTACGGGAAGGCCTGACCCTGTAATTATCTATGGATCAACACCTGTATTAGACTGTTTACAATCCGATGTTTTCAACAATCGAATCTGGCCCGATTTCATCGAACTTTCCAAGTTCCCTGTTTCACGTTTCCTAGATATCAAAACCTTCGAACCAAACCAAACGATCACTCTCGAAGGGGTTAAAATCACCTCTATCAACATTAATCATGTTGTTCCCACGGTTGGATACATTTTTGATGATGGGAAAAGTGCGATTGGATATGTCAGCGATACAGCCGAAACCGAGGAAATCTGGGAACTCCTCAACAAGCAGGCCAACTTAAAGGCAGTGTTTCTGGAAGTTACCTTCCCCAATGATCATCAATGGCTTGCAGATGTATCCAAACATCTAACACCAAAAACTTTTAAGTTAGAACTACAGAAGTTAAAGAAGGATGTGCCAGTTTTTGCAGTACATCTTAAAGGCCGGTACCGAGATCAGGTGGCCAAGGAAGTAGCAGAACTTAATCTGCCCAATGTTCATATCACCAAGTTTTTAAAAGACTACACCTTTTAATAATTTCAATCGAGACACAAAAAAGCCCTCTGAGAGGTTATCCTCAGAGGGCTTTTTATTTTCTACAAGCTTTTCTTACTTCGCAGTTTCCAATAACTGCCTAAGCACATAACGAAGAATTCCGCCATGCTTATAATAAAGCACTTCCTGTGGGGTATCGATGCGAACAACCGCTTTGAATTCTTTGCCATTAGCCCGCACCGCAATGGTTTTACCAGGAGCATAATCAGATGCCTCTAATAGAGAAGCAAGGCCGGTGATTTCAAAAACCTCTTCGCCATTAAGACCAAGCGAAGCTGCATTCTTGCCTGCTTCAAATTGCAGGGGAAGTATTCCCATGCCTACTAGATTACTGCGATGTATGCGTTCGTAACTTTCTGCTATCACGACCCGCACGCCCAGCAATGCAGGCCCCTTGGCGGCCCAATCACGTGAACTACCCGAGCCATATTCCTTGCCTGCAAGAATTGCCAAGGGCACTTTCTCTGCATGATATTTAACCGAGGCATCAAATATCGACATCCCTTCCCCAGAAGGAAGATGCCTTGTGAAACCGCCCTCCGTACCAGGTGCAAGAATGTTCTTCAACCGAATGTTGGCAAAGGTGCCCCGCACCATCACTTCATGGTTACCCCTGCGCGCGCCATAGCTATTGAAGTCTGCGGAAGCCACGCCACGCTCCTGCAAATACTTACCAGCAGGGCTGTCTTTCTTAATATTTCCCGCAGGGGAAATATGATCGGTGGTGATACTATCACCCAAAACCGCAAGAACGCGCACAGCTTTTAAATCTGCAATCGCACTTGGATTACGGGGCATGTTTTCGAAGTAAGGTGGGTGCTTCACATAAGTGGAGTTTTCATCCCAAGCATACTGATTACCAGTAGGAACAGGAAGCTCTTGCCAAGCTGGATCACCCTTGAACACTTCGCTATATTCCTTGGTGAACATCTCAGGCTTAACGCACTTCGCGACAGCTTCATGAATTTCTTTTGTGGTGGGCCAGATATCTTTAAGAAACACAGGCTTGCCATCGCTGCCATTGCCTACGGGCTCTGTTGCGAAATCAATATCGGTTCTGCCCGCGATTGCATAAGCCACAACAAGAGGCGGCGAAGCCAGATAGTTGGCACGCACTTCAGGATGTACCCTGCCCTCGAAATTTCGATTCCCACTCAACACCGCAGCAACGATAAGCTGGCCTTCTTCAATCCCCTTAGAAACAGGCGCAGGCAATGGCCCGCTGTTTCCTATGCAAGTCGTGCAACCATAACCCACAAGATTAAAGCGCAGTTTATCAAGGTCATTCATCACATCCGCTTCCACCAAATAATCTGTAACCACCTTGGAACCGGGTGCCAAACTTGTCTTCACCCAAGGCTTTGTTTGCAAGCCCTTTGCTACCGCTTTCTTCGCAACCAAGCCGGCTGCAAGCATCACGGAAGG
>Ga0194055_10003652_pt1 | contig 11776 bp, 6 predicted proteins | sample SepL449m_MetaG_FD_155482 | JGI IMG/M metagenome (GOLD analysis project Ga0194055, IMG submission 155482) | Anoxic zone freshwater microbial communities from boreal shield lake in IISD Experimental Lakes Area, Ontario, Canada - Sep2016-L442-9m | ecosystem: Environmental > Aquatic > Freshwater >... | reverse complement strand
ACACCACGATAGACTTTTGAGTACTGTTCTTGATCAGTGTGATAAGTAGCTACCGAAGGTACATTGTGATCAACTGACAGGCGCATTCCACCCAGCCCAACTATCATATTGGTGTGACCATGATATATGTCAGCTTTCAAGGATCTTATTAATTCCCCGTACTTTGGTGTAAGTATGCCGTCGCGAAGACCTCTATAGAACACACTTGGGACGGATGGAAGTCGAATGACATCAGGGTGGTCGGTCGTGAGAGGTTTTGTATGAGCTGGCGCGACGATATATACTCTATGACCTTGCTTACGCAGGGCTTTCGCGAATAGGTCAACCGATGCCGTAACTCCTTCAACGCTAGGATGATAAAAATCAGTAAAAAAGACAATGGTTTTGTTTGTATGTTTCATACATTAGTCTCTATAGGCTTTAAAATTATCTGAAGACTGCCCAGCAAAATTATATCCAATATAATTCTTCATATGATGACTTAGAAATTTTCTATAACCCATTCCTCGCAGGCGTCGAGCTGATGTGAATACTATGATACTGGGTTGGTAGGTTATTTTTCCGTGCTGGCTGGCGCGCTTGGCAAGATCTATATCTTCTGCTGTTGTTCTTTTTACATCGAAACCGTTTATTTTGTTGTATATTTCACGTTTAATTGCAAAATTCATACCATTCGGATTCGGTGAACCAATGCTATGGGCGGTCCTCAGAAAAATGCGAAAGCCAAGCTTTGCCAACAGATGAATTGAAGCCCTAACTTCATGTGGGTCTAGTTCCACTGAGCCATATATTAGGCTTGATGACGGGTAATCTTCAAAACTTTTCAAAATATTTTTATGCCAGTTGAACGGAAGTACCGAATCAGCGTCACTAGACACAATAATGTCTGAGTCCGATACTTCAAATCCAGCGGCTCTAGCCCGGGATACACCACTTGGCGAGTTTATAATCGTCTGCACTCCAAATTCAGTATATTCGTCACAGATTTGTTTGGTGTCATCGGTCGTTGCATGATCAATCACCACCACTATGGTATTAAATGGTTTTGATTGAGTTATTGCCGATTCGAGAAAAGCCCTGATCGACTTACTTTCATTGAGGGCTGGAATAACCAGGGTCGAAGTATACATGGCTGTTATTATACCTGACATGAATTATGTCCGTCATCTTGAAATTAGCACCTTAAAAAGCTATACTACACATCTTGGGGCTGACTAGCTTCGACAGAGTGACCTTGAAATGTATATTGGCAAGCCGGGTTGGGGTGAACGTTATCCGCCCTACAACAACAATTGAGAATTCTCTTGTTAGCCGCGTTCGTCAGGTTTACGCCGACGCGTTCGCAGCACCAGTTTTCGCGTAATACCGAAAACCGCTGAAGATTTGACACCAACTAGAGTCTAAAGCGCCATAAACCGTTGGTCGCTCGATAGTCGCGCTCTCGTACGTCTATCGCTAAGCAATATGCGAGGGGAAAGTTCTGTCATTTGGTTCGTTTTAATGACTGTATTTTCTAAAAAATCTTAAGCGAACTATGCTTGTAGAAGGTATACGTCTCACATTCTGGACGAGGGTGCGATTCCCTCCAGCTCCACCAAAATATCTTCAGCCATTTATGGCTGGAGATATTTTTGATTTAAGGTCCTGGAATCGCAGTAGGATACCCGCGAAAAAGGGCTTGGCCCTTTTTTCGTAGGGTAATTCCCTCCAGCTCCACCAAAAAAATCCTGATTCTATTGACTCGGGATTTTTTAGTAGACTTGTAGTGTCTATTTAATTGCTGACCGTAAGTGATTCGCTCGTCGACCGCATGACTTGATTTTGGTATATCTCAGTGGCGCGTATCGTCCACTGACCGACCGTTAAGCCTAGAGTTGAGGCATTCCAGCTCACGGTCGCGTTGTAGACGCCACGAGTATTGTCGGCCAGCGATAGAACTCCAAGGCTGATGGATTGTTGCTGGGGGCCGGTGAGGATGATCTCGCAGCTGGCGCCTTTCATGCCGGAGCAGGTACTTGCCATCATTGGGCTAGTTAAGACATTAGTACTAGACAAAGAGATAGTATGTTTGTTCGTCGTGACTCCGCCGGGTGTTTGGATGGTCACAAGATCGACAGATTTTACAACATTAACTCGTCCTGTTCCTGTATATATAGTCGAGTAGCTAGCCCCCATACTTGACAGTTTATCGGCTCCACGAGTTATTGCAAAAATTACATCATTAGGTGTTAGTGTAGGGTTTTGTTGTCGTAACAGGGCAGCCAGACTGGCCACAATTGGGGTTGAAAATGATGTACCGGAGATTGAGCAAGAGTACAAGGTAGTCGAGTTGGTCTGAGTGTAGAGCGAAGAGCAAACATCACCGTTAACACCAGGTGCGAGAACATCGAGGTTGGTACCATAGCTTGAGAAGCTCGCCCGGGCGTCAGCCGATGTTGATGCGCCGACGGCTAAGACTTCAGGATATTGTGCCGGATAGGATAGACAGTTACAGCCGTCGTTACCGGCTGCTGCAACAACTAATACGCCATGGGCAATAGCATAGGTTATCTGCTGATGCAGGTAGGTATCGTCATCCGGAGAGCCAAGGCTCAAGCTTATTATCGAAGCTCCATTATCGGTCGCATAGCGGATCGCATTGGCGACCCCATCGGTATAACCCGTACCGGCATCGTCTAAGCCTTGAAGTGGCATGATACGGGCGTATCGGTTCAGGCTGATTGCTAACCCAGCCGTTAAAGTCCCGTGAGAAGCAGAGCTATTGGTTGGATCGGTAGTTCCAGCCGAAGAGTCATTATCGTTTTGTACAAAATCCCAGCCACGCCAATCATCGATGTAGCCATTTCCATCGTCATCGATATTATTACAAGCTTTTGAGAGCGCCAAGCCTCTAGAAGTGCAGTTTGGCGCAACTCCTTCACTCGTGGCGGGACCTGTTTCACCAGAATTTGTCGCCCATTGATCACGGAGGTACTCATGATTGAAAGCAAAGCCTGTATCTATCACGGCAATAATCGGCGTAGGGTTCGAACTGAGCGCGGTAGCTCGAGCCAGGCCGGTGGAAGCCCCGATTCTTGCTAGGTAAGTTGAATTTGTGACCGTTGAGGCAGCTAAGGCAGAGATCGATTGATACATCGCCCTGTATTTATATTGCGGTCGGGATTCGGCTTGATTGGCGACAGACGTCGATGCTTGAATTTGAGTTTTGGTTTGATTAAAGCTAATCGGTGGAAGTTTTTTCATTGAGCTAACTGGCAGTCTGCTGAGAATATCCCCCGGGCTAGTAGGAGATGGCAATGGCTTGACTGAACCTGGCGCATTAGTGGGCGGAGTTTGTGGGGGTAAAGGAGTGCCCCTGTAGGGTTGTAGACTATTTACGATAAGAATTATCGCGATTGAGGCTACGACAAATGAACGAATTGACTGATTGTTTTTGATTTTGGGTTTCATTTTTTGAAATATTTATGGTTACTATAGCACATAATTTTTAAAGTCCATACATTGTATAGTTAAGCGATATTTAAGACTGATTAAGCTGCTTTACTCTGTTGATTAACGTTGTTAAATATACATCATAATAACAGATGTGTTGGTCAATTATATCTAGGTGGGTAGAGGTGATAAGAAAATGCTTATTTATTGAATAAAATAAGTCTTCAAAAGCCTTGAATCTCGAAGTACTTATGGTAAACTTTAACCAACAGCTTAAAAAAGTAAAAAATGCAACACAAGAATAGAAAAACAATAAAAAAGCTTCATCCATCAATTCAGACTGGCATAAAGTCGGGTAAAAAGAAGTATCATAAATTCTCGAAACGGAATGACCATCGGTCAGTTTTAAGTTCTTTAATGCTAGCGGCCTTAGTTATAGCCTATTCGCTCAGTGGTATTGGCTTCAATCCGGGCAGGGCTAAAGCTATTAATAATTTTACTCAAGATGACTGGTCGGGAGGTCTCAATAGTGGAATAGTGTCGCCAAGCACGAATCAACATCAGTCTGAGGTATATAACACCACTCTGTCTGATCACGATGTGACGATTGGCGCCACCGATACGACTAATTGGTGTAATACTCTAGATTGTGACAACAATTGGCAATATCGCCGTGGCTATTCTTTCTATAATGAGAAAGGTAGCAGTTCAGAAACAATTTATGATCTGCCAATTAAAATAACCGTTCAATACGACCTAGCGATGAAGTCAGATTTTAGCGATCTGCGAGTATCGAATTATGCTGGTGATACCGATCTTGTTTATTGGATACAAAGTAAAGTCGATAGTGATACAGCGACGGTTTGGGTGCTTAATCCGGTTGTGACCGGCGCCGAAAACACAATTTATGCTTATTGGGGCAATGCAAATGCATCGTCTTTATCTAATCAGTCAGCTCTCACATTTACCGATAGGTTTAGAACTACTTCCGGAAACACAGATCCAGTAGGTTGGGGATCATGTGGAAATATTTCATATACCAACGGCGAAGCTATTTTAGCTCAGGGGTGCGGACTTGGCGTGGCCTCGCCGACGGGAGGCGATAACTCAGTTACATATACGGGTGAATATGAGCTCAAGATGGATTTATCGGTTCTCAATCCAGGTTATGGCCAGGGTGGAGCGAATTATATAAAAGTTACTAATGCCGGTAGTCCTACCAATGAAGAATTCTCTATCGGCCAACAGACAGTTGATAACGGAAACGATAACATCCCTAATCAATGGATGGTCTCTAATCTAGAGATTTCTAGTAGAAATGACTTATTAATCAATTTTAATCCAAACGATCCAAACACACCAAAATTTAACAGTAATCAATGGGTAAAATTTAAGTTTATCAACTACGCGCCTGGGAGTAGCCCGAGTGGCGTAGAGCTCTTCTATAGTTTAGATGGCGGTACTACATTTACAAAGTATGATTCTTTTCAGCCGAATGATACAGCCTATCCAACCATGTTTCAGTTTCAGGCCGATCAATTACCGATGTCAGTCAGAAATGTTATCGCTTATCACTCTGAACAAGAAGTATCTCCAGCTATCCCTGGGGTAAAGCAGTACTTTGGCGGACGAATAGGTTCACTACGATCGCCATTTATAGATTTTGGTACGAAAGCCTATTTTGGGAACATTCATTATACGAAGATCGGGACAGGCGAAGTTGGGGTCAAGTTTCATACCTGGAGTTCGGATCCAGCTGGCAGTGGAGGGTATACCTATTACAATTCGACGTGTAATCTTATCGAAAACGGGACAGCAATCTACGACGCGACTAGCTGTGCACATCGTGGTCAGCAGTATGGGCAATATGAGATAATTCTTTCAGATGATGGTACACACACGATTGGCGTGACGGACGTCACGGTTGAGTATGATAACGATTTGCTAGCGCCAACTACTCCAAGTAATTCAGTATGATATTTTATGTACCCTAGTTGCGATAATCAATGCTGGAGGTGACGTATGGCAATGTCATTTCGTTCGCATTAATGAACTGGATACCAATAACGGACTCGTATTATTAGGGTCCTTCGAAACGATAGAGAAGTGATTGCAATTATGTGACGTCTCAGTAATTTCTTACACAAAAAGACCCTTCATGAAGGGTCTTTTTACTTTATTTCCATGCATTTTAAAAATTAATCAATTTTGCAAAAAGCCTATAAATAAAAACCAGGCTAGAGGGTTGTGGGAACCGTTCTAACCTGGTATTTTTTTTGTGTTTCTGTTTTTGAGTAATATATGTGTGCAGCAGCACATTCCGATAATACTGGTCTTCAGTACCTCTTGTCAACAAAAAAGTTGTGGATAACCACAACTTTTTTGTATCTAGGATTTTCTTGAGATTTAGCTATCTTGAGTTTGACTAACAAAGTCAGACGCTGCCGTGCCGTTACCGGTATATTCTCCGTGCCGGGCCATAGCATTATCGCGAGTCAAGCCAAAGTAAATCTTTTGGGCTGCTGCAATGTTGTCTGATTTGCCAGCCCATGCCTGCATAGCTGGGTCCTGGACAGCACGTGAGTATGAGAAGGTGATTGGCCATGGCTGAGAGCCGAGCATACCGATCGCCTGAAGGTTATCACGGGCTTGATCGGGGGTTTGTCCACCTGATAAGAATACGATCCCAGCTAGATTGTGGGGGACGGCTGCAGTCAGGACTTCGATACTTCGACTAGCGACCTCTTCAGAAGCCGTCTGTGTGGCCGAAGGCTTGCCGGCAAGTATCATGCTGGTTTTGAGGATTACGCCCCTCAGATCGACTCTATAGGCCTGTAGCATAGCCATAAGCACTTCGATAGCAGCCTGGGTAGCCTCGGCCGACTGATCAAGGGTGTGTTCACTGTCATAGATAACCTCTGGCTCGACGATTGGCACAATGCCGGCCGTCTGACACATTGCAGCATAGCGGGCCATCGTATGTAGGTTGCTGTGCATAGCACCTTTGGTAGGAATACCTGGCGCAATCTTGAAGGCAGCTCGCCATTTAGCAAATCGAGCCCCCAGCGCATAGTAGTCTTTGAGGCGGTCGGCTAAGCCATCTAGGCCCTCAGTGATAGTTTCATCCGGGAAATTATCAAGTGGGATGAGGCCTTTGTCGACTTTGATGCCAGGGATAATGCCATGTGCTTCAAGATACTTAGGGAACAGCGTCCCATCATCGGTTGATTGGTGAATGGTCTCGTCTTGGAGAATGACTCCCGACAGGAACTCATCTATACCAGGAGTAGTCATCAGCATTTGACGATAGATACGACGGTTTTCTTCATTACTTTCAATATTGAGGGATTCAAAACGTTTCGTAGCATTCTTGGGGCTTTCGTCGGCCGCGAGCAGTCCTTTATGGGGGGCCATAAGTTTTAGAGCGATTTGATTGAGGGCGTTAATTTGTGGTGGCATTGTGATCTCCTGTTTCGAGTATCATACCCTGAGCCAGGAATCAGAGTCAAACTATTTATGCTTAAAATTACATAATATATATGCTATAGCATATTTTAGCTGTGTTTTATGCGAGCTTTGCCTTCGAGAGAAGCGTCTATTTTCATAGCTCGTTTCTTTGCGGATTCACGCTTGTCGTAATTCTTTTTACCGCGTCCGATCGCGATTTCGAGTTTAATCAAGCCTCGTTCAACGCCGAGGGCGGTTGGGACAATTGTGAAGCCAGCAGCTTGCTTGGCCGTTTCAAGTTCATCAATCTCGCGCCGATTAAGCAGTAACTTTCTCGTTGCGATAGGGTCATGGCCGACAATATTGGCGGCTTGCGCGTAGCGTCGAATATGACAGTTGACGAGGTAAGCTTCGTGATTGACGAAATGAATAAACGAGCCTTTCAGACTGGCTTGACCGAGCTTGATACTCTTTACTTCATGGCCAGCTAAGACTAATCCGGCCTGGAATTTCTTACCAAGCTCATAATCATGCCGAGCGCGACGATTTGTAGCGACAATTTTCATATATCCATTATACCTGTTTGCTCCTGTAGAGATAGGTATCTATAATAGGAAGCTATGAAAGACAATCTCAAGAGCACTAAGAAGAACGCCCAGGATCACAGGAAGACAATACTCAGTGTTGTAGCTGAATCGATTCAATTAGCTTATGAACGGGCTGGTTATGGAGTTATTAGTTTATCAGAAGCCCGTGCGACTGTGACTTTTTGTGATATTGGCTTTGGTGACTTTGCCTCGAATATAGGGCTTCAAAAAGCCGCCTCACAGCAGCTCCCACCTCGAGAGATAGCCGAGAAGGTTATTGCTGAACTTAACCAGCAGGAGGCTATCGCTAGTTGTGAACTGGCTGGACCAGGCTTTATTAATGTGCGACTTCATGATGAAATTTGGAATGAGTATATCGCATCCCTTGATGATAGATACTTCGAGTCTCAATTAGGACACAATAAATCTATCAATATCGAGTTTATCTCAGCTAACCCGACTGGTCCCTTAGTCCTGGTGAATGCTTGGGGTGGTTTTTATGGCGATATTTTAGCTCGTCTGTATGCTAGCCAAGGATATACTGTAACCCGTGAATATTACTTAAATAATGGCGGCAATCAGATCGCCCAACTTGGTAGGGCGATTCAGCAGGTAGCCGGTAAGCAGTTTACAGAAGAAGAGTCAGCCGAACTCTATCGAGGAGAGTATATAGATAAGCTAGAGTCAGCTTTGACATCGCGTCACGGAAATAGCGAAGCATTAATCAATCTGGACCCGGCAATACTTGGCGACGAAGCTCAAAAGATAATTTTTTCAGATCTCATAAAGCCGACTTTACTGCGCCTTGAGATAGAACACGACGTAGTCTATCCAGAGACTGACTTGGATAACCAGTTAACTCTAGAAAGACTCGATGCGGTAGGGGCAATCAAACGGTATGATGATGCTATTTGGCTCGACGGCGATAAAGCTGGCCTCGAAAAGGATGAAGTATTAGTTCGTTCCACCGATGGTCAAGACACTTATTTTTTAAAGGATATTAGTTACCAGTATAATAAGCTTAAAGATCGTTCATTTGATCAAGCTATCACCATCGTTGGCCCAGACCATCATGGGCAAGAACAACGACTTATAGCTGCTTTAAAGCTTCTCGGAGTAGACGGCTTCATACCGCTCTGGACGCAGGCAGTACGACTCATCAGGGATGGGGAGGAGTTTAAGATGAGTAAACGTCGTGGAAATTACATCGTATTAGATGAGTTTCTCGATATAGTTCCGTCACAGACGGCCCGGTTCTTTTATGGTATGCGTGACCCTAATACTCATTTTGATCTTGATCTTGATATAGTTTCGAGCCAAAACAAACATAATCCAATGTACTACGTGATGTATGCTTTTGTCAGAATGAATTCTATTCTCGCAAAAGCCCAGATTGAACATGTGGCTGCACCACTGAACGATAGCTATAGCCAATCTGATAGAGCTATGCTGAGACAGCTCATTGTGATTCAAGAGAAAATTCATCTTGCTATAACGAACCAGCAAGTACATCCAGTATTATTTAGCATGATAGAATTTGCAGCTTTGTTTCATGATTGGTATGAACGTAATCCAATCCTTTCTGCTGAGCCAAATGAACGGGCAAGGTTATTGTGGCGGGTCACTCAATACCAAAAAGCGCTTCGTGGTTTGCTCGAACTGATCGGGATTACTCCCTTAGAACGGATGGAATAGGTCATGGCGGGTTTAGCCGGGCTTGATGCCAAAGCCTTATTGGTTGGTCTCAACCCAAATCAAAAAAAAGCCGTTAAACATTCTACTGGGCCAGCTCTTGTGTTAGCCGGTGCTGGGACAGGAAAGACCAAGGTGATTACCACGCGGATTGCTTATTTGATTGCTCAAAAGAAAGCCTTGCCTGAAGAAATCTTGGCTTTAACCTTTACTGATAAGGCAGCCCAGGAAATGCAGGGCCGAGTCGATGAGCTCTTGCCGTATGGCTATGTCGAGACTCAGATCATGACATTCCATGCCTTAGGTGGCCAGTTGATTCGAGATTATGCGATAGATATGCAGATCAACCTAAAATCGCGCCTAGCTACCTCGTTGCAGCAATATATTCTGCTTCAGGATGTTCTAGAAGAGCAGCCGAAGCTCGAATTATTCAGGCCTGCCCATAATCCAACTCAATTTATTGAAGTGCTACTGGCTTACTTCTCCCGCTTGAAAGACGAGGCACTGACGCCTCTTGGGTTCGCCAAGTCGATCGATGATATTGCTCAATCTAATAAGGTGATTCCTCAAGAAGACATAGCTAAGTATCAGGAGATTTCTCTGATTTATACAGCCTACGAGTTGAGAAAGCGCGAGCAGGGCTTTATCGATTTCGGTGATCAGCTACTATTACCATATCAATTGATGTGCGAAAAACCACATATCGCAGAGAAGATACAGAATATGTATAAATATCTCCTTGTAGATGAATTCCAGGACACGAATTCTATCCAAGGAAAATTAATGTATATGTTGAGTAAAAAACATCAAAATATAATGGTAGTAGGTGATGATGATCAATCAATCTATCGTTTTAGGGGTGCTGAGCTTCAAAATATCTTAGATTTTAGTGATATCTATCCCGATGTCACGAAGATCGTACTTACAGAGAATTATCGATCCAGCCAGTCTATCGTAGATGCTGGATATGAGTTGATTCAGCATAATAACCCACATCGTCTCGAGTCTAAACTCAACATTCCAAAAAAATTACGGGCTCAAAGATCAGGCGTTGAGCCGGTTGTTCTGCACTCTGATGATAATCAGCTTGAATTGCGCGCTGTCGTCACTGAGGTACAGAAAGGAGTTGAAGAATATGGCGCAAACGGCGTTGCCGTATTGGTAAGAAATAATCGTCAGGCAGAAGAAGTTATGCGAGCTTTGGAGCACGCGCATATACCTGTAGCGTCCCAGTTAACCAGACAGCTGTTTCAGCAGCCAGTTGTGCGTCAGTGCATTGATTTTATTCGAGTCTTGCAGGATCCATCTGATTCTAGCTCGCTCTATCGATACCTCTTGAGCCCAAAGATTCAGGCTCAGGCTAGTCGTGTAGTCGAATTGTCGTCATCGGCTCGGCGCCATCATCAGACTCTCATGCAGGCTATAGAGTCTAGCTCCGAGGAGAACCGTTACCTCAAAGATCAGCTTCTGCAGTTAGAGGTTTATCGAGAATCGATTCGAGAAAGATCGGCCGGTGAGATTTTGTATGAATTTATATCAAGTGATGAATATTTAAGCCAGCTGGTAGCGAATGCTCAAGCCGATGTCGAGTCAGCCCGAATGGTTCAGTATCTTGCCAAATTCTTTTCGTTATTGCAGGAGCTCGAATCAGTCGAGCAGCTCCGTTCAACCCACGAATTATGGATGCATCTTCGTCGAATGTATGAACTAGAGATCCTGATAGAGGTCGATGACGTAGAGCAGTCGGAAGGAGTGAAGATATTAACGATTCATCGATCAAAAGGTTTAGAGTTTGATGTTGTCGTTCTGTATGACCTGACGGAAGGAGCTTTTCCGGCAACGCGTCGATCTGAACCGTTGTTATTACCACAACAGATAGGTCAAGATATTCGTGAAGTCGGACTTTTACATCTCTCGGAAGAGCGGCGACTTTTTTATGTGGCAATAACTCGAGCCAAGCATAGATTAGTAGTATCGTATTCAAATGATCATGGTGGTAAAAGGATGCGAAAACCATCTCAATTTCTGCTGGAAGCATTCAACTATAAGGCGCCTCTTCAAAGAGAATCGATGACGGTCAGTACTGGTGCGATTGATCAGTTTGCTGCATCGCGAGCCTTGGATCAAAAACCTCGTTTTACCGAACATGATGGTTGGCTGTACCTGACACCGAATCAGATAGCGGATTATATTGCTGATCCAGCTAACTTTTATGTTCGTCATGTTCTGAGTTTTCCAGATAAACCGTCTCATCATTTCGTGTATGGGACAGCGATTCATGCCGCTCTGGAAGCCTATCTCGAGCAACGACTCATTGGAAATGCATTGCCTGTCAAAAAAATGATCGAGGTGTTTCATGATGCTTGGCAGCATAATGGCTTTGTGTCATTTCGTCATGAACAGGAGCGTTTACAAAATGGGGTTATTACGCTGAATCGTGTTTACCAGGAATTCGAGGCTCAGACCGATCTAAGTATTCATGCAGTCGAAAAATCTTTTGAATTATTCTTACACGATCAGAAGGTGCGTATAAAAGGGCGGTTTGATGTTATCTTGAATCAAGGCAAAGGGGTAGAGATACGAGATTTTAAGACATCGGCTGTTGCAAACCTCAGAAA
>Ga0194055_10003651_pt1 | contig 11778 bp, 12 predicted proteins | sample SepL449m_MetaG_FD_155482 | JGI IMG/M metagenome (GOLD analysis project Ga0194055, IMG submission 155482) | Anoxic zone freshwater microbial communities from boreal shield lake in IISD Experimental Lakes Area, Ontario, Canada - Sep2016-L442-9m | ecosystem: Environmental > Aquatic > Freshwater >... | reverse complement strand
ACCGGATTGAGAACAAGTGTGATCTTGTCACCGACACCGCCGGTGGAATGCTTGTCAGCCGTTGTGGCACCAAGGGTTGACCAGTTCATGCGTTCGCCAGAATTCACATAAGCATTTGTCCATCGCACAATTTCGCGTCTAGTCATACCGTTAAGCAGAATAGCCATCGCCATTGCGCTCATTTGTTCTTCAGCAATGACATAGCGAACGTATGCGTCGACAAACCAATCAATTTGGGCGTCAGTCAATTCGTTGCGATCACGCTTTGCCGCAATAAGTTCAACGGCAGCAAATGGCTCGGTCGCCATAATTTTTAAACCCGCGTGATGAGGTCGTCTGGCCCGAATGCATCAGGCAGAATCTCACTTAACGGCTTGATTCCGCTGACGCTGTCTAATAGGCAATCGGCGCCACCGTGTTCCCATAACAACTGTCGGCACCGACCGCAGGGCATCAGTGCGTTGCCATGGCGGTCGACACACGCAACTGCAATGAGGCGTCCGCCACCACTGATGATGAGATTCGAAACTAGTCCACATTCCGCACACAGACCAATGCCGTATGAAGCATTTTCAACATTGCACCCTGTGATGACGCGACCGTCATCCACTAACGCCGCTACCCCAACTGGAAAATCTGAATACGGAGCGTATGCATTTTTCATTGCTGCCGTAGCTGCCTGCCGAAGTTGCGACCAGTCGATAGTCATTAGTGACTCTCACCTTTTCGGAATGGTGCGCCATCTGCTGCGGGAGGCCGCAAATTTTGTGAGGCAGTTGCAAGTACCAGCAGCGTGGTGATGTAAGGAGCAACTTGCGCAACCTCTGGTGGGAAATTAGATGCCACTAAGAATGCGCCAATGAGAACAGCTCCTAGCAATGCAAAGCCAAGACCAGTTGATCGGCGAGCACTACGAAGGAGAAATACGGAAATCATCAAGACGACAAGTGCGCCAATCAAAATAAGGCCGCGCACGTTTCTATTATCACTATCGATTAGCCGCAACGTATCTATGTAACCAAACATGATGGCACCGGCTCCTGTGCCACCTGGTCGCCAGTTTCCAAAGATCATTGTTGCAAGACCAATAAAGCCTCGGCCTGCAGTTTGACCGTTTCGATAAATTGTGGATGCGATGGATAGGTAGGCTCCACCCAATCCGGCGAGCAGACCAGAAATAGTCACAGCCATGTACTTGTAGGTCGTAACTTTTACGCCGAGTGAGTCAGCTGCCCATGGATTTTCACCAGCACTTCGTAGTCGAAGTCCAAAGCGCGTGCGCCACAGCAACCAGCCTGTGCCAATAAACAGCAAGACGGTAATTACAGTCAAAAGCGAAAGTTGAAAGAAAAGTCCTGACAACAAACCCGCGGTATCGCTGATAAAAAATATTCCCTTATCGTGCAGCTGGATTAACGGATCTGCAATCGCATTAATCGTAATCGTGGGAATCTCACCTGTAATGGGTGGTGATTGTGCTTGCCCACCACCGGGAGCATCTGTAAACAACAAAATAGCTAAGAACTTAGTCAGTCCAGTTGCTAACAAGTTGATTGCTGTTCCGGCGATGATTTGGTCGACACCAAAACTTACGGTTGCCACTGCAAGTAACAAGCCACCAAGTCCGCCGAATACAACGCCCGCCAACAATCCAGCCCAAGCACCCCACTGATAGCCAGCCCAGCCCGCACCAAACGTGCCAAGAATCATCATGCCTTCAAGGCCAATGTTGACCACGCCAGCACGCTCTGACCAAATACCAGCAAGTCCAGCAAGTCCAATGGGCACTGCAAATCCAAGAGCCTGAGAAATTGTTACGGCACTGGTCAAGTCACCATTTGTTGTGATCGTACGAGTGATGGACAAAATGGCAATGCCCAAACCGAGCACCCCAATTAATCTTTGCTGTTTTGTGATGTTCATGCGCTGACCGCCTGTGCTTCAAGTGCCTTAGCAACTCGGTTTTGTTCACTCTTAATTTGATTTCGTCGCACGATTTCGTAAGACATCACAACGACGAAAACAATAAGTCCCTGCATGATGGTGGTGATTTCGCGAGGCACTCCCTCAAGAATGAGCTGACCACTGGATACATCGAGGAAAGCCCACAACAAAGCGCCAAAAGCAATCCCTAATGGATTGTTGCGACCCAGCAACGCAATGGCAATTCCCGTGAAACCCCAATCGGTAGGGAAGTTCAAATTGTACGATGCTGCATCACCCAGCAGATAAGGAAGACCAACCAGGCCAGCAAGTGCTCCAGAAAGCAACATTGTGATGGTCGTCATTCTCTTGGCTTCGATACCACTGACGCGCGCAGCCGATGCGGAATGTCCGGTAGCTCTCAAGTCATACCCAAAGCGTGTGCGATTGAGAACAAACCAATACAAAATTCCAATAAAGATTGTGACAAAGAAGAAGCCATAAACCTTGGTCTTGGGATCTATAAATGCCGAACCGCGAAGCATGCCGGATTCTGGAATTATTTGAGTTCCACGAATGTTCATCGCGGTTTCCGTGCCAATGCTGGTACGGATGATTAGGAAACTGATTATCGCAATGGCGATGAAGTTCAACATAATTGTTGAGATAACTTCGCTCACACCGCGTGCCACCTTGAGCCACGCTGCCACACCAGCCCAGGCCGCACCAACCAACATGGCCACTGCGATTGTGATGGTAAGCGAAATTGGTTTAGGAAGCGAAAGGTTTCCAGCAACAGCGCCGGCTGCTACAGCACCGAGTACGTACTGCCCGTTTACTCCAATGTTGAAGAGGTTCATTTTGAAGCCGATTGCTACTGCTAGCGCACTGAGAAAGTACGTCGTAGCTAGATTCAAGATCAGAGATTCAGCTCGCGGTGAGGTTCCATATTTAAGCATCGCGGAGAATACTCCAGATACGCTCGCGTGAATAAATACCAAGATGGCGGCAGTGACCGCAATAGATACGACAACTCCAAGAAATGGCGCAATCAAACTTGTTAAGAAGCGGCGAAGTTTCATGCAGACACCTTTCCAGCACCGGTCATTGCAGTTCCTAATTCTTCAGGTGTCACTGTTGCAGGGTTTGCATCGGCAACAAAGCGACCGCGTAGGAGAACTTTAATTGTGTCACTCAGACCAATGAGTTCATCTAAGTCTGCTGAAATCAAAAGAACGGCAAGACCTTCTTCGCGAGCGCGCCGTAAGTGATCCCAGACTGCTGCTTGAGCGCCAACATCGATTCCACGTGTGGGGTGTGCTGCGATAAGAAGTTTTGGTGCACCAGACATTTCCCGACCCACAATTAACTTCTGTTGATTTCCCCCCGAAAGTGCACTTGCAAGGACGTTGATACCTGGCGTGCGCACATCAAATTCTTTGACAATGCGTTCGGTATCAGCCTTGGCTCCCTTTGGAGTGAGAAGAAATCCATTTGAGTTCGGTGACATTGTCTGATGTCCCAGCATGCGGTTTTCCCAGAGTGGGGCATTAAGCAAGAGCGCCTGGCGCTGGCGATCCTCGGGAATAAACCCAATTCCGAGCTGACGACGCTTTCGTGTCGTCACATTACTAATGTCTTCGGCCTTGAACTTTACAGTTCCCGTGGAGTCAATGATGCCCATCAATGCGTCGAGAATCTCTGCCTGACCGTTACCTTCAACGCCAGCAATTCCAACGATTTCACCCGAACGAATTGAGAACGTGACATCGTCTACGACCGCTTTTCCGCCTGCGGCTAACACAGTTAGATGTTCGACATCAAGCACAACTGTGTCGCGAATTGTGTTCCCGGGCGTTTCTGGTGTCGGAAGCTCCGAACCGACCATCATGACTGCTAGGTCTTCTGATGAAACGTGGGTTTCACGTGGGTTCACTGCCCCAACAGTTGTGCCGCGACGGATTACAGTAATTTCATCTGCAATCGCAAGTACTTCGTCAAGTTTGTGGCTAATGAAGATAATTGTGTTGCCAGCCTTTTTAAGTTCACGCAGAGTATCAAACAATTCGTTTACTTCATGAGGCACAAGAACTGCAGTCGGTTCGTCAAGAATTAAAATCTTTGCTCCCCGATAAAGCACCTTGAGAATCTCGATGCGTTGACGATCACCGACACCGAGGTTCGCTACGAGTACATCAGGGTTAATGGACAAACCGTTAAGCGAAGCAATGTCGTTAATTTTTGTACGGGCTGCGGTGAAATTAATGAGTGGACCATTGTGCGGTTCACTTCCCAAAATAATATTTTCCAGAACGGTGAAGTTATCAGCGAGCATAAAGTGCTGATGCACCATGCCGATTCCAGCTTCGATTGCATCGGCAGGTGATTCAAAATCTAATTTGGTTCCATTGATCAGAATTGTGCCTTCATCTGGCTCCTGCATGCCGTACAGAATTTTCATCAGCGTGGACTTGCCGGCACCATTTTCGCCAATGATGGCGTGCACCGTTCCTTTAGTGACAGACAGGTTGATGTCGCTATTGGCGATGACGCCAGGGAATCGCTTCCAGATACCCCGAAGTTCTACGGCTGGTGCTTCACTATTCATCTTGATGCAGTCACTTCCTTGTGCCGACACATTATGTGTCTCCTAACTTATGACCTAGGCATAAAAAATTCAGGCTCGGGTGGAAAAAAAATCCACCCGAGCCTGAACGAGGTAGTGCTAGTTACTTGGTAGCAACTGTGACGGTTCCTGCCTTGATTGCAGCAGCAGCAGCGTCAGCAGCAGCAGCGAAATCAGCGACAGCACTGTTCGAAGCTGAGTAGCCAACGCCGTCCTTAGCAAGATCGAAGTTCTGGACACCTGTAAGTGGTGCGCCATCAACTACGCCTTGAATTACGTCGTATACAGCTACGTCAACGCGCTTCAACATCGATGTCAGGATGAAATCCTTGTAATCAGCGAGTGAAGGAACGGTGTACTGATCGGAGTCAACGCCGATAGCCCAGTGGCCAGCGCCAGCTTCCTTAATAGCCTGGAACATACCAAGACCTGATCCGCCGGCTGCTGCATAAATAACGTCAGCACCCTTGCCGATCATTGCTGCAGAAGCAGCCTTTGCCTTGTCAGGAACGTTCCATGCAGTGTTGTCGCCAGCGGCGCCCATGTACTTGGAATCGATCTTGATGCTTGGGTTAACCGACTTAGCACCCTGGTCGAAGCCAGCTTCGAATGCCTTGATGAGGTCGATTTCCATGCCGCCGATGAAGCCAATGTGGCCACTCTTTGATGCTGATGCAGCAATAACGCCTACAAGGTATGAACCCTGCTCAGCAGCGAATACGAGGCTGCCTACGTTTGGTGCGTCAACAACTGAGTCAACGATTGCGAATGTGGTATTTGGGAACTGAGCAGCAGTTGCAGCCAGTGCGGTGCTGTAAGCAAAGCCAACAGCGATGACTGGGTTGTAACCATCAGTTGCCAAAAGGGTAAGAAGTTCTTGACGGCTTGCATCAGTTGCTGATGAGCCGGAACTAACTTCCTTGATTTCTACGCCGAGATCGGTCTGGGCCTTTGAAAGACCTGCGTAAGCGGCGTCGTTGAACGAGCCGTCACCCTTGCCATCTTGGTCATATGCCATGCCAACTTTGACAGCTGGTGCTGCGCTTGTGGCTGGTGCCGTGGTAGCGGCTGCTCCGTTATCGCTCTTGCTGCAACCGGTTAGTACCAGTGCTGCTGCGGCCAATACGGAGGCAATTTTTACACCCTTCAACACGAGGGCTCCTCTCTTATAGGCAAGGCGAATATCGCCAAGCGCTAGTGAGAGTCTAAGGGTGAGGTATGACGGGAATACCCTCGACCTAGCCCATGTTTTCGAATTGTGTCCAAGTTGTAATGAGAATTTTTGTTGTGGACCATCGCTACGTCCCACACGTCACATCATTCACATTTTACCAAGTCCCCGTCGAAGCCAGCCTTGCGATTATGTTCGCTCTATTGTTGAGAGCGTGCGTACCTTGGTAACAGATCACCCGCTTATCACCCACAAGCTCACCGCCTTGCGAGATGAGCAAACGGACTCTCCAACTTTCCGGCGGTTAGCCGACGAGTTAGTGACGTTGTTGGCCTACGAGGCCACGCGCGATATCCGCGTCAGCCCGGTCACGGTGCAAACACCAGTGGCACTCGCGCAAGGTGTGCACTTATCGAATCCCACACCTGTTGTCATTCCGATTCTGCGAGCAGGGCTTGGCATGCTCGAAGGCATGACCCGACTGCTACCAACTGCCGAAGTTGGTTTCCTCGGGATGGTTCGTGACCATGAAACTCTCAAAGCCACAACGTATGCAGATCGAATTCCTGGAAACCTCACAGGGCGACAGGTGTTCTTGCTTGATCCAATGCTGGCAACCGGTGGCACTCTGATTGCTGCAATCAATTTGATGATTGAGCGCGGCGCCGACAAAATCACTGCTGTCTGTTTACTTGCTGCACCTGAAGGATTGGCTGCACTCGAAACCGAGTTTGCAAAAATCGACATTGACTTGGTCGTGGTTACGGCAGCTCTTGATGATCACCTTAATGAAAAGGGATACATCGTGCCTGGACTAGGTGATGCAGGCGATCGTCTTTTCGGTGTTGTTCCCTAACACTCGTTAGGCAGGCACCGTAGACCTACGAGACAATGGAGCGTGCCTGAATTACAAAGTGATGTGCTCGTTGTTGGCGGTGGACCGGCGGGTTCCGCAGCAGCAACATGGGCTGCGCGCTCAGGTAAAAGTGTCATTCTGATTGACAAGGAAAAGTTCCCTCGCGATAAGCCTTGCGGTGATGGGTTAACGCCACGGGCTATTCACGAACTGCTCGCACTTGGGTTAGGGGAATGGCTCGAGACTCGTCCTAAAAATCTTGGTCTACGAGCAGCAGGTTTTGGCCAAGAGTTGCTTTTGCCCTGGGATGGACCTTCATTGCCGCGCTACGGAAGCGCGGCCCCGCGCATCGAACTGGACAATCGGATCTTGCAGGTTGCCCGAGATGCTGGCGTTACCGTTCACGATGGTGTCGCAGCAGTTGACGTCACAATGAATGGCGGTGCCATCGATTCGGTGCTGGCACAACGCAACGACGAAAACGTTGTCATCCGCGCACAGCACGTGATCATTGCAGATGGTGTGCGTTCACAATTGGGTCGAAAACTCAAACGCGAATGGCATCGAGATACCGCTTATGGAGTTGCAGCTCGCGCCTACATCACAAGTGAGCGCAGTGATGATGAATGGATTTCGTCGCACCTGGAATTACGCGGCAGTCAGAACGAAGTGCTGTCTGGTTATGGTTGGATTTTCCCCTTGGGCAACGGCGAAGTGAATATTGGTGTCGGCACGCTTGCTACGCAAAAACGTCCTGCTGATTTAAATCTTCGCGCGCTCATGTCGCAGTACACCGAATTGCGTCGCGAAGAGTGGATACTCAGTGGCGACCTTCGCTTACCATGGTCAGCGATGTTGCCGATGGGCGGAGCTGTCAGTGGCGTTGCTGGCACAAACTACATGTTTATTGGTGATGCAGCCGGCTGTGTTAATCCGCTAAACGGCGAAGGTATCGATTACGGTCTCGAGACCGGACGGCTTGCGGCCCAGATGCTGTCGACAGAATCAGATTTCACCCAGGCATGGCCCGCCGAGCTCCAGGCACACTATGGATACGCATTTTCCATTGCGCGGCGTCTCGCGGGATATCTAACAGTTCCACGACTGTTACCAACGCTGGGACCTATCGGTATGCGATCGCGGTCTTTGATGAAGGTTGCACTGCGAGTGATGGGCAACCTTGTGACTGAAGAAGACAAGGATCTTGTTGCTCGGGTGTGGCGCGGCGCAGGAAAAGTGTCAACAGCCTTTGATCACCGAAAGCCATTCAGTTAAGCCGAAGGCAAATGCTTAACCAATTCCGATTGCAAGTGATCGCCTACGATCACGCAATCGGCTCCCAAATCCTCCCAATTCATTTTCCGAATAGACAAAAGCCTCACCCAAAAGGGTGAGGCTAACAAGGCATCTTTCCTATCGCCATTCTGAATGCAGGTGATCGCCAGCGATCACGCATTCAGCTTTCGCGTAATGGGCAACTTGGTTACCGACGAAGATTCTGATGGACTTGCCAGAGTGTGGCGAACAGCTGGACGCCTGTCAGTTAAGTTCGACGATCGCGTTCCGTTTCCTGCGGCGGACGTGCGGGTTTAAGAGGGTTCCGCAGGAATTTGTTTTCTGCGTTTAATGTTCCACACCGAAATGATTCCTAGAGACATGGAAATTAAAGCAATGAATAACCCGTTTCCATCTCTCAGTGAAAAACCAAGCAAAGCACCAGACAAGACTGAGATGGCAGAAAAAATATAGGTAACGATTTCAGATACTCGATTCTTAAACCAAGAGCTGATAAATGCAATCAATCCAGACCCATAAACGGCCAGAATTATCACGCTGGCCAGTAATGCCAAACTTTCCATTTGGAATCCTTTCCTAACCCCGTAGTGCCAGATTACACTTTGAGTGAGTTGATTTGGCGGAGATGAGAGGAACCGTCGGTGCTGCGCACCTCCTCCCAAATCCTCACTCGTCTATTTCCGGACAGACAAAAACCCCCACCCGAAAGGGTGAGGGTCTTTTGTCTGCGGAGACGAGAGGATTTGAACCTCCGAAGGATTTGACTCCTTACCTCATTAGCAGTGAGGCGCACTCGACCGGACTATGCGACGTCTCCCTCTAGCGCTTAGAGATTATCGGGTTTTTGGGATTTTTGCGAAAGTGCCTGTGGGCGCATTGGAATCCTGACTAGTTCCCAGCAAGATGTACCCATGTCCAATTTCGGAGTTTCATCCTCAGTAGCCACTCTTAAGCGCGTGGCAGTACGTCGTCCAACACGAGATGCAGATTATGCAGGCGCCCATTGGCTCGGCGCTCCTCACAATCTTGACCTTGATGCATTGGAACGAGACCATGCTGCATTCGTAGATTTACTGAAAAGCCTGGGCTGTGAGGTGGACGAGCTTCCTGAAGCCCCGGGTCTTGCCGATGCAATCTTCGTGTACGACCCTGCCTTCGCCACGCCGAGCGGAGTTATCCAGTTGCAGGGTGCCAAAGAAGCACGCATGAAAGAACCATCGCTACTCGTGAGCGACTTAAATGAACGTGGAATCCCAACAGTCGGCACACTTTTTGGCAACGCAACCGCAGACGGCGGAGACATGTGTTGGCTAGACGATCACACAGTTGCACTTGGGCGTACGTATCGCACTAACGCGGAAGGCGAACGGCAGCTGCGAGAAATTTTCAGTCGTGAAGGAATTAATGTCCTCACATTCCACATGCCGCACGCGCTTGGACCGGAATTCTGCCTGCACTTAATGAGCGTGATTTCGCCAGTGCGTGATGATTTGGCAGTTGTCTATGAACGTGAAGCACCGATTACGTTGCTTCAGGAACTGGCTGCACGCGGAATAGCTACGGTGTCCGTTCCAGATTCTGAGTACATGTCACTCGCATGCAATGTTTTAGCTGTTGCACCAGGCGTAGTTGTGATGCCAAGTGGCAATCCGTTAACTGCCAAGTTATTAAGTGATCGTGGAGTGGAAGTGCACACTTACGAAGCTTCAACAATAAATCGCGGCGAAGGCGGACCAACATGCCTGACCCGGCCCCTATGGCGCGAATAACAATCGCTTCACGCGATTGCCGCAGCGGCGAGGGAGGGATTTGAACCCCCGGAGGCTTTCACCTCAGACGCTTTCAAGGCGCCCGCATTCGGCCGCTCTGCCACCTCGCCCAACCGTCGAAACGGTCAGATGCAAGGTTATGCGAGATACCTGCCAGATGCGAAACGGGCGTAGGCTTCTGCCCAACCACACAATGAAAGGCACTGCCATGGCCAAGAAACCTAACCGCCAAGTCACCCCTTCCCTGAGTCGTATCTGGGTGTACGGGGTCGTGTCAACGGCGATTGCTTCGGGCCTAAACCTTGGCTGGTTGTACTTGTGCGACAACATTTTTCATTGGTCGCTTCAATTGCCGCAAGACTTTGATCCCAAAGTTCTCGTCGCTGCATCTGTGTGGCGCATTGGCCTTGCTACTGGAATTGCTGGGCTCGTTGCCACTTTAGTGAGTGTTGCACTTTCCAAACTCGTTATTGGTCCTCGGATTTGGTGGTTCATCCTTGGTGCCGGAGTTGGCCTAGTCTCCATCTATGGTGCACTGACACTTCCAGGTGTCGACACCGGCATGCGCATCCGACTTTCTGTTATGCACATTGTTGCGATGATACTTATCGTTCCGGCCTTAGCTAGAGCACTGGCTATTAAAGATGTGGACCATGCAGCAGCTGACCGTCGCTATCACGCACAGCTTGACGCCATCGCAGCGCAAGAATCTGCGAGCGCATTGATAACACGCAGTGACGCGACTATCAACGCAACGCAGGTTGTGCCAGCATTTGATGTGAATGGTCTTGTTGGAAAATCTGAAGACGCAGCAACAATATCAATTGAGGATGCAGCTCACGAAGTGCGAGTGATTTCACGCGATGGGCAGACAATTGCGACGACCCGAGATTATCGAATTGATCGAATTAATCTGGCAATTGACAACGGCATAGTTACTTCTGCAAGCATTGGCTAAAGATTAATTAAATTCCGCGGGAAATTCGCTTTTCAAGATACGGGGAAAAGTGTCCTTTGTATTTTTCATGTAATTCTGGAATGCGCCAATCTTGTCCGGTGACAGTTACTCGGCACGTTGCTTCCGCGCAAGCACAAGTGAATTCGTCATAATCCGTATCGTCACACGTTGCGTAATCAAACGTGAGTTCTTCGCCGACTTCGATGTCGCGACGGGCGACGAGGACTTGTGAACCCATCAGCCAGCAGTTTGGCTCGCATGAGTGATTGAACATATCTCCCGGTGCTGGCTCGTCATGTGAAACGAGATAAAGATCTTCATCGATTTGGATTGAACGGTGTTGTCGGTCAGCAGACAATGTGTCTAATTGGTTGCGATCCATAACCCATCCGCCAAAACCGACTACGGTATCGCCTTCACTAATACGCTGTGTTGCGTAATGGCCGAACCCTTTGTTTCCCGCCTGACGCATTTGCGCCTTGGGAGTCACCCAGTTCACGTCCAATCTATGGAACCCCTACTCTGCCGTGTCCGCGTAAAAATGCGCAGAACCAAAATCGTATGACAAACTTGCCCAAATTACGCAATTGTTCAACGACTATTGCCTAGCCGTAGGCTTATCTCATGATTGACCTAGCCGCATTGCGCCAAGACCCAGAATTGGTGCGCGTTTCTCAGGCTGCGCGGGCAGAGTCGACCAGCTTGGTGGACGACGTACTGGCTGCTGATGTTGCTCGTCGCGCTGCTGTCGGGACCTTTGAAGAGGTCCGCGCTGAGCAGAAAAGTTTGGGCGCTTTAGTTGCTAAGGCGACTGGAGACGAGAAAGCAAACATTCTGGCTAAGACCAAAGTGTTGTCGGACCAAGTAAAAGTTGCCGAGGCAGTTGTGCGAGATGCAGATGCTGACCTTGAACGACTTCTTGCAGCGCTATCGAACGTGGTTGATCCACAAACTCCAGTAGGTGGAGAAGATGACTTTGTCGTGTTGCGTGAAGTCGGCACGCGTCGTGACTTTGCGGCTGAAGGTATCGCTGTACGCGATCACGTTGAGCTTGGTGAACTTGTTGGCGCAATAGATATTGAACGTGGAGCAAAAGTTAGTGGAAGCCGCTTTTATTATTTGACTGGTCCTGGAGCAATGCTTGAACTTGCCCTAGTTCAACTTGCGATGACAACTGCA
>Ga0194055_10003650_pt1 | contig 11780 bp, 9 predicted proteins | sample SepL449m_MetaG_FD_155482 | JGI IMG/M metagenome (GOLD analysis project Ga0194055, IMG submission 155482) | Anoxic zone freshwater microbial communities from boreal shield lake in IISD Experimental Lakes Area, Ontario, Canada - Sep2016-L442-9m | ecosystem: Environmental > Aquatic > Freshwater >... | reverse complement strand
GATAATGTTTACCTGGCATAATTAAGGGTTGCACACCTACTACTCCTTCGCCTTCTACAATTCGATGTTCACTATTGCTATCAAATACTTCCCAAAAACGTCTTAATAATTTAACAGGAAAAGAATTGTGATTTTCAATGGTAATTCTATAAGCAAACATGTATTCATTTTGCAAAGGGTTGCTATAGTCTTTTTGGTAAAAAGTCTCGATACTCACTTCTACTCCTTCTGAAATTTTAGAGACCATAAGAATTAACGTCAATAAGTGCTTTTGCAGAGAATACTGCGGGATAAAAGTACCAAAAATTTGCCCCGATTATATAAAAAAACCCTCTATTTTTTTATTAGACCCCCTAAGTCGCGTAACTTTGCGAAAACTAATGCATTACGTATTGGGTAATGTGGTTAAAATCTAATAAAATCAGTCATAATGAAGATCGCAGTAGCTAAGGGAGATGGAATCGGGCCAGAGATTATGGACGCCGTGATAGATGTGTTTAATGCGGCCAAAGTACCTCTAGAATATGATTTTGTAGACATGGGAAAATGGGTTTTTGACAAAGGGTTTAGCAATGGAATGACTGCCAAGGCAAAGGACACCATTGAGGAATTAGGTATACTTTTTAAAGGCCCGATGGAGACTCCAAAAGGGAAGGGTGTAAAAAGTGTAAATGTAACGGCGCGTAAAACTTGGAACACCTACGCGAACAAAAGAACTTTTCAAACATTAAGTGGAGTAGATACTGTTTTTAGTAAAGCTGGTATACCTATTGATATTACTATTGTTAGAGAAAACATTGAAGATACCTATGGAGGTATTGAACATATGTTAACACAAGATGTGGCCTTGGGTCGTCGTTTTATTACGCGTCCAGGTAGCATGCAAGTTATTCGATACGCTTTTGAGATGGCTAAGAAAAAAGGAGCCAAGCGTATTACTTGTGGTCATAAAGCAAACATCATGAAATTAACAGATGGTTTGTTTTTAGAAGTATTTAAAGAAGTAGCTAAAGAATATCCTGAATTAAAAGCAGATGATGTAATTGTAGATGACCTTTGTATGAAATTAGTAAGTCGTCCCGACTTATTTGATGTAGTGGTATTAACTAATTTACAAGGAGATATTGTAAGTGACTTATGTGCTGGATTAGTAGGTGGGCTTGGTTTTGCGCCTTCTGCAAATATTGGTGATCATATATCTATATTTGAAGCAGTACATGGAACGGCTCCAGATATTGCTGGAAAAAATATTGCCAACCCAACTGCTTTATTATTAAGTGGTTTAGGTATGTTGCATCATTTAGGTCTAATGGAACAAGCAGCTACTATTGAAAATGCATTATTATATACTTTAGAATCAGGTGTGCATACCGGTGATTTTGGAGACCGCGCTACCGCTTCTTTATCTACCACCGCATTTGCACAAGCAGTCATTCAAAATTTTGGAAAATTACCAAGCCATCATCCTAAACCTGCTTTAGCTAATTTTTATGTAACGCCCACTAATTTTAAATTAGAAAGCAATCCAATGTTACAAAGCAATTTAAATGACCATCATAAAATTGTAGGTGTTGATTTCTTTATTGAAAGCGCAGCACAACCACAAGCCATCGCAGATAAATGTTTATTACATACAACAGCCACCTTAAAGCTAGTGACCATTACCAATAGAGGAACGCAGGTTTGGCCTTCAGGTTCGGTATTTACCAATTTAATTAATCAGTATTATTGTCGTTTTGAAACAGTGAATGAATCTCCACTTTCTCAAAATGATGTCATTGATTTATATCGTGCCTTAGCAGTGAATTTTAAGATATGTTCTTTAGAAATTTTGAATATGTGGGCCGACAAAAAAGCCTATAGTTTGGCACAGGGTCAATAGAAGTAAGGCTTTTACTTAAATAGCCCTGTTTTTACCCTCATTTTGATAGAAAATTGCTTTTTCTGGTGGGAAAAAAAACATTTTTGACGTAATTTCACGCCTAATTACAAAACATCCCTTTTACCTATGGCTGAAGCAATATTAATGCCCCGTTTAAGCGATACCATGACAGAAGGTGTGGTGGCTGCTTGGCATAAAAAAGTGGGTGACACCGTTAAAAAAGGAGACTTATTAGCCGAAATAGAAACGGATAAAGCCACCATGGAATTGGAGAGCTATCAAGATGGTATTTTATTACATATTGGTACCCCTCGTGGAGGCAAATTAGAAGTGAATGATTTATTAGCCATATTCGGAAAACAAGGAGAAGATATTACTGCACTTATTGCAGCAAATACCCGCGGCGCTTCAGCTGCTGCCACTTCGCCAATAGCTAGCGCAGCAAATACAGAACAAGCACTAATGCTCCTACAACACCTGCTGCTTCAACTGCAAGTCCAGCAACAACTACAAATAGTATTGATGCAAGTACTATGGAAGAAGTAGTATTAATGCCACGCTTAAGTGATACTATGACAGAGGGTGTGATTGCAGGTTGGCATAAAAAAGTAGGCGATAAAGTTACCAAAGGAGAAGTGTTGGCCGATATCGAAACCGATAAAGCTACCATGGAATTGGAATCTTATAAAGATGGCATTTTATTATACCAAGGTGCACAGGCAGGTGAGAAAATTTTAGTGAATCAACTACTATGTATTATTGGACAACCCGGTTTAGATATTGATAGTATTGTAAATTCTATCAAAGCGCCATCCAATGCTGAAGCGCCAAAAGCAACGGCTGCGGCGCCTTCAACAGTTTCTAGTGCGTCATCTGCGCCAGCTACACAATCTGCTCCAGTTTCATCAGCTGCTACAACAACTACAACTGCATCTGCAACAGTAATAAATGAAGGAAGAATATTTGCATCACCCTTGGCTAAGAAAATTGCAAAAGACAAAGGAATAGATTTAAAATATGTGCAAGGTACGGGCGAGCATGGAAGAATTACAAGAACAGATTTAGAAAATTATAAGCCAGGCAATACTGCTAGTGTTACAAAAGCAGCGGCTCCAAGAAATACAAATTACGTTGGTCAAGTAAGTTTTGTGGATACACCGGTTTCGCAAATGCGTAAAACTATTGCAAAACGCTTAGGTGAAAGTTTATTTACAGCGCCGCATTTTTACTTAACCATGAAAATTGATATGGATGCTACCATTGCTGCTAGAACAGTAGTGAATGAAACAGCACCTGTTAAAATTAGCTTTAACGATTTTATTGTTAAAGCTGTTGCCCTTTCTTTAAAACAACATCCGAAAGTAAATAGTAGTTGGTTGGGCGATGTCATTCGTGAAAACCATCACGTGAATATTGGTATTGCTGTGGCTGTAGACGAAGGATTACTAGTTCCTGTGCTTCGTTTTGCTGACGGACTATCTTTGGATGAAATAAGTGTATCCGTAAAAGAGTTTGCTAAAAAAGCAAAAGATAAAAAATTACAACCTTCAGATTGGGAAGGAAGCACTTTCACCATTTCTAATTTAGGTATGTTTGGCATAGATTCATTCACGGCTATTATTAATCCTCCAGATGCTTGTATCCTAGCAGTAGGCGGTATTGCACAGGAGCCTGTTGTAAAGAATGGTCAAATAGTGCCAGGTAATGTCATGAATGTAACTTTAAGTTGCGACCATAGAGTAGTGGATGGTGCAACAGGATCGGCTTTCTTACAAACTTTAAAAAGCTATTTAGAAGAACCAATAAGAATGTTCATATAATTAATAAGGGCCTTTAAAGAAGTTAAGGCCCTTATTAATTATACTCTAATTTATTTTTTCTCTAATGATTTTTTCGAGGGACCCCATGAACGGGGCCCTCGATTTTTTTACTCTAATGATTTTTTCTTAATCTAAATCACATCCAATAGGGGCACCTGGTGCCATGGTAGTAGGTTTAGGTAGCGTAATATCTTTTGGATTATTAATTCTTTCAAGGGCATATGCATAATGCGCTTTATGAGCCGTATCTGTTTTTGCTAGCGTAGTTAATTTTAATTTTAATTCCTTCATTCTGTCATTACAAATAGCTCTTACTTCATAATTAGCTTCTGTACTTTGACCTACACCCATTAGCCAAGTAAGCACTAACTGTTGTGTTTGCTGATGAATGCTACCTTCTAAACCATTCGGAATGCTTGCATACCAGGTATTTTTTAATACAGCATCTACTACATTGTCAAAGCCAATAGTTTTGGCCCTCGCTTTATTTTGCACTAATCTATTCGCTCTTTCTACATTGAATAAAAAACTTAGTTCAAAATCGCTAAGCGCTTCTGCAGCAGCTAATGCATCAAAACTCATACCTGTTCTTTTATCAAATAATTCACCTACACCATAATACATTGGAGGGCGAGGAGGTATTAATTGTAAAATACGCTCTGGTATAAGAAGCGAACTTGCCGACAAGCAATTGATAGCGGCGTCCAATGCTTTTTGTTGAATAGCATTCGATAAAATAGTGGGTTTAATTTGATTTAGATCACCTCTTACACTATAATTATAATTGATGCCTCCAATTAATTTAGTTACTGCTTCATACTGATAACGGTGATAATTATATAATGGTACCAATACATCTTCTAATTTAGCTAGAGGGGTGAAATTAGTAATAGCTTCTTCTCCAAACTGTTCCATCCCTTTTTTTCTTACAGCCATGGCTTGGTCAAGTCCTACAACCGCATCAGATTGGTTATCCCATAAATGTGCATAGGGGTGAAAGCCACTAGCAGCTCTAGCATCTGCATCTGCAATAAATAATAAACCATTTTTAGAATTTTCTGCTAACATGTTTTGAAGAGCAGCTGTTTCATTCACACCTTTTCCAAAATCTTGATACCCATACATAATAGCACGCTTATCCCAAGCGCCAATTTCATTGGTGTACACTTTAGAAAAATCTATCTCCCCTTTTTCATTCACAAAAATATTAGGATGAGGATAGTCCATTACAGAGGCGCGATCATTGTAACTAGATGCATAATTATGTTGTAACCCTAAAGTATGACCCACTTCATGCGCAGCTAATTGTCTTAACCTGTGAATAGCGGCTATTCTCATTTTATCTGTAACAGGTTTACCATTGATATAAGGAGATAATAAGGCTGTGAAAATTAAATAGTCTTGACGAACTCTTAAAGAGCCTAAGGTTACTTGACCTTTTATGATTTCACCTGTTCTAGGATCGGCAATGGTGGCGCCATAGCTCCATCCACGTGTAGAACGGTGCACCCAATTAATCATATTGTATCTAATATCCATGGGGTCGGCAGAATCGGGAAGTACTTGTACTTGAAAAGCATTCTTATAGCCGGCAGCTTCATAAGCTTGGTTCCACCATCTGGCGCCTTCTAATAAAGCAGAGCGAATAGGTTCAGGAGTCCCATTGTCTAAATAATAAATAATAGGTTTTACAGGTTCGCTCATGGCGGCGGTAGGATCTTTTTTAAATAGACGATGTCTATTGATGACCATTTTTTCAATAGGTTCACTTATGTCACTTCCATAATCGAAATAAGTGGTTCCAAAATAACCACTTCTGATATCGTATTTTCTGGGTTGGTAGTTGTTATCGGGAAGCTCTACAAAGCTATGGTGCATTCGAAGTGTAAGTGCTTCTACAGAAGGCGCTACCGTTTGTACGAACCTGCCTGCATCGGAACCGCCTACAAAAGTAAGCGTGGCTTCAAACTCTGAATTTTTAGGAAAGTTTTTAGTGTTCGTAATATAGATAGCCGAACGCCCTTCGTTTAATGTGTAAGTACCTTGTTTCATTTTTCTAATTCTATCTGCTGCACCATGCGCATCTCTTAATAAAAATGGGGTAGCATCCACTAAAAGGGTATTGGCTTCTTCGGCTTCAATGGTAAAACTAAATAAGATAGATTGCGCGAAAGATTCATTCACTGCTTTTTGTTCTCTGGGGTCGCTCGTAACTGCGCGGAAGTCGGTATTGGGTTGGGTCAACAATAGTTTTTTACCCACGCGTTGGAAAAACACAATACGTGAATCACCAATTTGGCCTCTATCAAGCCCAATATCATTGGATCCTAGACCAGCCGGTAAAGAATTGACATATAAAAAAGGGGTTTCTAATTTGTCTACTGCAATAAAAATTTTTCCTTGTGCAGCATCCCAATAGTAATTAAAATAACCCTTATGTAATTCCATGGTCTTTGTTTTTTCTGCAATTGAATTGTTTTGCGCTTGCAGTAAAAAAGGAAAACATAATAACATTAAAAAAATACGCATAAAAATGAATTTATATTAAAAATAAAAAATCCCGCCTCCACCGAAAAATCGGATACGGAGCGGGATTGTAATTTAAGTTTTTTTTACTAAACTGTAGGCGTCGAATTAGTAGTAGGCTCTGTAAATAGAGTTGCCGCTACTACTGCAGGGGCTGCTACCGGTGCAGTTGCTTTTTTCTTTGAAGCTACTTTCTTTTTAGGAGCTGCTTTTTTTACTGCTTTTTTAACAGTTTTCGTAGCAACTTTTTTGACTGCTACCTTTTTCTTAGGAGCTACTTTTTTTGTAGTTTTCTTTGAAGCTACTTTCTTTTTAGGAGCTACTTTCTTAGTTGCTTTTTTAACCGCTTTCTTAGCTGCTTTTTTAACAGTCTTTTTTGTAGCTACTTTTTTCTTTGGAGCTACTTTTTTAGTTGTTTTTTTAGCTGCTTTCTTAGCTGCTTTTTTAACAGTTTTCTTAGGGGCTACTTTCTTTTTAGTAACTGCTTTTTTCTTACTTGACTTTGCCATTTTTGTTAATTTTATTTTTTGTATAAATGAATTAGGTTATAAAATTACATTGTTTTATTGAACTATATTCAAAGTTTTTCATTTTTTGTAATAGCTTTGTTTTATGCAAGCACCTATTACATTCATTCTTGGAGCAACTCCAAACGCTGATAGATATAGTTTTATGGCAACGGCCTTATTAGTAGAAAAAGGCCATGCCGTGTATCCTTTTGGGATAAAAAAAGGGGAAATACTTAGCACGCCCATCATAAATGAATGGCCAACGAATGAGCGCATAGACACTGTCACCCTGTATTTGGGCCCATCTGCACAAGAAGCCTACTACAATGCAATTATAGACTTGAAACCTAGAAGAATTATATTTAATCCAGGAACAGAAAATCCCATTTTGAATAATTTAGCTACTGAAAAAGGAATTGAAACCATCGAAGCCTGCACCTTAGTGATGCTAAAAACAGGGCAATACTAGCCATTTTATTTTTTCTTTAATTTTTGAATTGACCCCAGGTAGACCTATCTAAATTTCGATATTGGATGGCCTCACTAATATGTTCTTCCTTGATAGTAGCATTTGCTTCTAAATCGGCAATCGTTCGACCTAATTTTCTAATTCTATCATAGGCCCGAGCGCTTAATTGAAATTTTTCCATCGCTAAGGCTAATAATTTTCCGGCTGCAGGAGAAAGCCCCCCCCATTTTTTTAATAAAGCTTCGTTCATTTGGGCATTAGTGTAAATGCCTGTATCGGTTTTGAACCTTTCTATTTGAATGGCTCTTGCTAATTCAACTCTTTTAGCAATTACGCTAGAACTTTCAGCATTTTCAGTTTTAGTGAGTTCGTGATAGGGGACTGGGGTTACTTCAATATGCAAATCAATTCTATCTAATAAGGGCCCTGAAATTTTATGTAGGTATTTCTGTATTTGTGTAACACTACAATGACAAGGTTTTTGTGGATGGTTATAATAGCCACAAGGACAGGGGTTCATGGCGGCGAGTAACATGAATCTGGCTGGAAAATTGACAGTCATTTTAGCCCTAGCAATATTTACTTCGCCTGCTTCCATGGGTTGTCTTAGTACTTCAATCACCGATTTATTGAACTCTGGCAGTTCATCTAAGAATAAGACCCCATTATGGGCTAAAGAAATTTCTCCAGGTTGAGGGTGGCCACCTCCTCCAATCATGGCAATGGCAGATAAACTATGATGTGGTTGTCTAAAAGGACGCCTACTAATAAGTTGGTTTTGCAAAGGTATTTTTCCAGAAATACTATAAATTTTACTAGTTTCTAGTGCCTCGTTTTTATTTAAGGGTGGTAAAATGGAAACGATACTTTTTGAAAGCATCGTTTTACCAGCGCCGGGCGGCCCAATCATAATTAAATTATGTCCTCCCGCACTCGCAATTTCTAAAGCACGCTTGGCATCTGATTGTCCTTTTATATTTGCAAAATCGGGAATAGTATTGTTTTCTATTTTTTGAGAAATAAGAGTATGGTCTTGCTGGAGCTTATTTTGTTTTTCATCATTAGGGTTGTTTAAAAAATGAACTACTTCAAGTAAAGAACTGAATGCGTAAACGGGTATGCCTTCTACCATTAAAGCTTCTGCCGCATTTTGCCTAGGAATAATCATGGCTGCAAAGCCTTCTGCTTGAGCTTGCATGGCCATGGCGAGTATCCCTTTAATGGGATATAAACTACCATCCAATCCTAATTCTCCCATGCATACATATTTTTCAATAAGGGAAGGTTGAGTGATTTGTTCCGAGGCTGCTAAAATGCCAATGGCAATGGGTAAATCAAAAGCAGCGCCTGATTTTCTTAAATCGGCGGGTGATAAATTAATAACCAGTTTAGTACGGGGCATATGAAAACCGTTAGCCTTAATAGCACTTTCGGTTCGGTCTAAACTTTCTTTGACAGCATTGTCGGGAAGGCCCACTATACAATAACCTTGGCCCATACTTACATTTACTTCAATGGTAATGGTTACAGCGTCAATGCCCACAATAGCGCTACCCTTAGTTTTTACAAGCATCTTTTTACTTGAAACTACCTTAGATACTAAAACGAATGAAAGGTATTAATACTTGTTTTTGGTAATCTTTTTTAACAGGTCCGCCACGCCCTCTCTTTCTAAGATTAAATAACCGAGTCTATCTTGACTCACTCCTTTTTTTAATTGATAATGAAAAATCAATTCTTTTTCTTTGACGGCTGTTTCAAAATAACTAAACTGAATATTATCGAAACCTTTTAAGCCATCGCTTATTTCATATAAATGGGTAGAAATAATAAATAAACTGCTTCTTAAATTTTGTAAACCTTCAATAACGGCGCTACTACATTTCATAGCATCTTGAATATTGGTGCCTTTGAATAATTCGTCAATTAAAACAAAATATTTTTTACCGTCTATTATTTTTTCAATGGTATTTTTTATTCTTTGTACTTCATTGAAAAAATAGCTCTCCCCTTTTACGATATTGTCTGCAATAGTTAAATTAGTAATAAGGCCATCAAATAAACTAAGTTTTAATTTTTTAGCAGGCACGCCAATACCAATATGGGCTAGGTATAAAACAATACCGGTGGTTTTAATAAAAGTACTTTTACCTGCCATATTTGCGCCCGTTAAAAAAAGTAAATTACTTTGATAATTAAGGGAGAGTTCATTATCAACAGCATTATGCACTAAGGGGTGAATGGCAGCAGTGACCTCAAAAATGGGTGTATCATTTTCTAACCAAGTAGGAAAAACAAACCTATAATTTTTGGAAGCCATGGCCATACTATAATAGGCGTCTAGTTCATAATAATATTCTAAAAGCTGAAGGGTATTATTTTTATAATGATAAAGAAAAAAATGGCAGAAAGAAAGTACTGTTTGCGGGTTCTCTAGCTTAGTAGAAGCAGGTAGGCTTGCTAGAGAAGGATGGTTTGTATATTTTTTTATTTTTTGAACTAGGGATTCAATGATAGGGTTGTCCTTTTTTGTTTCAAATACCGTCAACCATTTGTTTAAATTTTCATAAAATAAAATTAAATGCTCTAATGAATAACGAAGTAAGGAATAGTCGGAGGCGCTCATAAACTCATACCAGTAGGCAGCAGGCAAACTAATTTGTGTAGGAATTCTTTTAAATCCGGTATCAAAAAATTTCTCAATAACAAGGGTAGTACCATTGGTAATTTTCAATGCTTCTACAAAATGGATATTGTCTATAAAATAAGCAATCGCATTTTGTCTTTGCTCAATGGAGGCTATAGAAGCCAAAGGATTAGAAAGAAAATGATCCAATTGTATTTTACCTCCATTGGACTTGCAAAAATTGAGATGGGATATAAGTCCTATCGACTCTTCGTTATCAAATAAGCCAATATCTTTTAAAGTAATTTTATCCACCTGCATAAAACTTACTTTTAGCTTCTTGTAAATTGAAGGCGTTGTCCTTTCTTGGCTTCATTAAATACCCCTTCATGGTATACTTTGTATCCATTTACAAATGTAGTATTCACTTGATAAGGAAAGCTGCACCCTTCAAAGGGGCTCCAGCCACAGTGGTATAAAATATTTTCTTTGCTAACAGTATAAGGCGCTTTTTTAACAAGCACTAAATCGGCATGGTAGCCCTCTCTAATAAAGCCGCGGTCTTTAATTTGAAAACAAGTAGCGACTGCATGGCTCATCTTTTCAACCAACTTCTCCATACTTATTTTTCCTTCATCAACATATTTTAGCATTAATAGAAGACCATGTTGAACTAGAGGCAGGCCAGCGTGTGCATGCGCATAAGCTTCTTGTTTCTCCGCCCAGGTATGCGGTGCATGGTCGGTAGCAATAACATCTAGTTGATCATTTAGTAGACCCTCCCATAATGCATTTTTATTGGCTGGTGCCTTAATAGCAGGGTTGCATTTAATTAAATTACCTAAAGAGGCATAGTCGTTGGCTGTAAAATGTAAATGATGCACACAAACTTCTGCAGTAATTCTTTTATCTGCTAAGGTTCTTAAATTAGAGAATAATTGTAATTCTTTAGCAGTGCTAATATGTAAAATATGTAATCTTGCATCAAATTTTTTAGCTAGTTGAATGGCTTTAAAAGACGACTCAAAACAAACTTCTTCATCTCTAATAATAGGATGATCCGAGGCTTCTAAAATAGGCTTGATGGCCTCTAGCGCTGCTTTATTTCTTTTAATAAGACTTTCTTCTTCACAATGCGTAGCAATTAAAAGTTCAGTGCCTCCAAATATTTTTTCAAGTACCAATGGGTTTTCTACTAATAAATTACCTGTAGAGGACCCCATAAATATTTTCAATCCGCAAACTTCCTTTTTTTTGTCATTAGTTTTTAAAATTTCTTCTAAGTTGTCTTGGGAAGTACCCATGTAAAAAGAATAATTCGCAATTGATGTATGAGCGCCTATTTGATATTTATCTTCTAATAATGCTTGTGTAAATACAGGTGGTTGGGTATTGGGCATTTCCATAAAGCTGGTGGTACCGCCCGCTACAGCTGCCTTGGCCTCGCTATAAATATTGGCTTTATGGGTTAAGCCCGGCTCTCTAAAATGCACTTGATCATCAATTACACCAGGAAGTAAAAATTGATTTTCACCATCTATTTCAGTAATGCCTCCCTGGGATTCAATTTGACTTGCTATTTTTTCAATACGACCATTTTTAATCAAGACATCTCCCTGAATGGTTTTGCCCTCATTCACTATTTGCGTATTTTTTATTAAGTAGCTATTCATAAAAAATTAGTTTTCTATATGAATGGTGAAATAAACAAAATTGCCTGTAATATCTCTAATACTAGATAAAAGAGGGTCTCCTTTATTTAAATTTCTTAAGCCGTAACTAAATTTTACTTCAGGTGAAATAGTGGCGTACTGTAAATAAAAACTAAGCCCTAAGCCCAATTCTAAGCCATAGTCTAATCCGTTCAGTGTGTTATTATAAGGAATTCTGCTACTACTTGCAATATTTTTACTCATTATGACAGATCTGTTTGATCCTAATAAATCGA
>Ga0194055_10003647_pt1 | contig 11782 bp, 7 predicted proteins | sample SepL449m_MetaG_FD_155482 | JGI IMG/M metagenome (GOLD analysis project Ga0194055, IMG submission 155482) | Anoxic zone freshwater microbial communities from boreal shield lake in IISD Experimental Lakes Area, Ontario, Canada - Sep2016-L442-9m | ecosystem: Environmental > Aquatic > Freshwater >... | reverse complement strand
TGCGGGACTGCGCCGACAATTCCAGTGCGCGCAGCCAATCGTCAATTTGCGCGGTCGTGACGGTCGCGGCATTCTGCGCGCCCATGTCTGCCGTGAATCGGTTCAGCCGGTCGCGGAGGTCGCGGAGGTGCCTCGCGCTCGCGCCGTCTGTCGCCTTCGCTTTCAACAACTCGGCGACAATCTCGGCGACGGTGCCGCTTTTCGCGGATGCCTCTAGGAATGCGATGAAGTGATCGGTGGCATCCTTCAACGTCTTGCCGTGCGCGTGAAGCCGTGCGTTGCAGTCATCGGCCATGACGCGAAGCCATGAAGGAAACTCCGCGCCCTCCCGCCCTTGGGCTTGAAACGCCAGCGTGCGGTTGCGTGTGAATGTTTCCGCATCGCGTTTCGTGGTGAAAAATTTCCGCTTCCGTCTGCCGTTCTCGCGGAAAGTGACGATGAAATTTAACGTGGGGCGGCTCGGGTCGCTGTATTCGCGGAGACGGAAGGGCTTTCTCATGTGCCAACTGTTGGCAATCCGTTGGCACTTTACAAGCCTTTTTGCGTCAAAATGAGAAAACACCCGTTTGAATGATTTCCGCCCCTCTGTCGCCTTGAAACCCTGTATTCATGCGGGTTTCAGAGGAAAAGGAGGGGAGCCAGAGAAGGGGATTGAACCCTTGACCTGCGGTTTACGAAACCGCTGCTCTACCACTGAGCTACTCTGGCGTTGCGCAAATTGCGGGCGCGGAATATCGGGAGCCCCCCGCGCCTTGGCAAGCGCTTTCACGCGCTTTTACGCGGCTTTCACGCGACCGTCGCCGTTCGCGCGGTGGCGGGAAGGTCCGCTGCCGCTCGAATAGGAGCTTGGAGTCCCTGCGGCTCCGTCACCCGCCCAAGGCCGTCTGGCAAGCCGCATGGACCACCCAAACCCCACACGCCATGACACCGCCGAACCTTCTCGTGGCGATTCCGCTGATGCACGTTTCGTCCGCCAAGGCGGCCGAGGAGTTCTACTGCGCCAGACTGGGCTTCACCAAAGAGGCTCTTGCAAAACCCTCCGAAATCTCCACCCGCAGAACACGTCATCAGAGAGCGCTGCGATTTTTTGAATCCCTGCGGAGGGGTTTTGCAAAAGCCTCCAAAGAGTGGGAATATCGGCCGGCCGCGCCAGCCCCTGAACCTGCCTGCCTCGGTCTTCGGCGGGACGGCGTTGCGCTGCATGTGTCCTCGTTTTCCGGGGACGGGGTCGCCGGTGGCGTGGCGTCGTTTCAGGTCCGGGAGGTGGACGCTTTGTTCGCGGAGTTCACGTCGCGTGGAGTGCTCATCGAGCTGGAGCCTTGCGACCAAAGCTGGGGCAACCGGGAGATGTACGTCCGCGATGCGGACGGCAATTCGTTGCGCTTTATCCAGACCAAGGAATCCGCGCTGACATGACCAAGCGCATTCTGATCAAGAACTCGGAATCTCGGGTTCAAGGTGTTTCGCCTGATGTTCCAGCCAGTCGCGATACCTCACCCATTCTCCGCAAAGGTGACAGGTTCGCCCGGGGTGTTCCTCTTGGATGTGCGCCTCCATTGATTCTGGAAAAAGAAAGCGGGTACAGTGTGGACATGCCGCTAATGGACCTTCAACGGGATAGCTGTCGGCGTCCCAATCGAGGACGAGCTTCTTTTTTTTGCTGAACGCTACGATTCCACCCCGGAGAAAGCCGCACCGAACGTGGGTGCCCCATATCGATTCAACCCCATCGCCGTCGGCGAGGACGAGGACGCCGGCTTTTGCCGATTTCACCAAAACAAGAACGAACTCATCGGATTTCGGGAGCCACAAAAAGAAGTCGTCGACGGGTTGCGCTTCTTCTTGGGGTCCGCGGGGAAAACAGCCATGCCGAGGCCAAGGATAGCCCATTCCGTCGAGCCAAACCGACCCGCCGTTGTGCCTCAGAAAATACACCGCTTTTGGACACCGAGGGCACGTGGTCTTATACCAGAGATTTGGCTCGTCGTTCTTTCGGCCCTTGGATCTGCACTTGCAACCGATTGGGATGCGCCTTCCTCCGACCCATCGGATTGCGACTTCCTCTCCGCAACTGGGACACGGAGTTGAGTCGCTCACAGCATCTCCGTCTGAGCCCGGCGGGTTGCGATGCCGGAGATGTGGTTTGCCAGCGCCATCTATCTCGGCTCTTGGCTGGTGTATGGTCCCATGAAGCGATGCCCGTTGAAATGAATGAGATGATCGGGGTGAGAGGCGATCCAGACTTCCGTTTCCCATGCGATTTTTGCGGCGCATTTCCGATAAGCCGCTCGGTCGAGAAATGCGGTAACATAGACAATCGGAACCGTGCAGTTCTTTGTGAGGCGCTGGAATTCCACAAGACGCTCCTCGGTGATCGAGCCCGAAGCGTGGACAGCTTCAATGAGATAAACCCACTGCTTTCCTCGGGAGTAAGCGACAATATCCGGAAGATCACCGCGCTTGGGTTCGGGCAGGGAGAGTTCGTGTAGGCGCTCACGATTGACGTAGAGAAGCCTGTGAGTGGCGTCGCCAACGTATAGAAGCTCGGCATCGTAGCCGTACCGTTCAAGGAACTCTCGAATAACAGCAAGCTGGAGTTTATTGTGCCGGCCGGGAGCGAACTCAAGGATACTGCCATCGGACAAGGTCACTTTTTGCCGTGTCAATTGGCGGGTGCGTGCGAGCTTTTCAGCCAAGCTAGGAACAACAATGCGGAATGCTGCAACCGCCTCCGTCCACTCTGCCGTGCCATATTTTCGCAGCAAATCCGCAAATTCGGACATTAGGGCATAACCCCGAGTACCATCATTTGTGTCTGCATCGGGATTGCCAGCACTCTGTATAACAAGACCTGCTTGGATCGGATGCAACAGATCACGACGGTAAACATCGTCGTAGCTGCCGTCCGATCGTTTGAGTCCAAGATGGAGATTTCCGTAACAAATGATATCCTTGTTGCGCAAAGGTGGTCGCTCCATGGGAGTTCCCGCTTCAGCCCAGCTCCGGCCAAGTCGCACATTTGCAACGGCCAGGAATGCGGCAGCAGCGCATTGGCGTGAACTGGTAGTGCCCTTGCTTTTGGCCGGCTCGCAAGGGATGCCGCACGCGTTGAGAATATCGAAGGCTTCGTTGTAGAGGCGCTTCAGATCTGGGGGGAGAGTGGACTTGGGGATGAAATCGATCACAAAACGGGTAAGGAGGAGCGCTATATCGGCAGAAGTTCCATCTGGTTGTGCCTCCTCAATGCCGCGATCTGTTTGGGAGAAAGTCTCTCAGATGAAGTTAGGTAGTGGCGAATAGCTCCGGCCAAATGCCAGGCAAACAGCGGTGCGACGGCATTTCCTACTTGGTTGAACCGAGCGGTCTCGCCGCCACAGAACTCGAATGTGTCCGGGAAGGATTGGAGCCGTGCAGCTTCTCGGATAAGAAGGCGGCGGCGACGGCCATCCGGCAATCGGATTCGGTGCATGTCACCAGTGGCACCAGCAAGGTTTCGGCAGGTTAGTGTGCGAGCAGGTTTATGCGGATGTAGGTCTCGGGGATTAACACAAAAGGAAGCCTTTTCGTAGCGAGCGACGTAGTCATCCATGCTATCGGTCAGAAATTTAGAGTCCGGAGGAATTTCCTCCATCCAGTGGGCTAGTGCTTCTCCAGCCGTGACGCGTTGCTGCTCAGGTTCTGGCCAGCGGAAACCACCACGGTGGCCAACGCAAATGACGCGCTCCCGATTCTGAGGCACTCCATAGTCCACAGCGTTTAGAAGGCGGCGCTCAACGACGTAACCGAGATCTTCGAGAGCAACGGTGATCTCTTCCAAATACCACTTATTGCCGTACAGCATTCCCCGGACGTTCTCGAACATGAACAGCTCCGGTTTCAGGCGTCGAACGGCGGACAAGAATGCCGGAAACCCGTCGCGTGCATCTCGGAGGCCGTTCTGATGCCCGCCGACGCTGAAAGGCTGACAAGGAGGACCTCCGATCACAATGGGAGCGGCAGGGAGTTTCGTATCTTCCTTCAGTTCTACGCATTCGCACGGTCCAGTGAGGTTCCGCCGGTAGCTTTCCGCGTAGTCTTTCACCATTTCGAAGCCGTGGGTGCTGAATCCTTGCGCTTCAAGTCCAAGCGCCAATCCGCCACAGCCGGCAAAAAGATCAACGACCAGGGGACCTTCAGACTGCCGAGGAACCAGAAGCGAGTTGATGCGATCTGCGTAGTTCATGCGCGCTGTGTGATGCGCTGGAAAGTGTCAGGGCTTCAAAAATTGTCGAGAGGCGCTTTGTCTCAGCATGTTCACCATTGCTTGCCGGGGCGGGACGGGGGACAGGATTGTCCCCCTTACCCTGTGCCTACCCATCTCCACCATTGGCTGCCGTCGGACCGTGAGACGCCGAGTGCGATCCTGCTGGATCGTTTTCTCGACTACATCACGGCGGGACGCATCGCGCTCTATCCGGCGCAGGAGAATGCGATTCTGGAGCTGTTTGACGGTCGCAATGTGATCCTGAACACGCCGACGGGCTCGGGGAAATCGCTGGTGGCGACGGCGCTGCACTTCCAGTCCGTGGCGCAGGGGCGGCGCTCGGTGTACACGTGCCCAGTGAAGGCGCTGGTGAATGAGAAGTGGCTGGCGCTGTGCCGGGAATTCGGCCCGAAGAACGTGGGCCTGAGCACGGGCGACGCGTCGGTGAACCGCGATGCGCCGATCCTGTGCTGCACGGCGGAGATCCTCGCGAACATGGCGCTGCGCGAGGGGGCGGAGGCGAAGATTGACGACGTGGTGATGGACGAATTCCACTATTACTCGGACCGCGACCGCGGCGTGGCGTGGCAGGTGCCGCTGCTCACGCTGCCGCGCGCGCGGTTCCTCCTGATGTCGGCGACGCTGGGGGATACGTCGTTTTTTGAAAAGGAGCTCACGCGGCTGAACGGGCGGGAGACGGTGACGGTGTCCTCGAAGGACCGGCCGGTGCCGCTGGAATTCACCTACGCGGAGACGCCGCTGCCGCGGACGCTGGAGGGAATTCTCGCGGAGGGGAAGGCGCCGGTGTATGTGGTGCATTTCACGCAGCTCGAGGCGGCGCAGGGTGCGCAGGATTTCACGAGCATCAATGTGTGCTCGCGCGAGGAGAAGGCGGCGCTCGCGGAGGCGCTCGCAGGGTTCCGCTTTTCGAGTCCGTATGGCGTGGAGATCAAGAAGTTCCTCCGGCACGGGATCGGGCTGCATCACGCGGGGCTGCTGCCGAAATATCGCGTGCTCACGGAGCAACTCGCGCAGCGCGGGCTGCTGAAGGTGATCTGCGGGACGGACACGCTGGGCGTGGGAATCAATGTGCCGATCCGCACGGTGCTCTTCACGCAGCTCTGCAAATACGACGGGAAGAAGACGGGGATCCTGAGTGCGCGCGACTTTCACCAGATCGCGGGGCGCGCGGGGCGCAAGGGCTTCGATGACCGCGGCTGGGTGATGGTGCAGGCGCCGGAGCATGTGATCGAGAACCTGCTGCTGGAGCAGAAGAAGGCGGAGGGCGGGAAGAAATTCGTGAAGCGCAAGCCGCCGGAGCGGAACTTCGTGAACTGGGACCGGCAGACGTTTGCGCGTCTCGTGGGCGCGCCGCCGGAGGCGCTGGCGAGCCAGTTTGCCGTGACGCACGGGATGCTGCTGAATGTGCTGAGCCGCCGCACGGATGGCTGCGCGGCGATGCGCGAGCTGATCGCGGATTCGCATGAGTCGGCGCGTGCGAAGAAGGAGCACCGGAAGCGCGCCTGGCAGCTCTTTCGCGCGCTGGTGGAGAAGCGGATCGTGGAGTTCATCCCGCGCACGCCGGAGGGCGCGAAGCTGCGCGTGAGTGTGGCGCTGCAGGATGATTTTTCGATGACGCAGACGCTGTCGCTTTTCCTGCACGACACGATCCCGCTGATGGATCCGAACGCGCCGGATTACGCGCTGGTGCTGCTCACGCTTGTGGAATCCATCCTCGAAGATCCGGACATCATCCTGCGCCGTCAGCTCGACAAGGTGAAGGGGCAGGCCATCGCGGACATGAAGAACGAGGGCCTCGACTATCACGCGCGCATGGAGGAGCTGGAGAAGCTCGAACACCCGAAGCCGAACCGGGATTTCATCTACACGGCGTTCAATGATTTCGCTGGGCGGCATCCGTGGGTGGGCGCGGAGAACATCCGGCCAAAGTCCATCGCGCGGGAGATGTTCGAGGAGTTCCGGTCGTTCTCGGATTACATCAAGGTGTACGATTTGCAGCGCTCCGAGGGCGTGCTGCTGCGGCACCTCTCCGGAGTCCACAAGACGCTCACGCAAGGTGTCCCCGACTCCGCGAAGAACGACACGGTGCGTGAGATGGAGGTGTATCTCGGCACGATGCTGAGGCAGGTGGATTCCAGCCTGCTCGACGAGTGGGAGCGCATGTGCGATCCAAATTGGAAGCCGGGCGACGAGCAGCCCGAAGCGCGCCCGCCCGGCAGCGAGGAGGCGCTGCGCGACATCACGCGGGATGTTAAAAAATTCACAGCGGCGATCCGCAATCGCGTGTTTGCGTTCCTGAGCGAAGTCATCCGCGGGGACTTCGAGGAGGCGCTGGCCTTGGTACCGTCTTGCGAGGACGCGGAAGGTGGGCTGTGGACTGCCGAGCGCTTGCGCAATGCGCTCGCGACTTTCCACACAGGCCATGCGCGAATCCGCCTCGACCCGGAAGCGCGCAATGTGAGGCACACGTACGTGACGCCGTCCGAGGACAAGCTGCGCTGGCGAATCCAGCAGATGCTGATCGATCCCGGCGAGGCGAACGACTGGGTGGCGGAATTCGATGCGGACGTGGTGCTGTCGCGTGCGAGCGGCGAGCCGGTGCTGCGGCTCGTGCGGATCGGGAGCCTGGCTTGGTAGCCGGGACTGAATCTGCGCTGCGACGGGCAGCTTCACGCAGGAAAGCGCGATGCTCTGGAGCCTGCCTGCGCTGCGTGAGGAACTGCGCGCTCATCGGCTTGCATTTCTCGACGAGGGAAAGGGGGGCGAGCCGGTGAAGGGGAAGTAGCTCGGACTGGGACGTTGTCCCCGAGCGGCGGAGAAGGTGAGCGTGTGCGCGGTTATTTCAGCAGCCCGCTGTCGTCGAGCCATTCGCGGAAACGGAAGGGCCATGCGCCTGCGGCGGTCGTGCTGCCGGGGCGGTAGCCGAAGCCGTGGCCTGCGTTCGAGTAGATGTGGAGTTCGGCTTTCACGCCCGCGGACTTGTAATTGAGGTAGAGCGAGGCCATGCCTTCCGCGATGTCGGGCCGGTCGCCGTAGCCGCACGCGATGAAGACGGGCGGCATTCCTTTTTCGACGGTGAAAAGATTCGACGTGCCGGGATAGATGAGCGCCTGGAAATCGGGGCGGCTGCCCGCGCGCTCGATCGGATCGGCGGCACCGGCATTGCCGGTATCGGACTTCATCGCGGCGAATGCGGCGAGCTCGCCGCCTGCGGAAAATCCCATGATGCCGATGCGGTCGGACCGGATGCCCCATTCCTTCGCGCGGCTGCGCACAGTGCGGATGGCGCGGCGCGTGTCGGCCATCGCATGATTCTGAATCGTGTAGGGGGAATCCTTTTCACGTGCGAGGCGGTACTTCAGCACGAATGCGGCGATGCCGTGATCGCGGAACCACTCGGCGAGCGCGTAGCCTTCGTGGCCGAGGCAGAGCTTCGAGTGTCCGCCGCCTGGTGCGATGATGACGGCGGTCCCGGTCGCATCGGTGGCAGGGATGAATGGCGTGATGCTTGGGTTGTGGACGTTCGTGACGTTGCCCGCGTCGAGCTTCTCCGGCTCGGCGGCGCGGGCCTCGGAGCCCGGTGCGCCGTGCGACCAAAGCGGGATGGCGCCAGGCTGATCGGCTGCGAAGACGGGCGTGAAAATTGCGGACGCGAGGAGGAGCGGGAGCAGGCGGTTCATGGTGGCGCGATGCTACGGCAGAAGCTCGCGCGTGCGCCAACCGGAACCGCCGCGGGAGGCAGTGTCCGGAATTGGAGTTTGTTGTTTGAAGTTTGGAGTTGGGCGTTTGGCTCCGCGCAGCGGCGTGCCGCATTCTGGATGACATTCAAAATTCGAGAGGCGCCTGCGGCGGGCCAAACACCAAACGCGAAACTCCAAACGCCCAACACCAAGACGGGACACTGCACTGCTGGCTTCGGGCTTGTATGTGCTTCCGGCGGGAACATGATTCGCCCTCTTTCACTCCGATGGCCGCCCCTTCACAAAACGTTTCCTTCAGCGCATTGCTCGACGCCGAGCTGCGCAGGAACGCCGGCGGCGTGAGGACGCTGCGGGCGGGCGCGGGCGAGATCATTTTCCAAGAAGGTGATGCGGGCGACGGGATGTATGTCGTGGACGCCGGACGCGTGGACATCGTGATCGGGGCGAAGGACGCGGAGCCGCGCGTGCTCTCGCGCATCGGGCCGGGCGGCATCTTCGGCGAGATGGCGATCATTGACGGCAAGCCGCGCTCGGCCACGGCGCGCGCGGATGGCGATTCGGTTCTGCGCTTCGTGCCGATTGACGATGTCCACCGGGTCTTCTCGCAGTCGCCGGATCTCATGTTTTCGCTGATGCGCGATTTTTCCAACCGCATGCGCGAATCGAATGCGCGGCACGTCGAGGAACTGCTCGAGGCAGGGCGTTTGTCGCTCGTCGGGCGGTTCGCACAGTCCGTCGTGCACGATCTGAAAAATCCGCTGAACATCATCAGCATCGCCGCCGATCTCGCGGGCGCGGATGAGACGCTGCGCGAGAGCCGCGTGATGGCCGCCGGCATGATCCGCCGCGAGGTGAAGCGGCTCACGACCATGGTGAACGAGGTGCTCGACTTCACGCGGCAGACGCCGGGCACGGTCGTGCTTGCGCCGATTGCGTTCCGTGATTTTGTGCGCGTGCTGCTCGACGAGATCGGCCCGCTCGCGGGTGATCGCGGGGTGGAAATCGTATGCGAGACGAGGCCGCCCGGGGTGCCGGTGAACATTGACGAGCGGCGGCTCGTGCAGGCGTTTTACAATCTCATCAACAACGCGGCGGACTTCATGCCGAATGGCGGTACGGTGACGCTGCGGTTTGCGCTGACGGCGGACGAATTGCAGGTCGAGGTCGAGGATTCGGGCACGGGCATCGCGCCGGAGATTGCGGAGCGGCTTTTCCAGCCGTTCGCGACGTTTGGAAAGAAGACGGGCACCGGACTCGGGCTCTCGATCTGCAAGCGGATCATCGAGGCGCACAAGGGCCGCATCCGCGCGCGCTCGGAGCCGGGGCACGGTGCGATCTTTGTGATCACGCTGCCGCTGGCGGAATCACTTTGACCGCATTTCGCCGCGCGGTTAGACACGCGGACGTGTTGCCCGCCGCCCGAGAAATTTTCCGTGAGTGTAAATCGCAGCGTGGATGTTCCGCTTCTCAGGGCGGTCGGGGAGGTGTGCGCCCATGAACGTCCGCACGGAGCGTCCACCTTACGCGGCGACGCTCGTCCCGGCGCTCACGCGGATTCAGCACGAGTTCGGGTTCCTGAAGCGCGAGGCGCTGGAGGAATTTGCGAAGGACTCCGGGGTGCCGCTCAACCGCTTGCAGGCGGTCGCGAGTTTCTTCCCGCACTTCCGCCTCTCGCCTCCGAAAAAAATCACCCTGCGCGTGTGCCGCGACATGGCGTGCCATCTTGCGGGCTCCGCGGCGATCCTGCGCGACATCGGTGCAGCGGCGGACGCGCAGCTTTCCGTGGAGGGCGTGTCGTGTCTCGGTCGCTGCGACCGCGCGCCGGCGGCGTGCGTGGAAATCCGCGGTGCGGAACATGAGTCGTATTTCCTCGGACGTTCGGCGGAGGAACTGAAGGCGATCCTCGATGCATGCCGGAACGATTCGCCGCCGGAGTGCGACCATGATGCGGATCAAAAATATTCCGCAGGCGACTGGGTGATCGATCCCTACCGCGGGAATCCGCCGGAGTATCTCGGAGTGCAAAAGGTGATCGCGGCGCGCAATGCGTCCATCGCGTCCGCGGGGCGGATGCTCGTCGAATCTCGCAACTGGGGGACGGACAAGATCGAGCAGTTTCGCCGCGGCGCGTCCGGCCAATTCATTCCCGAACTGCCGGTGGACGATGCGGTGTCCGACGCCGTGCTCGCGTGGCAGACGGCGGCGGACTGGGCCAATGATCGGTCGCTCGGCAACTGGGCCGATGTGCTGCTCGACGAATTCAAGGCCGCCGACATTCGCGGCATGGGCGGCGCGGGAATTCCCGCCGTGCAAAAATGGAAGGACGTGCGCGATGCCGTGCGCACGGCGCGCGCGCGCGGAGACGACGACCGTGCGTTCATCGTGGTGAATGGCGACGAGAGCGAGCCTGCGACTTTCAAGGATCGCGAACTTCTGCTGCGCGCGCCGCACACGATCATCGAGGGCGTGATTCTCGCGGGACTGATCACGGAGGCGTCGCAGGGCTTCATCTACATCCGGCACGAATACGCGGAGCAGATCGCCGCGTGCGAGGCGGAGATCCGCCGCGCCGAGGCGTTGGGATTTTGCGGCACAAATGCGACGGCGCTCGGCAGGCCGTTCCCCGTCTCGGTCTTCGTGAGTCCCGGCGGCTACATCTGCGGGGAGCAGAGCGCGCTGATCGAGGCGATGTCCGACCGCCGCGGCGAACCCCGCAACATGCCGCCAAAGCTGGAGACCAACGGCTTGATCGATCTCCCGACGCTCGTGAGCAACGTCGAGACGTTCGCGTGGGCTCCGTACATTTTGATCAACGGCGGAAAAACCTACGCGGCCCACGGCGTGAACGGCTGGCAGGGACGGCGATTTTTTTCCGTCTCGGGCGATGTGAAAAGGCCCGGCGTCTTCGAGGTTCCGATGGGCCTCACGCTGCGCGAACTGATCCACGGTGAGCAGTACTGCGGAGGTATCGCGGGCGATCGGCCGTTGAAAGCATTCGCACCCTCCGGCCCGTCCGGCGGATTCCTGCCGGCGAAGCTCACGGCGGCGCGCGGACTGCCGCGTGCTCACACGGAGAAAAAGGAATGGCAGGCGCTCGCGGCGCGGCGCGGATTCGATCCCGCGGCGACGGAACTCGACATCCTCGATCTCGAACTGGAGCTGAATCTTTTCCGCGCGCTGAGCCCCACGCAGGCGCTCGGCGCGGGACTGGTCGTGTACGCGGAGGGACGCGACATGGCTGAGGAAGCGGTGAAGTCCGCTGAATTTTTCCGCAATGAATCGTGCGGCAAATGCGTGCCCTGCCGCACGGGCTCGCAGAAATTTGCGTCGCTCGGCTCGCACCTGCTCGACGGCAGCATCCCGGCGGATCGCTGGAAGAACGAACTCACGCCGCTCATCACGGAACTCGGCAAGGCGATCGAGATGGCCTCGATCTGCGGACTCGGCCGCTCGGTGCCGATGCCGTGGCGCACGCTGATCACATTCTTCCCCGATGACATCGCGCGGCATCTCGCCGCCTCAGCCGGAGAATCGCAACCGAAAGGAGACATGCGCTGATGCCTGGTCCAGACGACGGAACACTTATGCCCGAGCCCGAGGGGCTTTTCGTCCGCGATGACGACGAGGGACTATTCAGCCGCGACATTGACGGGCAGCTCGTGCGGCTCGATTCGCCGACGGAGTCGGACTACCGCAAGACCGTCACGCTCCAGATTGACGGGCAGTCCGTCACGGTCCCGCTCGCCGAGCCGCTGAAGGACGCGGATGGCAACATCGTGCAGGACATCGAGGGCCGGACGACGCCGGTCTATACGAC
>Ga0194055_10003646_pt1 | contig 11782 bp, 9 predicted proteins | sample SepL449m_MetaG_FD_155482 | JGI IMG/M metagenome (GOLD analysis project Ga0194055, IMG submission 155482) | Anoxic zone freshwater microbial communities from boreal shield lake in IISD Experimental Lakes Area, Ontario, Canada - Sep2016-L442-9m | ecosystem: Environmental > Aquatic > Freshwater >... | reverse complement strand
CGTCGATTTGCTTTTGGACTGCGTCGCTATCAAACTTGCGAATCGCCGCCCAGATGCTCGAATCTGCCGTTTCAGATTGAGCGGCGGAATTGCGAAATGCCGCACCCTGTTGCATCGCGTAGCCGATGACCCAGTTCGACAGAGGGACTAAGGTAAAACATCCGACGATACAGGGCAAAAGGACGCGACGGAACCGATTCCAAACCAGTGAACCCGCTCCGCGCTTTTGCCACAGCATGGCAGTGAAGAACCCGCTAATTACAAAGAATAGAGGCATGCGAAATCCATGCACGAACGAGGCGAACATGTTCATGGCACTTGTTGACGATGGGTCCTGGATGAACCAAGGAAAATTCAGCGCCAAAGACAGGGCCGCATGGTACGCGATCCCCAGGATCATCGCCGAGGCTCGAAGCGCATCGAGGTCATGCCGGCGCATGGCATCCGAAGAAATAGGTCGGGTGGTCGTAACCGACGGGCGGGACTCGAACAAGCTCTTCACGGATTGTCTCTCACTGAGGGGACTTAGGGGTTCAGCCCAAGCGGATCGCGGCTGCATCTCCTACGGCACAGCGACTGTTCGATTGCCGATTCTATGTTGGAATCTGAAACGAATCCACACGCAGTATAGGTTGCAATTGTATCGCAAGTATTCGAAGGAGAATCGCAGATCTTGGGAGCAAGTTTTATCTAATCGCTTGCAAAAATGAAGATTGCTTCACGAAACCGAAAGAGAAAGTCCAGCCCATGGCGTTCCCTGTACCCCTCATTGACGTACCCCTTATTGACGCGTCTTGAAGTTGCGCTATCCCGGCTTTCTCTCGTACTCGTACTCGTACTCAATGAAATGGTACTCGTACTTGATGCGGTATCTTCGAGTACGAGTACGAGTACGAGTACCGCTAACGCTGAGTGCGAGTACGAAAAACATGGATAATAAGGACCTGAGCTCCGAGAGGCTCGAAACAGCGCAACTTCAAAACGGTCTCGACCGATTCGATGAACGAGCCCGCCATGCGCGGACTCTGTGATTAAGTTTTCGCATCACCGTTCAACATGCCAGCCCTTCCAATTGCGGTTCGTGATGCGCGGCTTGGATGGCACCCGCTCGCGTGTTTTTTCTAGATGGCAGGATGTTCTGAGTCTGATTCAACGATACCGATTGCGGTTTTTTCGTTACCGCATAGGAGACCTGAGACTCGGAGACGTAATCGGATAGAAGGCTTGCGGTCGGTGGTTTGGATGGATCGGTTTTGGCTCCGGTCTGCAATTGGGCTGCCGCTTGCTTCATCGCGATCTCAGCTCGAGCTACTTCCCCCGATCGCAAATACTTTTCGGCCATCTCGAGAGCGATCCGCGCAGCCCGCAGGCGATCGTGTATCCCGCCTATGGCGTCGAGAGATGCGATCGACGGCATTCCCTGTTGCAACGGATTGACCAATTCACTCCGTAAAATCTGAATGTCCGATGGAGCCGTGACCCCAACCTGGACGCGATGGCTATGGATCTTGACGATCTTCACTGCCATATCCAATTCAGGAAAACAAATAGCTTCCCCTTCGTGACGCGATAAAACCAACATTGTAGGACCTCATGTCGATACCAAAAGCACAACCTAGCGATGCAGCTAGTGTCGCTTCCATGCCGACGCCGTCACCTTCCTTGGCAACCTGGGCGTTATAGCGAATTTGAGGAAGCTGGTGCAACGTCAGTTCTTCCTCGTTCAACCGTTAGATGATTCTTCCAACCTGCGACTGCCATCGAAGAATGCTAGCTATGCCAACAGGGATGCTAAGCCAACATGGATGGAGCGGACCGCTAACGAAACAACTGGAATGGAACATCGACTTGGGGAACGATGGGGGTAGCGCGCGTATGGCTTCGAATGGAATCTGCCCACTCATCGGTATCCTGCGCGATCGGTGGCCACGTGTTGTAGTGAGTTGGTATCACATAGCGAGGCTGGACGAAATTGGTTGCATGAATACTGTCGGCAGGTCCCATGGTGAATAGGTCGCCGATGGGAACGATCAATGCATCGACTCCCTCCCTGGCAATGATTTGCATGTCGCTGAAGAGGGCTGTATCACCAGCGTAATAGATTTTGGTGGATTCGGCGGACACGGATCCTTCGATCGGATCCAACTCGATCCACCATCCTCCGGCCGTACCTCCGTACGAACCGTCGGGCAAGCTCGAGGAATGGAGCGCTGGAACGAGGACGACACGGCCAAAGGGTGTCCGAAGTCCCCCTCCCAGATTCATTCCTTGTGCCGTTCTCACTCCGTGCTTGGTTTCAAGCCAGGTCGCAATTTCATAGTTTGCTAGGACTTGAGCGCCCGTGCGCTGAGCGATCGCCGCAGCATCCGCCACGTGATCGAAATGAGCGTGTGAGATCAGGATATGGGTCGCGGAAACATGGTCTGCACGGGTTTTGGCAGCCGGATTTTCATCGAGGAACGGGTCGATCAGCAATTGCGATGCCCCCGCCCGAATGCTCCATGTGGAATGGCCATGCCAAGTGACCGTGACACCGTGACTCATGATGGATTTGGTTCTGAAAAAGGAATCGAGAGCGATACGTATCCTATTCTGTCGATCGCCATATGCGGTTTTATGCGCTTGGCTTTTTTCCGATGGTGATCATTGTAAACCGGAAACCGAACCTGCATGGGTTGTGTTCAGCCTTCGCGCGGCATGATCTCTCTAAGTTTCGTGCTACAATCATGCCCCTTTTGCCGTCGGTGTCGAGTGTCGCTCGACCCAGTGGATCCGACTTCGATAGAAAACGTATTCCATGGCTTGGTTGCTCAATGCAATTTATGGGTTATTGCTGATCCTGGTTTCGCCGTGGATCCTTTGGCGCCGCGTCGCGCAGGGAAGATATCGCCGAGGCTGGCGGGCTAAATTGTGGGGAGAGGTCGTACGCCCTCCCTCCTTAGACAGTACGGACAAAGCAGAGGTGATTTGGTTTCACGCCGTGAGTGTTGGAGAGTTGCAAGTCATTCGACCTTTGATCGAAGTCGCTCAGCGTGAACGTCCATCGACCAGGATTGTGATCACCACATCGACCGATAGTGGGTACGAGTTGGCTTGCAAGCTTTATGCTCAACATACAGTCAGCTTTGCGCCGCTTGATTTCAGTTGGGCCGTGCAAAGAGCCGTCGATCGCATTCAGCCAACGCTGCTGGTGCTGGCCGAACTTGAGCTGTGGCCCAATTGGATCAACGCTGTACATTGTCGAGGGATTCCGATCGCAGTGATCAACGCACGGTTGAGCGCCGCGTCACAGAAAGGCTATCAGCGCGTCGGATGGATCAGCCGCGCGATTCTTTATCGGATCGACTGGATCGGCGCGCAAAGCGAAACGTATCGGCAGCGCTTTGTGGAGCTAGGGAGTGACCCAGAGCGCGTCGTCGTCACCGGCAACATCAAATTTGACGGTGCTAGTCCCGATCGATCGCATCCCGAAGTAGAGCGTCGGCGAGGTGAGTTGGGGTTGTGCAGGGAAGATATCGTATGGCTTTGCGGAAGTACGCAATCGCCGGAAGAGGGGTTGTGTCTAGAGGTGTATGGACGCCTGATTCAATCGCATCCAAACCTCAAGCTGATGTTGGTCCCCAGGCATGCCGAGCGATTCGACGAGGTCGCAGCAGCCATCGCTTCCACTGGCCTTCCGTGGCTTCGACGAAGTCAGATGACGCTGGGTTCTGACCTGCCGCCCAACAGGGATTGGAAGATCTTTTTGGCCGACTCCGTTGGGGAGCTTCGCTGGTGGTGGGGATTGGCCGAGATCGGTTTTGTTGGCGGAAGTTTTGGCTCGCGCGGTGGACAGAACATGATCGAACCGTGCGCTTATGGTGTTGTGACTTGTTTCGGTCCCAATACGCGCAACTTCGTCGATGTGGTGCAGATCTTGATCGAATCCCAGGCAGCGGAACAGTTGACTCGGCCGGAAGAACTAGCCCCGTGGATCGATGGGATGCTGTCCCATCCCACCGACGCGATGGCGATGTCCAAACGCGCCATTGAGACCGTCTCAAGCCAGCGCGGTGCGGTCCATCGCACGTGGTCGACTTTGGTTAAACTGCTAGAGTCCCGGTCTATTCATGGTCAGTCTTTGTCGCCGTGACCCCTTTATGGTAAAATCGTTTTGAGTCAGGAGCCTGTTGTTTGGAAACAGATGCCTGTTGCTCGAGAACGAACTTCGTGAACCGACCTCCGTGGGCTCGCGCGCGCCCGATTGCCCTTGGTCGTCCGATCACCAGCGGATCGCGTGCAAACGTGCACGGGACGGCGTCGCTATTCCATCCACTTCGGAAAGCCCACAGATATGAGTACTGGCGAGGGAGCGCAAACTTCCTTTGAAACGATGCGAGGCCGAGATTATCCAACCTTGCGGCAGTTTACGGTGTTCTTGGAAAATCGGGTCGGACAACTCATGGACGTCGTGCGGCGCTTCGAAGTATCCGGCATTCGGATCGCTGCCTTTTCCATCAGTGATTCGGCCGAATGCGCCTTTGTGCGATTCCTAGTAAGCCATGCCGAACGCGGGAGAGAAGTCCTGGAACGAGCGGGTCTAGCGATTATCGAGAGCGACTGCATCGGAGTCGAGTTGCCTACGGGAGGCCAACCCTTACTCCAAGTCTGCGCGACCTTGTTGCAGGCGGAGATCAACATCATCCAAGCCTACCCATTGATGGTTCGACCCCATTCCGAGGCCGCTATCGCCATCATGGTGGACAACACCGAAGCGGCACTCGAAACCCTCACTCGAAAAGGATTTCGACTTATCAACGAAGGGGACTTGCAAGAGGCAACCTAATCCACGCCACAAGATTTGAAGTTGCGCGTTTTGGCTTTTTCTCGTACTCGTACTCGTACTCAATGAAATGGTACTCGTACTCTTTTCGGTATCTTCGAGTACGAGTACGAGTACCGCTAACGCTGAGTACGAGTACGAAAAAGCCAGAAAGATATCGTTTGGGAATTACGACGTATTCACCGTATCAGATTCTATGTCCGACATTCATTAGGAATCGGGAGTGATCCACCATGAAAACGGTCTCCGAACATTTGCGGCGCTCGTTCCATGGCATGTTGATGGCCGCATCCTTGGCGATCGCTTTTGGCTCGCTCCCAGCAATGGCTCTGGCCGACGATCCTCAAGTACCATCCACACCCTCCGGAACATCCGTTGGACTTCCGATGCAGTCGGTGAATATCGACGCAATTCCTTTCGAGATACCGATCGGTTGCGAATGGACACGTGCCGACGGCGAGGGTTTGATCCGATGGCCGATCGTGGCGACCTGGGATCCCGAAGGTCATCTTCTGGTGGCGGAGTCGGTATGGAATCGCGAATCGGTCCAACAGCAACTCATCAGTCGACCCCACCGCATCGTACGACTGATCGATCGCGATCACGATGGCAACTTTGATCAGCGCGTCGTCGTAGCCGACTCGCTCAGCTTTCCTGAGGGGATCCTTGCTATTGGCAAGGACCTATTCGTGGCCGCACCCCCCGAAATATGGAAGCTGACGGATGCCGATGGGGATGGGGTATGCGAATCGCGCGAAGTTTGGTTCGATGGCAAGACGCTCACTCACTGCGCCAATGACTTGCATGGGCCGTGGCTTGGCCCCGATGGCTGGATCTACTGGTCGAAAAGTGCCTTTGCAGAACAGTCTCACGAAACGCGCGCCAGCAAAGAATGGAAGAGTTCAGCCTCCCATCTTTATCGAAGGCATCCGAACGGAGGGCCGATCGAACCGATCATGACCGGAGGGATGGATAACCTTATCGATGTCGCTTGGCTCCCAAATGGCGAAAGGTTCTTTTGCGCTACCTTTCTGCATCACCCGAAAAATGGTTTTCGCGATGGGATCGGCCAGGCCACCTATGGTGCCGTCTTTGGCAAGCCTCATGCGGTGCTGAACGGGCATCCCACGACGGGTGATCTCATGTTGCCAACGGTCGACTTCGGACCAGGCGCGCCGGCAGGTCTCTTTGCGCTCCAAGAGATCGATCGTCGATTTCATGTCCACGGGCCAGCCATCGAAGGTGGGAGTTCGATGGATGGACGGGGTTCGATTGCAGGGTATCTGCTTTCCGCCCAGTTCAACCTTCAGAAGGTGGGCCTGCATACGCTGGTTTCATCCCCTGATTCTGCAGGCTATAAAGCCCATTCGGTCGACTTGGTAACGTCTCCTCAGATCGATTTTCATCCCGTGGATGTGTTGCTCGATCGGGATGGTTCGCTATTGGTCCTCGATACCGGAGGGTGGTACGATCTCTGTTGCCCCAGTTCGGGGACAGATCAGCGCGTCGCATTGGGAGGCATCTATCGGCTGCGTGGCGTGACACAACAAATCGCCGACACACGCGATCCTAGGGTGCATGGAATGCTTCCGAGTTCGGTATCCTCCGAAGACCGCAGCGGCGCTTCGGAGACTCAGCCTATTCCGTCTTACTCCATCAAGCTTCGCAAGATCTGGGACCATGCCCAACAGTATGTGGATAGCGAGTCTCCTGTGGCTCGTTCCGCCATTGTCGCGTTTGCCGGGGATCCCCAGCCGGATGTCCGCATCGCGGCGCTTCAATTGATCTCTTTGCACCGATGGCCCGAAGCCCGGAGCGTGCTGCTTGAGAATCTTCAAGGGGAAGACGCACGCTGTTCGCGAATGGCGGCAGAGGCACTAGGACGGATAGGCATCCACTCCGAATTGAACTCCATCATGGATCGACTTCAAAATTCGGCTTCGGATCGTTGGCTCGAGCATGGGCTCCTCTACGCTCTCATCGAAGGTGCGTCACCGAACGAACTGGCTCCGTATGCCGAGAGTCCGAACGCGACAACAGCGCGGGGGGCCATATTGGTCCTGGATCAAACCAATCAACTCGGTACCGATCATTTGCCTTCCGTGCTCCGACTGGCGACCTCGAACGATCCACGCGCGGCCAAGCTTGGGGCTAGCGTCCTAGAAAAGCACGCTGAATGGGCTCCTTTGGCGACCGACTGGCTTCAATCGCAGTTGATCTTGGCGGATGGCAACGATCCGACCGTAATCGCCAATCTATTAGCGCGTTGGTCCGACCAAGCTTCGGTGCAGCAATTGGTTCAAAAAGAATTGACAAAGATGGATCGTGATGATCCAAGAAGCCAGCAGTTGGTAGAAAAGATCTTGCGAGCCATGGGGACGCGAAAGATACCCTCGGCTTGGGAGTCGCCCCTTGCTCGATGGATCGATGCTTCTTCGCCACAGGAGACTGTTTGGATGGCAAACCTGTTGGCACCGCTGACGTGGCAGGACACAGAATCATTCTTGACGGCAGCTATTCAAACGAAGATCGCGAGCCTCGCGGCTGGGGCGAGTATGGACCGACTGACATGGATCCATGCTTTACCGATCGGATCAAGTCTCGATTCGACACAGGAAGAGTGGCTCGTCGAAAAGACGGTATCCGAGGATTTCGATAGCCGTTCCCTGGCAGGCAAGGGATTGAGAAAAATCCGACTTCGCAGTCCGCTGGGATTAGAGCGCATGGTGGCCCAACTTCCCAAGTATTCGCCACTGGAATTACCCCTAGCGATAGAGTCTGTGCTCAAGGCCTCTCAGCCTGAGTTGGATGCGAAGTTGCTGGAACAACTATTGCGGTTGGATTCCGCCAAGACGCTGTCTATCGAATCCTGTATTTCGCTTCTTCGGGATCGGCCGGAAGCCATCCAGAAAAAATGGAAAGAGTCTCTCGTCGACCTGCAACGCCCCCCTGAGGACGTCGCTCGGGAGATCGAAAAATGGCTGTCCGATCTTCCTGCAGGCGATCCATCCCATGGCTTCCACGTTTTTCGATCGACTCGGGGGGCTTGCAGCGCCTGCCATACCGTCGGGTATGTGGGTGGCAGTATTGGTCCGGTCCTGAGCCATATCGGCAAGTCACGAACCAAACGGGATCTGCTCGAAGCCATCCTCTTCCCGAGCGCACGATTGGAACAAGGTTATCGGAGCACCAAGATTCGAACGAGCGATGGGGGGATCTTGATCGGGCTGGTGGTGGATGAATCGCCCGAAAGCCTCGAACTCCAAGTGGCTGCTGACCGCAAGGTGGCGATTCCCAAAGGAGAAATCGATGCCCGCGAGGCTAGTGTGACTTCGATCATGCCCGCGGGATTGGAGAAGCAGTTGTCGAAGCAGGAGTTAGCGGATTTGTTGGCATTTTTAGAAAACGCCAAATGAGGTTTTCAAACCGACGCAAACGAGTCCCGGGGAAAAAGCCCTACCTGGAAAGCATTACGACGGATTTTCCCCCTTTAAACGAACCATAAAGGCGTTCCTGCTTGCGCCCAGAAAAACGCCGACAAATTGTCCGTTTCTGTGGGCCCGCTGGGTCCTTTTTGGGTCTTTAAACCATTGGGCGGGGGTTAGCGCCCGAACCCCTTTCCTCATGCTCGAGTCGACGATATTCGAAAAGGGCGCGGTCCGATGCGCATGGATAGCATCGGAATCATCTCTCTTCGGGAAATCGGTTCACTGTCTGCATCGCACGCGGCCAATTCGCTTAACGGGTGAATTGGGTCATGCCCGGGACGCTCCTAAAAAAGCGATCGCGTGAAATGTGGGCAGTGAGCCTTTGTCGTCTCCTAGTGATTTTCTGTCAGCCTACGGTTTGCTCGCGATTCTCGCTGCGTTTTGCGGCATCGATTCCCATCGCGGCTTACACGCATCCAGTTCCTCTTCGATGTTGGCCAGTCGTGTCCCGTAGTGATCCATTGCTTGCTCGATGGCCTTGATCTCATTGTCTACCGCGTCGTTCATCCTTTGATTGGAAATTTCTAAGTCTTCTTCCAAAAGGCGATTCGCATAGTTGGCCCGTGCACGAGTCCAAATCGGCTCCCAGTCAAACAAAGTGCGAGGGTCCAGGCGGTACTCCAAGGGTGCATTCCAGCCTTGCGTGGGATTGGGTTGTAGAGTCCCCACCAAACGGACTCGGATCGAGCGCTCTTTGTTCGCAAGCTTCAGTTCGTGCGACACCGAGTCGATCCATCGATGATTCAACGAAGTCGGAACTTCTTCGGAAGCCATGAGGGACTCTTCCGACGCAATTCCATTCAAGGGGGCATCCAGCTGCAAGTGAAATTGATTCGAGCGATGTTCGATGGCGATGCGAGTCGAACGTTGGATGTCACCCTCGGCATCCATTCGTCGCAGAACCGTTAAGACAACGGGCGGACCACCGTTTGGCCCGTCGCGACGTTCACTCAAGACCTCTAAACTTCCGCGGTTCTTTGGAAACTGAAATCGCCAATGCGATTGCGGCTGTGCGACGTGACCATCCACATCCCCCCAATGGCTCAGATTGCATTCGAACGGGACCTTGGGTTGGTTGCTTGAGACCAACCATCCACGCAACTCGGCCGATCGTATCCAAGTGTTCGGATGATCGTCCCCGGGGATAGGAATGTCGATTCCAAGCCCAGCATCACGGGAAGGATAGACAGGTGCCATGCATTCCCATGTCATCTCAAGAAAAGGATCCGCTTCGTTGAGTAGTCGCACCACGCATTCCGTGATTGCCAAACGCATCGAGCTTTCAAAATCGGGAAAAGTCGCCTGGATGGCTGCGTGCAATCGCTGTGGCAATTCATCATGCAGTGCGACCGCTTCGCTACGGATCTGCTTCTTGACATCTCGCAGCGCAATGCGTTGTTCCGCCACCGCTTGTCGAAGCATGGAATATTCAGTTCGAAGCGATTCGCGATTGGCACGAGCGAACGCATGGTCGTTGCTCGAAACGAGCAGATGCTGCTGCTGAGAGAAGATCGCTAGGCGATTTTCAAGCTCTGCAAGTCGGGTGGTCTGCTTTTCTTGATGAACCGTTAGACGCTGCTGGACATGTTTCTCCCAGTCGGCAGCAAATCCAGCCCCATCCAACGATGGGACAGGGAGCAGTTGCGAGATCGTAGGAAATTGATGTCTACCTAGACTCAGTTCCCTGCACCGCACGGAGATTCCGTCCAAGTAGGCTTGATCCACGACCAAATGACGCTTCGCGAGAGCCCATGGATCGAAGACCGCTGAGATACGGTCGACCTCAAGGGCAGGTCGATTCTGCCGATGAATCTGCACTCGGTACAATTGCAGCGATGGTTCGCGCAGCGATGCGTCGGCATGTCCAAGGACGCGAACAGACGATTGAAGTGCGCGCATCATTGCGCAGGAAACTATCCACCGCATAATGCTTTGCGACGAGAATCCCAAGAGCACAATGGCCGCAGCGGCAATCGCCGCGCGGCGGCGCGTCAGCTTCATTGTGTCGCTGCTCCATCACGATTGGCACGGTTGGCCGCCAAATGCCGCAACAGGTACCTCAGCGCATCCGGACTGCCCGGACCAGAGAGAGTGTGTTGGCATGAATTGCTTCCCCGCGCACCAGAAGGGAAAGAGGAAGCCAGCGGCTCGGCTCCCGATCGCGTGGCCTCGTGGGATGCGATCGGTGCAGGAACGCTTGAGTTTTCAAAAGAGGCAGCGGACTTTTCTGCGAGCATAGGTTGGCTTGGTCTGAAATTGGAAGAAATAGGTTGTGGCTGAGGAACCGACGGGCGGAAGGACTCTGTGTCCGCACGCAGCAAATCACGATTATCCATCGATCGAAAACGCACGACTTCGATCCACGTATCGCGGACAAGGGTTTCGGTGACTCTGGGATCCCCTGAGTTACACGCTAATTGTTCCGAGTCGCTGGACAGAGCCGGTTCCCACCGTGCATCCCCGTTCGTTTCGGGACTCGGTGGCGACAGGAGTGCGTTGGTTGCGATGCCAAGGTCAACCGGTATGTCGGACGAAAAATCGGCTCTCGATACGAATCCAATGTCATCTACTTTCCCCATGGGAATGGGAAGATCGAACGACCCCAAATCCGCTTGGGACCGAGACGAAGAATCTAATTCCCCACTGGTCTTGCGGTATGTCGCCGCAACCATGTGGATCGCATCCATCTCCGTTTCGGACGCAGATTTTTCCGAGAGAGTGTTCGACTGCGGCCAGCACCATTTCAAGAAAACCCAATTCGGCACTGCGGTAAGAACACCTAAGCAAACACTGCCGAGCACCAAGGTGTTATTCAATCGCAACCAGGGAACCAAGGGAATGCTCGATAACCGGCACAGGCATTCGAGCGTCCATGACGAGGAGAGAATCCAAGCTCCGACCGCGTTCGGAACCGGAGCGAGGGCAACATGCAATCCTGCGGTCAGTACCAAGGAAAGCAAGAACGAAACTTGATGGATGGGTGCCATGAGCACAACGGCGATCAAGCCGATGCTGATCAGGTTATCCCAGGGAATGAACCCTAGAATGAAACCAATCGCAATCCCACTGGCAACACATTGCGGGGAACCATGCCGCGAGGCATCGGTCAACAGCCTTTGGCATATACTCCCAAGTACTCGGAACATGACCCACCCGCTTCCAAGAGGCACGTTTTGCTATCATGGGTTGCTACCGGCGACCATGCGACATGATCGTTTCATCGGATGAGACGACTTGGGACGTGAAATAGAATCTGAGGATGGCACCGATTTTCAGGGTCGAATCGAGCTTGAATCGATTGCTAGCACGCGATGAAACAAGTTCCCATCAGAGCCGCGAGCGTAACGGCTTGTTGATTTAAAGGTATTTGATCGGGAGATTGGTGGTTTTCCCCCAACCCCCGTTTGCGCTGCTCGCGCAGGGGTAGCACAGAGGGGCGTGAAGGTTGGGCGAGCTAAAGGATTGATACGGG
>Ga0194055_10003642_pt1 | contig 11788 bp, 11 predicted proteins | sample SepL449m_MetaG_FD_155482 | JGI IMG/M metagenome (GOLD analysis project Ga0194055, IMG submission 155482) | Anoxic zone freshwater microbial communities from boreal shield lake in IISD Experimental Lakes Area, Ontario, Canada - Sep2016-L442-9m | ecosystem: Environmental > Aquatic > Freshwater >... | reverse complement strand
TTCGGCCAGGTCGTCATAGCGAAAGACTGTAGTTCCTATACTTCGCCGATGCAGACCGATTATGTGATCGTCGGGACCGGGTCGGCCGGATCCGTGGTGGCCAGCCGGCTCAGCGCCGACCCCAAGACCGACGTCGTCGTGCTCGAAGCCGGCCCGATGGATACCGACAAGTTCGTGCACATCCCAGCCGCCTTCTCCAAGCTTTTCCGCAGCCCGATGGACTGGGACTACCTCACCGAGCCGCAGAAGGAGGTCGGTGGGCGCGAAATCTATTGGCCCCGAGGCAAAGTCCTCGGCGGATCATCGTCGATGAACGCCATGATGTGGGTGCCGGGCTTCCCCGCCGACTACGACGAGTGGGCCGAACACGCCGGTGCGGAGTGGGACTACGCGCACCTGCGCACCTACTTCGACCGGGCCGAGAAAGGCGCGCTGGTGATCTCCAAGCAGCGCAGCCCGCGGTCGTCGACGACGGCCTGGCTGCGGGCCGCCGAGCAGGTGGGCTACCGGGTCACCGCTCCGGACGCGCCGATGACCGATGGCTTCTGCGAGACCGCGGTCAACCAGAAGCGCGGAGCGCGATGGAGCTGCGCCGACGCCTACCTCAAGCCGGCGCTCTACCGGAGCAACCTGCACCTGCTGACCGGCGCGACGGTGCGCCGGGTGCTGATCGGCGGCGGCCGGGCGGTCGGGGTGGAGTTCGACGACGCCGACGGGCGTCGCCAGACGGTGTGGGCGGCCCGCGAGGTGGTGCTGTGCGCCGGTGCGGTGAACTCGCCGCAGCTTCTGATGCTCTCCGGAATCGGCGATGCGGCAGATCTTTCCGAGTTGGGCATCGAGGTGGTCCATCACGCCCCCGAGGTCGGAAAGAACATGCTCGACCACCTCATCACCCCGCTCGGATTCGCGGTCGCCGACGACAGTCTTTTCTCCGCCGAGAAGCCCGCGGAGTTGGCCAATTACCTGCTGCGCCGCCGCGGGATGCTGACGTCCAACGTCGGCGAGGCATACGGCTTCGTGCGCAGCCGGCCCGAATTGCCATGGCCGGACCTCGAATTGGTCTGGGCGCCCGCGCCGTTCTACGACGAGGGCATCGGCGAGCCATACGGGGAGGGCATCGCCACCGGGCCGGTGCTGCTCAAACCGCTCAGCACCGGCACCGTCACGCTGCGATCGGCCGACCCGTCGGCCAAGCCGATCATCGACCCGCGCTACCTGACCGATCCCGACGGCGTCGACCGCGCCGCGATGATGCAGGGCCTGCGGATCACCGCGAAGATCGCCGGTGCCCGCGCGCTGGCCGACGTGGTCGGCAGAGTCGTCCGACCGCTGCACGCGACCACCCTCGACGACGAGACTCTGGAGCGGGCCCTGGAGACGTGCTCGCACACGCTGTACCACCCGGTGGGCACCTGCCGGATGGGTCGCGACGACGCCAGCGTGGTCGATCCGCACCTTCGGGTGCGCGGCGTCGCCGGACTGCGGGTCGCCGACGCGTCGGTGATGCCCACCATCATCCGCGGCCACACCCACGCCCCGGCCGTCGTCATCGGGGAGAAAGCGGCCGACCTGATCGCCGCTGGGCGATAACGCTTATTCGGCCGGACCGTGGTCGGCGGCCAGGGCGTTGCGCTGGAAATGCCGGTGGTCGTTGGCGTACGCGTAGTACAGACCGATCATGATCCCGCCGCCGATGAAGTTTCCGATCAAGGCGATGGTCACGTTGCCGACCGCGGCGGCGACGTTGATGCCGTCGTGCAGGCCGTAGATGAGGAACAGGGCGGTGTTGGCCACGCTGTGCTCCAGGCCCAGGAACGCGAAGAGGAATACGGCGATCACCATCGCAACGACCTTGGTGATGTCCTCCTTGATCATGCCGTTGTAGCAGAGCAGCATCGCGATGTTGATCAGGAAGTTGCACAGTATCGCCCGGATCAGCAAGTCGCCCCAGCCGGATGCGCCGTCGGTGATGTAGGCCAGTTTGGTGTGGACCGAGTGCTCCATGATCTCGCCGAGGCCACCGCCCCACAGTGAACTGCCCTTCAGCAGCAGGGCGAAGAACAGGGCACCGAGGAAGTTGCCGAGGTAGCACAACACCAGGATTCGCAGCACTTTCGGCCACTCCCGGTGGTGGTAGTACACCCCGATCGAGCCCACCATCATGTTCGACGTCAGCAGTTCGGACTTGGTGAAGTAGATGAACACCAGTGCGAAGCCGAACATCAAGGCGCCGACGAACTTTCCGATCGGCTGCATGGTGGCCCCGGCGGACATCGGAACCTGGTCGAACACTCCCTGGATGCCGTAGAACGCGAGATAGAAGACGCTGATGATGCCGCCGGCCATCGCCGCCCGCATGAGATACACCTTCCACAGCCGGCCGCTCATCTCCGACTTGGTATCCAGCAGATCCAGCACGGTGCTGATGAACTGCCGACCCGGGAACAGTTTCTCGTTCAGACCGAGGCTCTCGTGTGAGGTCGCCATGACGCCGAGCGTAACCGCGGTGACCGACCCGTTAGGTCAAAGTCACGGCATTGCTCGCGCCCCGAGCGGTCGAACCCGCCGGTCAGTAGTGGTAGGTGTCCGACGGGGCCGTGACGTGGACGGCCTGGTCGTCGAACTCCGAGACCGAAATACCATAGGAGCGTGCGAGATTGACGATCTTGGTGGCGCGGGCGATCCGTGGCAGATCCGAACCGTTGCGGATCTCGCCGCCGTCACGCTCGTACTCGGCGAAGAACTCCTGCGCCCAGGAGATCTCCTCCTGCGACGGTGAGAGGCCCTCGTTGACCGTCGGGCACTGATCCGGGGTCAGGCAGATCTTGCCGGTCATGCCGAACTCGGCCGAGACCGCCGTGGCTTCGCTCAGCTTCAGTGCGCTGGAGCCGACGGTCGGGCCGTCGATCGCGCCGGGCAGGTGCCCGGCCTTGGCGGCGATGGTGAACCGGGACCGCGCGTAGGCCAGTGTCATCGGGTTCTCACCGAACCCGGTGTCGCGGCGGAAGTCGCCGATGCCGAACGCCAGCCGGAAGGTGCCCTTCGCGGCGGCGATCTCGGTGATGCGCTCCAGGCCGCGTGCGGTCTCGACCAGCGCCACGATCGGGATGTCGGGCAGCCGCTTGGCGGTCTCGGTGACGTGGTCTACCGACTCCACCATGGCCAGCATCACCCCGCCGACCGATGTCTTGGCCAGCATTTCGAGGTCGTCGGCCCAGAACTGGGTGCCGAAGCCGTTGACCCGCACCCAGTCGGTCTTGCCGTCGGCGAGCCAGCGGGTCACGTTCTCCCTCGCCGCCGCCTTACCCTTCGGTGCCACCGCATCCTCGATATCGAGCACGACAATGTCGGCGCGCGACGCCGCGGCCGGGGCGAACTTGTCGTAATGGGAGCCGTTGACCAGCAGCCAGCTCCGGGCCAGTACCGGGTCGATGCGGAATCCCACATCGGCAGTGCCCAGTTTGGCGTCCCATCCAATGACTTGGTCGTACATGGCTGTCCGGTGCCTTCCGCTGGCGCTGATGTGCGGTACCGAACATAGTGGCACCTCACCACGGATGCCGCTCAACTGGGGACGGGAGAGGTCACCTGCCAGTCAGAAGTTGACGACGGATGTGGCACGGTTGGTTCGTGGCCGACATGGGAGGTGTTTGACGTGTGCGGGATGACCGGCTCGGTGGATTACTCCAGGGATCTGACCCGAGATCAGTCGGTCATCGAGGCGATGACCGCGACCATGGCCTGCCGCGGCCCTGATGCAGCCGGGACCTGGTCGCAACGGGATGTCGCGCTCGGGCATCGCCGGCTGGCGGTGATAGATCTGCTCGGCGGGGTGCAGCCGATGGTGGTCCCCACACCGTCTGGCGATGTGGCCATGGTCTACACCGGCGAGGCCTACAACTTCACCGAGCTGCGCCGGGACTTGGCCGCCGAGGGCCACAGCTTCGAAACCTCCAGCGACACCGAGGTTGTGCTGCGCGGGTATCTGCAGTGGGGCGAGGCAATCGCCGACCGGCTCAACGGGATGTATGCGTTCGCGATCTGGGATTCCCGGCTGCGCAAGCTGGTGATGATCCGCGACCGCATGGGGGTCAAGCCCCTCTACTTCTACCGAACCCCCGACGGCGTGCTGTTCGGTTCGGAGGCCAAGGCGATCCTGGCCAACCCGCTCGTGCGGCGGGCGGTCGACCTCGACGGGTTGCGCGAGTTGCTGGTGCCGGCGAAAACCCCGGGCAAATCGGTGTGGAAGGGCATGCGGGAAGTCCAGCCCGGCACGATCGTCACCGTCGACGAGAACGGCATCCGGGAGCGGACCTACTGGCGGCTGGAGTCGCGGCTGCACACCGACGCCCGGGACACCACCGTCGCCACCGTGCGCGAACTGCTCGACGACATCGTCGGCCGGCAGTTGGTCGCCGACGTCCCCCTAGGTGTGCTGCTCTCGGGCGGCCTGGATTCCAGCGCGATCACCGCCCTAGCGGCCCGCGATTTGAGCACACCGGTGCGGAGCTTCTCCGTCGACTTCACCGGCCAGGCCGAGAACTTCACCCCCAGTGACACCCACCCCACCCTCGACTCCCCCTATGTCCACGACGTCGCCCAGCACGTCGGCTCCGAGCACACCGACATCGTGATCGACCACCGGCAGCTCTCCGATCCCGCCATCCGGCGCTCGGTGGTCGCGGCCCTCGACCTCCCGAACGGTGGCGGCGAACAGGACGCCTCGCTGTATCTGCTGTTCAAGGCCATCCGACAGCAGTCGACGGTGGCGCTGTCCGGGGAGTCCGCCGACGAGATCTTCGGCGGTTACCGGCAATTCCACGACCCGCTGGTGCAGCACACCGACGCCTTCCCATGGATCGCGATCGGCGCGTCGTGGACCGACCCCAGCGGGTACATCCTCACCCCTGAATTGCGCGCGGCGCTCGACCTGGAAACCTACCTGCAGGACCGCTACATCGACGCCGTCTCCGAGGTGGAACGTCTGTCCGCCGAGGACGACTTCACCCACCGGATGCGCGTCATGAGTTACCTGCACCTGACCCGGTTCGTGCGAATCCTGTTGGACCGCAACGACCGGATGAGCATGGCGGTGGGCTTGGAGGTACGGGTGCCGTTCTGCGATCACCGCCTGGTCGAGTACGTGTACAACACGCCCTGGTCGATGAAAACCTATGACGGCAGGGAGAAAAGCCTCCTGCGCGGCGCGGTCCGCGACGTCCTGCCCGAATCCGTCGTGCAACGGGTCAAGAGCCGCTACCCCAGCACCTCCGATCCCCAGTACGGCGCCGTCATCCAGGCCCAGGCCCGTGAACTGCTCGCCAGCGGCAGCGACACCCTGTTCAGCATCGTCGACCGCCACGCGCTGGACCAACTGACCCGCATCGACGCCGAATCGCTGCTCCTGGCGGACCGGTTCCGGATAGAACGGATCCTCGACCTCTCGGTCTGGATCGATCTCTACCAGCCGCAGATAATCACCTGAGAGGTCTGAGTCGTGGGAGCACTGAACGGCCGAGTCGCCTTCATCACGGGCGCGGCGCGGGGCCAGGGTCGCGCGCACGCGGTCAAGCTTTCGTCCGAGGGCGCCGACATCATCGCGGTCGATCTATGCGGGCAGATCGCCACCGTGCCATACCCGATGGCCACTCCCGACGATCTCGCCCACACCGCGAAGCTCGTGCAAGACAACGGATCTCGCATCATCAGCCGGGTAGCCGATGTCCGCGACCGGGCAGCGCTGAAAACCGCGCTTGCCGAGGGCATCGCCGAACTGGGTCGTCTGGACATCGTCATCGCCAACGCCGGGATCGCACCCTTGATGGGTGAGGATGCCTGGCGGGACGTCATCGAGGTGAACCTCACCGGCGTCTATCACACTGTCGACGTGGCGATGCGTCCACTGATCCAGCAGGGTGACGGCGGGGCGATCGTGCTGACCAGTTCAGTCGCCGGCCTGGTGGGCATCGGGGCTCCGATCGCCGGATCCCTGGGCTACACCTGCCCTTCCCGTGACGGCCCTGCAGCCTGAGGACGTCGCCGACGCAGTGTTCTGGCTGGTGTCCGACGCTGCTCGTTACGTGACCGGGGTGGCATTGCCGGTCGATGCCGGGTTTGTGAACAAGCGATAGGCGTGCGGTCTTGTCGGTGACGAGTGCCCCGATTACGCCGGATCGGGTAGGGCCTGATTTTCCCTCTTCCGGAAGTGGTTGTCGCCTCTGGGATAAACGACCTGTGGCCACCAGAACCACCGACCGAGCAGGACGGCGATCGACGGCATCAGCAGGGAGCGCACGATCAGTGTGTCGACCAGCAGGCCGATCGCGATCGTCGAACCCATCTGGGCGAGCGCGATCAGCTTGCTACCGACCATCCCGGCCATCGTCGCGGCGAAAACCAGGCCGGCAGAGGTGACGATGGCGCCCGTGCCGGCCATCGAGCGGATGACGCCGGTCTTGATTCCGGCGTGGATCTCGTCTTTGAATCGGGAAACCAGAAGCAGGTTGTAGTCCGACCCCACGGCCAACAGGATGATGACGGACATCAGCAGCACGATCCAGTGCATCGGCATGCCGATCAGGTCCTGCCAGATGAGCACCGAAATGCCGAAGGAGGCTGCGATCGAACTGGCCGCAGTGCCGACGATGACCAGCGCGGCCACCGCGCTGCGGGTGAGGATCAGCATGATCATGAAGATCAGGGTCAGCGACGACACCACCGCGATCATGAGGTCTGTCCCCCGACGCTTGTCTGGAACGGAATCGAGCTGTGCTGGATCGGGATTCCCAATGGCTTGGTGATGTTCTGCACCATCGCGATGCCTTCGGTGTGCAGGACATTGCTGGAAACCTTGTTGAGCACGAGCATGTCGGCGGGGTTGCGCATGTCGTGGTCGGCCTCGACCATCAGGATGTCGGGATTCATCCGGGCTTGGGTGAAGTGCCGGTCGGCGGCGGCGAAGCCGACGTTGGTCGGGGCGCTGGCAGGCAGATAGTAACGATCGTTGTATGCCGGTTTGTATCCCGGAATCGCCAGCAGGCCGATGAGCACGACGAACAAGCTCGCCACCAGAACGGGTGCGGGCCAACGGGCGACAGCCACACCGACCCGGCGCCAAAACCGGCTCCGGGGAGGCCTTTTGGACTCGAACAACCCGACCCGGCTGCCGAGGAACAAGATCGCCGGTCCCAGCGTGACCGCGATGGCGACGATCACGATCATGCCGATCGCGACGGGCTTGCCCATCGTCGTGAAATAGGGAAGCCGAGCGAAGCTGAGGCAGTACGTCGCCCCGGCGATGGTCAGGCCCGATCCCACGATGACGGGGGCGACGGACCGAAACGTGCTGTAGTACGCCGTATCACGGTCCTCCCCCATGCCGCGCGCTTCTCGATAGCGGCCGAAGATGAAGATCCCGTAGTCGGTGGCGGCCGCGATCGCCAGCATGGTCAGAATGTTCCCGGCGAACGTCGTCAACCCGAATGCGCCGTGGCCGGCCAGAATCGACACCACTCCGCGTGCCGTCAGCAGACCCAGGAATGTCAGGAAGAGCTGAATCAGTGTGGTGATGATCGAGCGGTAGACGATCAGCAACATGCCGGCGATCCCGGCCAGGGTGAACAGAGTGATTTCAGCGAGACTGGCGTTGCCGATGATGTGCAGATCGTTGGTCAACGCGGCCGGACCGGCGACGTATGCCTGGACACCTGGCGGAGCGTTGATGTCCGCGATGACTGAGCGCACGGCCTGGACGCCTTCGTTGGCCAGGGTCTGGCCCTGTTCCCCGGCGAGGTTGAGCATCACGTAGGCGGCCTTGCCGTCGGCGCTCTGGGCTCCGGCCGCGGTGAGCGTGTCCCCCCAGAAGTCCTGGATGTGTTCGACGTGGGTGGGATCCTGGCGCAGCTTGCCGATGATCTCGTCGTAGTACTGATGAGCGTCCGGGCCGAGGGGCTGCTCGCCCTCAAGGACGATCATCACCGTGCTGTTGGAATCGAATTCGCCGAAGTTGGCGCCCATCCGCTTCATCGCGACCATCGACGGCGCGTCCTCGGGAGCCATCGGAGCCGCATGCTGCTCCCCTACCACCTCGAGCTGCGGGGCCAGGACGTTGACGGCGACGGCGACCCCGATCCAGAACAACAGGATCGGGACGGCAAGTATGCGTAATGCGTGCGCGATAACGGGCCGCTTCTGGGGTCGGGTCGCGGTTTCGGTCATGCCGACTTCACGAGGCAGTAAGTCTGGGCGTTGATGCCGGTGGCGGATTGCTCCTCGCGGACGGTCCCGTTCACGGTGACCCGGCAGCCGATCTGGTCTCCGTCGGTCCGAGCCATGAGATTGGCGCTGACCGTCGGCAACAGCGTCGACAACGTGATCGACCACGGCAGCGGTGCCGTGAGCAGGTGTACGTTCGCGTCGGCGTCGAAGTAGCTGATCTGCGCTGTGCTGCCGGATGACCCGTAGACCTCGTACACCATGACCTTCGGATTGAACTGGACGATCTCGATACCGCTGCGGGCCCCCGCGTTGAGATCGGCCGAGGCGAACTGTTTGTGCAGTCGGGATACGACCAGGCCGGACACCGCCAGCACCACGATCAGGACCAACGGAATCCACACCTTTTTCAGCCAGCGGCCCAACGGGATTGCCTTCACGCGGCCGCTGGTTCGTAGTGCAGCAACGTGATCCCCTCGTCGGGGACGTCGACGAAGACCGGCCGTATCCGCATGCCCACCCGCAATTCCGACGGCTCGGCGTTGACGATCTCGGTGGCGAACCGGGGTCCCTCGTCCCACTGTGCGACGGCGATGATCTGCGGGACGTCGCCGGCGAAGTGCGGCGCGACGGGCCGGTGGGCGACGGTATAGGTGTACAGCGTGGCCGCCCCGGAGATCTCCCGCCACTCCAGATCGTCGGCGAGGGTGCCGGGCGCCAGGACGCGGGGGTAGAACACGTAGCGCTGGGCGGAAGGCGAGTACTGGATGCGGATCATGTGCTGTGCCAACGCATCCCAGAACGGTTGGGTGGTCGGCGTCGGGACCGGCATCGGCCTGCTGAACTCTGTCATGGTCAGTCGCCTTCCAGTACCAGGGTGGTCTGCTCGGCCAGGACACCGCCGTTGCCGGAGACGAACGCCCGATGGCAGTCGGCGACCTGGGTGGCCCCGGCGCGGCCCATGATCTGTCGGGTGGCGTCACACACGTGGTGCATGCCGCCGGCGAAACCGGCTTGGCCGTAACCCAATTGGCCGCCGGCGGTGTTCATCGGGAAGTCCCCGCGGAAGGTCAGGTCATGGTCGGCGACGAATTGCAGGCCCGTGCCCTTCCGGCAGAACCCGGCGTCCTCCAGGCTCAGCAGGGCGGTGATGGTGTAGCAGTCATAGATGGACACCATGTCCATGTCAGCCGGCGTCATCCCGGACATCGAGAACGCCGACTGCGCCGCCTTGATCATCGGGGTCTGCAGCAGGTTCTCGGCATACATGACCATCTTGCAGTTCACCCGCTCTCCGAAACCCTTGACCCATACCGGCCGGTTCCGCGATCTGCGTGCCAGCTCAGCGTTTGTCACAAGAACACCGGCGCCGCCCATCACCGGCATCACGATTTCCAGCAGGTGCAGCGGGGAGGCGATGACCGGGCTGTTGATGACGTCCTCGACAGTGATCGGGACGTCGTGAAAGATCGCCCCGGGGTGGTGATTCGCGTTGACCCGCTGATCGACCGCGATCTTGGCGATCACCCGCTCGTCATAGCCGTAGGTGGCGCCGTAGAGCGTCGCGACTCGGGCGTAGGGGCCGTTCTGCCCGAGTGTGCCGTAAGGGATTTCGAACTCCGCCTGCGGCGAGCCGTACCGGTTGCTCGATCCGCCGAAGTGCAGCGAGTCGCTGACCTCCGGGGGCTTCTTCTCGCTGACCGGGGTCAACGGCGTCCCGGGCAGCACACACAGCACGGCGTCGCACACACCGAGTTCGATCGCCGCCGCCGCCCGCCACACCATCGCCGCCGCACTGGCGCCGCCCAGGTCGACCATCTCGGCGAAATTCGCTTTCACCCCAAGGTATTCCACGATCGTCGACGGGGCGAAGATCCGCGCTTCCTGCAGATGCCCGGTACAGATCCCGTCGACCTCCGACGCCGGTAGGCCGGCGTCGGCCATGGTCGCCGCAGCCAGCCGCGCCCATTGCTCCAGGGTGGATTCCAGCGGGCCGGTCGGCTGCTTGGTCGACGGGAGCTCGGTGAATCCGACGATCGCGGCTTCACCACGAAGACCCATCACAGGCCAGCATCCTAAAGCGTGTCGAACAACTGGGTGCGGTCGAGCGGGTGCCTTCGCCGAAAAGCAGCGGTTGAGGGCTGTCGGGTGTCGGACTCACGGGCCTGAATCCCGAGGGGGCGCACTGGGCCACAACGGTCATTCTCGTCGTCATCGCTATGGCCTTGCTGGCCTTTGTATTCGGCTTCTTCGGATCCATCCGGGCGCAGCAACAGGTCACATCCCAGGCCGAGCAGCAACGACGCGCGGACTGGTCGGCCGGAGGTATTCCCATCGCCGGGTACGGCGCGGACTGGCACTACGGCGGCCATCACGATTGCGGTGGATTCAGCGGGGGCGATGGCGGCCACGGCGGCGGCGATGGCGGGCACTGCTGAGGCAGAAAGCGGCACCTTTCCCCATCAATACGGGGCCATTCGCAGATCGAGTTCGCTGTCGCATTGAACTTGCTTGGCCTTGTCTGCGCCTGAGTTCAGGCACTCGATGTACCGGGGTAGGTCGGCCCTGTTGAACAACCAGGCGTACCAACCGGCAGCCATGATGAGCACCACAACGCCGAGAACGATGCCGGCCGCGGCCACTCCGCCGTTGTCGGCCTGGCTCCGCTTGACCCGGCTGCGTCCGACAAGTCCAAGGATGACCGCCACGATTCCCAGGATCATGCCGCCAAACGGCCAGATCCAAAAACCGACGAAAACGGCGATAACGCCCGCGCTCAAGGCGGCGATGCCGAGCCCGTTGCGCATGACGGTGGGCTCGCGCTGTAACTCAAGCCGCTGAAGTTGGAGCCGTCTGGCCGGCGCGATTCTCTGCTTAGGCATTGCGAGCCCCCTAGATTTGCCGTCTTTACTTCATCAGATGTGACGCATGCCCGCAGGGGTAGTGCCAAAGGGCCCACTTTGACGGCTAGACCCGCGCTATCGACCCTGATGCTGCGAGGCGATCTAGAGATCCGCGCCGCGCAAGGGTTGGGACACACTGCGCACGCGGCGACGGACCGCGTCCGCCGGTCGCCTCCATCCGGTGACGGGGAGACGAACTGGTGAGCCGCTTCCAGTTCGTCGCCGACCACCTGCACGCCTTCGAGGTGAAGTGGCTGTGTGCGATCGTGGAGGTCGCACGTTCATCGTTCTACGCATGGCTGGCTGGTGCTGACGGCCGAGCCGCCCGCCAGGCCGCCGACCAGGTGCTGGCCGAGCGGATCCGGTTGGTCCACGACGAGGACAACACCTACGGGGCGCCGCGGATCACCGCCGAGCTCAACGACGGTGTGCCCGACGGCGAGCGGGTCAACCACAAGCGGGTGGCCCGGGTGATGCGCACCAACGGGATCGCCGGCTACCGGCGCCGCCGCCGGGTCACGACCACGGTGGCTGATCCGGCCGACCAGAAGGTCCCCGATCTGCTCAAGCGGGATTTCACCGCCACCCAGATCAACACCCGCTATGTCGGCGACATCACCTACCTACCGTTGGCGAGCGGCGGCAACCTGTACCTGGCCACGGTGATCGAC
>Ga0194055_10003640_pt1 | contig 11790 bp, 8 predicted proteins | sample SepL449m_MetaG_FD_155482 | JGI IMG/M metagenome (GOLD analysis project Ga0194055, IMG submission 155482) | Anoxic zone freshwater microbial communities from boreal shield lake in IISD Experimental Lakes Area, Ontario, Canada - Sep2016-L442-9m | ecosystem: Environmental > Aquatic > Freshwater >... | reverse complement strand
GGGCCCATGTCGGTGAACTCCACCGCCATGATCCAGCTCGAGCCGTGGCGGATCTTGGTCCAGCCGAGGCCGGGCTTCAGGTCGACGGGGGTGATCACGTTGAACACGCCCTCGGGGCCGGGTCCCCCGTGGATCGGAATCCGCTCGCCCCCGGCGCGGGGTTCGGTCTGCAGTTGGCCCAAGGCCGCGTCCATGGGGATGCCCAGGCCCCGAAGCTGCTTCACCGCGTCCACCAGGGCGGCGAGTACCCGGGGATTGTCGACATCCAGGGTGTTCGGGGTGTTCACCGGGTCGGTCGGATCGAAGGGGACCTTGAACACCAGGCCGCCCTTCTCCGCGAAAAGGCGGAAGATGTGCGCGCCGCGGCTGTCGAGGTTGACCCTCAGGTCCCAGGCCTCGAGGGCCCGGCAGGCGTCGGCGAGGTCAGGATGCGGTCCGGCCGCCGCCTTCCGGCAAAGGCCGACCAGGGGGTCGCGGGTCATCTCCGCGCCGAGGTTGCGATCGGCGAATAGCACCCCCTCGACGCTGTCCAGGCCGTCGCGTCCGGCCACCCGGTCCTCGATCTGCTTCAGGCCGAGGCGGGTGCGGAGCGACCGCGCCGTGGCCTCGTCGCCGAGAATGCGCGGATAGCCGGTCAGCGGCGCCTTGGGATTGGTGAGCCAGTAGCTGTCGTTGGAATTGCTGGTGTAGTCCGAGCGGAAGAGCTGCGGCAGGGACTGTGGCGGAAAGATCCCCGGAGTCACGGCGCGCGGGTCGGACTCCCATTCGCAGGCGGCGCGGGAACCGTCGAGGACGGGCAGCCGCTGGGTGCGCCACAGAATCTTGGCCATCTCCGAGACCGTGCAGGCCTCCGCCTTGGCGTCGGTCACATAGGGCAGGGCACCCACGTCGCCGTAATAGGCTTCACCGGAGGCGTCGACCGCCGTGGTGTTGAACCCCGCGGCCTGGAACTTCGCCAGGCTGGCGGCCAGCTGGCGGACGCTGCGGGCCTGATACATCTCCAGGTACTGGTCGGTCGCCCGCAGTCCGGGGCCGGCGTCGCGGACGGCGTAGGCCTGCTCCGCGGTCCAGGGCGTGGGCAGCGGCCCTTCGTTCTCGACGACCTGGCCGAACCGAGTGCCGTAGAAGGTGCGGCTGACCGGCGTCAGCCCCGCCTTGGTCTTCACCTGGACGGTGACCACTGTGCGGGTCATGGGCACGGACCTGCCCTCGAAGATGTAGGCCGTGGGGTCCTTCGGATCGAGCGTCAGCTCGAACAGGCCAAACCGGCGGGCCGTGGAGACCGTATGGGTCCAGGCGACCCAGCGGTTGTGGCCAATGCCGATGGTGGGGCTGTTCTGCAGCCCGGCGCCGACGATGTTGAGCTTGCCCGGAAGGATCATGTGCATCCGCGTGAAGCGGTTGATGCCGTCCCAGGGATAGTGGGGATTGCCCAGAAGGACGCCGCGGCCGCTCTTTGTCACCTCGCGTCCCAGGGCATAGGCGTTACTGCCCTGTCCCTCCGGAACCGGCGAGCGCTCTGCGGGCGCCAGCAGGCCTGGCAGGTCCGGCGCGCCGGGAGGGGCGGCGGCGACGACGCCGGCCATCAGGGTCGGCTGCTGGGTTGCGATTACCGAGCGCCAGTAGTCCATCTCGTCGTAGGTGCGCACCCAGGCGGCACCGCGGCAGCGGGCGTCCGGGAGGTTGGCGACGCCGACGTCTCGGACATAGCGGTTGACCCCGGCGATGAAGCCCCGGGCGAGGGCGCGCGCCTTTGGCGAAGGCTTGCCGGGACCCGCCATGATGGCGTCCAGGTCGCCGGTCTGGATCAGGTGCTGATGGTAGAGATCACTGATGACATTGGCGTTCTTCTCGCCGGGCCCGAGGTAACGGGACCGCTGGGCGTTCACCGTCATTTGCCGCTCGGCGAAGTCGCAGAAGTTGTCCTCGGCGGAGGAATAGCCCCCTCCGTAGCCGAGCCCGCCATAGTCGCGGGCGATGATGTGAGGCGCGCCGTAGGCGGTGCGGATCACCTCCGCCCGGTACTCCGGTTCCGCCGCCGCCGCCGGAAGCGCGAGGAGGGCCGCCAAGAGCCCCGCCGCCATCATTCGCGCCATGTTCTTTCCCCCTGTCATTGCCCGCAGGCTAGAGGTCAGGTCGGCGGGACGCCAGCCCCTGTTGTCTCCCGGGATGGCGCCCCAGCGCGAACCGCAGGCGAGCCCTCAACCCGCTCCGGGATAAACTCAGACGCTGGAGTCTGCCTGTGGGCTGACGCCCTGTCGGTCTAGCGTCCGCTTCCAGGCCCTGACCCCCCGGGGAGAAACGACCTCCTGTAGCAATCTGTGTGGAAGGCAGCCGTCGCCTGCGCCATAACCAAGGGATCCTCAGGCCCGGATCGAGCTATCTGAAGCCCCGCTGAGCGTTTATCCGCAAGCGCCGTCCGCCGTCGCGCCTCTATTGTCGGGAGCGCCCGATCGTGGTCACCTGCACCTTCTGCAAGGCCGTCTTGGGACGTGAGTGCGAAAAAACAGTCATGAAGCAGAAAATCTTCGACCTTATGCCGCCGGCGACCCTCATCGCCTTGCTGTTGTTCTGGGCCAATATCCCCAAGTCCTGGCTCGATATTTGGTGGCTGCTGCCAGTTGTCGGTTTCGGGGTCATCGCTTTTGTCCAGGGGCTCGAATTCTTGAACGCGCGGCACCAGGGCTGGCGTCTCAATACGACCGAGTTCTTCACCGACGTCTTCTATGTGGGGCTGAATGCGACTGTGATCGTCTGGGCGACGCGCACCCTCGCCGATCAACCCATGGTTGCGCTGAAGGAGTCGCTGGGCCTCGCCACGCCCTGGGTCACCTCCCTGCCGTTCCTGGTGCAGGTCTTCATGTTCATGGCGATCTGGGAGTTGGGCCAGTACTGGATGCACCGGCTGATGCACAATAACGCCCTGTTCTGGTCCACCCATGCGCCGCATCATCACATCACCCAGCTGAACGCCATGAAGGGCTTTGTCGGCAATCCGATCGAGCTGTTCCTGATCAGCCTGGGGGTCGTCTCGCTATTTGACTGGAACCCTGCGGCAATGTTCGCGGGCTTTAGCTGCCTTTCCGCCATCTCCATCTATGCCCATGCCAATGTGCGCGCCGATCCACCGATCTGGTACGCTTACGTCTTTACCACCATCCGCAACCACAGCCTGCACCACACGGCGACCAGCTATGAGGACACGCGCTGGAACTACGCCAACGCCATGATCCTCATGGACCGGATCTTCGGCACCTATCGCGAGGGCGAAAGCGAGGTCGTGGGCCAGGGTGACCGCAGGCGGCTGTCGATCCAGGAACAATGGCTCTTCCCCTTCCAGTCCTGGCGCGACCGGATGAAGCCAGACCGCATCCCTCCCGCCTCTGCCAACTGATCGCGAACGCCATGAAAAAGCTTTGGGCTGTCCTGGCTTGGTCGGGCAGCCTTGCCTTTGCTTCCGCCGCCGGGGCTGCGCCCGTCGAGACCGTCATCAAGGTGCCAGGCTTTGCCGATTTCCTCGCCGTCGACGGGGCCACGGTCTGGACCACCAACAAGGGCCGGGTCGAGCGCTGGTCAAGGGCCGGCAAGCTCGCCGAGGTACCGCTGGAAGGCGCCTGCGGTGCCATGACGATCAGCGACGGCGCGCTGTGGGTCGCCGATTGCAAGGCCATGAGCGTCAACCGCATCGACATCCGGGCCAACAGGGTCGCCGCCGTCATCCCCACCGGCCTCGCCAGCCCGGACGGCGAAATGAACGTCCTCTCGGGTGCCGGTTCGATCTGGGTGGCCAGCGACAAGTCAGGCGTCATCGCCCGCATCGACCCGGCGACCAACAAGGTCATCGCGTCCATCAAGGTCGAACCCGGCACCAGCTACCTGGCCTTCGGCGAAGGCGCGCTCTGGGCAGTCAGCGCGCCCGCTCAGATCGTCCAGAAGATCGACCCCGGGAGTAACACCTCCGTGGCGACCACCCGGCTCGGCAGGGTGCCAGGCTTCCTCGCCGCCGGCGAAGGCGCGGTCTGGGTGCAGGAACAGGGGGATGGCGCGGTGGCTCGCATCGATCCCGCGACCGGCGCCGTCACTGGCCGCGTCAAGGTCGACACGACGCTGAAATGGGGCGACATCGACATTGGTGGCGGCAAGGTCTGGCTACGCACGACTGCCGGGCAGGCCTTCGTTGTCCTGGATCCGAAATCCCTGGCCATCCTTGCCCGGGTCGGCGCTCCCGCCGGCAGCGGTGCCCTGCGCTATACCCCCGATGGCATCTGGACCTCGGCGCATGACGTCCACACCCTGTCCTGGTGGGCGGACCCGGCGGCCATCGGAAACTAGCGCCGCTATCGGATCGCCCGATGGGCGTCTTCAGACGGATTGTCTTCGCCCATCCGACGCGACCCTGGTCGGATTGGCTGTCGGACCCTCGACAGCAGCGAAAGAGCCGATCTTCCGGTCCATCAGCATCTTCTGGGAATGAAGAGGGACTGCAATCCCGCTTCACCTCAGCGAAAGAACAACAAACGAACTTTCTAGACCCCAGTCTGAGTAAGCCTCCTACCGCCGCCCAAACAGCCGCGCGAGGAAGCCGGGGCGGGCGGTCGATTCAGCCGCCGCCGTCGCCGCCGGGGCCGCCAGCCCCGGATCCGCCGACAATCCGGGCTCGCGCATCTTCATCAGGTCCTTGCGGGCCACGGATAGGATGGTCAGGTCGATCTCGCCCTCGAATTCGTGAGGGTGGAAGCCGCAGGCGCTGGCCGCCAGGTCGAGGGGCGCACTGAAGAGGGCATCCGCTTCGTCGTCCTCCTGGAGCTCCGCCAGCAGGCGTTCGCGGATGGACGCCAGGGCGCCGGGCGGTTCCCCCCAGACATCCAGATGCTCCAATCCCTGCTCGGGGTCATGCTGGACGCTCCAGGTGAGCTGCCCGTCCTTCGCGCCGAAGGCACCGCTGACCATGACATGCTCTTCCATGTAGACGCCGATGGCGACGCCGCCCTGGGCGGCTGTGCTGACCCGTTCGCGGCTTGCGAAGCGATGATCGTCGCTCATGACCACGCGCCAGCCCCCCAGCTCGAAGGCGACGAACCTGGCCGGTGGCGGCAGAGGCTCGGCCCTGAGGGTCTTGCCGTCGGCGGACAAGCCGAGGCTCTCAAGGGGATCGGGCCCCTGGCTGGCGATGAATGAAAGGGAGAGTCCCACGGCGCATCCTTCCTGAATGTTGCCCCGCCCTGGGCCGGCAGCCGCAGTGGCGGGGTCTGAGATGAGGTTTGAAATTCACTCGAACAAAAGGGACGGCCTTCTCATCCAGCCGTCCAGACCCAAGGTATGCGGACAGGAAGCCGGGCCGTGAAGGCGAATTCATGACCGCTGCGGGGCGGCAAATGGGCGCCCGACCGCTCCCCCCGACCCTCATCCAGCCTCGCCGAGGGCCGGAAGGCCGAAGCGACCGGCAAGCCCACGTCGACCCGCGAGATGACCGACACCGGGTCCGGGTCCAAGCTCAATCCCTCGGCGGCGACCACGGCCTTGGGCAAGGCTCAGGTGGACGCCATGGTCTCGGCCTCGTTCCAGTTCACCGAGCTATGGAATCAGCTGGCACTGGCGGGTAGGTCCAGGCAAGGCCGACCGACGGGCCACGATCTGCATCAGGCGTCCGGCCTCAGGTAGGTGCAGGCTTCGTGCCAGGTCGCGTACCCAAGCGCGCCATCGTCCATCAGGAATAGGCTTGTTGAAGATCCTTCTTCCTCGTTCTCGGGGAAGATGATCTCGAGGTGGATCTTGCCCGCATCGTTGGTGAGCAATAGCTTGTCCAGGTAGGGCCATGGCTCGCCGGACCTGATGAATTCGCTTCCCCGTATGAGGAGTTCATCGCTTGGGTCCATTTCGTCGAGCCACCGCCCCTGGATAGCCTCGGGGAAGTCGGCCTCCCGACGCTGTTTGATCTCGTCCGCGGAACTCAGTTTGGCCTTTTCGCGCATGCTTTCGACCCAGTCCGCATAGGCATCGGAGTCCTCTGGCGAAGGCCTTTGATCATCAGAAATCATCTCGGTCACTTTCTCCTGGGGATGGGGGCGCCCGGTCGAGGCGAGGTCTGCAACACACGGACGGTGGGGGAGGCCTCTGTTACCTCCCGGAAGGTCGGGACGACCCCGGGCTCGGCGACATGCCACTCGACGGTCCTTCCCCGGGCGGCGCGGTCCTGTCTCTGGGCCTGGTTCCGGACTCCGTTCCAGATGAACCGCAAGAATGTCGATTTTCGGGCCCTTCGGTCCAGCGCCTCGTAGCCAGGGCCCTTGGCCTCGAGCAGTTGGCGGCGGGGGTCCCAGACAGCGCATCCGTCGAACCTGACTGGCTTCTCCAGCGGATTGCGCACGACATAGTCGAGACCGGGCGCCCCGGTGATCTGGTCCTCGTAGTCCTGGGTCCAGGCCTTGTATCTCGAGAAGGTCGGATCCCGCTCCCAGCCGCCATTGTCGTGGCAGGCCGGGTCGATTTCGCGCTGGCCCGCCGCTACCTGTTCCGCCCGCGGGATGGTGCCGTCCTTCCACTGGTCCACCGAGCGGACCTGGGCGGGGGGCTCGGGCTTGTCCTCGCCCGTCATCCTCAGCTGCTGTTCGACGAAGAGCCGCTCGACCTCGTCGGCGCTCCGGACGAGTCGCCCGTCCCCGAGCTCGAACCAACCCCCCGCCCGGGGTGTCACGAGGTTCAAGGGACTGGGAAGGTCCGTGATGTAGGCCGGACCCAGGAGCGGGTTCGGTATGGGCCGGTGGGTATCGAAGAAACCGCCTTGGGACGCATCCGACGGCGGCTGGCCCACGGCCATAGGCATGGCGACCCGCATGCCGGAAGGCGAAGCCTGGACCGGCGGCTGAAAGGCGAACTGGATGACGTTCGACCCGGGCTCCGCGACCGGGGTCTGGTCCCCGCGAACTGCACCCTCCGACCGGTCAGGCGAAGGCGTACTCTCCCGGGCGCCGAAGAAGGCGTCGTAACGCCCCTGCCGCGCCGCCTCCCGATCCGCCCGGACCTGGGCTGGTGAACGCCGGAACCATCGGTCCAGGTCCTCGCCTTCGAGCCGGGATGGATCCGTTTGATATCGCCGCATGCGTACCTCCGCGTTAGGACGGGACCCTGCCACTCAGGCCGAGGATGGGCAAGAACAAAACATGAACATTTGTAGCTGTTCCTGGGACCTGGGCTGGTGGAATCGAGGTCACTGTGGGTGACGCCAACCGGAGGATGTTCTGGTCAGGCACCACAACCTCCCCTAGCGTAACCCCATGATCTCCAACGGGGGCTCATGCTGGGAGGAGAAGACCCATGACCTACGATCTGGTTATCCGGAACGGTCGTCTCGTGGACGGCACCGGGGCGGCACCCACAACCGGCGACATCGCGATCGTGGGCGACACCATAGCGGCCATGGGCAAGGTCGAGGGCACCGGGCGCCGCGAGATCGACGCCGGGGGCTTCGCCATCACGCCCGGCTTCATCGACCTTCACACCCACCTCGACGCCCAGGTCGGCTGGGATCCCCTGCTGGCGCCCCTGACCTATCACGGGGTCACCACCGCCCTGATCGGTAACTGCGGGGTCACCTTTGCGCCCTGCCGGCCCACGGACCGGGCCCTGCTCGCCGAGATGATGGAGTCGGTCGAGGACATTCCCCGGGCCACCATACTGGGCGGCCTGCCCTGGGACTGGGAAACCTATGGCGAATACCTGGACTCGATCGATCGCCTGAACCCGGCCATCAACCTCGCCGGCCTGGTCGGTCACAGCGCTGTCCGGTTCTATGTCATGGGCCAGAGGGCGATCGACGACCAGCCGACGCCGACGGAGATCGAGCAGATCGCGTCGATCGTCGGAAGCTCCATCGCCGAGGGGGCCTTTGGCGTCTCGGTCAACCGGCTCCAGGGCCACGCCATGCCCGATGGCCGCGACATCCCCGGCACCTCCGCGGGGCTTGACGAACTCCTTGCTATCGCCGGTGCCGTGAAGTCGGGGGGCGGCCTGATCCAGACCATTCCCAACTACGCCATCCCGATGCAGGGCGAGATGAAAATTCTCCGCGAGATCGGCAAGGCCTGCCATCGCCTGCTGTGGAGTGCGCCGATCGCCGCCAACTCGCAGTCGGTCGCCTACTTCAATTCCTGCGTCGCCAAGATGGTCGCCGATGGCACCGATGTTGTCGGCCTGTCCTCGCCGCGCCCGGGCGGTTTCATCTCCGGCATCAGCGCCGAGATCTTCCTCGACCTGCTGCCGGCGGGAGAGTCCTGGGTGCAGATGAAGGCCATGGCCTTCGACCAGAGGCTCGCTGCGGTCCGGGATCCCGGCTTCCGGGCGCGGCTGATCGCCGACGCTGCGGAACAGCGCGGCTACAAGGAACGCTCGGCCCGGACCTTCCCCCTCGGCTCCGGCAGGTCGCCGGACTGGATGCCCCCGCAGAGCGAGAGCCTGCTCTCGCGGAGCCAGGAGACCGGCAAGCCCCCGGCAGAGATCTGGCTCGACGCCATGGTCGAAAGCGAGGGCAGGGCGCTCTTCTTGATCCGTAGCCACAACCGCGACCTCGCGGCCCTGGACGAGGTCATCGATTCCGAGTGGGCCCTGCCGGGCCTCGGCGACGCTGGCGCCCACGTCACCATCAGCATGGACTCGGCCTTCTCGACCCTGATCCTGTCACACTGGGTGCGGGAGACCGGCCGCTTCACCCTCGAGGCCGCCGTGCGCCGGCTGACCAGCCTGCAGGCGCGGGTCCTGGGACTGACCGACCGCGGGGTCCTGGCCGTCGGCAAGCGGGCGGACATCAACGTCATCGACACGGACCGGATCGCCGAGCTGCAGCCGCAGATGCTCTACGACTTCCCGGGGGGGGCCGCCCATCTGAGCCAGAAGGCGGTCGGCTACCGGGCGACGATTTGCAACGGGACGGTCATCGTCGAAGATGACGAGCACACGGGAAACCGGGGCGGCCGGGTACTGAGGAACCGGGCGCACTAGACGTCCGGACCCATCCCGCCGCGCTCCAAAGGGCCTCCGATGTCCATACCCGTCCTCCTCGACACCGATATCGGTACCGATATCGACGACGCCTGGGCCCTGGCCCTGCTGCTCGCGTCTCCAGAACTGGACCTGAAGCTCGTCACCACGGTCAGCGGCGAGACCGACTACCGCGGCGGGCTCTGCGCCCGGCTCCTGACCATCGCCGGACGGCGCGACGTGCCCATCGGCCTTGGGATCGGTGGGCCCCTGCGCGTGCCCCCCGCCATGCAGGGCCGGCCCCAGGGTGACTGGGCCGACGCCCGGGCGCTTGAGACCCATCCCACCGTCCACGCCGACGGGGTCCAGGCCCTGATCGACGCCATCGACGCTGCGCCGGAGCCGCCCGTGGTCCTGGCCATCGGCCCCCTGACCAACATCGCAGAGGCGCTTCGGCGGGCGCCGCGCATCGCCGGCCGGGCCCGGTTCGTGGGCATGCACGGCGCCGTTCGGGTTGGCTATCTGCCGGGCTCCCCGCCGCGGCCCGAGTACAACGTCCTGGCCGACGCCGGGGCGGCGCGGACGGTATTCGCTGCGCACTGGGACAAGACGATCACCCCCGTCGACACCTGCGGCTCCGTGGTCCTGCGCGGCGAGGCCTACGCCCGCTTCGCCGCCCATGCACAGGCCCGGCCCGACAGCCTGGCCGCCGCCGTACTGGAGACCTACCGGCTCTGGCTGCCCGCCGTCGGCCGCAATCCTGAGCGATGGCGTGACCGCTCGACCGTCCTGTTCGACACCGTCGCCGTCTATCTGGCCTTCTCCGAAGCGGGGCTGGAGATGGAGACCCTGAACCTGGCCGTACGCGATGATGGCCTCACCGCCATCGACCCGGCGGGAGATCCGGTGCGCATCGCCGCCGCCTGGACGGACTATGCCGCCTTCGAAGCCCTGCTGGTGGACCGGCTCTGCGGGGGAGGGTAGGTCAGCCTCCGCCCTCCCGGCCGGCGCCCCGCCATTGGCGATGGACGGCGTCCCCGTCGCCGCATAGCCTCGATCGACCTGCCTCCGGACGACCCGGAAAACTTCCCAGCCTGGGGCCGCCGGCCTCTGGCCGAGGCCAAGTCTAGGCAGGAAGGGAGCGACCATGACCAAAGGCCAGCCCGGAGCGGGGATCCTGCGGACGCCGGAAGCCCGGTTCTCCGTTGTCGAAGACTATCCCTGGTCCCCCAGCTACCTCGAAGTCGAGCCCGGCCTGCGCATGGCCTATGTCGACGCCGGACCCAGCGACGCGCGGGAGACCCTGCTTCTGCTCCATGGGGAGCCAATGTGGGGCTATCTCTACCGGAAGATGATCGGGCCGCTGGTCGAGGCCGGCTATCGGGTGATCGTGCCCGACCTGATCGGGTTCGGCCGGTCGGACAAGTTCATCGACCCCGAGCGCTACACCTACAGCGGCCATGTCGCCTGGGTCAGCGCTCTGATCGACAAGCTCGACCTGAAGCAAATGACCCTTTTCGGCCAGGACTGGGGGGGCCTGATCGGCGGCCGGGTCCTGGCGGAGAACCCGGGCAGGTTCGCGCGCGCGGTGATGTCGAACACGGCCCTGCCCGCAAGCGGCCCAGCCATACCCGGACTGACCGCCCAGGCTCCCCTCTCGGCGGACCAGCTGAAGGCGCGTTTCGGGATGGACTGGCGTGAGACCCTGGACCCGGATGATACGATCAATGCGGAGAAGATCCAGGCCCTGATCGCCCGCGGGCCATCCTTCTATTTCCTCGCCTGGCGGGTCTACAGCCAGACTGTCGCAGACCTGGCGCCTTCGAAGATCATTCCGGGATGGTGCGTGAACCCGGTCTCCTCCGCCGCCCGCGCGGCCTATGACGCGCCCTTCCCCGACGAGAGTTACAAGGCGGGGTCCCGGCGTTTCCCCCTGCTGGTGCCGATCACCGCCGACGATGTCGAACGGACGCGCTGTGACGCGGCGTGGGACGTCCTGCGCGCATCGGACATGCCCTTCCTGACCCTATGGGGGGATCGTTGCCCGTTCACCTATTCGGAGCGGGGCGAGATGTACCGTTCCCAGATTCCAGGTGCGAAGCGGCCGGGGGTTGAGCACAAGGTCTTTGCTGCCGGGCACTTCAGCCAGGAGGACGCGGGGCCTGAAATGGCCGAAGAGGTCATCGCCTTCATCCAGCGCTTCCCGTGACGCCCAGCCCTGCCTATCGTCTGGAAAATGCCCATCCACAGGGCCAGGCTGCGCCCTCGGGCGGGCCGATCCATCGGGAGCGTGACGCATGATCAACCGTCAGAGACTGCGTCTGGGCTGGGTGGTGCTTGTCGGCCTTGCCTACGTGGCCTGTCTTCTCTGGTATGGCGGTTCCGGCCCGGCCCTGACGCCCGGCGAGGGCAGGGCCTTTCTGGAGCGAGTGCGGACGTCCCCGTCTGTTTCCGGGCATCCCGAGGTCCTGACGACCCTGGAGACCCTGATCGCCCTCGACGACGGACGTGAATTCTACATGCTGAACCTTGAGCAGCTTGCCACAGGCCCAGAGGCCCGTAAGGCGGACATGGCCTATGCGCGCGTCGTGCTTCCGGCCTTGCTCAGGCACGGTTCCCTGCCGGTCTACATCGGTCGCGTCCAGGGGCAGCTGATCGGAGACAACCCCAGGGCGTTTAACCGGGCCGCCCTGGTCCGCTACCGATCCCTGCGCGACTTTCTGGTGATCTTCACCGATCCGGCCATGAGCGCAGGCGTCGGCAACAAGTTTGCCTCCCTGACCTATACCGAGGCCCGGGCGACCGCGCCGCCATCTC
>Ga0194055_10003639_pt1 | contig 11790 bp, 10 predicted proteins | sample SepL449m_MetaG_FD_155482 | JGI IMG/M metagenome (GOLD analysis project Ga0194055, IMG submission 155482) | Anoxic zone freshwater microbial communities from boreal shield lake in IISD Experimental Lakes Area, Ontario, Canada - Sep2016-L442-9m | ecosystem: Environmental > Aquatic > Freshwater >... | reverse complement strand
GCTCGCCGTGGCAACCGCGGGCATCACCCCGTTGGTGACCAACTCCGGTGAGTGGCTGGAGCACAACATCGAGGAGTCGGCATTGGTCCAGAGGCACGCCGAGATGGGCGACACGATGATCTACTTCGCCCTGGCCCTTCTCATCGGGGCGATCCTGGTTGCGGCGGCACACGTACGCGCCAGCCGCGGCAAACCACTGTCGACCGCGCTGACCGCAGGGATCGCCGTGTTCGTCGTGGTAGCCGCTGCGGCCACCACGGTGCAGGTCGTCCGCATCGGCCACTCCGGCGCGGAGTCGGTGTGGAGCGACGCGCTGCCGATCAGCGCGGCGGGTGGAGCTGAAAGCGGCGAGTAGGGGACTACCCGTCTCCGGAAAATAGAACACGTTCTACTATCACGGGGTGCGATTCACATACGCCGAGGCGATGACCGACCCGAGCTTCTATATCCCGTTGGCCAGGGCCGCCGAGGCAGCCGGCTATCACGCGATGACGATCCCCGACAGCGTCGCGTACCCCTTCGAGTCTGACTCGAAGTACCCGTACACCCCCGACGGCAACCGGGAGTTCCTCGACGGCAAGTCTTTCATCGAGACTTTCGTGATCACCGCGGCACTGGGCGCAGCCACCACCACGCTGCACTTCAATTTCTTCGTACTCAAACTCCCCATCCGCCCGCCGGCCCTGGTCGCCAAGCAAGCCGGCTCGCTGGTCTCGCTGATCGGCAACCGGGTCGGTCTCGGGGTGGGTACCAGTCCGTGGCCCGAGGACTACGAGTTGATGGGAGTGCCGTTCGCCAAGCGGGGCAAGCGGATGGACGAGTGCATCGAGATCATCCGCGGGCTCACCACCGGCGACTACTTCGAGTACCACGGCGAGTTTTTTGACATCCCCAAGACCAAGATGACACCCGCACCCACCGAACCAATCCCGATCCTGATCGGCGGGCACGCCGACGCCGCACTGCGCCGAGCGGCGCGCAACGACGGCTGGATGCACGGCGGTGGCGAGGAGGACCTCGATGAACTGCTGGCCAAGCTCAACCGCTACCGCGAGGAAGAGGGTACAGCCGACAAGGACTTCCAGGTCCACGTCATCTCGATCGACGGCTTCACCGTCGACGGTGTGAAACGTCTTGAGGACAAGGGCGTCACCGACGTCATCGTCGGCTTCCGAATCCCCTACATCAACGGACCCGACACCGAACCGCTGGACGCCAAGCTCCGCAACCTGGAATGGTTCGCAGAGAACGTCATCGCGAAAGCCTGAGTCCTGCAGCGGGCCCAGCCTTACAGTGGATGCAGCCACCCCAGCCGGTCCAGTGCAGCATCGAGACCGTCGAGCCGGGCACCGTCGATGGCGTTGAGCACCTCGGGTCGGTGGAGGGTGATCCGGGCGATGCCGGCTTCGGGGACGTCGAATGCCACTGCTGCCATGCCGCGACGATAGCGATGCGTCCGCGCTACCGTGCAGGGCATGGACCAATACCGCGACGTTTTCCAAGCCAGCGTGGACGATCCGGCGGCTTTCTGGGCAGCCGCCGCGCGTGCGGTGACGTGGACGCGGGAACCCCGGCGGATTCTCGACGACGACAACCCGCCGTTCTACCGGTGGTTCCCCGATGCGGAGTTGAACACCTGCGCCAACGCCCTGGACCGCCACATCGCTGCCCGCGGGGATCAGGCCGCCCTGATCTACGACTCCCCCGTCACCGGGTCGAAGCGCACTTACACCTATCGCGAATTACTTGACCAGACAGCACGTTTTGCCGGGGTACTCCGCGGGCTGGGGGTCGGCAAGGGTGACCGCGTACTGCTTTACATGCCGATGATCCCCGAAGCCGTGATCGCAATGCTGGCCTGCGCGCGGCTGGGCGCGGTGCACTCGGTGGTGTTCGGCGGCTTCGCCAGTCACGAACTGGCGACCCGCATCGACGATGCCCGGCCGGTGGTGATCGTCTCGGCGTCCTGCGGGATCGAACCGACCCGGGTGATCGAGTACAAACCGATGCTCGACCACTCCCTGCAGCGCGCGCAGCACCAACCGCGGGCCTGCGTGATCGTCCAGCGCCCCGAACACCGCTGCAACCTAATCTCCGACCGCGATCGCGACTGGCTCGAGTTGATGGAGACAGCCACGCCGGCCGATCCGGTGCCGGTGACGGCCACCGATCCGCTCTACGTGCTCTACACCTCGGGCACCACCGGTAAACCCAAGGGCATCGTGCGCGATAACGGTGGCCACGCGGTCGCACTGATGTGGAGCATGCGGCATATCTACGACATCGAAGCCGGTGACGTGTTCTGGGCGGCTTCAGATGTGGGCTGGGTGGTCGGCCACTCTTACATCGTGTACGGCCCCCTGCTTGCCGGCGCCACGACGGTCCTCTACGAGGGAAAGCCGATCGGTACACCGGATCCGGGCGCGTTCTGGAGGGTGGTCTCCGAGCACCGGGTTTCGGCGCTCTTCTCGGCCCCCACCGCGCTGCGGGCAATCCGCAAGGAGGATCCGCAGGGAACACACATCGGCCGGTACGACCTGTCGTCGCTGCGGTATCTGTTCCAGGCTGGCGAGCGGCTGGACCCGGACACCTACCACTGGGCGTCGACAGTGCTCGGTATCCCGGTGATCGACCACTGGTGGCAGACCGAGACGGGTTGGGCGATCGCAGCCAATCCGGTTGGAGTGGAACAGCTTCCGCTCAAGGCCGGCTCGCCGACCGTGCCGATGCCCGGATACGACGTGCAGATTCTGCATCCGGACGGCTCTGGCTGCGCGCCGGGCGAGGAAGGTGCGATCTGCATCCGGCTACCGCTGCCGCCCGGCACGCTGCCGACCCTGTGGGGCGATGACGCCCGCTACGAAGCGGCCTACCTGTGTGAACATCCGGGCTACTACCTGACCGGTGACGGCGGCTACATCGACGACGACGGCTACCTATTCGTGATGGGCCGCATCGACGACGTCATCAACGTCGCCGGACACCGGTTGTCGACGGGAGCAATCGAGGCCGTCCTGGCGGCGCACGATGACGCCCGCTACGAAGCGGCCTACCTGTGTGAACATCCGGGCTACTACCTGACCGGTGACGGCGGCTATATCGACGACGACGGCTACCTATTCGTGATGGGCCGCATCGACGACGTCATCAACGTCGCCGGACACCGGTTGTCGACGGGAGCAATCGAGGCGGTGCTGGCAGCCCACCCGGCAGTGGCCGAGTGCGCGGTGATCGGGGTGGCCGACGAGATCAAGGGTCAGCTGCCGCGCGGACTGGTGGTGCTCAAGTCCGGGGCGTCCGCCGACGGCCTGGCTGCCGAACTGGTGGCGGCGGTCCGGCACTCGATCGGGGCAGTGGCCTGTTTCTCCACCGTCGACGTTGTACCCGCACTGCCCAAGACCCGGTCGGGAAAGATCCTGCGCAAGACCATGCGCGGGATCGCCGACGGCCGCGACGAACCGATACCGTCGACCATTGAGGATCCGAATGTGTTGGACACGCTGCGGCCGATCCTGCGGGGCTGACGATCCAGTCCGAAACAGCGCCTAGGCTTCCCGCTCGAGCCTGACGTCGACGGCGTCCCGGTCCGGACGAAGGCCCCGCCAGCTGGCATGCCGCAACCGGTCGTCGGCGGTCAGCTCGCCGTAGCGGACCTCGCCGACGAGTTCGGGCCGGACGTAGGTGACGCCGACGGTCTCCTGGCGCGGCAGCGCTGGGCGGAAGGGCGATTCAGCGGTGTGCAGCGGAGCAAGCGTGGCTTTGAGTCCGGCGAGGTCCTTTTCGGTGAATCCGGTGCCGACCCGGCCGATGAACCGCAGGGCCCCGCCGTCCGGGATGCCGCACAGCAGCGCGCCGATCCCGCTGGAACGCCCGCCCTCGCCCCTGCGCCAACCGCCGATGACGACCTCCTGGGTGTTCCAGTTCTTGTCTTTGATCCACGACGCCGACCGCTGACCCGGCTGGTAGGTGGAGTCCCATCTCTTAGCAACCACGCCTTCCCATTTGCGCGTGCGCGAGAAGGCGAGCGCTTGTGACCCGTTACCGTCGAGGAGTTCAGGAACGATGAGATCGGTTCCAGCGGAGAATGTTTCGAGGAGACGCCGACGATCGCGATACTTGACCCGCAGCAGTGATTGACCGTCAAGGGTGAGGATGTCGAACGCCCAGAACTCGACGCGGGTGGCCCGCGCCCGGTTCTGCATCTCGGCGAAGTTCGGTACACCGTGTTCGTCGAGAGCGACCACCTCGCCGTCAAGGATGACATGGTGATCGGCCAGCGAAGCCGCCAGCGATTGCAACTGCGGGTACTGAGCGGTGACGTCAATGCCGTTGCGCGAGTGCAACGCAAGCCGGCCGCGGTCAACCTCGACCATGAGCCGATAGCCGTCGAATTTCCCCTCGAACGCGTACCGGGCTGCGGTCAGTTTGTCCACCGACCCCAGGGTGGCCAACATCGGAGCGACATCGCGAAGGTGCGTCCCGGTCCGCGGTTCGCCGACCGAGATGACCGGCTCCGCGGCCGTCGATGGGGTGGCTTTGGCAGCGGTCCGCTTCGCGCGCGGCGCACTCGCCCGGCGCTTGCGCGGGGCACCGCCGTCCAGACCGGCCAGCAGGTCGCCGTGTTCGGCCACCCGGGCCAGCACCTGTTCATAACGCAACTGGGAAAGTGTGGGATCACCGATTTCGTCCCAGGTGCGCGGCGCGGCAACCGTGGGTGTCTGGCGGCCGCGCAACGAGTACGGCGCGATGGTGGTCTTGGCCGCGTTGTTCTGACTCCAGTCCAGGAAGATCTTGCCGGCCCGCAAGCTCCGGGTCATGGTGGCGGTGACGAGGGCAGGCATGCTCTCCTCAAGCTGCTGAGCCACCCGACGAGCCAGCGTCGCGGCGCCGTCGCTGCTGACCGGATCGACGAGTGGGGCGTAGAGATGCATGCCCTTGCTGCCACTGGTGAGCGGATAGACCCGCAGACCGATGTCATCCATCAGGTCGCGCACCGCATGCGCCACCTCAGCTAGCTGCGCCATCGTCACACCCTCGCCGGGGTCAAGATCGAACACCAGGCGGTTGGCCGGGCCCGGTTTGCCATCGGCGCCGAAACACCATTGCGGCACATGGACTTCCAGCGCCGCCTGCTGCGCGATCCAGGCCAGGGCGGTCGCGCTGTCGATGATCGGATACGTCGCGGCACCGGAACGGTGCACCAGAGTGCCGCGGGCCAGCCAGTCCGGTGCCGACTTGGGCAGATCCTTCTCGAAGAACGCCGGTTCGTCCACGCCGTCGGGCCAGCGTTTGCGGGTCGCCGGCCGGCCTGCGAGATGCGGCAGCATCACCTCGGCAATCGTTGTGTAGTACCCGAAGACGTCGGCTTTGGTGGTGGCTCGCGCGGTGTCGGTGGCCGGGTAGAGCACCTTGTCCGGGTTGGTCAGTGTGACCCGCGGACCCACCGTCGCTCCCGGTGGCCAGGTCTCGATCACCTGATCAACGTATTACCCGCTGATATGCTGAGCCAATGACAAGGTCGTCGATAGCGGGTCTGCTGATGTTCGCAGCAATGCTGTCGGCGCCCGACGCGGCTGCGGACCCGGAGGACTGGGAACCGTATTGCACTGGCGGGCAGGTACCGGAAACCGGAGAGTGCCTGCTGCAACCCCAGAGTGTCTACATCGACGACGCCCCAGGTGCCAACCCGGAGATGCCCCTGGGAGTGGACCCCGAATCCGTCCCGGTCGTCTGACCCCGCATTCCGACGGATTGTTGAACTCGTGCGTTCCATCTGGAAAGGCTCCGTCGCCTTCGGTCTGGTGAACGTTCCGGTGAAGGTGTACAGCGCCACCGAGGATCACGATCTGAAGTTCCATCAGGTGCACGCCCAGGACAACGGCCGAATCAAATATCAACGGATGTGCGACGAATGCGGCGAGGCGGTCGAGTACCGCGATATCGCCAAGGCATACGAGGCCGATAGTGGCCAGACGGTGGTGATCACCGACGCCGACATCGCCACCCTGCCCGAGGAACGCAGCCACGAGATCGAAGTGCTGGAATTCGTGCCAGCCGCCGAGATCGACCCGCTGATGTATGACCGAAGCTATTTCCTGGAGCCCGACGGTAAATCCTCGAAATCCTATGTGCTACTTGCCAAGGCGCTGGCCGCAACCGATCGGGTGGCGATCGTGCACTTCGCTTTGCGGAACAAAACCCGGCTGGCAGCCTTGCGGATCAAGAGATTCGGTAAGCGTGACGTCATGGTGGTGCACACGCTGCTGTGGCCTGACGAAATCCGCGACCCGGCCTTCCCCTCACTTGGTGAGGATGTCGAGGTTCGCGCTCCGGAACTGAAGATGGCCGGGCAGGTGGTGGAGTCGATGGCCGGGGATTTCAACCCCGAGCAGTACACCGACACCTACCAGGAGCAGTTGCAGGTCCTGGTCGAGTCCAAACTGGCCGGCGGGCAGGCCTTCGCCACCGTCGAAGCGCCCGCCCGGCTGGACGACACCGACGACGTCTCGGACCTGCTGGCCAAACTCGAAGCCAGCGTGCGGCGCCGCCGCGAACAATCCGCCGGGGCCGCGCCGGCGCCACCGGCGAGAAGGGTGCAGTACACCGACACCTACCAGGAGCAGTTGCAGGTCCTGGTCGAGTCCAAACTGGCCGGCGGGCAGGCCTTCGCCACCGTCGAAGCGCCGGCCCGGCTGGACGACACCGACGACGTCTCGGACCTGCTGGCCAAACTCGAAGCCAGCGTGCGGCGCCGCCGCGAACAATCCGCCGGGGCCGCGCCGGCGCCACCGGCGAGAACGGCACCGGCGCGAAAAGCCCCCGCCAGGCCCGGCGTCGCGAAGAAGGCCGGCGTCGCGAAGAAGGCCGTCGCCAAGAAGGTCGTCCCCGCGAAGGTCGTCCCCGCGAAGGCACCCGCCAAGAAGGCACCCGTCAAGAAGGCACCCGCACGGAAGGTCGCCGCCAGAAAGTAGAACGTGTTACAAAAACGTTCGAAATTCCGGCTCAGCCGCTTCCGAGATCTTGTTACGGTGAGCCCCGACATGGGAAGAGAGCCGACGTGATCCTCGATAGATTCCGCCTCGACGGACAAGTAGCCGTAGTCACCGGTGCCGGACGCGGGCTGGGTGCGGCAATCGCACTGGCCTTCGCCGAAGTCGGCGCCGACGTCCTGATCGCCTCCCGCACCAAATCCGAGTTGGAGTCGGTCGCCGCCCAGATCGAGGCGGTGGGGCGGCGCGCGCACATCGTCGTCGCCGACCTCGCCCAGCCCGAAGCGACGGCCGCGTTGGCCGCCCAGGCCGTCGAGGCCTTCGGCAAACTCGACATCGTCGTCAACAACGTCGGCGGCAGCATGCCCAACACGCTGCTGACCACCAGCGTCAAAGAGATGCGAGACGCGTTCACCTTCAACGTGCTCACCGCCCACGCGCTCACCATCGCCGCCGTGCCGTTGATGCTCGAGCACTCCGGCGGCGGCAACATCATCAACATCACCTCGACGATGGGTCGCACGGCCGGCCGCGGCTTTGCGGCCTACAGCACCGCCAAAGCCGCACTGGCCCAGTACACCCGGCTCACCGCACTCGACCTGTGCCCGCGGATCCGGGTCAACGCCATCGCACCGGGGTCAATCATGACCTCAGCCCTGGAGATCGTGGCCTCCAACGACGCCCTGCGCGATCCCATGGAGAAGGCCACCCCGATGCGTCGCCTCGGCGATCCGGTCGACATCGCCTCCGCCGCCGTCTATCTCGCCTCACCGGCCGGGGACTACCTGACCGGAAAGATGATCGAAGTCGACGGTGGGCTGATGGTGCCCAACCTCGATCTGCCCATTCCGGATCTGTGAACCCGGATCTGCAAACCCCCAACCCCTGAGGAGACCCCATGCCTATTCGCGTCGCACAGATCGGCACCGGCAATGTCGGCGCCCACGCACTCAAGACGTTGATCACCAACCCGGACTACGAACTCACCGCCGTGTGGGTGTCCTCGGCGGCCAAAGCGGGCAGGGATGCCGCCGAACTCGTGGGCTTGGATACACCGACCGGCATCAAGGCCACCAACGATCTCGACGAGGTACTGGCCACCAAGCCGGACTGCGCCGTCTACAACGCCATGGCCGACAACCGGATGCTCGAGGCCCTGGAGGACTACCGCCGCATCCTGGCCGCCGGCGTCAACGTGGTGGGCAGCGGGCCGGTATTCCTGCAGTGGCCCTGGAAGGTGATCCCGGATGAGATGATCACCCCGCTGGAAGATGCTGCGCGCCAGGGCAAGTCGAGTCTGTTCGTCAACGGCATTGATCCGGGATTTGCTAACGACCTGTTCCCGATGGCACTCGCAGGCACCTGTCAGAGCGTCGAGCAGGTGCGCTGTATGGAAATCGTCAACTACGCCACCTACGACAGCGCCACGGTGATGTTCGACGTGATGGGCTTCGGCAAGCCGATGGACGAGATTCCGATGCTGCTGCAACCCGGCGTACTGAGCATCGCCTGGGGTTCGGTGGTTCGCCAGATTGCTGCCGGCCTGGGCGTGGAACTCGACGGCATCGAGGAGATCTACGTCCGCGAACCGGCCCCGGAGGCCTTCGACATCTCCTCCGGCCATATCGCCAAAGGCACCGCCGCGGCTCTGCGCTTCGAGGTGATCGGACTCGTTGACGGCGCCCCGGTGGTCGTGCTCGAGCACATCACCCGACTGACCGACGACATCCAGATTGCTGCCGGCCTGGGCGTGGAACTCGACGGCATCGAGGAGATCTACGTCCGCGAACCGGCCCCGGAGGCCTTCGCCATCTCCTCCGGCCATATCGCCAAAGGCACCGCCGCGGCTCTGCGCTTCGAGGTGATCGGACTCGTTGACGGCGCCCCGGTGGTCGTGCTCGAGCACATCACCCGGCTGACCGACGACATCTGTCCCGACTGGCCGCAGCCCGCGCAAGACGGCGGCAACTACCGCATCGAGATCACCGGTGAACCGTGTTACGCCATGGACATCTGCCTGACCAGCCGCAACGGCGATCACAATTTCGCCGGCGTGTTGGCCACCGCAACCCGGCTCGTCAACGCGATTCCCGCCGTCATCGCCGCCGAGCCGGGCATCCGCACCACCCTGGACCTGCCGCTGGTGACCGGCAGGGGGTTGTACGCTGGCCGTAAGGGCTAATCAAAATCCGGCAGCGGAGGGTTATGGCCGCGGCTACGGGTGACGTGCGGCGCATCGCCGCCCTGCTGATCGCACCGGCCGTCGCCATCCTGCTCGCCGCACCGGCCGCGGCAGTTCCTGAGTGCATCGACATCGCGCCCAACACCCGGATGTGCCAGACACCCGGGCACCTGGCGATCGTCACCTCGCCCAACCCGGCCCTGACCAACCCCTATCCGGGCTGGGGCTACGGCGGCCTCGGGTACGGGCTCGGCGGTTTCTGGTTCGGCCGGTGAAACCGGACCACACCCGGATCCCGGTGAAGCCGGGCTGGGCGCTGCTCGGGCCGGCCTTCGTCGCCGCGATCGCCTATGTCGATCCCGGAAACATTGCGGCCAATGTGAGCGCCGGGTCGCAGTTCGGTTTCCTGTTGGTGTGGGTGATTGTCGTCGCCAACGTGATGGCGGGCCTGGTGCAGTACCTGAGCGCCAAACTGGGCCTGGTGACGGGGAGCACACTGCCCGAGGCGGTGCGCGACCGGACCCGCACCCCAACCCGTATCGCCTACTGGGTTCAGGCCGAACTGGTGGCGATCGCGACCGACGTAGCCGAGATCATCGGTGGTGCGATCGCACTGCACCTGCTCTTCGGCCTGCCCCTGGTGCTCGGTGGGGTGATCACCGGGGTGGTGTCACTGCTGTTGCTGGGGATCGGAGATCGCAACGGGCAGAGGGTATTCGAGCGGGTCATCATCGGCCTACTGTTGGTCATCACCATCGGCTTCCTGGCCAGCCTGGTGGTGAATCCGCCGCCGCCGTCCGATGTGATCGGTGGATTAGTGCCCCGGTTCGACGGGGCGCAGAGCGTGCTGCTGGCCACGGCCATGCTCGGCGCAACCGTGATGCCGCACGCGGTGTACCTGCACTCCGGACTGGCCCGCGACCGGCACGGTCATCCGGGTCCGGGGCGGGACCGGGCCGTGCTGCTGCGGGCGACTCGATGGGACGTCGGCATCGCAATGGTTCTCGCCGGCACGGTGAATCTGGCTCTGCTGCTGGTGGCGGCAACCAACCTGCGGGGCCGGGCCGGTACCGACACCATCGAGGGAGCGCATGCCGCGGTCAGCGACACCCTGGGACCAACGGTCGCATTGTTCTTCGCGATCGGCCTGCTGGCGTCGGGGATGGCCTCGAGCTCGGTCGGCGCGTCCGCCGGCGCGATGATCATGTCTGGTCTGCTTCGTCAGTCCTTCCCGCTGCTGGTGCGCCGTCTGGTCACCTTGATACCGGCACTCGTGGTGCTGGCCAGTGGTGTCGACCCGACCCGCGCGCTGGTGTTCTCCCAGGTTGTTCTGTCGTTCGGAATCCCGTTCGCCCTGGTGCCACTGATGCGGGTGACCTCCGACCGATCAGTGATGGGCGTCGACGCGAACTCACGCCTGACCTCGGTACTGGGCTGGTCGGTGGCCGCGGTTATTACGCTGCTCAACGTGGCGCTGATCTACCTCACCCTCAACTGATGGCGCAGCACACCTATTTCGCGTACGGCTCCAATCTGTGCGCGGAGCAGATGGCCCGCCGCTGCCCGGATGCCGCAGACCCATTGCCGGCCGTACTGACCGACCACGACTGGCTGATCAACGAGCGCGGGGTGGCAACGCTCGAGCCGTTCGTCGGCAGCACGGTCCACGGGGTGCTGTGGACATTGACCGACGACGACCTGGCGAACCTGGACCGCGCCGAAGGCGTCCCGCACCGATATCGGCGGGATCGGTTGAAGGTTCACACCGCGTTCGGCCCGTCGAGTCCATGGGTCTATATCGATCACCGGGTGCAGCCGGGGGCTCCCCGGCCCGGCTACCTGGACCGCATCATCGCCGGGGCCGTGCACCACGGTCTGCCGAACCAGTGGATCGATTTCCTCCGGCGCTGGGATCCCGCGCACTGGCCGATGTCGCATTCGCATTCCAACGATGCTGGGCCGCAGTCACTCTCGGAGTTGCTAGCCGATCCCGACGTCGACGAAGTCAGCACTCTGCGATCCCGCTTCGGGTTCCTGGCCATCCACGGCGGCGGTCTTGAACAGATGACCGACGTGATTGCCGAACGCGCTGCCGAACAGGCCGGCGCATCGGTGTACCTGCTTCGCCACCCGGCCGACTACCCGCACCACCTGTCCTCGGCACGCTATCTGCCCGAGCAGTCGGAACGGCTGGCCGCGTTCCTCGACCATGTCGACGTCGTGGTGTCGCTGCACGGCTACGGCCGGGTGGGCCGCAGCACACAGATTCTGGCCGGCGGCCGCAATCGGGAACTGGCTGGCCTGTTGGCCGAATGCATCACGGTTCCGGGGTATCAGGTGGTGACCGATCTCGGCTCCATTCCCCGCGAGTTGCGCGGATTGCACCCGGACAATCCGGTGAACCGGGTCCGTGGCGGCGGAGCGCAATTAGAGCTGTCTTCGCGGGTACGCGGGACCAGCCCGCGCAGCCAGTTGCCCGGCGACGATGGTCTGTCCCCGGCAACCGCCGCGCTAGTGGCCGGACTGGTCGCCGCAGCCGGATCGTGGCGGGCCGGGGAGGGTGACGGTGATAGCCATCACAGCGGACCCATCCTCGGCCGGGCTGGCTCCGAATAGGAG
>Ga0194055_10003637_pt1 | contig 11791 bp, 9 predicted proteins | sample SepL449m_MetaG_FD_155482 | JGI IMG/M metagenome (GOLD analysis project Ga0194055, IMG submission 155482) | Anoxic zone freshwater microbial communities from boreal shield lake in IISD Experimental Lakes Area, Ontario, Canada - Sep2016-L442-9m | ecosystem: Environmental > Aquatic > Freshwater >... | reverse complement strand
ACGGTAATCTTATTCTTGACTGTATTATTCCTCCTACTCTTGATCCTGCCAAACTCGAAATGTCCATTCGGACTATCCCTGGGGTCGTTGACACCGGATTTTTTATTCAAATGGCTGATGTTGTTCTCGTTGGTGATAGCAACTTCAACCTTATCAATGAGTTGTTTCGTAAGTAACTTTGTCTTTTAAAATGTGGAGTTCTTTAATGAATATCGCAATGGTTGGGCTTGGTAGAATGGGCGGCAACATGGTTGAGCGCCTCATTCGAAACGGTCATACCTGCGTCGTTTTCGACCGCAGTCAAGAAACCGTTAAAAAATATGAAGCCAAAAAAGCCACCGGGGCTTCTTCTTATGCTGACATGGTAAAAAAACTTCCTGCCCCAAGAATCATATGGCTTATGGTTCCCGCTGGTGTGGTCGATCAGACCATCCATGAATTAGTTCCTCTTTTATCCAGTGGCGATGTTCTTATTGATGGCGGAAACTCTTACTATGTCGACGATATTCGTCGAGCTAAAGAACTTGCTTTAAAAGGCATCCACTACGTCGATGTTGGTACAAGTGGCGGGGTTTGGGGCTTGGAGCGCGGTTACTGCATGATGATCGGTGGCGAACCTGCTATCGTCAAGCATCTTGACCCTATCTTCGCGACCTTGGCTCCTGGAATTGGAAACATTGATCGCACCCCAGGCAGGGCAGCGAAAACCGGAACTGCAGAAGACGGATACCTTCATTGCGGTCCCAACGGTGCTGGCCACTTCGTTAAGATGGTTCATAACGGTATCGAATACGGTATGATGGCAGCCTATGCTGAAGGCCTAGGCGTCCTTCACAATGCTAACATCGGCAAAAAACACTCTGAAGTCGATGCCGAAACCACTCCGCTTCGAAATCCAGAACACTATCAATACGATCTTAACCTTGGCGACATCGCTGAAGTTTGGAGACGCGGTAGCGTTATCGCTTCTTGGCTTCTTGATCTCACCGCAATCTCTTTGGTGGATGATCCAAGCCTCAAGAAGTTTTCTGGCAGGGTCTCTGACTCTGGTGAAGGTAGATGGACGATCAAAGCCGCTATCGATGAAGGCGTGCCTGTTCCCGTTCTTACTACTGCGCTTTACGAGCGCTTTGCTTCCCGTGGAGAATCAGAGTTCCAAGATAAACTTCTCTCTGCAATGCGCTTCCAGTTCGGTGGGCATCTTGAAAAACCTACTGGGGGTTAATCAACTTCTTTTGTAAAACAAAAGGCGTACTTCCAATCTTAATTGTGGAATTGCGCCTTTTAGCTTTAACCTTCTGTTGTTTTAACTTTGTCTTTTATGGATTTAATTATGGCCCGAGAAATTCAAGTCCTTGATTCCGCTTCTTCTGTTGCTGAAGCTGGTGCTCTTCATTTCGTTCGCATTTGCAATTCTTCAGTTAAGGCAAACGGAAAATTCTCCGTTGTTCTTTCTGGGGGCAGCACCCCTAAAGGTATGCTTTCTTTGCTGGCTTCAGATGAATACAAAAAACAAGTGCCTTGGGATAAGTGCCATTTCTTCTGGGGTGATGAACGAAGTGTGCCACCAACGCATGCTGACTCCAATTTCAAAATGGCTACCGATGCACTACTTTCCCATATCCCAGCGAATCCAGCCCAGATCTACAGGATGGAAGCTGAAAAGGCGGACATCAATCAAGCTGCTCAGGAATACCAAAACAAAATCGCAACTTTCTTCAACGTTCCAAACTCTGGTAGTCCGCCACAATTTGATCTTCTTTATCTTGGCATGGGGCCTGATGGGCATACGGCTTCCTTATTCCCAGGCACTACTGCCCAAGGTGAAAAAAGCAGATGGGTTGTTCCAAATTTTGTGCCTAAGTTTAACACGAATCGCATGACCTTCACTTACCCAATTATCAATCAAGCTAAAAACATTATTTTTCTAGTTGCAGGAAAAGACAAAGTTTCAGCTTTAAAAGAAGTGTTGCAAGGTGAACCAGCGCTTGAAACTTACCCTTCCCAAGGAATCAATCCGATTCATGGTTCTTTACTTTGGCTGCTTGATGCAGATTCTTCGGCGGAACTTTCTTAAATCATTTAATAATCGAGATTAAAATGGCAATCGTTAAAGCTTTGCTGGCACCCTCAATTCTTGCTGCAGATTTCACCACCCTTGGCGATCAGATTTCCCAGGCTGAAGCTGCTGGCGCTAATCGCATTCATATTGATGTAATGGACGGGCAATTTGTACCTAACATTAGTTTTGGTATCCCTGTGATTCAATCCATACGCAAAGCAACAAAGCTGTGCTTTGAAACTCATTTGATGATCAACACTCCGGACAATTTACTTGATGCCTTCGCTCATGCAGGATCTGACAGCCTTATCGTTCATGCCGAAAACACCCCGCATCTTCATCGCACGATTCAGCACATCAAAGGGCTTGGTAAAAAAGCAGGTGTAGCACTCAACCCTGCAACGCCTTTGGGTGTTCTTGAAGAAATATTACTAAAGTTGGATCTGGTTTTAATCATGACAGTCAACCCAGGGTTTGGCGGACAGAAATTCCTACCTGAAACGTTAGATAAAATTCGCAGATTAAGCGCCATCATTAAACAGAAAAACCTTGCTATCGAAATTGAAGTCGATGGGGGCATTGACGCCCAAACTGCACCTTTGGTGGTAACTGCAGGAGCAGGTGTTCTAGTTGCAGGTTCTGCAATCTTTGGCGATAAGGGTGGCATTGATTTTGCCACAAAAAAAATCCTAAGTTCCATTGTCTAATAGTAAAAGTGATTCTTTTTTTTTCGGAGTTATTACGATGATTATTGCTGGTGATATTGGTGGTACAAAAACTGTCCTAGCTCTTTATGCATTAGAAGCGGGAAAACTAAAACTTATTCGCCAAGCTGTTTTTCCTAGCAAGGGCCCGAAAAGCCTCGAAGAAATCCTTGAAAAGTTTCTCGTTGATGAAAAAAATCTTACTATAGATGCAGGCTGCTTTGGTGTAGCTGGTGCTGTTCTTGAGGGAAAATGCAAAACCACCAACCTACCTTGGGAACTTGATGAACTTAAGCTTGCAGACTTTTTAAAAGCTAAAAAAGTCAAGCTCTTAAATGACCTTGAAGCTGCAGCTTTTGGCATGCTTTTTCTTAACCCTACTGAAAAAATTCACTTGAACCCAGATTGCAAAAATGGCTCCGGCGGGAATATTGCTGTCATTGCTGCGGGCACTGGCCTTGGAGAAGCCATTCTTTTTTGGGACGGCGAAAAATATCATCCCTCTGCTTCCGAAGGGGGCCATTGCGATTTCGCTCCAACCAATAATCTCGAAATTGATTTGTTCCTTTGGCTTAGGAAGCATTACCCCGACCATGTCAGTTACGAACGAATCTTATCAGGGCCAGGGCTCTTTAATATTTTCCGATTCCTGACTGAAACCGGGGTTGAAAAGCCCACCGAGGTTCTGACTCTTCGGCTTAAAGCCGAGCCCGATTCCAGCGCAGTTGTTTCCCAAATGGCCTTGGCCAATTCCGACCCTGCTGCCGTTGCTACCTTAAACCTTTTCGTTTCGATTTATGGCAAGGAAGCTTCTAATCTTTCTTTAAAATGCTTGGGAACAGGCGGGGTATTTATTGGAGGCGGTATAGCCCCTAAAATCCTCCCATTCATGAATAACGGCAAATTCCTCGAAGGATTCTTTGCTAAAGGGCGATTTCTTGGTCTTATGAAATCCATTCCCATTCAAGTTGCTCTAAACCCCGAGGCACCACTTATCGGTGCTTCCAATTATGCCACCAGATTAATTCCTAGTTAGTGACTTTTTTATTCATTCGCCTTGTTTTGCTACCTCACAAAGTTGATTATGAAATAATTCTTTAAACTATTTTTCGGAAGATCTATGACTACGCAAGAACAGCAACGGCTCAACGAAATACAAGATGATGTATCTGGCTGGAGGCGGTGGGGGCCTTATGTAAGCGAACGATCTTGGGCCTCGGTAAGGGAAGATTACAGTGCGGATGGCAATGCCTGGGGTTACCTACCTCACGATTTTGCCCGAAGCAAAGCCTATCGCTGGGGTGAGGATGGTATCGCAGGAATTTGCGATCGATATCAACTTTTGTGCTTCGCTCCTGCTTTTTGGAACGGCAAAGATGCAATCCTTAAAGAACGCCTTTTTGGACTTACTTCCGAAGAAGGCAATCATGGAGAAGATGTAAAAGAATATTACTTCCACTTGGATAATACTCCCACCCATTCTTACATGAAATATGTTTACAAATATCCCCAGGGCGAATTCCCCTACGAAAATTTAGTTACTGTTAATCGCGGTAGAGAAGGTAAAGGCGAGGAGTACGAACTTCTTGACACAGGCATATTCGATGAAAACCGTTACTTTGATATCAGCATTGAGTACGCCAAGACTAATACCGAAGATTTCTGCATTCGCATCGAGGCTATTAATCGCGGCCCAGACCCTGCCCCGCTTTATATTCTTCCCCACCTTTGGTTTCGTAACACTTGGGCTTGGGATAAAAATGCTTGGACTCCTGAGGGCAACCCTGAGCCTTTAATTTCTCAAGGACCTGAAGGCCCCGGGTTCATTAGCATCTTGGCTGATGATTCTCAGGTAGAAACTCTCAAAGATATTCCTGCGTACTATCGACTAGGCCAACGCATCCTTTATGGCCCCAGAAACGGTATGTCTCTGTTTACTTACAACGAAACCAACGGCCCTGTTATTTTTGGAAAAGATAGCCTATCCAGAAAACCCTACACCAAGGATGCTTTCCATCGGCATATTGTTAATGGTGAAAACACCGTCAACCCAAAACATCAAGGAACCAAATCTACATTCTGCTACCATTTCCCTGCTATTGCCCCTGGTGAAACACAGGTTTTACATTTGAGGCTTTCCGATAATGTCACCCTTAGCAGACCCCTCGCAGATGTCGATTCCACGATCAAAACTCGAAAAGAAGAAGCCGACGAATTTTATCAATCCATTCACCCACCCGAAGCTTCTGCTGATGAAAAAATGATCCAGCGGCAGGCTTTTAGTGGACTACTCTGGACCAAACAAAATTATATTTTCAATGTAAACACCTGGCTGGATGGTGATAACCCTGATGCGCCTCCGCCTCAGTCCAGAAAAACCATTCGCAATCAGCATTGGCGCCATCTTAATTCGCTTCGCGTGTTAATACCTTGCGAAAAATGGGAATACCCTTGGTTTGCTGCATGGGATCTTGCTTTCACATGCCCTGCTATTGCCAGAGTTGATCCTAAATTCGCCAAGGAACAACTCTATTTCCTTTTGTTTGAGCAATTCCAACACCCCAACGGGCAGATACCTGCATATGAATGGGAATTCTCGGATCTTAATCCTCCTGTTCATGCTTGGTCGGTTTGGCGCGTGTACAACATGGAGCGCACCCAAACAGGAAAAGCTGACCGCGATTTCCTCGAACGATGTTTCCACAAACTCATCATCAACTTTGCTTGGTGGATCAACAAAGTTGACAGCCAAGGCAACAATGTGTTTGAAGGCGGATTCTTGGGCATGGACAACATTACTGTTGTCGACCGCAGCATGAAAATGTCGGATGGTTCTGTTCTAGAACAATCAGATGCTGGCGGGTACATGGGTATGTTTTGCCTTAATCTCATGCGCATTGCTCTCGAACTTGCCAAGGAAAATCGAGTTTACGAAGGCCTTGCAATTAAGTTTTTCCAACATTACGCCTATGTTGCTGGCGCAATGAAACACATGGGCAATCGTGATTACCAACTGTGGGATGAAGAAGATGGCTTCTTCTATGATGTACTTCGTTTCCCTGATGGAAACTTTAAAAAATTCAGGCTTCGCTCTCTTGTTGGCCTTGTTCCTTTATTTGCTGTAGAACGCATTGAAATGGAATGGATCAAACCATTCAAGGAATTCACCAACAACTTTCTTTGGTTCATCAAAAACAGACAGGACCTTGTTAAAAATGTCGTGCATAAAACCGAAGAAGATGGCAAGGTTTCTTATGCCCTTACCATTGTCGATGAAAATCAACTTTCCAGACTTATGCACAGGCTTTATAATGAATCTGAATTCCTTTCCGATTTTGGTATTCGAAGCCTTTCAAAAGCTCACGCTAAAAATCCTTTTGTTTACGATGGCATCTCGGTTGGGTACGAACCTGCGGAAAGTGATTCAAAACTTAAAGGGGGTAATTCCAATTGGCGTGGACCAATTTGGTTCCCAACCTCCTTCTTACTTATCGAATCCATCCGCAAATTAGGCAAAGCTTTTGGACCTAGGTTCGCTGTCAGCACCCCAGCTTCTCACGGGTCTTCCATCACCTTCCAAGTAATGGCTAAAGATCTTGCTAACAGGCTAATCAAAATTTTTGCTAGAAATAAAAATGGCACTCGCCCAGTTCATGGCAGATACAAAAAATTCCAAGATGACCCCAATTGGAATGATTACATCCTGTTTTACGAATATTTTAATGGTGATACCGGCGAAGGACTTGGCGCACCCCACCAAACTGGGTGGACTGGGCTAGTCGCGTCCCTTATCGACGAATGGCGCAAATAGCCTTTCCTCTTGCCCCTTTTTCCGCTTCCATGCTATTTAAGCCTTAGTGTTTAAATAAGTTACATTGCTTTTATCAAGGCAATTCCATGGAAGCTAAAAAATACCCCGCTGACCTGCCGAGCCCTGCTTCCTTTAAAATCGTTGCAGAGGAACAGCACTCTACCCAAACTGAACCCGCCTACGATCATATTCAGTTCCTAAGCGCTTGCCTGGCACAAAAAGATAACGAGCTTCTTCAACTCCGATTGCAATTACAAAATATCGATAACCATCCTGGTTGGAAAATACTCAAAAAGCTTGACCCTGCATTTAAGACTTGTTTTCCACCACTCTCTTTCCAATCAAAATTGCTTACAGGAACTTTTACTCTCCTAAAAAATTCGTGGAACTTTATTACTTCAAGAAAATCTCAATTAGGAAATGTAGAGCTACACACCAATTATGAAAATTGGATTCTGCTCAACGAACCTGGTAACGCTGAACTTTTACAACAACGACAACATCGATTCTCGTATCAACCCAAAATTAGTATTGTGACCCCCACTTGGAATACCCCGACCCATTGTCTAAAAGAGATGATCGATTCCGTCCGCGCTCAAACCTATGGGAATTGGGAACTTTGTATCGCAGATGGGAATAGTTCTTCCCAACAAACAAAAAAAATCTTGACGGATTACGCCCGATCAGACGCTCGCATTCGACTTGCATTTCTTGATGAAAATCTTGGCATCGCAGGTAACTCAAACGCTGCACTTCATCTTGCTTCAGGTGATTTTATCACGCTCCTTGATCACGATGACACGTTGGCCCCCTTTGCATTGCACGAAGTAGTCAATCGATTACAACAGCCTGAAACAAAAATCGATATTCTCTACTCCGACGAAGATTTTATTAATGCAAATGGCAAAAAAAGATTCAGCCCTACATTCAAGCCATCCTTTGGATGGGATACATTACGAAGCCATAATTACATCTGTCATCTTTTGGTATTCCGTAATGAAATCATTGATAAAACCGGTGGATTTCGCAAAGGTTTCGATGGTTCGCAAGATTACGATCTTGTTTTAAGAGCATGCGAATTAGCTCGCGAAATCGTGCATATCCCAAAAATACTCTACCATTGGAGAGTTCACCCAGCTTCTACTGCGGGTAACCCAAACGCAAAAAATTATGCCCACGATGCAGGCAGAAAAGCTCTTCAAGAGCATTTAGATCGATGCAATCTTTCTGGCCAAGCTTCCAACGGTTTGGCAACTGGTCTCTATCAAGCAATTTATCACCCAACCGAATGGCCGTTGATCTCGATTATTATCCCATCTAAAGATCAAGCGAGCACCCTGAGAACTTGTTTGGATTCCATCCTTGCAGAGAACTATCCAAACCTAGAAATCCTAATCTTGGAAAATGGCAGTACGGAAACCGAAACCTTTCAGCTTTATGAAAAACTTAAACAAGACCCCCGATTCAACATCATCAATTGGACACTACCCTTCAGTTATGCAGCAATCAACAATTATGGCGCTAAATTCGGTACCGGGGAATTACTCCTATTTTTAAACAACGACATTGAATCACTCAAAAAAGAAAACCTATTCCGTTTAGCTGAACACTCCCTCCGGCCTGAAACAGGCGCAGTTGGGGCAGCTCTTTTTTATCCAGATAACACAATCCAACACGCTGGCGTAGTATTGGGTATGACTGGAATCGCAGGCCACACCCTACGACATACTCCAAAGGGGAAATTAGGTTACGGATTCCGCATGGCAACAATTAGAAATGTAAGTTGTGTGACTGGGGCATGCTTGATGATTAAGCGAAAAACATTTGATGAAGTTAATGGCTTCGATGAAAATCTCGCAATTGCATTTAACGATATAGATTTATGTCTAAAAGTTCGAGATAGAGGGTACTCTGTGGTTTGGACACCCCATGCAGAATACACCCATTTTGAATCCAAGACACGCGGCCCAGAAGACACCCCGGAAAAAATCTCCCGCTTTCAAAGGGAGATCAATTACTTTAAATCTAAATGGAACAAGCAATTGATGGCTGGTGATGAATTTTACAGCCCCAATTTAAACCCAGAGTCTGAAACCCCCAGCATTCGCACAACAAAAAATTAAAACTATGACATCATCCATTAACAAGCCTGAGAATGCCCCACCCCCTTTTATTTCTGTAATTATTGTGAATTACAATGGTTTACGATTCCTCCAAAATTGTTTAGCTTCACTTAAAAATCAAAGTTACCCATCATCAAGATATGAAGTCATTCTTGTAGACAACGGATCAACAGATGGTTCAATAGAATTCATCAGAAATAATTGGCCAGAAGTACGAATAATCGAGGCAAAAAAAAATCTGGGCTTTGCAGCAGGCAATAATCTTGGATTTGATCATGCAAATGGCGAGTTCTTTGCCCTACTCAACAATGACACAGAAGTTCCAGAGAATTGGCTTTCGACGCTCGTTACTACAATGCTAGAGTCCAAAGCCATCGGATTAGTCACCTGCAAAATTCTTTTTCATACAGATAGGCAAACCATTAACAGCACTGGGTTGCAATTATTAAGTGATGGTAGAGGAAATGATCGGGGGTTCCGAGAAAAAGATATAGGCCAATATAATCTGAAAGAGGATGTTTTCGGCGCCTGTGGGGCATCGGTGCTTATAAGAAAAAAGATGTTACAAAACATTGGAAATTTTGATGAACGACTTTTCATGTACTACGAAGACTTAGACCTCGCATGGCGGGCTAAACTTGAAAATTGGCGCTGTGTTTATACCCCTGAGACAGTTGTCTACCATATACATTGTGGAAGTTCCGGTGAATGGTCAGACTTTTTTACTTTTCATGTAGAGCGGAATAGGGCATTGATCAGTCTCAAAAATGCCCCTCTGGGAATGGCTTTGCGATGTTTTGCAATCGTCTCAATAAAATCATGCATCCGGGTTACTCAAGGCCTAGTTTTAGGAATTGTACAAAGAGAAAAATTAAAAATAGCTAAAACATATTTAAATGTTCTTGCATCTTTGCTTTTCAACACCCCCGCATTCATAAAAACACGATATACATCACAAAAGAACAGAAAAACATCACGTAGCGAGCTAAGAAAATGGCTAATTACAGGAAACAAATCACCTGAAAGTCAAACCCCAGAATTGCGTCGTTGCGCATAAACAATTGCTAAGTATCACCTAAGACCCTAACATAACTATTAGCAATGTATTTGTATAACTCAGGGAGCTTTCATGGCTGGTGTAAATCCATATATCGAACAAGCGAAATTTGAAAAACCTAAGAAGAAGTTCAATATAACTTTTCTGCCCGATAATAAGACTTTCGAGGTAGATCCTTCAAAAATCCCATACAATCGAACAGGTTTGCCCGGTAGCATTTTAGATATAGCCTATGCTGCAGGCGTAGAAATCGATCATGCCTGCGGGGGTGTTTGCGCCTGTTCAACCTGTCATGTTATTGTTAAGGAAGGCTTGAAAAGTTGCAATGAATCAACAGATGATGAACAAGACATGCTAGATGAAGCCAGGGGCTTGACTATTGAATCCCGATTAGGGTGCCAATGCGTACCTAATGGAACCCAAGATTTAGTAGTAGAAATACCCGCATGGTCACGAAACATGGTAAAAGAAAGCCATTAAAAGACCGATGTTTTAAACTTCCGGTGTTACTTCTTCATGAGAAATATCACAATCATCACCACAATGGCTTTTGCGGTGATGTTGTTCTTCTTGTTCTTTATCAATATGCCAGCCACAATCATCACAACTTGGCGCAATCTCGTAACATGCATTACAGTATAGCGGTCCGCCCAAAAGAAATTGTTCTAAACGAGACCGACTTTCTTTATCCATATCTTCGGCTTCAACGGGCACTTCTATCTTGTTGCCACAACTAACACACGATTGATGTTTAAATTCTTCAATTAACGGGACAAAATGATCATTAACCGCCCTTGTAACAACCCCTGCACCTTTACATAGAGGGCAAGAAACACCCAATTGGGCTGCTATAGCTTTACGAATGAACGCACTTTTATTGGGAAGGCTATTTAGAAGATCGGCAAGTTCTTGTTCAACTTTAAAAGCAACAACAGTTGTTTTTGCAGTCTTTTTCGACATGAGAAACCTCATAAAATATAACACCAAATAATACATACCTTATTGATTTTACACTATAATAACTCAAATAATAGATCAGGCAACAAAATGGTAAGTAATTTCCAACGATTCAAAATTATGCCCATACAAATGATTAAGAACCAGTTCTTATTAGGCCAAAAGTTACTGGCAATCATTATTCTTTCTTCTCTATTTTCTCTTACAACTTTATCTCAAGAAAAAAAATTAACAAAAGAAATCGAAGAAACTGACAATATAACAATTAACAAAGATTACTGGAAAACATTCGAATCTCCTAATGACAAAAACAAAACAAAAACTGTCACCTCATCTTCAACTATCGCAACTACTTTTTTAAGAATCCCCGAAAATCCTTTTGATACTATTACGGTCACGCATCCTTTCAGGCCAATTACAACTTACAAAGTAGAGCCGATAAATAAATTTTTTAAATTACCTGCATCGGATGAAGTCATTTTAAGACTACGGGTCGTCGATAAAAATTTCAGTTTCAAAGAATTAGTAACAACCGGCCCAACAGCAATTAAAGAAATCAAGTTTTTTGAAGAAACACTTGCAGAAACAGTGCAAAAATTTATTGAAGGTCGCATCTCATTAAACACCAACGAATACAGTTCAAGCATTGAGTTTTTTGACCGCTTATTACTTGCAGAAGAAGTACTTGAAAAAGGATTGCGTTTGCATGATTCTGCGATTGCTACAGAAAAAAGAACCGGAGAAGGCTGGGGCAATATGCGGAAAATTCTAGCCACCAAACTCCTTTCAATTCGAATCAATAAGATTCAAGTTTATACTGAAAAGAAAGACTGGGATCAGGCACTTTTCGAAATCTCAAAATTGTCTTCAGGTTCACCTGATAAAGAAACTTTACAAAAGCTTTCATCCTATTTGGTTGATGTCATTGACGGTTCAAACCAATCTGGGCTGATAACTTCAAAAACAAAAGAGTTACTGTCTGTATTTCTTTTCCTTGAATCAAAACTTTATTCAAATGACAGTGACAAGCCATTATTAAATTTATTAAGAAAAAAATCAGATATGTTTTATAAGCAA
>Ga0194055_10003635_pt1 | contig 11792 bp, 9 predicted proteins | sample SepL449m_MetaG_FD_155482 | JGI IMG/M metagenome (GOLD analysis project Ga0194055, IMG submission 155482) | Anoxic zone freshwater microbial communities from boreal shield lake in IISD Experimental Lakes Area, Ontario, Canada - Sep2016-L442-9m | ecosystem: Environmental > Aquatic > Freshwater >... | reverse complement strand
GAGTTGCTCCGGCGATTGCATACGAGTTGATGATCTCTTCAAAGTGTGTTCGGAAAGGTGCGAGACCATCGGGACCAACAGCAAATTGAGCAGGTAGGTAAAAACCCGGAGTTGGCTGAGTCATCGTGACCTTGAAAACGCGTGCACTAGGTAATTACGCAACGAAGGGCGAGCGAGTCCATAACTCACCCGTGTCGTTGTTGCCACCAATTTTGTCTTGGGCAGTCAAGTTGACCACTTCAACTTCGCCGAGCCCGCGCAACACCACATTGTCATGATTGTTCTCGGTGACACCGGGCGGCAAACGCCGCAAGTCGGAGCGAGGCATCAGAACTTCGTTGTGTTCGGCGACATCGCACAAACGGGAGGCCAAGTTGACCGAGGTACCGATGTAATCCTCGCCCTGGAACATCAAGACTTCGCCAGTAGCCAGTCCGACGCGGACGGTAAGTGGGCGACACACATCTTCACAACGTTTTTGCATGTCGAGGGCAAAGCCAATGGCCATGTCTTGCTCGACCGAAACGATCATGCAACCATCACCCAACCATTTGTCGACTCGGATACCCCACGAAGCCGCGACATCACGAACTTCGGCGCGAAATTTAGTCAGGATGTTGCCAGCTGAGGTATCGCCGTTATCGGCTGTGTATTTGGTGAACCCCGAGAGGTCAACAAAAACGAAGGTGCGTTCAACTTTCATGACGCTCCTCAGACTACCCCCTTGCTTCGACGGGTCAATGTCGGGATTTGGGTACTAGCGTGCGCATATGACTGCGCGGTCCACATATTCGCGATGGGACGGAACCCAGACTGGGTTCGACCTTGAGGCCAGTGATCTCTTCGACGAAATGTCGGATGATTTGTTGCAAAATGGCGATCTGCGTGGGGCTTTACGACGTTTGATGGAGCGTGGGGCGACCGACCCGAATGGTGAGCGGATGCAGGGATTGCGCGAGATGCGCCGCAAATTGAAAGAAGCTCGTCAGGATTTGCTGGAAAAAGGTGACCCGAACGGGGTCTTTCAAGAAATCGCCGACGCGCTTGACGACATCTTGGATGAAGAGCGTCATGCCGTTGAACAGTCGGTGATGGACGCCGATAAGAGTGGCGACGAGCGCCGAGCCGAGAACGCGCGCAACGCTGCCATGGAGCGCAACTTCCGACTCGACATGATGCCCGACGATTTGGCGGGCAAGGTTCGCGAACTGCAGTCGTACGACTTTGAATCGTCTGAGGCTCAACAGCGATTTGAACAGCTCATGGAGAAACTCCGTGATCAGTTGATGCAGCAGAACTTCGACAAAGTTTCGTCAGCAATGAAGAGCACATCACCTGAAGACATGCAGCGCATGAAAGAAATGATGAAGGCGCTCAATGAAATGATTGAGCGCCATAACAATGGCGAAGACGAGAAGTTTGAAGAGTTCATGAAAGAACACGGTGAATTCTTTCCTGAGAATCCACAGTCGTTTGATGAGCTCATGGAACAGATTGCGCGTCAGATGCAAGCTGCTCAAGACATGCTCAATTCAATGTCGCCCGAACAGCGTCAGCAGTTACAAGAGTTGTCGCAGATGCTCATGCAAGATTCAGACATGCAAGACGAAATGAATCAGTTGTCGCAAAACATGATGCAAATGTTTCCGGGCCTTGGCCAGGGTGAGGGTTATGAAATGCAAGGCGAGGACCCAATGGGCTTCGATCAAGCAATGCAAGCGATGAAAGATCTTGCCGAACTTGATCGGCTTGAAGACTTAATGAACAACCCAACGTCTCCGCAGCAACTCGCTGAAGCCGACATGGATCGTGTGCGTGAGTTGATGGGCGATGATGTTGCTCGCTCAATGGAAAAACTGGCCAAGTTGGTGAAAGAACTTGAGCGTGAAGGTTTAATCCATCAAAAAGACGGCAAGTTAGAAGTGACTCCAAAGGGCATGCGCAAAATCGGTTCAAAATCATTGCGCGATTTGTTTTCAAACTTGTCAAAAGACAAGCAGGGTCAGCATCAACAGAACCGTTTTGGGCAAGGCCACGAGCGCACGTACGAAACCAAGCAATACGAGTACGGCGATCCTTTCAACCTCGACCTGCAGCGCACTATTCGTAATGCTTTGCGCCGTGGCGGGCAGGGAACCCCAGTCAAGTTGTCGCCAGAAGACTTTGAAATTGAACAGACTGAGCATCTGACTCGCTCGTCAACTGTGTTGATGCTCGACGCGTCGTACTCGATGGTGCGTGATGGTCGTTGGGGGCCAGCTAAAAAAGTGGCAGTGGCATTGCAGTCGTTGATGTCGTCGCAGTATCCCCGCGACTACCTAGGTGTCTTGATGTTTGGTCATGTTGCTTGGGAAATCAAGGCCGATGAACTGATTGAAGCTTCTTCGACCGGAATGCAGGGCACCAACATGCATCACGCCCTTGGTCAGGCCCGCAAAATGTTGAGTCGTCAAACCGGCAACAAGCAGATCATCATGATCACCGACGGTGAGCCGACGGCACACATCACCCCGCAAGGTGATCCGTGGTTCACCTACTTCGACGGGTATGAAGCCCAGCAACTAACGGTTGAAGCAACATTGCGTGAAGCGATGCGTTGCACGAAAGACAACATTCGAATCAATACGTTCATGCTTGATCCCGATCAATACCTGCAGCGTTTTGTTGAGCAGATGACCGCCATGAATGGTGGTCGGGCATTCATGACAAATAGTGACAACCTTGGCGACTACGTGCTCGTGGACTTTTTGGATAACAAACGCCGCACCTCTCGCAAATAGCGATCTGGTCGCCATTTGCTGAGGTTTTTTGCAACTTGGTCAGACCAGATCGAACATTTTTACGGTAAAAGTGAATTGTCATGAGCAAGTGGACCTTGAGAATTTTCCCAACCTGGGACTACCCAGGCGCGAACCATCCAAGAAACCGTGTTGGTAAGTGTGCCATTGATTTTTGAACACGCTTTTCCGGTGACTGATTCGTCGTAAACAACTGCAAAAGAATCTTTGACTTCACAAGTACCAGTGTGCATATGCCACCACATGTCTTGACCAATAAAGCCAATGGGTGTAGACCCGTCACTCGTCCATGCGTTGTATTGCACTCCAACGATTGGGGCAGTATCGATGGACGATGAATAGAGCAAACCTTGGGGGACTGCTGGATCAAACACTTGATCTCGAGAATTGCCGTTAGGGTCCATCAACATTTGACCCGCACCAGACACATATCCACCAACCAAGATCCAACCACCAGCGCGCGCATCGGCCAATGTTGGAAACTTCAGGGCGGCTTCGCGAGCGTAGACCAACTGCTGACCAAACTGCCCGCGTTCATCAATGGTCATCATTGACATCATGCTGTGATCCATGCCAGACATATTTGACGTTGAAGACATCGTGTGTGAATGCGTGTGACTTGAACCAAGAATGTGTGCGCCATTGTCTGCCCACTTACTGACTACGAGTCCAGGTAGGGCAACAAGGACGATTGCGAACGGTGCGAGTGTGTCGAAACGAATGCCTGGTGTCCCAACGTGCTCGGTGCCAACGACCAAGGTGGCGATGGCCAAAGTGAGACTGATGATTGACAAAACGAGGACGAGCACTTCATATGGACCCATTTGTGGAGTCACTGACGACCATGGTCCAAACGGGTAACCAGCTGTACGCGTGATGAGAAGCCAAGCCATCATGAGGGTCATAAGTATCACTACGAAATACAAAATGGTTCGATGAGACGACACAACTACGGCTAGTCCGATGGCAATGAGAAACACTCCAACAGTGGCCAGCATGAGACCTTCGGCAAACCAATCGGCCGAACGACCCGGTGCAACAATGAGTAGTAGTGCACCAACGGCGCCGACTAAGGCCGCCAAAATTCCGCGAAGACTGACCGCTGACGTCGGGTTTGATTTGGACATACGATGAGTTTGTCAGCAATCGACAAGTCATGCCTAACGGATGTGGTGAATTGTGTTACCAACGAGTAACATCCCCTCATGGCTGAATTTTCAATGCACCTCAATGACGATCAATTGCAGATCAAAGACTGGATTCATCAGTTCGCGGTTGAGCACATTCGCCCACACGCGCAAGAGTGGGACGACCGCGAAGAATTCCCGTGGCCCGTGGTGCAAGAAGCCGCGAAAATTGGTTTGTATGGTTTCGAATTTTTGATGAACGCCATGACCGACACCACCGGTCTCACCATGCCTGTTGCAATTGAAGAAATCTTCTGGGGCGACGCTGGTATTGGTATGGCCATCATGGGTTCTGGTTTGGCTGCTGCAGGAATTAGCGGTAACGGAACTCCCGAACAAGTGATGGAATGGGTTCCGCAGTGTTACGGCACTGCAGATGACATCAAGTTGGGCGCATTTTGTGTGAGCGAACCCGACGCTGGCTCAGATGTGTCATCGCTTCGAACCCGCGCTGTTTACGACGAAGCAAAAGACGAATGGGTGATCAACGGAACTAAGGCATGGATCACCAATGGTGGTATCGCTAATGTTCACGTCGTTGTTGCTGCTGTTGATCCCGCACTCAAAGGTCGCGGTCAGGCTTCATTCATTGTTCCTCCGGGCACCAAGGGCTTGTCACAAGGTCAGAAATATCAGAAGCATGGCATCAAGGCTTCGCACACTGCCGAAGTTGTACTAGACGATGTGCGTGTACCTGGCAGTTGTTTGTTGGGTGGAAAAGAAAAGCTTGATGCCAAGTTGGCGCGCTATCGCGAAGGTGGAGCATCAAGTGGCAAACAGCCCGCAATGGCAACCTTTGAGGCAACTCGTCCATCAGTGGGTGCGCAGGCTTTGGGTATTGCTCGCGGTGCTTATGAAATCGCTCTTGATTATGCAAAAGAGCGCGTTGCCTTCGGCAAGCCGATCATCATGAACCAAGCGATTGCCTTCAAGTTGGCCAACATGGCAACACAAATCGAAGCATCACGTTTGCTCATTTGGCGCGCTGCCTGGATGGCCCGTAACGGAGGCTTCAAGAACGCCGAAGGTTCGATGAGCAAGTACTACGCGTCTGAAACCGCAGTGCGTGTCACCGAAGATGCAATTCAGATTCTTGGTGGCTATGGCTACACCCGGGAGTACCACGTGGAGCGCATGCACCGTGACGCCAAGATTCACACCATCTTTGAAGGCACCTCAGAAATTCAGCAGTTGGTGATTGCTCGTGCAATCTCCGGCTTGCGCATCGAGTAATTCATTACTCTTGTAGCAAGAGGGCCCGATGGCGTCAATCGGGTGAAGGTTGCTGTGATTGACTAGAGCCTGTGACCGAAAGACCAACGCGCAGCAATGGACGAGAGACTATGTCGCGGATCCTTGAACATGCGCGCCGAGAACTTGATGAATTTGGGCCTGTCAAGTTCAACATCATGCGGGTCATCGAAGAATCTGGTGTGTCAAAAAGTTCGGTGTATCACCACTTTGGTGGGCGCGATGGTGTCATTTCTGCAGTTGAGGTACAGCGATTAATTGACGAACGTTTGGCAAACAATGCACTTCTTGGCCAAATTCTCGCCAGTGTAAATTCAGGAGAAGAATGTCTTGACGTCATCGAGGCCGGATTACATTTGGCGTCAAATGCGACCGGCCGAAAGAACAGATCGCATCGCATCGCTGTAGTGGCCGCAGCGCAACATATTCCAATTCTCACTGAATCACTTGCCGAAGAGTCACGCATCGCCGATATCGCACTGACCGAAATGTTGACTGGTGCACGAGATCGCGGATTGATCAACCCCACCGAATCATTAGAAGATATTGCGCGATATATGGCCTCGATGTTCATCGGGCGGTCGGCTGTGGATACCTATGAGTCTGAAGAATTTGATGCCGCCTGGATTCGAATGTCGATGGGTGTTCTACGCGGGTTTCTTCAACCATCTCCCGGCGATAAATCGGAGAAGTAGCCCCGCTTTCTTATTGGTATTTAGGTACAGTAAGCGTCCATGAGTGGGAAAAGCCATGCAATGTCTGGTCATCGTCAATCCAGGTCATATTCGAGTCGATCGGCTGGGGTGTTACTTCTTGTCGGTGTCGTAGTTGGCGCCAGTGTGGGTGGTTTTGCGGTGGTGCGTGCTACGTCTGGTTCGTCGTCGGCAAGTTCGTTTGTTCCGGTGTCACCGGTGCGAGTGTTGGACACCCGTAGCGATCTTGGTTTGGCCGAAGTGACCGATAGTGTTGCGGGAACGCTGAAGGTCACGGGTTCAATTCCGACTGCAACATCTAGTGGTGTTGTGAACGCAGTTGTTGTTCCTGCGGGAGCAACTGCTGTGGTGTTGAACGTGACCGCAGTGAATCCAACAGCGGGTGGATATGTGTCGTTGCGTCCTGGAGACGCAACTGGTGCACCGACGGTGTCGACGTTGAATGTGACAGCCGGTGGCACGTTCCCTAATGGGGCCACGATCACGGTTCCGACGACGGGTGCTCACGCTGGTGAGATTCAGGTGTGGTACGAAGCTGAAGGGACAACGGTTGGGTCAACAGAACTGTTGATCGATATCGCGGGTTATTACGAACTAGCCAGCACGGGTCCTGCTGGTGCGACAGGTCCTGCTGGTCCGCAGGGTGAGACTGGTGTTGCTGGTCCTGCTGGACCGCAGGGTGAGACAGGTCCTGCTGGTGCAAATGGCACTACCACGAATTCACAAATCAAAAATATTTGTGGTGTCAGTGGAACGACTGCTTGCGCGGTAGGGCTCAAGGGTCCCGGTGGAGGAATTGTTTTTATGACTCCATCCACACCAGGAAATACATCGGGGTTATTTTATGAAGCGGCACCGTCAACGTGGTCGTCATCGTCGGGGGACCCAACGTCTGCGTGGTGTAACAACGATGCAGATTTGCTGGGGGTTCCTTCCACAGTGGCTGGGACTGGAGCGATGGATGGTGCTGCAAAAACAACTGTGATGTTGGGTGTATGTACGAGTGGAGCCGCGAATCTTGCTGATGCGTACAGAGTGACTGTGAATGGAGTTGTGTACGGGGATTGGTTCTTGCCATCAAAGGGCGAAATGAACCAGATGTATGTCAACAAAAGTGCAATTGGTGGTTTTTCGGCTGACTCCTATTGGAGTTCTTCTGAGGGCGGCGACACCTTCGCGTGGGTCCAAAATTTCAGCGGCAGTCAGTACAACGACGGCAAGGGCAGCACGTACTACGTGCGTCCAGTGCGGGCCTTTGGCGCCACGCTCGCGCTCGCGTGTGCTGATGGTGGAGTGTGTGCTGTGGGTGACACTGGGCCTGGTGGCGGCAAAGTGTTTTATGTGCATGCAAGTGGCACATTTGCTTGTGGGGCAGCACTTTCCTCAACCTGTAAATATTTGGAAGCTGCCCCCACGTCTGGCACCGCAGCCTGGACTGATGCGACTTATGAGTGGTCCGGCAACACGAGTGAGGCCATTGGAGCAGCTGCGCAAGGCACAGCGATCGGCACCGGATATAAAAATACTCAGGCGATGGTGAACCAAAGCTCGACGGCAGAGAGGGCTGGCACTGTCACTCGCGCATACAGAGGGCTGAACTCACTCAGCGACTGGTACCTACCATCACAAGATGAACTGAACCAGATGTATGTCAACAAAAGCGCAATTGGTGATTTTTCTACTTCTGTCCCCTATCGGAGTTCTTCTGAGTACATCGGCGACAGGGCATGGACCCAGTCGTTCAGCAACGGCACTCAGATTAACTTTAGCTTCAAAGGCGCAAATTTCTTCGTCCGTCCGGTGCGCGCTTTTGGTGGCACATTCGCGTGTGCTGATGGCGGGGTGTGTGCTGTGGGTGACACTGGGCCTGGTGGCGGCAAAGTGTTTTATGTGGCGAGTAGCAATTTCACGTCGACAGGTTCGAATTGTGGCACAGGGTGCAAATATTTGGAAGCCGCCCCATCAGATCATTCGTCCACAGTTGCATGGTGCTCAAACACCATCGATTACCTGCGAGCGAGTGCTACGGGTATTGGCTCGGGTATGTCAAACACGACCACCGCCCGAACCACCTGCACATCGGGGGCAATTCAAATTGCTGCTGACTACACCAACAACAACAAAACCGACTGGCATCTGCCATCAAGAGACGAATTGGCGCAGTTATATGCCGAAAGAACGAGGGTTGGTGGTTTTTCTACTGACTACTACTGGTATTGGAGTTCTTCTGAGATCGGAAACGCCGGCGCGTGGGAACAAAATTTTGATGGCGCTCAGCAATTCTACAACTCCAAGGTCGCCGCAGACTACATCCGTCCCGTGCGGGCCTTTTAACAATTCATCAGATTCACACCATCTTCGAGGGCACTTCAGAAATTCAGCAGTTGGTGATTGCTCGGGCAATCTCTGGCTTGCGAATTAAGTAATTCGTAGCTCTAATTCGGCAATTTCAGTTGAGAGTCAACTGATAACTGGGCACTCAGTCCGTAATATAAGAGGTCTTATGTCTACTCTTCCCAACGCTGCATTTTCCATCTCTCTTGATTGTCAGCTCGACAATGTGCCAGGCACCCTTGGGCGGTTGTGTGCGGCCATTGGTGAAGCAGGGGGAAACATCGGAGCACTTGACGGTTTTGATGTTCGCGGTCCGGTTCTTCGTCGCAGTCTTGTCGTGCATTGTCGAAATGAAGAGCACCAAAAGACAATCGTTGCAGCAGTGCAAAAACTCGATGGTGTCACAGTTCTCGATTGGTGGGACCGAACATTCCGCATGCATGAGTCCGGGAAGGTTGAGGTCATCAGTACGACCCCTGTGAATGACCGTGATGATTTGTCAATGGCGTACACGCCTGGTGTTGCTCGCGTCTGTACCGCAATTGAAAATGATCCGTCGCTCTCGCATAAGTACACCATCCGCAAAAACACCGTTGCCATTGTCAGCAACGGAACCGCGGTGCTCGGTCTCGGTGACATCGGCCCCGAGGGTGCAATGCCCGTTATGGAGGGCAAGGCTCTGTTGTTTAAAGAGTTTGGTGGCGTGAATGGTTTCCCCATCTGCATCAATGCTCGCACTGCAGATGAAGTTGTCGATTTTGTGCAGCGCATTGCACCAACATTTGGTGGAATCAATCTCGAAGACATCAAAGCACCTGAGTGTTTTGAAATTGAAGAACGCCTACGTGCAAGTCTTGACATTCCTGTATTCCACGACGATCAGCACGGCACAGCCGTCGTCACTTTGGCAGCGTTGTGGAACTCATTGAAAATCACCGGTAAGAAAATGGAAGACCTCACCGTTGTCATCGCCGGAGTTGGAGCTGCTGGCGTTGCCATTGGCAAGATTTTGCTCAATGCTGGTATCGGCGATGTCATTGGTTGCGATCGTGTCGGCGCCATTTACACCGGTCGAGGTGAAATGAACTCGGCGAAAGAATGGTTTGCAGCGAATACAAACTCGTCGCGAAAGATGGGAACCATTAGTGACGTCATGAAAGGCGCCGACGTGTTTGTCGGAGTCAGCGGACCCGATCTCATCACTGCAGCCGATGTGCGTTCAATGGCAAAGAATCCCATTGTGTTTGCCATGGCCAACCCGAACCCAGAAATCCGTCCAGAGCAGGTCGATGGTCTTGCTGCCGTCATGGCAACGGGTCGCAGTGACTATCCGAACCAAATCAATAACGTGCTGGCATTCCCCGGAATCTTCCGTGGTGCACTTGATGCAAATGCAACGGATATCACCGAAGGTATGAAATTGGCAGCAGCCATCGCCATTGCCGAGTCGGTGACTGATGCTCAGTTGTCGCCAGATTTTGTGGTGCCATCAGTGTTTGACAGGACCATTGTTGAGCGTGTTGCGCCCGCGGTTGCTGCAGCCGCCGTAAGAGACGGCGTCATCCGCAAGTCGTAGAACGCGTTTTGTCTGAGCGATCTCAGGCCTGAGCATCAAATGATTCTTCATTGAGGTTTGGTGATCTCGCCTCACATGATTGGGTAGAATTTGTCCGTGTCCAAGATTTCTTCGCCAATTGACGAGATGTATCTCGAAGGTCTTGAGATGAAGCGAGCCCAAATTCGACGTGATCGTCCTGATCTCGGCGACGAGGGCGTTGAAATATTGCTGCAGGCCTGGATTATGGATCGCCCAATGGACGCACCTGGTCGAGTCAGGTTCGTGTGAGTCTTCTTTCTGCGGCCTCGCAAGTTTTGTCCGCGCTTCGTCGCGAAAATGTTGAAGGCTGCATTGTCGGTGGACTCGCGGTTTCTGCACGATGCGATCCTCGCTTCACACGAGATGTTGATATCGCTGTAGTGGTGGACACCGACGAACATGCTGAAGCCCTGATTCACGCATTGACCTCACACGGTTTACGAACGGCTGGAATCGTTGAACAAGAAGCAGTGGGGCGTTTAGCCATGGCGCGGCTTTCAACCGAGGATGGACTGAGTGTCGATCTCTTGATTGCTTCATCGGGTATAGAGGCAGAGGTCGTCGCAAGAGCAGAAATACTTGAAGTAGTGCGAGGAATGCTGTTACCCGTGGCCCGCACTGGTCATCTGATCGCACTGAAATTGTTATCTGTAGCGCCCGGACGGGAAACCGATGCCGCTGATTTGAGAAGTCTTGCTGCTGTTGCAACTGATGACGAGTGGCACCTAGCCAGCGAAGCAGTTGCACAAATTCAAGAACGTGGATTCGCACGAGGTCGTCAACTTGATACCGAATTACTCACACTTCGCGATCAAACATGCTGACGCAAAGGTAGTTGAGGCACCGCTTATTTTGACGGGTAACCCCTACTCAAATCTTGAGAAGCGGTGTGGGTCAGACTGACTTGAATAGTCCCCGCCGCCGCATCAACAGACCGCCGATGAGCAACATCAACGCCACCACAAGTAGACGATCTTGGTCATTCGAACCAGTCGCCGGAAGTCTGGGCTGAGCCACCGTGATGGGTTGCGAGAATCCGACTCCGCTCACGGGCGCATACACCGCCAGCGTGTGACTACCTAGTCCCAAAGTGGCCGGCAGATTCCCGCTGATAGTCACGAAACCCTGAGCGTTGGCGTAACCAGAACCAATCACTTGCGGAGTTGAGGCAATGATCAACTGCACATACTCGAATGGCGTAAAGCCGCCAAATGTCACCGTAATTTCGCCACCAGTTGACAATGAATTGTTTGGAACGAGTGGCGTCTCGGCTCGCGGTAAATCTACGACGACTGATTGAGATGGTGGTGCAACCGTGGTCGGAGTGGTTGTCGCTGTTGAGTCCGACTGCGGCACCGTTGGTGTGGTCGCACTTGGCACAGAACTTTCTGTCGGTACTTCAGTGTTTTCGGTACTTGGAGTTGTGGTTGTTGTTTGTGGTTCTGAGATTGTGAACGAGCGTATGACTTCAGTTGCGTCTGCGTACGTTGCGTTACCTGCCGCGCTCGCATTCAACGTGCAGGTCCCGACTGTCAGCATTGTGACCTCGAGCCCTGCCACGGTGCAAACATCAAGCGTTGTTGATGTCAGCACCACAGAGAGGTTTGAATTAGACATAGCAGTTACCACAAAAGGTGTCGATGAGAACTCTCGATCAACCGGGCCAGTGAACGAAATGGTTTGGGCTGCAAGAGGTCTGACGATTGTCGATGCCGGCGACGATGCCGTAGTGGTTGACCCTTTTGTTGCCGTTGTTGTGAATGTATATGCAGTTCCAGCTGTTAAACCGGCAACAACACACGAAGTTGCTGGAAGCACAATTGTGCAAGTGACCTCACCTGGTGACGATTTCACCAGGTATGAAGTAGGAAGTCCACCGGTGCCGCGATTCGCAGTGACACGAACGCTTTGG
>Ga0194055_10003634_pt1 | contig 11793 bp, 8 predicted proteins | sample SepL449m_MetaG_FD_155482 | JGI IMG/M metagenome (GOLD analysis project Ga0194055, IMG submission 155482) | Anoxic zone freshwater microbial communities from boreal shield lake in IISD Experimental Lakes Area, Ontario, Canada - Sep2016-L442-9m | ecosystem: Environmental > Aquatic > Freshwater >... | reverse complement strand
GGCTGGCATCTTCCACTTCCGAGAGTGTACGATTCAAGAAGTGAAGGAGCTTTTTTTGAAACGTGGTATCCCCGTTCGCCCGGCCACGAACCTGCCCACCAACACACTCTAGCCCGCTGGCCCGCCGCCCCTCAGTCTTTTTTATTACCCATCGCCCTTTCGTTCCGGATCGCTCCCGCAGCCCTCCCATGGCCACACTTCACACACAACCCAGCGATGGAAAATCAAACAGCTCTGGCGGAGCCGGTGCGGCACGGCCAGCTTCCGAGATCGGCAGGCTGCTCGAGGCACTCGTCAAACTCCAGGGCAGCGATCTGCATTTGAAAGTCGGCCAGCCTCCGATTATCCGCGTCAAGGGTGCGCTCCAGCCGCTCAAGAGCCCCCGCATTGACGACGAGGAAATGAACAGGCTGTGCCTGCCAATGCTCGACGAGCGACAGCGCAAAATCTTGGAGGCCGACGGGGGTTGCGACTTCGCCTCCACCACGATCGTGGACGGCGTCAAGTGGCGATTTCGAGTCAACCTGCTCTACCAGCAGGGCTCGCTCGGCATGGTTGCCCGCCGCGTCAACAACACCATTCCCGATTTCAAGGGTCTGTTTTTACCACCGGCAATCGAGCAGCTCTGCCAGCTCGACCAAGGGATGGTTTTGCTGGCCGGCGTGACGGGCTCCGGCAAGAGCACCACGATCGGTTCGATGCTCAACTACATCAACCAAAACTACCGCAAGCACATCCTCACGCTCGAGGATCCGATTGAGTTTGTTTTTACGGAAGACAAGTGCCTCATCAACCAGCGCGAGGTGGGCACGGATGTCAAAAATTTCGAAATAGGGATGAAGCACGCCGTCCGCGAAGACCCAGACATCATTCTGGTGGGCGAGTTGCGAGACGTGGAAACCTTTAAAACGGCGATCCACGCTGCCGAAACGGGGCACCTCGTGTTTGGCACGATTCACGCGGCCAACGCCGCCAGCACCATCACCCGCATTCTCGACCTCTTTCCACAGGAGGAACACGCGGCTATTCGCAGTGCAATCGCGTTCAACATGAAAGGCATCGTGGCCCAAAAGCTGCTCAAGTCGATCAAGCCTGGTGTGAGCCGAGTGCCCATCTGCGAGGTGATGTTCTTTGATGTGTTGGTTCGGAAATACGTGCTCGAAGAGCAGGAACATCTCCTAGCCGACCACATTAAAAAATCATTTCGCGATGGCATGCAGGATTTTACCATGAGCCTCAAGAGCCTGATCGATCAGGGGCTGATCGATCGGCATGATGCACTCGAGATCGCGCCCAATCGCGAGGCGCTGACGATGGCCCTCAAGGGCATCGGGGTCACTTGATGGGATGCCGCGGCGGCTGGATCATGCGTGGATGGTATGCGTTGCTGCTGGGAGCCAGCCTTCCCGCCGCACAGGCATGGGCCGATGGACCATGGCCCACACCCAGCCCTGAGTGGCTCTCTCGTGGCACCGAAGGTGGGCTGGCAATCCTGCCCCTGGTGATCTGGTGGCTGTGGGTCGTGGGGTGGACGGCCACAAGCGACTGGGTCACTCGGGATAGCACGCAGCACAACATCCACCCGAATCTCTGGGGGGCGTTGGTGGCCTTTCCGTTTGTGGTTTTTGCTCTGCTGGCGTGGTGGATCCCGATGGCAATCGTGGGCTACTTTCTCATGGCCGCTGCCTGGCTCACGCCGGTGATCGTCTATAGCCTGCTCCGCAACAAGGAGGTGCCTGAATCGGAGCGGGTGCTCACGCTGTGGCATGGCCGTCGAATCCTTGCCAGGATGCTGAGTCCGTTGGGGATTGAGATCAGCACATCGGCAGATGGTCAGTCAGAAATGCTTCCCACCGTTGTGCTCATGGGCGCCGGTGGAAAAACGCCCGACGAAAATGCGGCACGCAGCCAACGGGCTGCAGCCATGCCCGGCTACAAAGAGGCTCATAAGTGGATGGTGGCGGCGGTTGTGGCACGGGCATCGGGCCTCACATTCCTTTGGACTCCGGCAGCCGTCACGACGCGACACGAAGTGGATGGGGTGTGGGGCCTGGTGCGAGTGCTGCAATCTGTACGGACCAGAAAAATGCCCGAACTCTGGGGCGATGCTCCGCCGCTGACCATTCCGCTGGGCGACTCCCTGCTTGCAACGCTCAAGGTGCTTGCAGGCCTCGACCCGCAGGATCGCCGCACCAAGCAAACCGGCACGTTTGCGATGCACGTCGACGGGAAGCCCAGAAACTGTCGGCTTTCGGCCCAGCGTGCTGCCTCTGGAGAGCAGTTGCTCGTGCAGGTCGAATCCAGCGGCTTGATCTATAAAAATGTTCACGATGTGGGCATGCCACAGCCCATAGCCGATCGCATAGGAGAGTTGCTCTCGCTCGAAAATGGTCTGCTTGTGCTGTCGTCGCCGCCGGGATCCGGGCTCTCAACTACGTTTGACGTGGTTGTGCAGTCGGCAGACCGACTGGTGCGGGATTTTATCTCGATTGAAGACGCTGCCTCACCGCCGCGAGAGATTCAAAACGTCAAGCCGATCCAATTCGACGCTCGCGCGGGCCGCACGCCTACGGCCGTCTTGGACCTCGCCCTGCGGGATTATCCACGTGCAATCATCACTCGTGACCTCCGCGATCGGGATCTCGCCATTCAACTGGCCGCGCTGGCCGATCAACAGCAGCTTGTCATCGTCAGCCTCAAGGCCAACGATGCGGTCGAAGCGATCGCGAAGCTCTTGGCCTGCGGTGTGTCGCACGAGCAGTTGGGCAGATCGCTCTTGGGCTCCCTCTCCCAGCGACTGGTGAGAAAACTCTGCCCCAAATGCCGCGACGAGTATCCAACGCCTCCTGAGTTTCTAGCCCGGCTCAGGAAAACGCCGGAACAGCTGCCCCATCTGCGCCGTCCTTCGCAGCACGGCTGCAGGCTTTGCGTGGGGAGTAAATATTTTGGACGCACTGCTATTTTCGAACTGGCCTCAGGGGCCACCATCAAGCAGTCGATTGCTCTCAAAGCCGATGCCAAGGTGCTCAAACAGGCCGCCATCAAGGATGGCATGCGTCTGCTGCGGGATGACGGTATGCGGCTTGTGCTTGACGGCACAACATCGCTCGATGAAATGCAGAGAATTTTTGCCGCGAAGGCTTCGACGTAATCCTGGAACGATTTCATGATCCTGAACCTTGTCTTGCTCATCGTGTTCATCGCCGTGACGCTCATGCTGACGCGGGAAGGACTCTGGACCGGATTGGTGACACTGCTCAATGTGCTGCTGGCAGCCAGCGTTGCAACGGCGTGGTATGAGGTCTTGGCCAACTTTTTAGAGCGGCACCTGCCGTCGTATACCTATCTGCTGGATAGTCTTTCGATCTGGGCGATCTTCAGCGTGGTGTTGCTGGTGCTGCGGGAGGTCACCGACCGGACGTCGCGGACAAAGGTAAAATTCCTGCGGCAGGTGGAATTCTTCGGGGCCCCAGCCATCGCGATGATCGTGGGCTGGTTGATGGTGGCGTTTACAGCGGCCTCGCTCCATACTGCAGCGGTGCCGCGAGACATCGTGCAGCCGACGCCGGAAAAGAATCTCTTCTTCGGCCTCGCACCCGACCGAAAGTGGCTGCAGTGGGTTCGAAATGCCTCTCGCAGCGGCCCGTTTGGCAGCCCGGACCACCCCTTTGATTCAGACGCTCGTTTTATTCTGCGGTATGCTGATCGACGGTTGAAGTTAGAGGGGGAAGAGGCATTGCGAGTACAATCGAAGTAATTCGTTTTTTCTATGAACGCACCGGAAGAACCAGCAATAATCGCATCGTATCGGCCTGTCAGTGCGATGGCTGTGGCATCGGTCGCAGCGGGCGGACTCTCTGCACTGGCCATTGTCAGCCCTCTCCTCTGGGTGCTGCCACTGGTGGGAATGGCTCTGGCGATCGTGGCGATCGCGGATGTCAATCGCGATGGGGCAAAAAAAGCAGGTCGGTTGCTGGCACTGATTGGGCTAGCCTTGTCGGTCGGCTTTGGGTCGCAGGCCGTGAGTGCAACAGTGATGAGCCATTGGCTGGCGAGCACACGGGCGACTGCTGCGGCGCGGCTTTGGATCGAGGCCATCCAGCAGGGACGATTAAAAGATGCGAAAAGCATGTGTGAGCCCGAGGCCATGCCGGCCGTCGAGGCAATTGCGGCCTGCGGCCCACGCGCGGCCTGCGCGGTGCGGTGCGAAGGCCCTGTGGAAGAGCGTGCCGGGAGTTGGCTGATGCGGGCGACGGTGGGCCCGTGCCTCGTTGCTCCCGATGCTCCCACAGAATCTGCTGCCGCCTCGCTTGCGTTGGCCATATTCCTTGAGTCAACGGTTTCGGCTCAGCAGGGGCGTGCAAGCGAACGATGGACGATCATTCGCTGCGAGTTCTAGAGTTGTTCAGGATAGCTCTAGCGGCGAAACAGGCACAATAAAAAGGGAGGCGATGGGGTCGGCGAACGCTCGACGAGCCTTGGGCCGCCACGGCCCACGCGAGGAGACTTTTGCCGCCCCTTTGCCGGTGCTACACCAAAGTCGAATGCGCGCTAGCAGGCTGTGGATAAACCACGTGTTGGACCGCACGATGCGGTCCCGGGTGCGTAGCACCCGCAAAAAACCGGAGGTTTTCAAGTGGACAAAGTGCATGGAGGACTTTGTCCACGGGCAGCTAGACGCATGTGGTGTACGTGTGTCGCCTGCTCTGGTTTGCCACGACGACGCTACACGCAGCGGACGGCGTGGATGGAGTCAACTCCGGCTTTGAGCATCACCAGTCTGTCAAACCCCAATGCGACACCAACGCCTGACGGCATGGCGTCGCCATGTGCCTCTAGGAACGCCAGCGGCAACGGCAGCACGCCGCGGCGATCCGCTGCACGCACCTGATTGGCCGCGTCGATCCGTTCCCGCAGCACCTCTCGGCTGGTCTCTTCCTCCCAGCCGTTGGCCAGTTCCACGCCTTCGACAAAGAGTTCGAATCGCCGTGCGATTCGACGATCGCAGGGATCGATCTTTGCAAACGCAGCCTGCGATGCCGGCCAGGATTCCAACATCGTCGGCCGGCCTCGCCCTAGCTTCGGCGTCAGCACCTCCGACAGAATCATTTCAAACCAATCGTCTGCCCCTGCTGCACGTGACCTCGGTAGTTCGAGCCCTGCCCTGTGTCCTGCCTCGCGCCACTCATCGAGCGATGCGGTCAGCGGATTGACGCCGGCGAGTTTCTGAAAAGCATCAGAGCACGTGATGCGCTCAAGGCCGGTTGTGTTGAGCGTTTCTGCGCAGAGACGCTGGAGCACCGCAGCCGTTTCGTCGAGCGTGGTGCCGGGTGCATACCATTCCAGCAGCACAAACTCCACACCGTGCCAACGGCCTCGCTCGCCGGCGCGAAAGGATCGAGCAAACTGATAGATCGAACCCGAGCCAGCTGCAAGCAGCCGTTTCATCATCGCTTCGGGGCTGGCCTGCAGATAGTGGACCGGCCGATCACTCCCATCCAGAGGCACGGCAATCGGTTCGATGTGCGGCTCCGGCAACACCTCCTCCAACAACACAGGCGTATCAACTTCTAGAAACCCGAGACCGTCGAACAGACCTCGCAAGCTTGTGCGAACGTCGGCTCGCAGTTTTAGAATCGATCGTGTTGACAGCACGGGCATGGACAATTCCTCCACATCGGATTCAGACGCGAACAGCCATCGGTTTGCTGTCGGCCAATTGCATCGCCGACTCGTCACACCAAAGGGGAAAGCTCAGGGAAAACAATTAGTGCAGACGCATTCCAGGCAGGGCACCGGAATCTGGGGAAAGCAGGTAGACACCTTGGGCCCCTGCACCGCTGGCCGCAGCCACCATCCCTTCGCTCAAACCAAATTTCATTTGCCGCGGTGCGAGGTTGGCAACCACGACAACCAATCGGCCTACGAGCGATTCTGGCGTGTGGAAACCCTTGATACCAGCGAATACGGTGCGAACGGTGTCACCACCCAAGCTGATTGTGAGCTTGAGTAGTTTTTTGGCTTCAGCCACTTCCTCGGCACAGACAATGCGAGCGACACGCAGATCGATCTTCGAGAAATCGTCGATGGTGCATTCCGGCGCCAGCGGTTCGGCCGCGAGAGCCTCTCCTGAGTCGATCGGGGCCTGCGCGGCGACACGGGTGGCATCTGGTTCGGCCGGAGTGAGCATGGGTGGGGTTTCCTTGACGGGTTCGCGCGACTGCTGAAGCGATGCGGCAAGCATCGCCTCCACCTGCGCCGCTTCCACGCGACGCATGAGTGGCTGAAAGGCTCCGACGGCAACGCCCTGGAACGGGCGTTGCGATTCTTCCCACGAGGTGATTGGGCCTCCGACGAGGGCACCAACTTGTTCGGAAAAGTGGGGCAGTGCAGGGGCCAGATACACGGCCAACTGCCGGAAGAGGTTGATCGCTACAGAGGCCACGTCTTGGAGCTTTCCGGCAGATTCCGGCCCAGCCTTGGCGAGTTTCCACGGCTGCTCTGTATCGACATACACGTTGGCCCTGTCGGCCGCGAGCATCACGGTGCGCATCGCACGGGCAAAGTCGCCCTGCTCGTAGGCTTCTGCAATGACAACGCCATCGGCTGCAGCCTGCGCAAAGAGGCCTCCGTCGTCGGGATAGGAATGCGACAGGCCAGTTGCCTCCAACCATCGTGCCGTGCGACTGGCAAGGTTCACTACTTTGCCAACTAAATCAGAGTTCACTTTGGCAGTAAATTCTTCCAGGTTGAGATCGATGTCGTCGATGCTGCCCGAGAGCTTGGACGCGTAGAAGTAACGCAGCATTCCAGGATCGAGGTGGTCGAGATAGCTGCGGGCGAGCACAAATGTGCCGCGGCTCTTCGACATTTTTTGCCCGTTGATGGTGAGGAACCCATGCACTCGCACCCGCGACGGTAGCGACAGGCCCGCCACCTCCAGCATGGCTGGCCAGAAGAGCGTATGAAAATAGGTGATGTCTTTGCCAATAAAATGATGGATCTCAGCCGGAGGTACGTTGGCATCCCCCCGCCGCCACCAGGCGTCAAACGATTCGCCGTGTGCATCGCACCATTCACTCGTGGCCGCGAGATAGCCGACCGGTGCGTCGAACCAGACATACCAAAAGTGGCCTGGGGCATCTGGGATTTCGAAGCCGAAGTAGGGAACTGGACGGGAGATGTCCCAATCCCGAAGAGGTGCACCTAAAAAGTGACCGGAGAGATAGTTGGCGATCTGCACGTCGAGAGCACCGGAGTGCTGCGTCCACTCGTTGAGAAACTCGTGGAGCGTTTCGAGCGTGACAAACAGATGCTCGGCAGATCGCACTTCGGGCCGAGCACCGGAGAGCGTGCTTGTGGGATGGATGAGGTCGGCGGGACTATAGGTGGCACCACACTGCTCGCACGAATCGCCGTACTGGTCGGCGGCATGACACTTGGGGCATGTGCCTCGCACGAAGCGGTCGGCCAGAAACACGCCGGCCACGGGATCGTAGAGTTGCTTGACCTCGCGAGATGTCACAAGCCCACGGGCCCGCAGCGACTGCCACACTTCACCGCAGCGTTGCCGATTGGCTTGGCTATCGGTGCTGCCGTAGTGATCGAAGGCGATTTGAAAGCCTGCAAAGTCGGCGAGGTGAGCCTCTCGCATTCCAGCGATCAGATCCTGTTCGCTGCGACCCTCGGCCCTCGCGCGAATCATGATGGCCGTGCCATGCGTGTCATCAGCGCAGAGATAGATCGCGCGATGGCCGCAGAGCTTCTGGAACCGCACAAAGATGTCGGTCTGAATGTATTCGACCAGATGCCCGAGGTGGATGTGGCCGTTGGCGTAAGGGAGCGCGGAGGTGACGAGGATTCGGCGGCTGCGTAGTTGGGGCATAGTGCACTTCGGTTCGGTTGGGAACGCGAATTGTAAGAAGGTTGGTTCAAACGTGGAAACAGCGCGGAAAAGGGACGACTGGGAAGGGTATTGGCGGAGGTGGCGAGGCGAAAGTGGTCTTGTCGTATCGGGAATCACAGGGCAGTATCCCGCCCCGCACAACTTGCACCTCCTCATTGGAGCCACGGATGATTTTGTTTCTTCGAGCCACGCTGCAGCGTCAAACGAGCATCCATAGAGGGACTGCCGCAACAATTTTGACCGGCCTTTTCGTGTGTGTTGTGGCCGCTGTAGCCGATGCGAATCCGCCTGCTGTTGCACCGACAAGCGTGCCAGCGGCGATAGCCTCCGGCGACATCATCCTGCTCGATTTCTCGGCCACGTGGTGCGGCCCCTGCCGTTCAATGGCCCCGCTGATCGGCGAGATCGCCGCTGCGGGGTGGATCGTACGGCACGTCGATGTAGACGCCGAAGGTGATCTGGTACGTCGCTTCGGCGTGACGGGCGTGCCCTGCTATGTGCTCTTAGTGAAAGGAAATGAGGTGGGCCGCATTAACGGCGCGACCACACAGGGCGAACTGGAAAAACTACTGGCAAAAAGCCGTTTAGCAACCGGAACTGTGGCCGAATCTCTGGCCGATACCACGGCAACCCCGTTGCCGCCGGTGGCTGCTCCCCAACGCATTCCTGGTATTCCGCTCCCTTCCACCACCCGCGACGTGCCGCTTTCTACCGAACCCCCTGTTGTGCCTCATGCAGTTGTTCCTGCGTTGGTAAGTCAGCAGAAAGGGACACTCCAGACTGGTCGTAATGGTGGCAGCCAGTCGCAGGCAACCGGCTCAGAAAACTTTGCGAGCCGTGCATCGGCCACATCAGCTGGCGACCCTCCATTGGCTGGATCCGTAAAGGCTGCACTCGAACAGCGGCTCATGATCTCGACGGCGCGGCTGCGGGTGAACGATGCCGAAGGGGTATCGTGGGGCACGGGCACGGTGGTTGATTGTCGGCAGGGCGAGGCGCTGATCCTGACATGCGGTCACATCTTTCGCGATTCAAATGGAAAGGGACGCATCGAAGTGGATCTCTTTGGTCCCGGCGCACCTAAGGGCTTGGCCGGACAAGTGGTGTCGTGGGATCTCAAGCGAGATCTGGCCTTGGTCAGTATCTTTACCGATGAAAAGCTGGAACCGGCTCGCGTGGGCGGACAGAACCGCACAACCACAGCCGGCGAGCCTGTGGTCACAGTCGGATGCAACGGCGGCAAAGAGCCGACGGTTCACCACAGCCAAGTGACGGCCGTCGATAAATATCTCGGCCCAGCCAACGTGCAGGTGGCTGGCCAGCCGGTGCAGGGACGCAGCGGTGGAGGACTTTTTGCGATCGACGGCACGCTCATCGGCGTGTGCAACGCCGCCGATCCAACCGACAACGAAGGGCTCTTTGCTGCCCTGCCAACAATCCACGAACAGCTCGATGAGGCAGGCCTTGCCTTCGTCTATCGCAGCGCCTACCCCAGCGGAGGTGTCTCCGATGCGGTCGCTCTCACGGTGCCGGGCATGCCTGCGGATATGCCCCCCGTGTCGTTTGACAGACGGGATCGAGCCGACGCAGTGCCGACGGCCTCCATCGGTGCACATCCTGTTGCCGATGGCAGCACCCCTCCCGAAGCCCTCTCAACCGGTGAGCGAGCCCTACTCGACCACGTGCGCCAGCAGGCAGGCAAGGCCGAAGTCATCTGCATCGTGCGACCCCACGGTGCGCCCCAGAACGCCAGCGAGGTGTTTGTGTTGCAGGGTGCGAGCCATGATTTTGTCAGCCATATCTCAAAAACGCACGCCGCCGGGGCCTCGACGACCCAAGGCCATTCGCATCTGCCTGCTCCGTCTGGCCGTTCCGATCTGGCCTTGTTGCCAGCAAATAATCTGGTTCGATAAGCATCATGCGTGCTGGAGCCGATCGCCGGCGACGGGTGCAGCAGAAGTTTCGTCGCCGAGGACGAGGATACGCGTTGAAGGCTCCTTGAGCTTCCGCCGGGGGGATAGCTACGGTGCGTCGACAACCTCGATCGTCACGGGAGTAGCGTTGACGCTGTTGATGGCGCCAATTCCAAACCGACCGGTGGCACGGATCGTAACGCTCCCACGGCCGAGTACATCGGCAGGTACTTCAATTGCGGCTTGCGCGCCGCTGATGCGACCCAATACGCGGCCCATCGAAAACACCGTCACGCCCTCGAGGCCAGGCCCATCAACGCTTACACGCACCGTACCAGAAGGCTTCACTCGACGCGGCTCGACCTTGAGGCTCAACGCACGGGAATGATTGGCAAACGACACCGGGAGTATCCAACGGCCCTGCGTTTCAATGGGCGAGGATTCGATCGCAACGACGCGGAGTTCGTGGTGCCCGTCAGCCATCTGGGATGTATCCAGCGGAAAACGTCCACCCAATCCGCATTGGCCGATGCGAACGCCGTCGACGAAAAACTCGAACCGATCCACAGTTCCGCCACCCGGCACACGCGCTCGAGGCTCAAAGTCAACCGAACCGGAAATCGTCTCCCCAGGCTTGATCTGCCGCGAGTCGCGCGCAAGGACAACTTCCAACACTGGGATCGCGGCCCACGGTTGGCAGAGCGGATCACCCACCACAAGCAATTGATACGGCGATCGCACCGATTGGTAGAAAGCCTCCGCAAGAGTCGCACCGCGGGCGTAATGCACCTGAATCGCTGCGTGCGGAAACTTCGCTTGAATGGCATAGGGCTCGATCACTGTGCCACTCGATCCGGCAGCGCCTGCTCGCATGAATTCAGAGAGCGGCGTCTGCCCTGCAGAGGGCGTGAAAATGCCGCCATAGCTGGTGAGATTCTCACAGATCGCCCCAGGTAGAATCGTGCTGCCGCACTCTGGCCAGTCAAACTCGGCGGTGCCACTCATCAGCCCAGCCACGTCGCGTTTGTTTATGGGCAGCGTACCTGAGACAATCTCGCTCTTCACACCAAGCAGTTTGAGCGCTTTCACTGCCGCCGGAAAAACCCCGCTCCGCGTGGTGGTGCGGACGTTCGAGTTGGTGACAAAATAGACCGTTCCATCGGGACGAGTGCCGTCTGCACCGGCGGCAACGCTGAGCGAGCGTACGATCTCTGGCACGGTATTTCCACGCCCGTTGGTCACGCCGAGCATTACCGACAACAGATACCGAAAACCTCCCGACTCCATCAAATCTCCTTGCGTTCCCCATCCATACCAACTCCGAAAGCCATTCGTGGCCTCTGGCATGGAGTCCGCTCCGAGCGGCCGCCAGTAGCAATTGCTGGCGGGATCGACGTAGCCCTTTCCACTCTGCACGGCCGCATGGAGCATCGTCATGCCCGTGATCGAGCCAGACGGAAATTTATCCTTACCAACGAGTTCCGGAGGCAACTCGGCGGCAAAGTCGATGCGCCAAGGAAATTCGCACGAGTACGCAATGCAATCGATCTGTGACGACAACTTGCGGCTATCGATTGCCCGCAGAATCGGCTGGAGTAATTCCTGCCGAAACGTCGCAATGGAAATGCTCTCGCGACTGCCCTGCCACGGGAGCATGAAAACGTTGATCGGAGGAATTCCTCGTAGGGCCGCAAAGGCGTTGGCGACGGCCAGACTGTCGCTGCTGGATGGGTTCACGATGAGGAAGACGTTTTCCGGTCCACCGCCTGCCTCTGACTCCGTCATGCCAGTCGTGCAGGCCGCAATCGCCAAGGCAACAGCCACACATGTCAATCGCAATACGTCTTGCACACTGGCCTCTGGAATACCGAAACGACGAAACGGCGTACCCACAAGAATGTTCATGCGAGCCATCCAAAGTGGATCATAACGGATCGGGACGGATCGTGGCTCACGCGAAAAACCCTGCGTCAC
>Ga0194055_10003633_pt1 | contig 11795 bp, 9 predicted proteins | sample SepL449m_MetaG_FD_155482 | JGI IMG/M metagenome (GOLD analysis project Ga0194055, IMG submission 155482) | Anoxic zone freshwater microbial communities from boreal shield lake in IISD Experimental Lakes Area, Ontario, Canada - Sep2016-L442-9m | ecosystem: Environmental > Aquatic > Freshwater >... | reverse complement strand
CTCTGGGGCTACCTGGTAGGAATAAAAGAAACTGGCTCAGACATTAAGATTCAGGTCTCGCCACTCGATAGTGACTCGGTAAGTGTTATGACCGTACACAAGGCCAAAGGTCTAGAGTTTAGTGCGGTCTGCGTGATAGATCTGACCGAGTTGACATTCCCAGGTAAGAATATGTCTGACAAAATCAAGCTACCAGACGGTCTTCTGTCGAAAAGTGACAATAAAGTGCCTTGGCATATTTTTGAGGAGCGTCGACTTTTCTATGTAGCTATAACCCGTGCAAAACAGTATCTATACCTCAGCTCTTCATTTGACCACGGAGGCAAAAGACTCAAGAAGCCATCGCGTTTTATAGAGGAAACTACTGGTAGGGGCTACGAATTGCCCAAGAATAAAAATGCTGTTGATTTGAGCAGCTTAAAAAACTTTGAAAAGCTACCAGTTAGCCCAAAAGACCCCTTGTCCAAATTCATAAGTAGCGACGGCTGGCTTCATATGACCACAGGCCAGGTGGCCGACTACCTATATTCACCCAAAGAGTTTTGGTATTTTCATGTATTAAGCTTACCAAAAGGGCCATTTCATAGCCTTATCTATGGCTCGGCTATCCACGCTGCAATAGAGACCTATTATTTGGCTAGACTGCAAAGAAAAGACATCGATATCAATGAGCTCTGTAAGGTCTACCAGAACAGCTGGAGTAGTGAGGGCTTTGTTTCATTGCAGCACGAGAAAGATCAGCTAGAAAGGGGCAAGATTGTATTAAAATCTTTTTACGATCGAGAACAACAGAAAGACGATGTTCCAGAGCACATCGAAAAAGAATTTCATCTTAAAATTGATCAGCTTAAGCTTAAAATTTCAGGTCGGTATGACGCGGTTTTTGATAGAAAAGGCAAAATTGAGGTTCGAGACTTCAAGACTGGAGCAGTAGATACCGAAAAAGTTGCCCAAAAGAAGCTAAAAGATAGTATCCAGATGAAAATATACGCCATGGCCTGGGAAAAAACCCATCAAAGTCCGGTCGATAGCATGAGTTTGTATTTTGTAGAGCATGATATATTGGCTCGCACTACAGAAATAAACCATGATAAGACCCTTGAGCTACTCGAGAAGGTGACTAGTGGCATTAGAAGGGGAGAATTTCTCGAGACGGGTGGTAGTAGAGTAAAGTTTGAGAATCTAGTATGAGCAAGAAATTACTAGTTAAAGATAGCCATCGAGACGAAGAATGGCTCATTGAGCTACTTTCCACTATCTGGTACGAGCACTTTTTAGATGTTCAGCAGCTCAATGATGTGAAAATAGTGTATGGCCAGAAAGCTAGAAGAAGACTAGGTTCTCTCAAGCTTGATAAAGACGGTATCACATCTATTATTACTATCAATTCTATATATCAAGACCTAGATGTCCCAGAAGAAATCATAAAGGCTACTATTGTCCACGAAATGACTCACTACGCCCATGGTTTTAATTCGCCACTTAAGCAAAAGCAGAAGCATCCACACAGCGGAGGAGTAATAAGAAAAGAATTCGCAGAGAGAGGTCTTGAAGATCTCTATATATATCAACAAAAATGGCTCAAAGATAACTGGACTGCTGTTGTCACTAAGTACTATAGTGCAGAAGAACTAACAAGAAGGCCTCGCCGTAGGCCAAACGGCAGAGTAGCTATAAGAATACCGTGGTGGATGGGCCGAATATAATATTTGTTCTTTATTGAGCAAACTTGTACTCAGTATTTTCCCAATGCATAGCTAAAAAATCGATAATGTATATGAATTCAACACACAAATTAAGTATTATAAAACACCGATTTTACAGCCCAAAAATCACTCTAAATCATGGCAATGCTTGAAGATATTATCTTAATATGAGATAGTATAATCTATGAGCAAGCATAAGCGAAATGTCAAAAAAAACAGAGCCTCAAATACTGGTAGTCTTGCTAGTTCTAGCTACAGCAGGGCTAAAAAGGCCAAAATAAGGTCTAGAGAAAGAATGCAAAAAATTGCCCTAAGCCAGGCTAGGCGTTACTTGATATACGCACTAGCAGCATACCTGGCCTCAGAGCTGGTAAAGTTCTTGATATACAGTGTGTTCTTTAGGGGCGGATCCACCCCAGGGGGTATTATTTTTCTACTGGTGATCTATCTTCAGATTGGCCTGCTTATTATGACATTCGTTTTTTTCGTATTGGCTGTATATAAGACACTTAAGCGCCTACTCACAGAAGAGTTTTAGTACAATACTAAATAATAGTAAGCTTTTCGTGTTGTGTTCGCGTATTATAGTTGTATAATGTACTTATGGTCGTAGTTTTACTTATAGCATTAATATTTATTATGTTACTTGGTTTTGTAGCCTTGTTTATTTCTTTTAATTCTCGCTTGGGAGCGATAAAAGACGATAGCAGCGTAGGTATGCTTAAGCAAGACTTGCAGGGTATGAGCCAGCAAATAGCCCAGACTCAAGAGGCTATGCACGAGCGGCTTGATCGCAACAATAGCTCTATGCAAGAAAGTCTTCATAAGCAAATGAGTGAGTCACACAAGATAATAACAGACGTAACGCACCGTCTGACCAAGCTAGATGAGACCAACAGGCGAGTAGTAGATGTGGCAGACGAGCTCAAGACGCTACAGAATGTACTGTCTAATCCCAAGCAACGCGGGGTTCTAGGTGAGTATTACCTGGGTCAGGTGCTAGAAAATGTCTTGCCCCCAGATGGTTTCGCGCTGCAATACAAGTTTGAAAACGGCGAGACCGTAGATGCGGCAATATTTCTAGACAAGGGCAAGATACTACCGGTGGACTCTAAGTTTTCCCTCGAGAACTACAATCGCTTGATAGACGAAAAAGACAAGACTCGAAGAGACGCTATTATCAAACAATTCAAATCAGATCTTAAGTCAAGAATAGATGAAACCTCTAAATATATCAGACCAGATGAAAACACAATGGATTTCGCCTTTATGTTCATACCCTCTGAAGCTATCTATTATGATTTGCTAGTTAATAAGGTGGGGGCAATTCAGACCAGCTCGAAAGACCTGATAGAATATGCTTTTAGAGAAAAAAGAGTGATAATTGTTTCCCCAACTTCTTTTATGGCCTACCTTCAGACTGTAATGCAGGGCCTACGGGGCCTGCAAATAGAAGAACAGGCCAAAGAGATACAGAAGCGAGTTGGTCAGCTAGGGCGCCACATAGACAACTATGACGAGTTTATGCATAAGCTTGGTAATTCACTGGGTACTACAGTCAATCATTACAATACAGCCCACAAAGAACTGAAGAAAATAGACAAAGATGTAGTAAAAATTGCATCAACAGAGCCTTCTGTAGAGCCTCTAGTAATAGAGAAGCCGCACTTAGACGACTAGTTGTGATATAATTTGCTTATGAATACATACTTATCAGGAATACAAGCTACAGGAGACCTCCATATAGGCAACTATCTTGGTTCAATCAAGCCATGCGTAGATCTTCAGTCTCAAGGCCAAGCAATATATTTTGTGCCAAATCTACACTCATTAAACGTCAGACCAGACCCAGAAAAGCTTCGAAAAGAAACCTATGCCAATATAGCAATGTATTTAGCAGCCGGAATAGACCCAGAAAAATCAATCTTGTATGTCCAATCAAAAGTATCAGCCAACTCAGAGCTATGCTGGATACTAAATAACTTTGTGACCATGGGAGAGCTTGCCAGGCAGACTCAGTACAAAGATAAGAGTAGTAGGGGCGGTGCAGAAGGCCAGATAGCCGCTCTATTTACCTATCCTGTGCTTATGGCAGCAGACATACTGCTTTATGGAGCTACTCATGTTCCGGTGGGAGAAGACCAGAAACAGCACGTTGAGCTTGCTCGTGATATTGCCCTGAGGTTTAACAATCTATACGGCGAGACATTTGTTGTACCAGAGCCAGTTATTAGAAGAATTGGCGCAAGGATCATGAGTTTGCAAGATCCTAGCAAGAAGATGAGTAAGAGCGACACTAATCAAGGTGGTAACATACTTATTCTAGAGAATACTGAGCTTATTAAAGACAAAATCATGAGAGCCGTGACTGATTCGGGTAGTAGCATTGAGCTTAGTGATGAAAAACCAGCAATCAGTAACTTAATTGAAATTTATTCTGCCTTTTCATCTAAAGACGTCACTGAAATACAAGAAGCCTACTCACAAAAAGGCTACGGAGAGTTTAAATCAGACCTGGCTAGCCTTGTAGCAACTCAGCTAGAAGATATTCAGGCACGTTTTAGTAGCTTCTACGAAGATAAGCCAAGACTTGAGCAAGTCATCGAAGATGGCTCGTCTAGGGCAGAGCAGATAGCTATCAAAAAGCTTTCTGAAGTCAAGACAAAGCTTGGCTTGTTGTAAAATAGTCTCCATGCCCCAACAGGTTGTAGTCTAGTAAATACGTTAAAAACTATTGACATAACCATAAGCATTTGATACAATGGTTACATAGTTAGTTCATTAAAAACAAAATATAAAAACAAAAAACATATGCCACACATATCTTTTTTACAAGCCAAACCTAGATAGCGCTAGAACTTTTTAATAGTGTTATCGTTTAATCAGTAGGGAACACCTGGATCATAAAAAGCAACCCCCTTGCTTTTTATGACCAGATTTTCCCTACTGTCCGAGGGTTATTTCATTACTTTCAACGTTTTGTACCTTATGAAGGTTTATGAATACCATCGATCCGCCGGAGGCAACCAGGCTCCACTCCCCATACTATGGAGCGTGAAGCCTGGTTGTACTACCATATGGGCGGTTGGGAAGTCGTCAACCACGTTTTTCATGCCTAATAGGCATAATGTGTATTGACAACAATTTTTCGTATTTCTAGGGGTCTTCTCTAGATTTACTACCGGGCCAGCGTGTGCCAATTAAAGTTTACTTTTTTAGGGCAGATACGTTGGCCCGTAACCATGCACTCACCTTTAGCCACCATAACCAATGGTGGTTTTTTGTATAAAAGAATTTTTAAGCTAGGTCTTAATAGTAATACTGCTGTATATCTAGGCATTGCCTTACTTCACAAGAGCTTTGGGCCGAAAATACCTAACACAGCTATAACCTAAATATCTGTCAATAAATTATAACATAACAAGTATTTCGAAATATATTCTGTCAGGGCTTATAAACATAATATGCATTGACTTATTCACAGCTTTCCACAGGCAGAGGGGAGTGGCGCTCTAAAATGGTAGTGTTTGCCAAGCACCCATACTGTCAGTCAATAAAATAGTATTGGCAGGGCTTAAAATGACTCGCAACTACGGCCACATATTTATATGAATATTGTTTCAAAAATCATCATATTTATAACGAGTAATATATTAGCTCAGTCGATGGGTTTATCAAGAGCAAATATATTTAGTGTACAATTATAGAGCAAATATTGTGGCTTTATTGGTATTTGGTCGTTTCTACTGTACTTATAGCTCTATTTATCAGATAATAGAGAGGTAAGATAAATATCATGAAAAATAAGTTTATTTCAGTCACCATAGCCATTCTCTCGGCCATAGCGCTGTCTTCTTTGACAGCTTTGATTTATGTAACAATGAGCTTTACTCCCAAGCAGTTAGGTCCAGCCTCAATGACTTTTTGGTTCTTGGCAGTGCTTGTATTGGTCACTAGCCTGTCTACCTTGCTTGATTTTGCCATAAAACTTAGAAAATCAGACAACAGAGCGCAGCCTAGAAGGGCCCTTCAGTCGTCTCTTAGGACCGGGTTTTTACTAGGTTTCACTTCAGCTATACTGCTGGCGTTATCTAGCTTGAGGAGTCTAAGCTTGAGAGACTTGGTACTATTTTTATTAACAGCTCTAATTATTGAGATTATATTCAGAACCAGAAAAGCCTGATAATAATTAATTTGTAATCACTATGAAAAACACCGAAAAACATCCCGAATATATTATATCTGCAACAAAAGACTTCAGCGAAGCCACTAATAAGTCACAGCTTGATTCTGCTAAAGCTATGTATATTGGGCCAAAAAGTCATATTTACACAGAATTTAAAAAACTATCAACGCTTACAGGCCAGCCGAGGGCAGATTTAGGTCGCCAACTCAATAATTATAAGAACATGCTTGAACAGCTATATAGATCTGCCCTGGATAGAATTAGCGGTGGAAGTGATTTTGAGCCAATAGACATGAGTCAGCCCACACCCTATAAGTCTATTGCAAATTTTGGACACAAACACCCAACCAGCCAGATTTTATCTGACTCTTATAACATTTTTACTGGGCTTGGTTTTGCAATTGTTGATAGCGATGAAATAGAGACTGACTGGTATAACTTTGAGGCTTTAAATATGCCTGAAACTCACCCAGCTAGAGAAATGCAAGACACTTTCTATATTGAAGGAAGCAAAATAAATTTGGTACCGAGAACGCACACTTCAGGTACTCAGATTAGATTTATGGAAAATAATAAGCCGCCTTTTAAAATTGTGGTACCTGGTAGGGTTTTTAGAAATGAAGATGAAGACGCAACCCATATCTGGTCATTTTATCAGTTAGAAGGCCTAGTGGTGGGAGAGGGAGTTTCTGTCGCTGATCTGAAAGGAACGCTTCTTAGGGTGGTTCGGGGACTTTTGGGCCCAGAAGCCGATATAAGATTTAGGGCAAGCTATTTTCCGTACACCGAACCATCAGTAGAGCTAGACTGTAAATATCAGGGTAAATGGCTCGAATTAGGCGGGGCTGGCATGGTTCATCCACAGGTACTATTAAATGGCGGAATTGACCCAAATGTTTACACTGGATTCGCATTTGGCTGGGGAGTAGAGCGACTAGCCAATATCAAATATGGCCTTACAGACTTGAGAGAATTATGGCGACCAAGATTTAGCTTTATGGAGCAATTTTAGCCATGAGACTATCTGTAAATTCTGTAAATTCCTACCTTAGCAGAAAGCTATCAACTCAAGAGATAGTTGATGCTTTAGAGAAAACCGAAGTTGAGGTAGAAGATGTTCTGCTAGCTAGCAAGCTAGATAGCAATATTGTGACTGCAAAAGTTCTAAAGATTAGTAAACACCCAAATGCTGATAAACTTAGGTTGGCCGAAATATCATTTGGAAATAAAACAAGCTTAGTTGTTTGTGGCGCTGAAAACCTAGCCGCTAATATGATTGTGGCACATGCTCAGCCGAAGTCAGTTTTACCAGATGGCAGCAAGATTGAAAAAGCTGTTATTAGAGGACAGAAATCGGCAGGAATGTTATGTTCGGCTAAAGAGCTAGGAATCTCTGATGATCACGCTGGTATCCTTAATCTAGACCCTGGCCTACCGACAGGCATATCATTGTGCGACATAGAAAGTATAGGCGATGTCCTAGACATTACGACCCCTGCGAACCGCTGGGATATGCTTTCTATTATAGGCCTGGCTAGAGAAGTCTCAGGAAATACAGATTTGAGCCAGATTATTGAACCAAAAACATTGGACATAAAATATTTTGACAAGAAATATGTAAATGTCAAAGAAATTGGGGAGTGCAGCCGATTTATTTCAGTCAGGCTATCAATTGCAAAATCTACAACAACTCCAGCCTGGATTGTGGATAACTTATTGGCGGCTGGCTTAAGGTCTATAAACTGTATTGTTGATATTACAAACTTTGTAATGCTTGAGACTGGTCAGCCTTCACACGCATATGATAGCTCAAAATTAAATGGTGTTATGCAAGTTAGATTTGCAAAGAAAGGCGAGCTGCTCCCCACTTTAGACGGGGTGTCGAGAAAACTTGATAAGGCAGATTTAGTAATAGCTGACAATAATGGCCCAATTGCCTTGGCTGGAGTAATGGGTGGCGCAAGTACAGAAGTTGATAGTTCAACTACTGATATTTTATTGGAAGTTGCTAATTTTGATAAGACAACTGTTAGGCGCAGTTCTCTAAGACACGGAATAAGAACTGAAGCCAGTGGTAGGTTTGAAAAGGGACTACCTCTCCCCCTTCAAGATTTTGCAATGAAAAGACTACTATATTTATTTGAGACAATTTGCTCGGCTAAGATTGTCGACGGCCCATTTGATCAGCTAAACGCTTGGCCTTGGATACAATTTTTGGGGCTTAGAGTCCGTAGTGCAGAAAAGTTTTTGGGTACAAAAATTGACGAGAAGAAGCTAGTCAAGGGTCTCAAGGCTAGGGGTTTTAGTGCTGAACATTTTTCTCTAGGCAGTGAGGCTAATAAGCATCTTGGTAAGCCATATTTACTAGGGGCTAGCTTTAAGCAAAATGGCGAAAATGAGTTTGATTGCTCCTATCTGACCGAGAGAATATATTCTAAAATAGGTATTGCCATAGGCCATACTGCGAAACAGCAGTTTGATAACGGCACCTCAGTAGAGACTGATTCTTTGAGGCCCGGAGATCTGCTTTTCTATTCTGGTCACTGGGATAAAATTTCTTCCGCAGAGCGAGGCGATATTGGCCACGTAGGAATGGTGCTTGCCGGTAATAAGGTGCTAGAAGCTTCTCAGTACGAATATGATAAAAAATCTAAACAGTACAAAAAGAGCAAAGTAGGTGGAGTCAGGCTAACCTCAATAGAAAACTTTACTGAAAATCCTAGCTATAAAGGCGCCCGTAGGTATACTGAAAGCTTCAATCATATTATCGCTGTCATTTGTCCATGGTGGCGTAGCGACATAACTATTGAACAAGATCTATTTGAAGAGGCAGCTAAGATTGTTGGATATGAAAATATTACGGCTACTCTTCCACAGCTGCCCCCTACTCAAACCGATAAGCATCAGCTAGTTTTAAAGCTTGATGCCCTAAGAGACTTTCTGGTTTCTCAAGGTTTTTTTGAGATAATGACTTATTCTTTTGTGAGTAATAAAAACCTAAGACTAAGCGGTCTCAGTGAAGATAGTCATCTCAAGATTATAAATCCACTAAGCATTGAACAGGAGTTTTTGCGTAGTAGTATAATGATGAGCCATATTCAGGTTGCATCGAGCAATAGAAGCTATTGGCAAAAAGAATTTACTTTCTTTGAGCTATCTAGAGTCTACTACAAAGATTCAGCTCAAAAAGACAATAAGAGAGAATCCTGGCAGCTAGCAATCACTGCCATAGGCGAAGGGTCAGTATCAAGATTACAAAACATACTTAGGTCCACTGGCCAAAAGTATAGCTGGAAATCAAGAATAGAAAATACTTCTAAGCAAAACTATATTGAAGGTAGATGTGCGAGCCTTGTGGTCGACGGTTCAAGTGTTGGTGTTTTTGGCCAAATAAAACCTAGTCTGCTTAAGAACTATAAGTATTCAGCCGAAGTAAGTTTTCTAGAAATTAGTATTTCAGAAGATTTAATAACACCCAAAGAAGAGGCTGTAAAGCCTGTTGCCGCGTATAGCTACATCGACCGTGATTTTACTATAGAAGTTGATAGGTCTTGTCAGTGGCAGTCTGTTGTTGATGCCCTGCCGAAAAAAAATGAATTAATTAGGCTAGAGTTTGTCAGTTATTTTAGTGATGAAAGTTTAGTTTCAAAAAATAAGAAGCGCTTGAGCTTTAGGGTTTGGCTAGACTGTGGCGCTCAGCCTTCTCAAAAACAAATATCTTTGGCTTCTGATCAAGTTCTAGGGGCCCTAAAAAGCTCTAAATCTGTTGGCAAATATAAGCTAATCTAGTCAGGCTTATAATGGCTAGTATTTATGCTAGCATAAGCTGTATAATGGTAGCTATAAGCTAATGCAGAATAATAAAAAACCCCACACTCACAAATTTCACCTGCCAAGGTTTATGTCTTATTCTGGCCAAAAACCTAGTAAGCAAGCCAGAATAAACTTTGTAATTGTAGCTATTATTTTAGTTGTTTGCCTGGTTGATCTTTTGGTCACGGCAGTCACTGTTGGCAGGGTTATGCCTGGCGTTTCTATTGCTGGCAATGATGTTAGCTATAAAACTAGGTCTGAAGTTTATAGTTTTGTAAATAAACTTAAGCTAGAGCGAAATTTTGATATTAAGGTAGGTGATAAAACATTTAAGGCGACCAACACAGAATTAGGCGCAAAATATGATCTAGCCACTACCGCCGATACCGCCTATAGCGTGGGGCGCAGTCAGCAGTCGGTGTTTATGAGTATTGCAGAAGCTAGTAAGTATGGGCAGATTGGCTATGCTTATAGTATTGACAAGGACAGACTAAAAAGCTTTACTACGTCTATAATTCGGTCAATTGGCAAAGATGCCACAAATGCTAGTTTGAAAATAGAAAATGGCGTTGTAGTAACACTCCCTGATTCAGACGGCTTAAGAGTTGACCAGCAGTTTTTGAATAGATCTTTGGCTACTGCTCTAAGTACCGCAAAAGACCAGAACCTAAGCTTGCAACCCCAGACTCTAAAAGCCTCTATACTCGCCTCTCAAACTACAGAGGCAAAAGCCCAGGCCGAGAAATACTTACAAAAATCTATTGTGCTCAGCTATAACGGTAAGACTTACTATGCTAGTAAAGAGGCTATAGGGTATATGATAGTTTTTAGCGAAGCACTAGACAAGGATGGTAAGCCCACACTTATAGCCAGTATCTCTCGAGAGCAAATTGCTGGTTATGTGCAGTCGGTAGCAAATCAAATCAATATATCTCCCAAAAATAAAAAGGTAGTAATTGCAAACGGAACGTCTACTGTTGAGCGCGAAGGTAGTGACGGGCTGGCTATAAATCAAGCACCTGCAATAGATGCTATCACCACGGCTCTGCAAGAAGGTAGAGATGTTAGCTTTGATATTACGGCATCGCCAGTTGCTTTTAAGACGGAAACCTTTCAAATTGGAGGAACGGGTGGCCTTAGCTATGGACAATACATAGAAATATCTATCAGCCGTCAGCATCTTTGGGCCTGGCAAGACGGGCAGGTAGTATTTACTACTGCTATTACGAGTGGAGCTGCGGGAGACGGCTTCCCTACTCTTAATGGTCTTTTCTCTATCTATGCAAAGGAGCGTAGCAGGTACCTAAACGGCAGTCAGTACGGCTGGTCATACAATGTATACGTCGACTACTGGATGCCTTTTAATGGCGGGCAAGGTCTTCATGACGCTGACTGGCGATCCAGCTTTGGGGGCCAAGATTATTACTACGGCGGCAGCCATGGCTGTGTAAATATGCCGAAAAGCTCAGCAGCTTTTCTGTTTGGATGGGCTGCTGTGGGTACTCCAGTATGGGTACATACCTAGTAAAATCACAAAACTAGACATGACATATTTAAGCGTAACTGTTATAATAATGCTATGCATGCTCCCGTAAATAATGCCCAACCAGCTTCAAACAATCAACAGATAGTCAGGGCTCCATCACTAAATCCTGAAAATCCTAGTTTGGGCCTAAACCCTGCAGAAAATGCTAGCCCAGCTGTCGAGGTGGCGCCTAGCCCGCCAGTCCCTAATACTTCACAGCCAGCTACTCAGCCAGTAGCTGCAGCTGCACCCTTGCTGCCTACAGCAGCCGCTGTTGGCTCTACTGCTGTTCATACCGATGCCCCCACGGCTAGAGAAATTCACTCCAAAGAGATCGAGTCTTTAGATGCCGGCGATGACGATTTAATTGAAAAAACCTGGGTAGATAAGTCTGAGAAAATTATCAGAGAAAACGAAGATGACCCCAAAAACGAAGATGATTTACAGCACGATATGGCGAAACATTACCTCAAGAAGAGATTTAAACTAGATGTTACGTAGCTCATGAGTCAATTTTTAATTTTTATGATAGTAATGCTAATAATATTTTTGGCCATTGTGGCAA
>Ga0194055_10003631_pt1 | contig 11799 bp, 7 predicted proteins | sample SepL449m_MetaG_FD_155482 | JGI IMG/M metagenome (GOLD analysis project Ga0194055, IMG submission 155482) | Anoxic zone freshwater microbial communities from boreal shield lake in IISD Experimental Lakes Area, Ontario, Canada - Sep2016-L442-9m | ecosystem: Environmental > Aquatic > Freshwater >... | reverse complement strand
GTCTTGATGCGACATGCGAGGATTCCTTTCCTCTGTGTGGTGTCTGCCTGAGAACACACATCTGATAGCACAACTGCTATCCGCATCAAGACTTGTTTCTACTCAAGCAAAGTCGTTACCCGCGTTGAGTGCCACCAGAGTTTATTGCTCGCACGGCACTCTACGTACGCCAGCGAAACCATATGAAAGATATGCCAGCACTGCTATGCGCCGTTCTGTCTGTGAAGAGTCCGGGATTGATGGCCGAGATTTTTGATCGAGTGATCGACAACGGCAAGATGCTGCGTAACTTTGTGCAGATCATTCGATCTGGTGTGGTGGGACGCAAGAGCCTGGGAACGTTGCCAAAGCGACTGGTCTGCCAGTGGATCGAAACCCGAACGGATGAGCAATTGTTTCACGCATCGATCGGGAACGCCCCGTCGCTGGCCGACGTGATTAAGATGGTTCACCCGAAGCCGTCGACGGCGTCGCGAACGGCGTTGTTTGGATACCTGCTTGGTCGCGAACACGACGCGTCAGTACTGCCAGACCTGGTCCAGCAGTACGAAAAGTTTCGACGCAACACGAACCCTGGCAAAGTTCCTGTTCCAGATGTGCCATTCCAACTGCTGACGGCACTCCCTTTGACGAAGAAGGATTGGTGTCAGATTGCTCGAAATGCCTCCTGGCAGACGAGCCGTATGAACCTGAATACATTCCAGCGACACGGCGTATTCGAAAACCAGGAGTTGACTGGATTAATTGCGAACCGCTTGCGGGATCGTGATCAGATCGCTCGTTCACGAGTGCTGCCGTATCAGTTGCTGGCCGCTTTCATGAACGCTGAGGAATCGATCCCGACCTTGATTCGTAATGCCTTGCAGGACGCCATGGAAGTTGCAATCGAAAACGTTCCAGAGATTAAAGGGCAGATTTATGTCTGTCCCGATATCTCTGGTTCGATGCGAACGCCAATTACCGGTGTCCGGGAAGGCGCGACTTCGAAAGTTCGGTGCATTGACGTGGCCGCCCTCGTCGCCGCAGCCTTACTGCGAAAGAATCCGAATGCCGAGGTGATTCCGTTTGAGTCCAACGTTGTGAAGTGCGATTTGAATCCTCGCGATTCGGTGATGACGAATGCTGCAAAGTTGTCGTCATTGCCGGCGGGAGGAACAAACTGCAGTGCTCCACTGACGGAACTCAATCGACGTCACGCGAAAGGAGATTTGATTGTGTACGTGTCAGACAATGAATCCTGGGTCGACGCACCAAGCTACGGTCGCTTCGGAGGAAGCGTGACCGAAACGATGACGCAATGGTCCTTGTTCAAGCGACGCAATCCACAGGCGAATATGATCTGTATCGACATTCAGCCGTATGCGACAACGCAGGCGGCTGAGCGATCCGACATAATCAACGTCGGCGGATTCAGCGACCAGGTCTTCGGGCTGATCGCGGATGTCGCGGCTGGTCGGTTCACGCAGGATCACTGGGTTCGAGAAATCGAGCGAATGACATTATGACAACGTAACAAGCACTGTCGAATGCCGTGGGGAGTACATGTCCAGTGGGGGTCGAACCCCACTCCGCGAAAGCGGAGAACTCTCAACAAACCTCGTCGACAGTGCTTTTCACACATGGAACGGGAATGGTCCCGTTCGCCAGGAGATACCCAGTACAACGAATGCCGATGGAACTACAAGGTTATAAGCACCCGTGGTCGTGGGTTCGAGTCCCACCAGTCCTATTGCGGTTCTACCGCTTCGCCTGCTCACGCCGGCAATCCGGGGCTGTAGCTCAGATGGATAGAGCACGTATCTGTTTCATCAATTGTTGTCGTTGTGCTGGGTTTTGTTTTACTTGAATTTGATTGACGACTTTTCGATCACGCTGACTTCGTTTTCTGAATTGGACAAATCATGCCCCCGCAAATCATCGCGACCGACGAAGCGACCGGAATTCTGCCGACCAACGGACACACAAAGCCAGTCACCGTCATCGGGACTCAGGCGATTCGTGATTCGTTCGATGAAGGCTGCCTGCAGCAGGCGATCAATTCACGACTGGCACCCGGAGTCACCGATCTCATTCTGAACCCCGATGGACACTGTGGATATGGTGCTCCGGTCGGTTGCGTGATGGTTTCGCCAACGCACATCTACCCCGGCCCGGTCGGGGTCGACATCAAGTGTTCGATGAGTCTGCTTCAACTGGATCTGCCAGCCGATGCGATCATTGATCGACCGATTCGCCGGGCTCTGATCAATGCCATCTGTGAACGAACACCAACCGGCGCTGGTCGCGGTCAGCGGCATGCGAAGAAGGCACGTAAAGTTGAGGCTGACGTTGGGCGTCGAGTCCTGATCGAAGGGGCTTCGGCCGAAGTCTGTCAGGCGATCGGTATTCCTCCCGAATGGGCTGCATACTGCGAAGATGCGATGCACGTTGGTCATGACGACACGCACGATGCTCTCGGTGAACGGTTGCAGCGACACCTGGATCAGGGGTTCTTCCGGAACTTCGCGGACAAGATCAGCCAACTTGGTTCGTATGGAGGAGGGAATCATTTCGGTGAGTGCGAAGTGGTGCAGATCGCGGACAGCGACCGGGCTCGTCAGGCAGCCGATGTCTTCGGGATGAAGGATGGGTGCGTGGCGTTCCTGTCACACTGCGGATCGCGCGGGATTGGTCATCTTCTGGCGTCGGGTCAGTTCAAGGCATTGCAGAGCAAATTTGCCCAATGGGATATTCCACTTCCGGGCCAGGACCGGGAACTGGTTTATGCTCCGTTGGGAACGGACGAAGCGAATGCCTACCTGGACGACATGGCACTGGGAGCAAACTTTGCAACGATCAATCACCTGCTCATCAATGCCCTGGTTCTGGAAGCCTTTCAGGAAGTGATTCCGGGGGTAACCGGACAACTGGTGTACTTCATCAGCCATAACATCGCGCGGAAAGAGATTGTCGACAATCGCCAGGCGTGGGTCCATCGCAAGGGTTCGACACGCGCCTTCCCGGCGGGGCATCACGCGCTGAAAGGGACGATTTATGAGCACACAGGACATCCCATCCTGTTGCCGGGGAATCCGCAGGCGGGGTCGAGTGTGATGGTGGCGGATCCGGGAGCGGCGATCAGTTGCTACAGTGTGAACCACGGAGCGGGTCGAGCCCTGGGCCGAAAGAAGGCGATCCGGGAACTGGATCAAGGGTCGATCGATCAATCCTTCGAAGCGGCAGACATCATGACGAACTGTCGTACGTATCCTAAGGACGAAGCCCCGGCCGCGTACAAGGATTTCGACGAAGTTCTGAAAAGTGTGACGACGGCTGGTCTGGCAACGGAAGTCGCCCGACTGAAGGCACGGTTCGTGATCAAGGATGGCGATCAGGCGGATGATTGAGAATTGAATGGTCAATTCGCAGTCGCCTGGTGCCGAGGCCTGTGCCGTAACGACGGCACTCGTTCCCGCTTGAGATCGAGTGACCCCAATAATAAATGTACGACCATCAGCCGGAACGCGCTAGCGTCCGGTTTCTGGCCATGTACGTAACCCGACGTCATTCGAAACCGGACGCTAGCGCGTTCCGGCTGATGGGCTCTGTGCAATCAACGTCTGGTTGACACTCCGCACAGCACGGCTCAAAGCAGCCGTAAAGTGGTACGTCAAGAACGGTAACATCCGATTATTGGCCTCATCCAGGGTGAGTGAGGACAACTGCGGGATTCGGGTCGGCGATAGCGAATTCTTCAAATTCTGTGCGCGGATTCGCGGTTCGATACAATTCTGGGCCAAGAGTCATATGGTCACTGAAGTTAAAATCATCGTGTGAAATTCTAAACTGATGCCCCACAAGATCGCTGGGATGAACCCAGAATCTGAACCTTGATGTACATCGCAGTTTCCAACCCAAACCTGCAACCATGGAGTCAGCGTCATGAATTGGAAGCCTACCCTCGCAATGCTAACGCTGTTCGTCGCGGTCATTTGTACCACCCAAGCTGTGTTGGCGGCGGATACCAAACCGCAAATTCCCAGACCTGATGGCAAGCCGGCAGACATGACCAGGCCGGTTCAGGTCTTCATCTTGCTCGGACAGTCCAACATGGTTGGTCTGGGTAAAGTCGCGGGGGGCGAGGTGTCGCTCGAGAACGCTGTCAAGAACCAGAAGAAGTATTCGTACCTGATTGACGATGAAGGAAAATGGACCGAGCGGAAAGATGTTCGCAACGTCCGTGTCATGGTTGGACGCGGGGGCGGAATGCAACTCTTCAATAACGAATGGATGACCGTGAAGGGTGGCAACCTGGGGCCTGAATATGGAATCGGGCATGCGGTCGGAAATGCGGTTGATGCCCCCGTCATGATTCTCAAGAGCTGCATCGGCAACCGGAGCCTCGGCTGGGATCTGCTGCCGCCGGGGAGTGAGCGATTTGAATTCGAAGGGAAGGTTTACGCAGGCTACAAGGACCGGCCGGATTCGTGGACGGTCGATACGGCGAAAGGGATCGCGACCGAGCCGGGCCCCTGGCTGGATAAGAATGGCAAGCCCATCGACTGGTATGCCGGAAAGCAGTACGACGATGACACCGCCAACGCCAAAAAGGTCCTTTCGGAACTCGACAAATACTACCCCGACGCCAAGGAATACGAAGTCGCAGGCTTCTTCTTCTGGCAAGGCGAAAAGGATGGTGGCAACGCCGGGCACGCTGGCAAATACGAGCAGAATCTGGTCCGGTTCATTCAGCAGTTGCGCAAGGATTTCAACGCCCCTGGCGCCAAGTTCGTCCTGGCCACGCTGGGTGAAGCGACGAAAGGGAGCGAAGGGAATGGTGGGAAAATCCTCAATGCTCAACTCGCCGTTGATGGGGCAAGCGGCAAGTACCCGGAATTCAAAGGCAATGTTGCTACCGTCTATACCAACCCCTTGTCCCTCGGTGGGAGCGGAAACAGCCATTACAATGGCAATGCTGAAACGTATATGAATGTCGGTGAATCGATGGGTCAGGCCATGGTGGAGCTGTTGAAGGAGACGAAATAGTGATGTGGGCTCCTGCCGCATCGCTGTTTGTAACGCCATGAAGTACTTCTTCTGTCTCGTGATCATTGCGTTTGTCATTCCCCTTGCTGCGGCAGGGGGGGGCGATGCGTCGCCACTGACAGCCCCTCAGCCAGTGCAGCGTCTTCTAAGCAACTATTGCTACGACTGCCACAGCGATCAAAAGAGTGAAGGGGATTTGCGGCTGGATACATTCGCGAACCTGGACGCAAAGGCGCGACTGGATCTGCTCAATAAGCTTCAGGAGCAGATCCACTTCAGCCAGATGCCGCCGCAAGATGAGAAACAGCCGGATCCCGCGGAACGTAAGCTGCTCGCCGACTGGGTGCGAAGCGAACTTGTGAAATCGAATGCACCACTGATCGAGGATAAGCTGCGTTACCCGGACTACGGTAATTCGGTGGACCACCACAAACTCTTCAGTGGCGAAATCAAAGAGAAGCCGTTTACGCCCGCGCGGCGCTGGCTCGTCAGCCCGCAGATCTTTCTGGGGCGGATTATCGATATCTTCCGACTCAAGGGTGAGGCTCACGGCAGATACACCAACCTTTACGGCATTACGAATCCGTTTGTGCTGCCGGACCGCTCGGGGATTCGTGACTATGCGATCACTCCGCTCGACGGCGGGCATCTGCTGGTGATGCTCAACAATGCGCAGTGGTTGTCACACAAGCAGATCCGAGCGGCTCGTGTCAAAAATGGAGACTTCAAAGCCGACTTTTTCGAGAATCGAGCCGACCGATTTTCGCCGCCGACACCGGCCGCATTTGAGGCAATTATCCTCAATGCTTCCCAGCCGTCGGATGATGCACTGAAGGCTGCCATTCAGGCTCAGTTTGGCATGGTCTTGCAGCGTCCTGCGGATGACGCGGAACTGGCGAAGTATCTGGAACTGACCCGTTCCGCGATTGATGTCGCTGGTAATACCGAGGGATTGCGTCAGATGCTGGTGGCAGTCCTGCTGGAGTCTGAATTTCTCTATCGCCTCGAATTCGGTGAGGGTCCAGAGGACGCCGATGGCCGAAGAATGCTTTCACCTCGTGAGGCCAGTTACGCGATTGCGTATGCCCTGGGGGACTGGGGGCCAGACCCGCTACTGGTCAAGGCTGCGGCCGAAGGACGACTCAACACCAGAGACGATTACCGACGGGAAGTGCTGCGACTTCTTGACGATCAGAATTACTTCAAAGGACAGATTGATCCCGTCATCAATGATTCCACAGTAATCTCTCACCCGAAGATCATCCGCTTCTTTCGAGAATTCTTCGGCTATCCCAACGCTCTCAAGGTCTTCAAGGACAGCGGTCGCAGTGGCGGCTATTACCAGAACCCGGGACGCGGAAGCAGTGCCACACCCGGCAGCCTGATCCGGGAAGCGGATCGGGTTGTGGCGATGCATTTGTCACACGACAAAAACGTGTTCGAGAACCTGCTGACGTCGGACCAGTACTTTGTGTACCACAACGTGGATAACGAGAAGGGTTCCCGGATCATTGCAGGCTGGCGCGAAGTTTATGAAACACTGAAAGAGACAGATTGGCGAAACAACCCCGAGAAGGTCTTTGCAGAGCATCAGGAGTTCTTGAAAAAGCATAACATTGATCTCGGAAAGGGCCCGCACTCCAATGGACTGCCGCGGGTCATGGAGCACTTCACCTATACCTTCGGAAGGGGGAACACACCCTTCACGACGTTCCCTTGGGCACATGGCAATTCCTTCCGGTATTCCCAATCCTACAGCCTGTCTGCAACGCCGGGGGTCAACGGACGCTACGGTGAGGATGACAATCTCGATTATCAGGTGATTCAGCCCTTCCGGATCGCCAATCGCAAGGGGATCCTGACTCATCCGGCATGGTTGATTGCCCATTCATCCAACTTCCATACCGATCCCGTTCGTCGCGGACGGTGGGTCCAGGAAAAGCTGCTGGCGGGCCGAGTTCCAGATGTGCCGATTACGGTGGACGCTAAGGTTCCCGAGGATCCACACATGACTTTCCGCGAGCGAGTCGAATCTGTAACCGGTTCCGTGAATGCGACGTGCTGGAAATGCCACCAGCACATGAATCCGCTGGGCTATCCCTTCGAGTTTTACGATGACTTCGGACGTTATCGCACTGAGGAACCTCTGGAGAATCCCGAGAATCTGATTACTCGGGCCAGTCGTAAGAACGAGGCGGAAACCTACAAGACCAGGACCGTGAACACTGAAGGCGTTCTCAATGGCGCGGGTGATCCGAAACTCGACGGGCCAGTGACGGATGCACTTGTGATGATCGACCGTCTGGCCAAATCGGACCGCGTTCGACAGTCGATCATCCGTCATGCGTTTCGATTCTACATGGGACGAAATGAAATGCTGTCCGACTCGCAGACCCTCATCGCTGCCGATAATGCCTATGTGGAAAGTGGCGGCAGCTTCAAAGCCGTGATAGTTTCCCTGTTGACGTCCGATTCCTTCATGTACCGCAAATCGCGGTAATTCAGGTGAGACCATGAATTCCAGAAGAGATTTTCTGAAGACCACCGCATGGGGAACGGGTGCGGCGATTCTTTCTTCCTGCCTGCCGAATGCATTTGCGGCCGCAGACCAAGGCAAGCCGCCGATGCGTTTCATCTTCATGCATAAGGGAAACGGCCTGTTTCCCAGCGTGATGGTGCCACCCAGCCTGAGCAAGGAAGAGATGGCGAAAGAGGCTCGGAAAGAGGCGTTTGAAGTCGATCTCGCCAAACACGACTTGCCGCCATGGATGAGTGTTCTGAACGACCATAAAGAGCACATGACAATTCTGCAGGGATTGTCGGGAAAAATGTGTACGAACGGACATCATTCGTGGCAGTCCTGCCTGGGGGTTTACGCGGCGAATGAACGATTGAGTTCCATCAAGTGGGCGACTGTCGATTTTGAACTGGCGAAGCTTTTTCCGTCGCCGCTGGAACATATCGAACTCGCCTGCTTCCCGATTGATGGTGGCAATGCACGTGGCAACATTCACGGGATCGAAAAGGGATTCTCAGCCCGCGGCCCTCAGCAGCCCAACTATGCTTTCGGGTCTCCTAAGGTCGCGATCAATGAATTGTTCAAGTCCGTGTCGAGTAACAAAGCCGACCGTATCCGGTACGAACTGGAACGCAAGGTGCTGGAATTCACTTCCAGCAAACAATCCTCGCTCAGTCAGCATCTTGCGGGCCTTGAACTGGCGAAGGTCAAGAACTATGCCGAAGCGATGGAGGATATTCGCCAGAGAAACAACAAGCTGGAATCGATGGGCGACGTCATCGGAAGAAACGTACCAAAGCTGGACAGCAAGTATTTCGCTGATGATCTGTCCACTATCGATTGTCAGATCGGCCATACCCAGATTCTGTTATCCACGTTGATCTCGGGCATGACCAACGTCGTCACGTTCACGGTTGATGAACTCGGTACGCTCTACACGGGTGTTCCGGGACTCGAATCCGAGAAAATCAACCTGCACGATGTCGGGCATGGCAAAGGTGCGGGCAAACTCAAAGCCGAAGAGGTTCGGGAAAATATTCGCGTTTGTCACATGTCGCTGATCGACACAATTGTCCGCAAGCTGAAAAACGTTCCTGAAGGGAACGGGACGATGTTCGACAACACAATGCTGTTTTACTTCCCCGACAACGGCGAGACTCATCACGGCACCGGCATCGAATGGCCCTATCTGGTTCTGTCAGGCAGAAACGCCCGGCTCAATATCGCGGGCCGGTATGTGCGCCTCCCCTACTGGGGCCATGACGGGCATAAGACCATTGGCAACTGGTTCACCACGATCCTCAACGCTTACGGCAATCCGATCAAACACTACGGTGATCTCGATCTCGGTTTGAACAAATTCAAGATGGATCAAACAGGCCCGATCCAGCAATTCATGACCTGACGCGATCGAATGGTGATGTTATCCTCAATCGACTGGAACTGGATCGACGATCCGTCCATTGTCCTGATCACCTGGATAGCAATCCGTTCATGAATCGATTTCGCCTGTTCATTCTCTGCTTCGCGCTTTTCGCTGCGGCCACGGGGACCGGTGCGGAGTCGAACCTTCCTGTCCTGGAAATCCAGGCGACCAAAGAGATCGGTTCCGAACCGAGGGTTCCGTGTACCGTCCGAATGGTCTCGCCGAAACAGATCAAAGACGGAAACAGCGACCTGTTGCGCGGCCAGATCCGCTTTCGCGGAGCGTCGTCGCAGGGCTACGACAAGAAATCGTTCGCGTTCAAGCTGGATGAATCGACCCGCTGGTTAGGCCTGCAGAAGGACCGCGACTGGGTACTCAATGCCGCTTTTGTCGACTGCTCTATGATGCGCCACAAGCTCTCTTACGACCTGTTTCAGTCGCTGTCTGTCGACGGGGCCAGGCGATTTGCAGCGTCCAGCCGGTTTGTCGAGGTCAACCTGAATGGCCGTTATCACGGCGTGTACCTGCTGATGGAACGTGTAGAGCGATCACTGCTCGGACTCCAGCGATTTAATAGCAGCAACACTCGCCACGCGGTCATTTACAAAGCGATCGACCACGGGGCGGATTTTCAGCAGCTTGGGCATGGGGCGTACGAGCAGCACGAACCTGAGCCCGAGGAGCTTGAGTACTGGAGCCCGCTGGAAGAATTAAATCAGTTCGTCAGCCAGGCTCCGAACAGCAAGTTCTTTGATGCGAAGTCCGGCATCGCAACGCGAGTCGATGTGGACTATGCCATCGACTTCCACCTGCTGTTGTTGCTGACCAGTAACATGGACGGCAACGACAAGAATTTCATCATTGCCCAAGACGCGCCAACAGCGGCAATGCAGCAACCGCGGTTCTTTTTCGTACCGTGGGACTATGACGCGACATTTGGCCGCAACTGGGAAGGCTCGGTTGTCGAACCGCGGGAATGGCTCTCGAACCACCTGTTTGACAGGCTTCTGGGCAATCGCACCTATCAGCAGAAATACGCGGCGCGATGGAAGGAACTGCGAAAACGACAGTTTTCGGTCGAGAACATCTCACGCATGATCGATGAAAACGCTCAAACTCTGGGAGCCGCAGCAACACGCAACGAACGCCGTTGGAAAGGGACGATTGACGCCAACTCGGGCGAATTGACCTTTGCTGAGGATCTGAAGCAGATGAAAGCGTGGGTCGCGGCTCGAACGAAATGGCTGGACGCTGAAATCGGTCGGCGGACTGGTCGTTGATCTGAACAAGGACTGATGCGCAAGACGGGCGCGAACCTTCGGAGCTTGCTCGGCCTCAAAACCTCCGTCCAATGCCAGAGTTTTAAGAAGCAGGTCAGTGCGATGTCTACCAGTTCAGTGCAGATCGACGGTTCACAAGGCGAAGGGGGCGGGCAGATTGTTCGTTCTTCGCTGGCGCTCTCCATGGTGACGGGGCGACCGGTTGCGATTGAGCACGTACGCGCGGGAAGGGAAAAGCCAGGCTTGATGCGGCAGCATCTGACAGCGGTCCGTGCCGCTCAAGAGATCTGCCAGGCGACCGTGACAGGCGATGTGATTGGATCACCATCTCTGGTATTTCAGCCGGGACAGGTGCAAGCGGGCGAGTACCAGTTTGCAGTCGGGACGGCGGGGAGCGCGACACTCGTCCTGCAGACAGTGCTGCCACCCTTGTTAATTGCGGCGAGCCCCTCGCGGCTGGTTCTCGAAGGAGGAACGCATAATCCCTGGGCGCCGCCATTTGATTTCCTTCGGCAGGTCTATTTGCCGCTCGTGAATCGCATGGGCCCCAGGGTCACCGCGACTCTGGAACGAGCCGGCTTCTATCCGGCGGGTGGAGGACGATTTGTCGTCGAGATCGAACCAGCCAGTGTGAACAGCGACCATGATTTCGGCTTGAGTGGATTCGATTTGCTGGAACGTGGTGAAATCCAGTCCAGAAAAGGACGAGTCCTGATCGCGAATCTTCCCGATCACATTGCTGATCGAGAACTTCAAGAACTCGCACGACTCGCACAGTGGGATGAAGACGGCCTGGTGCGAGAAAACCTGAAAGCACAGGGGCCGGGGAATGTTGTGCTGGTGGAATTGGCTGCCGAGCATGTCACCGAATTGTTTGTCGGTTTCGGTGAACATGGTGTCAAAGCAGAGGTTGTCGTCAAGCGGGCGATTGAAGAGATGCGTGATTACCTGAGGACCAATGTCCCGGTGGGGCCTCATCTGGCCGATCAGCTTCTGTTGCCCATGGGGCTTTGTGCCTGGCAATCGGATGCACCGCAGCAACGGCGTCGCAGTTCATTTCGAACGATTCGACTGACGGAACACTCGCGCACGCACATCAACGTGCTGCAATCGTTTCTAGGAATTCCGATCGAAGTGAAAGAAGAGGCCGGAACCAATACCGCGACCGTCACCGTCGGGTGATCAGCGTTCAGTGACATGCGGCTGCGTGGTAGGTAATCTGGCCTTGTGAGGGACGACTTCAAGTCCACGGTTTTGTTCAAATCGGACGCCATTGTATTCCGGCGGATGAGTCGTTTTGTAACCACATCCACCGATCACCGTGGCGGATCAGAAGGTTCAGAAAATGCACGTCTTCCTGCTTGGAACACTCGACACCAAGGGGTGTGAGATCGCTTTCGTTCGTGACCTGTTGCACGAATACGGTGTGACCACCTGCGTCGTCGACGCCGGGTGTCTCGGCTCCCCCGCGATTCCCGCCGACATCACGCGAGAGCAAGTCTTCGCTGCCGCGGGGACATCACTGGCCGCCGTCAAGATCGAAATGATCG
>Ga0194055_10003627_pt1 | contig 11807 bp, 7 predicted proteins | sample SepL449m_MetaG_FD_155482 | JGI IMG/M metagenome (GOLD analysis project Ga0194055, IMG submission 155482) | Anoxic zone freshwater microbial communities from boreal shield lake in IISD Experimental Lakes Area, Ontario, Canada - Sep2016-L442-9m | ecosystem: Environmental > Aquatic > Freshwater >... | reverse complement strand
ATATAAAACTATATTAATTTTATGGAAACTACAATCACTGTAGATCTTAGCACGATGCCAGATCTCATTTATATGATCATCAAGGATGAAACTTTATTCGCTGAATTAAAGGCGGAATTCCCAGATATTCTTGCCGACCTAACAACATTAAAGACCAACCCAAATTGTTCATGTAGGGGCAAGGTTGGCAAGTTCTTTTCCGATAAAGTAACTGCTGATCCGAATATCTTGGAAAAGTATTACAAGGACAAGGCTGCAATAGTTAAAGAACTTGAAGCCATTAAGCTAAAAAGAGTCAACAACGCAATTAATGGTAAAGTATTCAAAGTTCAGCTTGGCGATGAAGCTTGGGCTAACTTCAACAAGACTATTTCTGGAAAAACCTTCAGAAGTTTCTCTGTTGTTAGAGAATTTGACTATATGTGGGTCTATTTCTTATGATATTTTTAATTTATCTAGTTGCATGTCTCGGTGTCGCATACGCTTGGTCCGACACCGATGTCGCACGACCTTTTAGAAACTTGATCGCTAGGATACCATATATTAATGTTCCAATGCTTTGTCATGAATGTAGTAGCTTTTGGTTTTCTCTAGGAATTTCATTTTTACTCAATCCAGTAGGAGAACTATATGTTCCATTTGCTGGAAATCTCATTTCTGCCTTTTGCGGTTTTTTTGCAAATCTTTTATTTGTTCGTAACCGATGGGTAGCTTACAAAGAATAAAAAAATTCTAAATTAAAGAAAAAAACAGGCTTGAAAATCAAGCCTGTTTTTTTAACATGAAGTGCTATTGGAAGTAATATGATTTACTTGTGCGGGATTGGTATTGTTTGAACCAGACCAGCCACCAGCACCAATAGTTACATTAAAAGATGCTCCTGCTGGAATTGTAATCGATGCTATAGTAGGCAAAGTGGTAACGCTAGGCCCAAGATTTGAAGCAGATCCGCTGGCTAGAGTTACACCTCCAGAAGTTATAGTCCAATTATGAGTAACTGAGCCAGCAGGAAGTTCCGCTGAAGGATTTGACGAAAGTACATAGGCCGATGATCCAGAAAGACATGCAAAAGCACGAAAGTTTAATTTTATTATAATTGGAGGTAATGAACAACTACCAGCAATGCAAATTTCGCCAGCAGCACAAGCGTTTCCGCAAGAACCACAGTTTGATGCACTCGTATTTGTATTTCTGCAAACACCAGAGCAACAAGTTTCTCCAGCAGCACAAGCGTTTCCGCAAGTTCCGCAATTGTCGAAATCCGTTTGCAATGATTTGCAAGTACGGATGTCTGGCTCCGTCTCGCAACATGTTTCTCCAGCAGCACAAACTTCATAAATGTTTGGATCTGAAAAGCAACATGTTTCTCCAGACGCAAGAACTTGACCTGAGCAACCACCGCATTTTTTCACACAAGTGCCAGAGCAACAAGTTTCGCCAGCAGCACATACATTTCCGCAAGTTCCACAGTTTGATTCATCGGTTTGTACTGCTTTGCAAACACCAGAGCAACAGGTTTGACCAGCAGCACAAGCGTTTCCACAAGTTCCGCAATTAGATTCATCAGTTTGAAGTGCTTTACAAACACCAGAGCAACAGGTTTGACCAGCACCACAAGCGTTTCCGCAAGTTCCGCAGTTTGATTCATCGGTTAGTACTGCTTTGCAAACACCAGAGCAACATGTTTCACCAGCAGCACAAGCGTTTCCGCAAGTTCCGCAATTGTTGAAATCTGTTTGTAAGGATTTGCAAGCATAGGTTTCTCCTGACTGGCAACATGTTTCGCCAGCAGCACATAAGGTCGAGCAAGAGCCACATGCGTTTTTGCAAACACCAGAACAACATGTGTAGCCAGCAGCACATATATTTCCGCAAGTTCCGCAGTTTGCTTCATCCTCTTGTACGGCTTTGCATTCTCCGCCACAACATAGTTCTCCAACTTCACAAGCGTGTTCGCAAGTTCCGCAATTCTCTTCATCTGTTTGTACGGATTTGCATTCTCCGCCACAACATAGTTGACCAGCAGCACAAGCGTGTCCGCAAGTTCCACAGTTTGCTTCATCGGTCAATACATTCTCACATATACCAGAGCAACATAGTTGACCAGTAGTACATGTAAAGCTTCCACAGCAAGGACCACCATTCCAAGCAACGCAAGTTCCAGCACAACACGAAGTATTTACTTCAGAGCAAGCGTGTCCGCAAGTTCCGCAGTTTGAAGGATCTTCCCATAAATAAACGCACTCGCCATCGCAACATTCATCCCCAGCAGCACATACAGTTCCGCAAGTTCCGCAGTTTGATTCATCCGTAAGAGTTGCCTTACATTGTCCACCACAGCATTTGCCTTCGCCACAATCTATTCCGCAAGCTCCGCAATTTTGAATATTGCTGTCATTGGTGATATCAGTGCATGATCCTTCGCAACATTCATAAGCTCCTGTGCATTTGATTTCGCAGTCACCGCAGTTGTTTTTGTCGCTGTCAATTGTTGTGCAAGAGCCAAGGCAGCATTTCTGTCCTTCTAGACAAACATTTCCGCATGATCCGCAGTTACTCTCATCGCTTTGCATGTTTGTGCATGCTTCACTTGGAAAATCCCCGCAACATGTAAGTCCAGTGGCACATGATCCGCCACAAAGTTCGCATGTCGGAAAATGCTGGGAGTTGTCTTCGTATACATCTGGACAACCGCTACCACACCAGTTTCCTGACGGGTGTTCATGGTCGCAACAGTAATATTTGGTTGGACCAGATCCATAGACACCAAGGGGGCTGGGTGGACATTCTCCTCCCATTCCAAATGGTTCAGGGCATATGTAGCCATTAGGATTATCGGTGTCTTCATACTTGCATCCAGCACAATTTCCTTCTCCAGAAGAGCAAGTTCCAAGCGAAGGGCAAGGATATCCGAAAGCTTCCGCAAAGGCTCCGCTGCATCCGGGAAAGTTACAGGAATCGTAGCATTCACAGGAAACCAGTTCCCATTGCAATGCACCCACATTACCTACCCCTCTGTATGAGCAGCCACCTAAGCAAGTCTTCGCAGTTGCTCCACCTCCTGAACCGTTAACATTTCCGCATGGATCATAGGTACATGGTATCCTCGTCACGGCATGAAAATATGGCGGAGTTCCAACAGGTTCGCTAGTTGGAGTCTTGCATGTTCCGCATGGCACACATTCACCATCTTTGCACTTCGTAAATGGTGCATCTCCGGGTTCTGGGCATGTAGTGCCATTATCTATTGGTTTTTCTTTGGGGGGAAGTGGGTGGCCATGGCCATCATCCCCGGGAGATATAAAGGCTGTAGGGGTGTTGCATTTATTTCCGCAAGAACCGCAGTTATCGTTGTCTGTTTGTGGGTCTATTTCTTTGGCTTCCATTGGTTGATCCGTTAGTACTTCATCATTATTAGGATCTCTCTGTACCACTGGACAGCAGAGTTTACCTGCACCAACTTCCTCTCCACATGCTCCACAGTTTTTTGGATCTGTCAAAAGGTTCACGATCTCGCCCTTACAGCATCTTTGTCTAGGGTGGCCTTCTGGCAATGCGTCAGCGACATTTCCGCAACCACCGCAGTTCTTGTCGTCACTGTTTGTATTGGTAATTTCGAAAGTAGAGGTGTCTGGCGCACCATCAACAACAACTGCTTTAGGACAGCAGGATGTAGGTTCATCTGGATTATCTGGATCGGCTGTGTCTCCGCAACTCAAGCAATTGTCATTCGTTCCATTTGCCGTAGGAACTCCATCGCAGCAAAGAGGCGTTGCACCACCTTCCTCGCACACTACTCCGCAACCACCGCAGTTTTCAACATTTTCCATCACATCTACGCATACTTTATCGCAGCACTTCTGAGTTGCCGAACAAACATTACCGCAACCGGAACAGTTGGTGTCTGTGCCGACATCGGTGCATACATTAGTGCAACACTCCTGACCTTCAGCGCAACACACTTCTTGACTCGGCAAACCGCAACAAACTATTTCAGCAGAAGCACATGCATTTGGGCATTCTCCACATTTCCACCTAACGCATGTTCCAGAGCAGCATGTCTCGTCTGGATAGCACACTGGATTGCAAGAAGCACAATGTCCGTTTTCGCAAAATTGATCAGCAGCACAACATTTTTCATCACAGCATATTATTCCAGCAGCACAACAATCGCCACCGCAGCAGGTCGTTCCCGGAACTGTACATGGTGGTTCGCATGCGACACAAACTCCACTTTCGTTACAAGTTTCTCCCGATGGACAACATGCGTCTTCACAGCAAACCTTGCAGCATATCGTTCCTCCTTCGCAGCACTTTTCGCCTTCAGCACATGGAGAAGGGCATCCTGTGCAAGATCCGTTTTTGCAAGCCTCGCCACTTGGACATTTATTTCCGCAACTACCGCAATTGTCTTTGTCCGTTTGCATGTCAACGCATTTTGTCTTGCAACATGTTTTTCCGTTTGGGCAAGGACTTGGATCGCAAACGCTTCCATCCCCGCTGCAACCAGCAGTGCAGTTCTCTTGTCCGATGTATTCTCCGATTTTTGCTTGTGATACAGGGTCAAACGATGCTTTTGGTATACAGTAAGTCATATCTTGTCCTTCTATGTTATTTACACAAAAATATATATCTCCGACACACGCCAATTTGTCATCCACGCAAGAAATTCTGTCGTCTGCACAATATATGTATGGAGGTTCATGTCCGCAAGTTCCATAAAAAGCAGATCCGGGTTCTTCATGCACAATCCAACTTCCGCCCACATTATCGAAATAACAAGATCCATCACAGCTTGTCGTGTTCCCAAAACAAGTGCCTATTAAAGCAACATCGTTCGGCCCAGGGCTTCCCGCCTCAGATCCTTGACATTCACATTCTGGTTCTGCACAGTGTCCTAAGAAGCATTTCGAAACTGTAGATTTAAATGTGTCGCCCGGAGGTTCTGGACATACTGCTCCACAAGCACCACAGTTTTCGGGATCAGTTTTTAGGTTTCTGCAAACGCCATTACAGCACTGCCACAGATTGATCTGGTTGATCATTTGTGGACATTCTATTCCACAATCGCCACAGTTGTACATGGTGTTCAAATCTAATACGCAAGACCCATTGCAGCACTTCCCAGCACAATAGACTCCGCAAGCACCGCAGTTGTTCTCGTCAGACAATATGTCGATACATGAATTGTTGCAGCAAGCAGTACCAGCTTCTAGACATGGAGGGTTGCATTGCAAGCAAATGCCATTTACGCAAGAGAAGCCGGGGGAACAAACAGTTCCGCAATTACCGCAGTTGTTGTTGTCGGTATTTGTGTTTACGCAATTCGTGCCAAAGCAGCAGGTGTTAGAGGGTGGTGAGCAACAATTGCCATTGCAGCAGAATTCCCCAATACCAGTTCCGCAATAATGTCCGCAAGCTCCGCAATTGTTGTTGTCTATGCTAAGAGGTCTGCATTCGCCATTGCAACATTGAATATTAAGAACAGGATCGAAGTCACATACATGTCCGCAAGCCCCGCAATTGGCTTCATCCGTCAACACATCCTTACATGTACCAGTACCATCGCAACATAATTGTCCTGCACCACATGCGGGAAAACAACACCAATCGGCACACTCGCCATCGCAGCACACTTCATCTTCTCCGCATTGTATTCCGCATCCTCCACAGTTAAGATTATCGCTCGTAACATCGGAGCAGGTTTGTACTCCGCCAACCATACAACATCGGTTGTCTCCTTTGGAATTTTCAGCACCACAACAATCGCCATTGCAACAGACTGGCTCATCACATTTGCAAGTTGTATCCAATTGGTAAGTAGAACAAATATCATCTGGAGTAAAATCTGGATATGTTCTATGACAACCATCAGGACATGTATCGTCAGGATTACTTACTACCCAACCAGTTGGTTCATCTTCAGGGCATGGAATTCCACCACATAATGGTGGATCGCATGGTGGAGGTGGAATCCAATCCCAATGTATTGGATCACTACAATCTTCTGGCTTACAAGGTTGTGGACATACCTCGAAGCAATAACCACAATTTTCGATGTCAACCAATATGTTTTTGCATACGCCATTACAGCATTCTTGGTCTGGATCGCATGGGGGAAAGCAACTGACGCATTCATGGGTGATGACTTGACCATTTGTCGTTCCATCTGTTGTGGGTGCTGTCGCTGGACAGTTGCATCCCTGTGGGCATGTAGCAGTCGCAGACCATGATCCCGCCAATGCCCTTACTGTTCCGTTTTCATCCTCGTCTGTTGACAATGCGTGGAATGGGGTAGGGCAAGGATTTGGGCTGAATGTCCACCATGTCATTCCGCTTTCTGTTGGACTACCATTACAATTAGGCGGAGCGACTGATGTGTTGCAGCCACCACCTGATACGGATGGACCTGTCGATATCGCCCCCGTTGATGGTTCTCTTGATATAACTTCTGCATGGAAATATGCTCCCGGTATACCAGCCGAGTCATAAACACAATGCCAGTAAGAGCAGCACCCCATAACAGGTTTAGGTTCGCAATTGCAAGGAACATCAAAGCATGGACCTGTACCAGTTATTTCGCCAGAATAGTTCTGACAATCTACGCCCGGAGCTTCACCGAATTGACATAACCAATCGGTATATGGTGACAAGGCACTTGCGCAATCGGAACTATAGGATGGAGGCGAATCCGTTCCAGTGCATATGTAGTCCACTCCATCGGCATAGCAATCAGAAGTAAGAACCCAACTAGAACCAGTGTAATAAGTAATTCCGCCACTAACTGCTGTCTGATTACCATATACATATTTCCAAGTCTGCGAACCACAATCGGCAGTATCGCAAACGCTGCCACCATCCCAAGTCCAAGAGCAGTTGTTCGCAGCACAAGGGTCTTTGCAAACACCATTCAAGCATATTTCGCCAAACTCACATGCTCTCCCGCAAGCCCCGCAGTTCGATGTGTCGGAACCCATAACATCAATGCAAGAACCAGAGCAGCATGTTTCTGAAGGTTCACAAGTGATGCCACAACCACCGCAGTTCGTAGTATCTGTTTGAAATGATATTGTGAGTAAGCATTCTCCATCGCAGCATGTTTCGTCATTTTCGCATACATTGTTGCAACTACCGCAATGATTAGGATTGCCTATTACGCAAGTAAGGATGTCATCAACGAAACAACAAGAATCTGTTGTACAGCAATCACCATTGCAGCAAATTGGTGTTGCTCCGCTGCAAACAATTCCGCAACCATTACAATTATTGCTGTCTTCGTATATGTTTTTGCATTCGCCAGCACAGCAGTCTTGATCTACTCCGCAAGCGATGGTGCAAGAATTGCAATGGTCATGATCCGTTTGCAAGTCCACGCAAACATCGTCACAACATGTTTCTGATGGTTCGCATTGAACTCCACCACAGAGGCAGCAGGTTCCAGTGCATTCGACTTGAACAGCACCTTCGCAGCATGTGACTAGTTCGGAAACCCAAGGTGGTCCTTGTAAAATTGGATCGCATGGAGGAGGATTTGTCGGTAATCCGGGCGGTGGAGAAGATGAGCATCCTGACGGACAAGGAATAGTCAGAACCCATTGCACATTATCTAGTTCGGAGCCACATCTTCTTGGTGTCCAAACCTGAGCCTCATATGTTGCAGAGTGTCCGCAACCTTTATCGGTAAGTGCGAAAACTATATCCCAATTCTCCACCAGTTTTGGATCTATCATTTTGGTTCCACCTTTTCAGATGGATTTCTGTTCTGTACTTTTTTCGATGCCAATATTTGGTCTGGAACAACCTTGAACTTCAATTTGTGTGACTTGAATATTTCAATCACTTCATCTTTTCTGACAGGATCTATTTCCCTGTTCGATACGATCTCTATGAAATCGTTCCCGCAATTCACCTGTTTTATCTCCGTAAGACCAGTCTCCATGAGCTTTTTTTTGTACTCGTTGATCGAATGCCCTTTTATGGCGAATGGTCGATTTTCTAAGAATTTAAAATCTCTGTACAACCTTCCGCACGAACACCTCTGGTATTTCTCGCCTATCTTGCATCTGTCTCCGTTCCAGAATTTGACGAAAGGACAAGCCAAGGAGAAGTAATCTGTTGATATAAGTTTTTCCTCGTTTTCGACACACCAAGAAAGGTTGTCCATCAAGTGATAGTTCTTGTCTTTGCATGTGAAGAAGGAAGCACCACCATCCCAACATCTCATGTGGTCGCATATATGTGACACATAGTTGTTTTCGAGAAGGAACTTAGCGTCTTCATCCAGAAGTTTCTCATTGCTATTGCTCAACAAGTTGCACAGTTTACCCTTATAGTTTTCTTTTTTGATATAAGAGCATAGTTTCTTTATTTGTGGGCCTGGGGCAAAAATTACATCCATTTTTTTTGAATTCAAATATCTGAAAAGGTATTTCTGGAATACCTCTTCTTTTTCTTTTTGGAGTTTCGTGTTTGCGTAATGAACCATTGCGGTTCTTTTAGTTCCGTGATGTTCCATGAAGTTTTTGCTTTTAGATGTGTTGTTTATGTGTCTTGAACCACTTCCTAACGAGGAGTTGAAGAAATACATGATGTGTGGGTTCTGTGGTATTTCGTATTCGTCCAGAATGAGGTCGTAGTGGTTTTCTCCTTCGATGAAATAAAGGAAAGGTTCCCACCGCAGGTATTCAAATCTTTCGCCACTGGTGCTTCCGCTACTTTTCATTGGCATGGATTCATTTTCTAAGGATTTCACATACCATTTGCTTTTGTCTATGAGATCTTTTTTTCCCAAAAAAGGAAGGTCTTTTTTGTTTGCGTAAGCTTCGGAATTTTTTTCCGCCCAAGATGATATGTTTCTTTTCAGTATGTCTATTGTTTCGACAACGAGTTCTTCATCGTGTAGAAGTAAATCTCTGCATATTGGCTTGTAGTCGTAGGGAATTTGCGTGGAGGGATCGGTGAAGTTTTTCCACTTCTGGATGAACTGTTTTATTTCCTGTGTATTCCGCATCCATCCCTTATAAAGAAATTAAGTGTTACCTTGTTGGTGTGACTCCATTTCACATCGGGAATCCATCTTGATATTAAATCCCAATCATTGCATTTTTTAACATAACGCCATCCGCCATGTTTATCTATTAGATATCTAGTGTGCATGATCTCAGAAGTATCTATATATCCAGCTTTTGGAATAGAATTGTGAATTCTTTCTCCAATTATATTTTTATTAGAATCATGCAATCTAGTGCCAGTGTAGGCTGATTGTAATCACCAGAAGTAATTGTTTTATAAAGTGATTCTATATGATCTTTTTCGTACCAATTATCATCGTCAAGATATGCGATATAATTATGATCTGTGTTCATGATGGCAAAATTTCTTGGACCCCAACCAGCACCACTTAGATGAATTGGCAAAATATGAAATTTAAATCTTTTGTCGTTTTTTGCAATTTTTTTAAAAAACTTTTTTGTTAATTTGCAGTTTTCACATTCAATACATGTTTTATTTGTTGTGTCTATTGTGCAAGATTCACAACATCCATCTTTCACAACATAACAATCAAAATTTGTATAAGTTTGTGATTTTATAGAATTGGTAGATCTCTCTAGCCATTCTATTGGTGAGTGGTATGTTGGCATGCATATTAATATTTTATCTTTTTCGCACTTTCTCAGATGACCTCACATATAAAAACCTTCTTAGTAGAAGGTTTTTATTGTTTAAAATTCATCAGATGGTTCTGGTCTTGGCCCCATTTTTCTAAGGGCATGAGAGGCATGACCCCTACTAAAAGGATCAGATAATGCAGAGTCGTCATCTTTATGGGAATTATCTTCATCTGACATTTCATCTTCATCTTCGTCTGACATTTCATCTTCATCTTCGTCTGACATTTCATCTTCATCGCTATCTTCATCGCTATCTTCGTCTTCATCACTATATTCATCTTCATCGCTATCTTCGTCTTCATCACTATATTCATCTTCATCTGATATATCATTTTCTTCTTCGTCACTATGATCATTTGACATATCTGGTTTGTATTCATCATCCGACATACCATCTTCATTATCTGAAGACATATAGCTCATTTCATTAATTGCTTTTTGAAAAAGAGTATTTTTCTTGATTTCTGCTATGATTGCCTTGATGCCAGTTCCATGTTTGCAAGCTTCTGTAATGAATTTTCCTAATAATTTGTGGCGTTTTAATTCAAAAATAAGTTGTTGAATATTTTTGGAATTATTTTCGCACAAATTTACTGTTTCTTTGATTTGTCCGATTGAAGTTCCAATTGTTTCATTTCGCATCTGACTTACAAATTTTGCACCAGAAAGATTGCGAGTTTTATTGAGCCATTCTGTTACGCTTGAAGAATCAAGCCAAGATTTAACTTCATCGCCACCATAGTTGCTCTTTTTTACATTTGTGGTTGGCTCATACTTAAGATCTGAATCTCCTTCATGAGCAAATCCCTTTTCTGCTTTATTGGGATTTTTAGCATCAGTGCCAGCTTTATATGGCTTGTTGGTAGATTTAGAATCTTTAGCTCCACCAGCATTTGGGTCTTTTTTGGTTTTTTCTGGAGAGGTTGGGGTTTCTCCTTCATATCCAGCAACCACTTTAACTTCTGGCTTTTCAACCATTTTGCCAGTATCGTTTAAATATTCTTGAAAGCTCTTGAATGACATATCATCTCCATAGTATAAATTTTTGCAAAATACGACTGTTTGTATATAGGCTTAAATGAGTTGAAATTATTTCAATTTTACTTATTGATTTTTTCAAAGATATTTGTTAGTCTAATATCTTGTTGTTCAAGTTTTAAAATATGGTCAAGGAGTTATTATGATTAATTATGTTGTTTATGCTATTTTAGCATGTTCTGTTCTTACAAATGGTTATCAAATATACAGAATTGATAACATGAAAAGCATTCAAGATTTGTTGATACAAAAAGATTCGTTAACACAAAGTGGATTTAATGAAATTCTTTATGGTCATGTCAACAGTGTGAAAAATGAAAATATGGAGCTTGCTAAAAATCAAGGAAAGATTGAAGGCATTATTAGTGTTGTGAATAATATTAAGCCAGAAAGCAATGATATTTCTGCGATTTGGCATAGCGGTTATTATCGTGGTATGGATCAAGTTGAATATGTAAGATTGACTTCTTACGAAGACGGATACCATCGTGCTTGTGAAGATATTTCTTGTCCTGTTGGCTCTGGTACAAATGTAAACAAGAAGTTAATGTTGGATAAAATTCCAAGTGTTAATCCAACTAAGCCAACTGAAGAAAAGCCTTCTAAGCCAATTTCCAAATAGATAGTTTTTAATTAGGTTGAAGTCAGATGGAATATCAATTAAATTTGATATTCCATTTTTTATTTTGTGTCTTTGTATCTAATTAGCAATTCGCCTAAGACTTCAATTTTCCCGACAAGCTTTTGAAATTTTGTCGGATCAATATTTTCAATTTTATTCATATAAGAATGTAACTCAGAACATAAGCTTTCATATTCTTTTTTTACTTTTTTAAAATCAAATTTTCCTTTTGAAGCTTCCTTGTAGTATGGAAGTTTTACAATAAAGTGGCTATATGTAAGAAGTGCTATGCCACCTTTTTCCTTGGCATTGTTGGCTATTTTTTCTGCACCATCATGTCTTTTTTTAGCAAACTCATCTAAAGTAATTTCAGTTTTTTGTTCGACAAATAGACCAGACAATTTTAATATTTCTTCAATTTCGTTGTTCATTTTTCTCCTTTTGCGTTGTGTTATATATAGTGTGTTGTGATATAA
>Ga0194055_10003625_pt1 | contig 11815 bp, 14 predicted proteins | sample SepL449m_MetaG_FD_155482 | JGI IMG/M metagenome (GOLD analysis project Ga0194055, IMG submission 155482) | Anoxic zone freshwater microbial communities from boreal shield lake in IISD Experimental Lakes Area, Ontario, Canada - Sep2016-L442-9m | ecosystem: Environmental > Aquatic > Freshwater >... | reverse complement strand
TCGTCTTCAGGGTTGTTTAGTTTTATTTTCCAAATGTATCTATACATATTTAAAGTATACATTACTGCCTAAAAAAGCCCTAGTGAGGTCATTTTTGGATAATTGCTGGCTCCGGGTGGTGACGGAAGTTAGAACTTTACTTACCTACTAAACTTATTATTTCATCTACAATTTCATTAACGGGCTTGGAGGCATCGATAATAATTCCACTAGCATGTTTTGCTTCCTCATAGATCTTTTTGTTTTGTTCAGATATCCAAGCAAACTCCACTGGATCCTTGCCAAAGTAGTTATTCTTGCGAGATAGTACTCGCTGTCTTAGAGTCGAGTCATCTGTAGAAAGTACTATTATCTTGTCAAAGATTTGGTAAGCTTCCTGTTTATTTGCGGCATCCCCACAGACGAAGTTTACTTGATTCGGCCACTGAGCTAACTTATCTTTTATTATATCAACTCGCCATACCCAATCATTCTCATCGCCCCAATCATTCGGTCGAGGCCAAGGCATATTCACACCTTCACCAGTTTTCTTATTTATGTAATAGGCTATGCTCTTGGATTTATATTTGTCTACGTCGGCTTCAACAAAGTTGTAGCCACGTTTTTGAAGTATCTTACCTATTGTGGATTTGCCAGAACCAGAGGGGCCAATTATTAGAACATTCATCACTTCACAACACTTGTTGTAAGAGCTGGTTTGTCATTGCTCCGTATACTAGGAATCATTGATACAATAAAGAGTATCTTAGCGACCGCTATAACTATATCTTGCCAACGCATTTTATAATTTTAGCATACTAAATGTACTTACCAGTATCGTGGCAAGCTCGGGCGTTTTTTATGGCTCCAGGTGATGTAAGTTAGAACTAACTTATTTGGCTTGCTCTAATATGTTCTTGATAATTTCATCAACTGACCTTTTTGCATCTATCGGAATTGCACCAAGGCGTTCCATTTTGTCTTGAAAACGATCAATCCGCTCAAATAACCGCTCTTGAGTCTGTTTGTCTTTGCCAAAACTATTATCTCTTTTTTCATCTTGCAATCTTATAAGCATTGTTGCGCCATCAACTTTAAGCAAAAAAACTTTTTCGCCTTGTGGCCAGTACTGGATTAAATCATCGGCACCACCGCAAAGAAACACTCTTTTCGCTGTACTATTCTGTACCATCAAATTATCAAACATTTGTTTGTTTAATATCCAATGATATTTTTCCATCCAGTCGTTATTGTTTGGTTGGTAGTCTCCTGGCTGATTGCCATCTTTGTCTGCAAAGTAGAACAAACCTTTTTGTATTTTACTATCCAGAGCAATTTCACCAAGCTCTACTAGCTTACGAGCTACTGTAGTTTTCCCAGAACCGGAAATACCGGCAATAAAATACAATCTTGGCTTCATAGCTTTATCATATCAAAAAAGACCCAGGATAGGGTCTTTTTAGTTGGTACTTACAACTTATGGCAATTGGTGTTCTATCTAGTATCATTGCTGGCTCTAGTTAGTTCGTTGGCCAGCAAATGCAATTTAGAACTAGTGTCATTTTGAGTACTTCAGAATAATTTTAGCCAGACCACTCCCGTCTGCTGATGGCGCAACTTCATGTAGGAGCTGTTTTAGCTCGGCTGTCGCATTACCCAGCGCACCTATGTGACCGAATGATAAACAAATGCAAATAATTATCAGCAACATCAATAGCCCTGAACTTACCTACATTAATAATACTTAATAATTTTCAACACATGTTCTTTTGTAGCCTCTTTATTTGAGATATGAATATCAACTCCGTGTTCAGCCCACAACAGCACTTCGCAAATTCAGATTGATGATTTTACGCTTTAGGCCGACATTCCCCATGCCAAGAGCTTAGCATCTATCCATTTATTCATTTGGTCTACATCCATGACTATATTCATGTCACTATTACTTAGTAATCTTTTAAAAATTATCTTATCGTCTTGGCGTATAGCGTTTGTGTTCTCCATCTCTTTTTTACTAATCCAGAATTGGTTGTCTTTAAGAGTTAAACTAGATTTTTGATCCTCACTAAGCTGAATAGTATACATGTGCGACTTTAGTTGGACTCTGCCGTCTGGAGCAGGTTTTTGGATATATTCAACCATTGTTCCATGAGGGGTCACTTTAAAAGATGCGCCTAGCTGCTCTTTTTGTACAGTCATAATCTGCTCGAACGGGTCGTTGCTATAAAGGAATGAGCCAAATGTATTATAGATAGTTCTCCCCTGAAGCTCATCCTTTTGAACCAAAATTTCATCATTACAGATTACAATCATTCCAACAGATGTCTTTTGGGTATCAAAATGGGTTGAGATTGTACTAATTGATACTGGTTTCATATAAATAATATATCATAAAATAACCCGTTGTATCGCTTTAGTTGGAGCGACCACTTTAGGTCGTTTGCGTTCTGTCAGGAATCATTGCTGGCTCTTGCTGGTTCGCTGGCCTGCGAATGGAAGTTAGAACTAGTTAAGTTTCTTATACATAACTGTTCTATCGCCTATATTATCTAAGCCTATTTCTTTTTCGTGCTTTCGCAGCTTTTTTAAACTATCCGAAATATTGGAAAGTTCATCGAAACCATGTTTTTTATAAAATGGGCCGTTCCACGGAATATTTTTGAAAGTAATAAGTGTAATCTGTGAATAACCTTTTTCTTTTGCCCAATCAATACCTGCTTCAAGTAACTTACCGCCAAGACCTTCTCCCATAGAATTACGACCCACAGATAACTGTTCTATATGAGCATTACTACCTACCTCATCTATTCTTATAAACCCTTTTGGTGGGTTACCTATAACCAATATGCACTTAGAGCTCCTTAGTGCCTCTACTCCAGCAGCAGGCGGTAAGTTTCTTATCCCTGCTTCTTCAAACAATAAGTCAGCCGACTTTTCTATAGATGGTAATTGCGATATTTCATTCTTTTTTGCTATTCTAACTTCAATCATCGTTTAATTATACCAAAAAGGAGTGTTGGTGGTTTTAAAGAAATTTTCATTGGGGTCGTTTGCGTTTATATAGTATCACTGCTGGCTCTTGCTGGTTCGCTGGCCTGCGAATGAAAGTTAGAACTATTATTTCAGTTTAAAACCGCCATAAACAACAAGTACTTGACCTGTGATAAACGAATCATCTTCTGAAAGTAAGGATTTAATTGCTGGGATAGAGGTCCGTCCTCTAAGGGTGTTTTTCTTGGTGAATGGCAATCATTAGATAAGTAGCATATGCTTCATTGTTCGGTACCTAATAACACTATTCAAAATAATGTTCTTAGGTACTTCCAGGAGAAAGAGATTGGACGAGAGCAAAATTACACTCAAGCCTTTCTTTCCCTCCCGGTAGCACTCTGTCTGGGTTACCCCGTGTAGTCGTCGTACGAATCGTCGTACATGTCCGAATCGTCGTCGTACATGTCGCCCCCCGGGTCACCGGGCAACGGAACGATGGAGTTGATGTCTTCCCAGGGGCCATCGAGCGAGTTGCTGGCTTGCAGCATGAACTGCTCGGTGTGACGCTCGTCGCCACGTGAACGCATGAGGAACTCATCGACATAGAAGCCGAGGCTCTTAGCGGTGCACGCCTCGAGCTGTTGGCGACTGAAGCCACCGAAACCTTCAAGTAGGCCGACGCCGACGTTGGGTCGGGTGACCGAGTGGATGCGTAAGACGCTGAAGTGCTGGGTTGCTGCTGTGGACATTTAGGCTCCTTGGGGTCGTGATCTTTCGATCTGTTGAGGTATGTTAGAGTGCTTTTAATGTGCTTCTGAGTTGTTACCCAGAAAACCAGTATATATTAGCATAAGATGTATAGTTTGTCAATAGTTTTACTGTGGTAATCTATTTGATGGAGACCCAGTCATGACTCTGGCTTTTGTGCTTCCGAACCATTCCTCGCACGAATATGTCCATCTTAAGACGTGGCGTCAGTAGGCCCTCTTTATCCCTATCAAACTCTATGCCCCAAATCCTTGCTCCCACGTAGTCATCAGCTACCTCTAACTCTTCACTCAATACCCGCTTGATAGCGGTGTCTAGGTCTTCACCTGCACGGACCTTATCCATTAGGTGCATGCCATTCTTCACATTTTTGTAATACCAGTAGTCGTGTTCGTCATCAAATTCCCAAATGTAGGGGTCTATAAATACCTTTCGGTCGATATGGGCAGCATCGAAGTATGTGGCGTTAATAATCTTTGTCGATAACCCATAGTTTTGATAGAAGCTACCGGGCACTAGCCCTAAATCATACTTCCTTGCAAAATCGTTCATCGATTCGGCCACCTTGTACGAAAATTCTTCGTTGGCTCGCTGGTCATCTTTCTCAACCAGAAAACTCAACATAGGGTTGTTAAGGATGTGGATTGTGCCATCATCTTTACTCTCTGCAAAGTAAGGCGAGTAGATTACCAGCGCATGTAGGCCGTCACCAACGTCTTTAATGCCCTCCGGGGCGTAACGAGGAATAAACTTACTTTTAGCAAAAAACTCTTTAAGAGACTTATCATTTTGAAAGTACGTCTGGTCAAGTGACAACTTGTAGTCTTGGGGTAAGCGAGCACCACCATGCTCATTTGAATAAACTGCTAACATTAGTTGGTTTGCTGCGTAGCGTACAGAATAAAGAATGTCGTCCGATCGTGGCGTTGCGTCATCGCTAGTTTGAAAATGAAGTGCACTATTCTCAATTCTTAGGCTGGCGACTGTACGTTCGTCATATATTAAATGTGCTGCATCGCCTTCGGATATTTTTGTCACGCTCCATCGTTTCTCGGTATGCCTATCTTCTGGGAAGTTGTTTAGCATATCTGCAAAAGCGGACTTAAACTCTTCGAGGGCGGTTTCGCTACTCTTCTCAAGCCAGCTTTGTTTTATAACTAAGTCAATCATAACCTTAATGTACAACAATTGCCCAATATGAACAAGAACCATTATTGAGCAATTGACGAGAGGTCTACTGGGGTTCTGGGGGATAGGAGTCTCCAAAGAGGCAGACAGATTCGAACTAAATGTTTCTACCCCCTAGTGGGCTTTTTAATTCGAATTTCCACCTTGGGGTAGTTGGCTTGCTGTCTGGAATTATTGCTGAATCCGGTCATTCGACTCTGAGGGATAGCCCTCAGGCTCAGACTCGAAGAGAGGCCGGATAGCGGACTTCGTCCTTTTCCGCTCATTCATGCTCGAAGCAAGCTTCTGTGCGTGAGTTCGCTACACCGAACCTACGGTTCGAGACTCTGGTTCCCAGAGTGCCAAAGAAAAAGAGCCGGGCACAAGGCCTGACTCTTTTTCTTTGGCTCGGGTTACAGAACGCATTCAGCAACCGAAAAATAGAGTTTGGCTTTAGCCTTGATGCTCTGAAGCTCATCATAAACGGTTCCTCTGTAAATGACCAGACTCAATCTGGTATAATATAGGTGAAAGGTAAAACGAAAAAGTAATGAAACATCTATTTTATGACGATTATTCCGAGGGTGCTCATCCAGCTATCCTTGAGGCACTAAGTAAGACCAACTCGAAGCAGCAAATTGGCTACGGCGAAGATGAATACACAAATAATGCCGTTGCAAACATTCAAAAATCTCTTAATACTGACGCTGCTGTGCACCTAGTCAGTGCAGGTACCCAAGCGAACTTTATTTGTTTGGCTAGCATGCTTAAACCCTATGAGGCGGTTATCGCTGTAGATTCTGCCCATATCAATGTCCACGAGGCGGGTGCTGTGGAAGCTACAGGTCATAAAATCCTTACTGTTGAGTCAAAAGATGGCAAACTAAAGCCAAAAGATATTGAAGGTGTAGTAGCTGCTCACCCTGACGAGCATATGGTGGTGCCAAAAGTGGTCTTTATTTCCCAGGCGACTGAACTTGGCAGCTTATACACCACTGCCGAGATTACTCAGCTAACCGAAACTGCTCATAAGCATGGCTTATACCTATATATGGATGGTGCTCGTCTTGGCGTAGCGGTCACTTCTAAGTCTAGTGATTTGCAGCTTTCAGACATACCAAAGCTGGGTGTTGATATGTTTTATATTGGCGGCACCAAAAATGGAGCTTTGTGTGGCGAAGCCATAGTAATTCCAAATAGCCAGCTACAAGACCACTTTCGCTGGTATCTCAAGCAATATGGAGCATTGCTGGCAAAAGGCAGGCTATTAGGCGTTCAGTTTGAAGCCTTGTTTGACGACAGCCAACTCTGGATTGAACTAGGCAAGAAAACGAATGAGCAAGCAGCTCGCTTGACTGACGGGCTCAAAAAGTTGAGTGTCCAGTTTTTACAAGAGCCAGTCGCCAACCAGCTTTTTATTGTTTTGCCTGATACTGTCATAGAAAAGTTGAAGGCCGACTATGGTTTTCATGTCTGGAGCAAGCACAACGAATCAGAATCGGTTATTAGGCTAGTAACATCTTGGGCAACCGAAACTCAAAACGTTGATGAACTATTGGCCGACTTGGCTAATCTACTCAAAGGATAAATTATGAGCCAGACAAAACTTCTATACATGGAAGATATGGAATCGCTTGAATGCAGTGCCTTTGTTGAGTCCACAGAAAGCAAAGACGGCAAAGATGTAGTAATTTTAGACCAAACAGTATTCTACCCTCAAGGCGGTGGCCAACCTTATGATATTGGGGAAATTTATAATGAAGATACTAAGTTTATAGTGGAAGAAGTTAGATTTGTTGATGGCGAGGTTTTACACATTGGCCAATTTGACGGCAGAAAATTTATCCAGGGCGAAGACGTTAAGTGTAAAGTTAATAAGGAACGCCGTGACCTACACGCTCGCTTGCATTCTGCTGGCCACGTTATTGATATGGCCGTAAATAAGCTGGGCTATACTGACTGGGTGCCAACAAAAGGGTTTCACTTTCCCGAAGGCTCATATGTTGAATACGAAGTTAAGTCTGATATTGATAAGGAAAAACTTAAGGCCGAGCTTGAACAAACTATTGCCAAAATTATCAGCAAGAACCCCAAAGCCGAAACAAAATTTATGGAAGCCGACGAGCTTAGTTCAATTTGTAAATTCGTGCCAGATTATGTGCCAAAAGATAAACCCACTCGGGTAGTAGCCTACGAAGGCTTCGGCATTCCTTGCGGTGGCACTCACGTCAAGCAACTCAAAGACATTGGTAAGGTGACTATAAGAAAACTTAAAACTCAGGCTGGAACCCTTAGGGTTTCTTACCAAATATCATGAGTTGGTGGGAATTAGGCGAACACAGCGGGTACAGTGGTGCCCAGCTTGCTACTTACGACATTGAGTGTGCTTTTTGTGGTGAGCGAGGAAACTTTGAAACTGAACATCATGCTGAGAAGAAAAAACCAAATGATAGAAAAATCTTAAACTTTGACACCTTAAAGTGTGGTAACTGTAGTGGCTACGTTCTAGTGATGTGGTCAACTAATGCCTGGGCTGGCAGTACTCATGGCATACATGATTTTAGGTTAGTCCCTTGGCCTCAAACTGTCGGCGAAGGCCGAGAACATTGGCCTGACACTGTAAAAAGGTACTGGCGGCAAGCTCATACAACTCTAAGTGCTGAAGACTACGATGCTGCGGCCGTAATGGCACGTTCTGCCTTGCAAGCAGTCATGCGAGATAAAAAAGCGACAGGTAAAGATTTATACTCCGAAATTGAAAATCTTGCAGGACAAGGGATTATCCCACCAATAGTTCAAGAGTGGTCTCATGAGGTGAGACAGCTAGCTAAGCCAGCAGCACACCCTTCGGCTGATGAAGAGCCAACTAGCTCAAAAGATGCTCATGATATTGTTAAGTTTTTAGACTTTTTACTCGAATATCTTTACGACCTACCAAAGCAAATCCAAGACTATAGGGAATTACTCAGGAAGAATTTGACCAACATACTGTCCGAAACCGTGAGCAGCAGAATATCTACCGTCAGAAGTTGGCACAGCTGCAACGTGCCGATGAAGAATACTATGTGACAGCTACTTACCTGTTGAGCCTAGTTGAGAAAGCAGATAGCCTTTTTGCGGTTGCTACTATCGAAGAAAAGCGACAATTACTCGGGTTAGTATGTCAGAACCTATTTTTGGAAGGTAAAACTGTCCGTTTCAATCTAAAAGCACCCTTTGATACTATCTCGGGGTGCGTTTTAAGTTCTTCATGGCTCCGGAGGCCGGACTCGAACCGGCAACAATCGCCTTAACAGGGCGGTGCTCTACCATTGAGCTACTCCGGATTACATTTTCGGGGCTCTCTACCATTGATCCGCCAACTGGCGGAACTCCGGAATATAGTGCTATTACCAAAGGATTATAATCTGTTGGGAGGCTTGAAGTCAAGCTACAAATATGCTAAGCTACCGCCGTAAATGCACCTCGACAACGAAAGGTCCTATATATGCTAGAGTTCGGAGCTCCAGAAGTATATAAGCTTGGTGGCGCTAGTCGTATCTCAAAGGCTGGAAAGTACCGAGTAAAGAAAATTCTTAATGACCCGACCAACAAACACTACCTTATTGTTGAAGCTTTTCATCCTAAGGATGTTGGTCGCGTGGGCGAATTCTTGGCTGTTGTACGGCCCGAAAACCCCAAGTTAACCTACTACCAAAGTTGGGACGTATTCTCGCTAGGTAGGTCTGGCCAAGACAGTGCCGATAGTATCGCTTGCTCTCGAGACACAATCGAAAGTATTCGTCTGGGCAATAGTGTTGCTATTAAAAGCTTTACCAACAGCTGGTCGGCTATTGGTTCAAACCCACTAGCAATTGAGTATTTTAGCCAGCTGCTTAGCGGCTACAGCTCGAAGCTACTTGGTGCCAGAACAATCAGCCGAATCCAAGCTGGCGAAGTACTTAGCGACGTTATTGACCTCAAAGACAGCAGGGGCAGATATAACCCTGGGGCAAAAAGTGCTCAGCTTGTAATGACTGATCGGCTTTTAAGAGACCAGCTAACATTCGATGCACTATCGCTTCATTCTGCCCGTAATCGAGCAGGGTTCGGTGGCTTAGTGCTAGATACATTTAAGCAGGAGCTGGTTTGGCTCGATAGGCTACTGAGTTTTGGTCGTAGTTCGACCGTAGCCCAACAATTTGAGCGCAGTTCGGAGCTGTATCATTGCAACCCGTTTGGCTATGGCTTAAAAGTAATCAAACATAACGGCTACTTAAATGCCTTGGGCAGCCTAGTTGCCCGTAATAAAATACGACGCACTATGTTTTTAGAGGACTTGTTCGGGGAGTTTTCCAATACCCTCTCACTAGTCAAAAACATAGAGGTCAGGGATTTGCGTCCGAAAATAATATCTGACCTAGAGTCAATACTGCCTACTTCGGGTCCAAGCCGAGCGTACACAGGCCTCATTAATTTGTTACGGTCCGACCTAGCGGAGCTAGGCGATATCATCGCGAGCGATGACAACCCAGCTCTGCTGCGTAAAATATCGCAGACAAAAAAGCACTTGCGTCGGCGCGAATCTAACCCTATGGGTTGGCCTAGCTGAATTTACCTTAGCCCCATCTTGCGATGGGGTATTTTTATTTAAAAATAAATAAAGCTCAGCGCCTAAAATATGTTGCGCTGCAATGGTGATCAGAGTAAACTTACCAATATAAATAAGCAAAACTTGTCATCTCGTTAAATTATTTAGTACCCAATAGTACCCAAACCGAAAAGAGCCCAATGAGGACAAACTCAAGTATCATAGATACATTTGCCGACTGGAAGTCAAAAGGTGCATGCAAAGACATGGACTATAAGGTTTTTTTTGCAGAAACCAAATCCCTTATCAATATGGCTATCGAAGCCTGCAACTCGTGCCCTGTAAAGGCCCAGTGCCTAGAGTATGCTATGCTCAATAACGAGCGTGGCATATGGGGTGGTACTACCGAAAAACGTCGAGTAGCAATGCTCAGAAATATCAAAGTTACTGCAAAAAAGTAGCTACCGGCCCTACGTTTTTGTAGGGCCGGTTTTAATTTCAGGTATAATTTAATCACATGAAAAAAATTCACAGTAGGTTACGAAATAAAAAAGCCACAAATTTTGCATTTGTGGTATTTATTATTGTATTTATCTTAGCTTTTGAGAGCCTAATGGTGATGCTACGATACAATCGCATTAACAGACTACAGCCCGAAGTAATTGGTGTTAGCTTTTCGCAAATCCAATCCGAGCGCTACGGTAGCGACTGGCGCGCCAACTATATCGGTTTGCTAGAAGAGCTGAATTTTAAGAATATTCGTATACCGGCCTACTGGAATCGTATTGAGCCAGCCAAAGGTCAATACGATTTTACCGAGCTCGACTGGATGGTGTCTGAAGCCGGCAAGCGCGATGCCAAGATTATCTTGATTGTCGGTCAAAAAAACATTCGCTACCCAGAGTGTTATTACCCTAGCTGGGTTGATACCAATAACACCATCGCCACCTCCGACCAAGCGACCGATATGATCAAGGCTGTAGCCGAGCATTATAAAAACAACCCGACCGTAGGCGAGTGGCAGCTCGAAAACGAGTTTTTATTAAAGAGCTTTGGTAATTGCCCTAGTTCCCTACTAACCAACAAGCAGCTACAAAAAGAGCTCGTAGCGCTAAAGTCTGTCGATAGTACTAGGCCAGTAATACTTACGCAGTCCGACCAGTTTGGCTTCCCTTTAATCGGGCCATTTGCCGAAAAATTCGGTTTTTCGATGTACCGCTGGAGCTGGAATAAAAATACCGGCTACTTTAGGTACCCACAAAACGGTACCTACTTTTGGTGGAAGGCCGGTATTATTAGTTTGCTATTTAATCAACAGATCAAAATCCACGAGCTTCAGGCCGAAGCCTGGGGGCCAAGGGGCAACGAAGACCTTAGCTACGAGGACACACTAAAATCAATGAACCCCCAACAATTTAGAGACAATATTAATTATGCTCGCGAAACTAAAATTAAAAATTTCGATTTGTGGGGCTCAGAATGGTGGTGGCATATGAAACAAACCGGGCACCCTGAAATGTGGGAAGAAGTTCGTAATCTTCTTCAAGCAAAATAAGCTAGTTGAATACTTAAATGGCTATTGGTCAGCCAATACGTTGGCTTATTTTATTTTTCTCACTGGCACACCAACATAGACGCCATTTTTATCGATATCATTTATTACGGCCCCGAGCGAACCAATGGTAACGTCACTAGAGATTTTTAAGCCATCATTAACTACCGATCCGGCTCCAAAAGTACAGCGGCTTTTTACAGAAGCCCGGCCACAAATAATTGAGCCGGGGCCAAAGTGATTGTAATCGCCAACCTTTACATCGTGCCCTACCAGTGCGCCACGATTAAAATAATTAAAATTACCTACTGCGGTATTTGCCCCTATCACGACCCCTGCTCCGTAATAATTACCAACTCCCTGCAGCATTCCTTTCGATAAATAAGCCCGTGTATGAATAAGATTTGAAAAATCTATGTTGTGCTTTTTTAGAATTTTAAGATAGGCTTGTTTGTTCGGATTTACAAACCCAAAGATATACTTTTGATTATCTTGCGGTACAAAATCCTTAATATTTATGACTAAGTTATTTAATTTTTTATCCAGGTGCGGCTTGAGCGTCTCGTTCGCCACAATATTTGTGAGTTTTCCACCGTTAATTTCTATGGTATCGATAATATCAAAAATCATATTACCAGCCCCAAAAACTACCCAGCTAGTTTTGCTATTTTTGTTGCTCATAGAAGTAGCTTATCAGTTGCGATACAATGTAGTCCACCAATTGTTCATGAATATTTGGGTTGATAGGCAAACACAGACTCCTGTCGAAAAAATCCCAGGCCACTGGG
>Ga0194055_10003624_pt1 | contig 11816 bp, 11 predicted proteins | sample SepL449m_MetaG_FD_155482 | JGI IMG/M metagenome (GOLD analysis project Ga0194055, IMG submission 155482) | Anoxic zone freshwater microbial communities from boreal shield lake in IISD Experimental Lakes Area, Ontario, Canada - Sep2016-L442-9m | ecosystem: Environmental > Aquatic > Freshwater >... | reverse complement strand
GCATTTGTTGCTGCTGTGCGCGAGTTATTCGAGGAATCAGGCGTGCTTTTATGCCGCGATAATTTAAATAACTCAATCAAGTCGAGCCCCCAGTTAGCGCAAATAAGGTGTGATCTTCTCGAAAAAAGAAGTGATTTCGCCACAATCCTCTGCGATAATAAATGGGTTTTATCCGTTTCCGACCTTTATCCGATCGGATATTTTACCACCCCGCTTTTTTCTCCGATGCGCTTTGAAACTAGATTTTTTCTCGCAAAAATCCCTTCTGGTCAGACCCCCGAAGTCTTTAAGAATGAACTCGAAAACGGTGTATGGGGAACTCCCGCAGAGCATCTGAAAAAATGGTACTCCGACGAAATCCTAATTTCCCCTCCGGTCTTATTACTGTTGGAAAAATTGAATAAAATCCCAACCTTGGATTGGAGGTTGTCTTCAGGAGCAGGTTTAGTTTCGCAGGATGAATTTGTTTTAGATAGAGTTCGTTTTGCATCATGGATTCAAGTAGTTTCGGTCGCTTGCCCTGGGCCTTCCGTTCCCCAAATAGGGAATGTTTTTCTTGTCGGCCTTTCCAAGTTTTATTTGATCGACCCAGGGGCACTCGATGAGAGTGGCGTACTGGCCATCCAAAATGCCATCCAATCTCGAGTGAGTGATGGTGATTCATTTAATGGCATCTTGCTCACCCATCATCATCCAGATCACACCAACTCTGCAAACCATTTTGCAGACCTTTGGGATGTACCTGTGTTGGCCCATCTTGCAACTGCTGAAAAACTTTTAAACAAAATTCAAATAAATCAGAACCTCGATGATTGTGACCAAATCCCTTTGGGCTTTAATCCTTTTACAGGTTCCAACCTTGTGTTGACGGCTTACCATACCCCTGGCCATGCACCGGGGCATCTTGTCTTTTTTGAAGCCAAAACCAAAACCTTATTTGCTGGAGATCTGGTTTCTACCTCCACCACAATTCTTGTATCGCCCCCTGATGGCCATCTTGCAACTTATATTCATTCCATGAATCGTATGGCGGATTTTAACCCTGAATTGCTAATGCCTTTTCATGGTTGCCCCAGCGCCAATGGTAAAAGCGTTTTGCAAACTGCGGTTTTTCATAGGGATAAAAGAGAAATTGCTTTGCTTACAGCCTTGGGGAATAATTGCAATTCCTTAGAAGCTTTAGCTAATGAAGTGTATCGCGGGTTGCCCGATCCTTTGATGAAGTTGGCTCAAAAGCAAATACTTGCAGGTTTGATTAAACTTAGCGAAGAGGGTATTGTTTTAGCCCCAAGCAATGATCCAAATGAGTGGAAATTAGCCCAATAAAAAAGGTGGATTCCATTTAAGGAACCCACCTGATTAGTTGGCAACCGATAATTATCGGGCAACAGTTTGCGTTGCGTTGAATTCTTCAAACTCAACTACTACAGAAGTACCTGGCTTAATTGATACCTTCTTGGAGAAGGATACATTCTTGCCATCTTCTTCTTTTGTAGCCTTAACATTGTAGCTATAGGTTTTGCCATTTTCCAGAACTGGGGTAGCAAATGCTTCTTCAATGTTGGTTCGGTTGATTACGTTTCCTTCGATGGAAATTTTTACATCCAAAGGAGCTTTGAAAACAACCGTAGCCTTATTGGAATCGATTGCGCCTTGCTTAGGGGCTGGCAAAGGTTTTGCTTGTGGTGGTTCTTGGGATCTTACAGGTGCACTTGGAGCATACATTGGCATTGCTACTGCAGGGGAACCATAGCAGCCACCGCATGAATATGCAACAACTGGGTAGCCATAGCAACCATAGCAGCTAGCGTAAGGTGCGTAAACTACTGGACGGTAAGCCATGTGACCATAGCAACCACCACAGCAAGTATAAACTCGTGGTGGAGGATAGCAGCATTTCCACCAGCAATCAGGGGCAGCGGTCGAAGTACTCATCATCGCAGCAAGAACAACACTGTACATAGAAAACTCCTCAATAAAATAAGTGTACATTTGAAAGGTTAAACTCAGGCAACCTTTGCTAATAAAGTAAGATAGGGCAATTGGCTAAGTGTGTCAATGAAATAAGGGGGATATATAGAAAATGTACTGATTATTCCTAGGGGCTCAATTGGTCCGTTTTCACTCCTTATTTTTCTTCTCCTCCTTTTTAAATTTACGCAATTCTCCACTCCCTTTATTATTATGATTTGTATTACAATAACTTGGCTTAGAGGATTGCAGTGGCCCTGTAAACTTTTACGGGCTTTCAAGGAGTGAAAAGTTATGTCAAGGCGCAGCTTGGGTTGGTTACTCGGTATTATTTCTGTTTCTTTGCTTGGCCTAGTTATTGTTGCCAATGCTCCTTCCCGAGAAAACGACCGTGATTACGAACTCGTTAGGCTTGTAGTTGATGTTCTGCACGAAGTTCGTGGCAGGTATGTCACCGAGATTTCACCTCAGCGCGAACGTAAATTAGTGGAAGACATGATCAATGGCGGGCTCGAGCGGCTCGACCCACACTCCTCGTACATTAATAATCGCGATTTCAAACAATTTAGTCGTAATAACAAGGGTAAGTTTGGCGGCATTGGTATTCAGGTTGGCTATGATCGATCCAACCGTGGTTTGCTAACGGTGATAAGCCCAATGGTTGGAACCCCTGCATATGAAGCGGGCGTTTTAGCGGGCGACACCATCGTGAAAATTGATGGTAAAAATACGGATAATATGCGTATCGACGAAGCCGTTGATTTGATTCAAGGTGATCCAGATTCCTTAATTACCCTTACGGTGGTTCATGATGGTGGTAAAGAGCCTGTAGAAATCGGGATTCGAAGGGCCATCATTAAAGTGCAAAGCGTTTTGGGTGATAAGCGCAAGGAAAACAAAGAGTGGGATTATTTCCTCGATCAGAATTCGAAAATTGGCTATTTGAGAATTAGTTCGTTTAGTGAAACTGCATCCGCAGAGGTTAAAGATGTTATCGTAAACCTTCAAAAAGAGGGTGCAAAGGGATTGATTTTGGACCTTCGAAATAATCCTGGTGGGCTATTAAAGGCTGCTGTAGAAATTTCAGACATGTTTCTTTCCGAGGGAAAAATTGTTAGCACCCGGGGTAGAAACCAGCAGGAAGAAGTAATCGATGCCCGGCCCGAAGGTACGATGTTTTTGCCCGTAGAAAAATATCCCATCGCTGTTTTGATCAATCGTAATAGCGCGAGTGCAAGCGAGATTCTTGCTGCTGCTTTGCAAGATCACAACCGAGCCGTGGTGATTGGGGAACGTAGTTATGGTAAGGGCAGTGTGCAAAACATCATAGATTTAGAAAACAAATCCAGTGCGTTGAAATTAACCACTGCAAGTTACTGGCGCCCGAGTGGCAAAAACATCCATCGTTTTCCTGATAGCAAAGAAACCGATGAGTGGGGCGTAAAGCCAAACCCTGATTACGAGATTATTTTGAAAGATGAGGAAAGGCTTGAATTTCTGCTTGATCGAAGCGACAGAGATGTTGTTCGCGATAAGAAGCCTGATGCTAAAAAAGCTGATAAAAAGCCTTTTGTAGACCGTGTGTTAGAAAAGGCTGTTGAATACATCAACAATCATAAGGAAAAAGCTGCGCTCGATAATCTCCAACCTCGGGTATCATAAGCGGATTATTCCTTCAATTTTTGCGAGAAGTATGTGGTTATAGAGCCTAGGGTTTTATTTGAAGATAACCACTGCTTGATTATCGAAAAGCCAGCAGGATTAGCGACCCAGGCCCCTGATCCCTACTCCAGCCTTGAGTCTTGGGCTCGCTCTTACCTTAAAACCAAGTATGTAAAAGCAGGCAGGCCTTATCTTGGCATTCCACACCGTTTAGATCGCCCGGTATCTGGAATAGTATTTTTCACTCGTAGTAGTAAAGCTGCTGCAAGAATCGCAGAACAGTTTCGCGAAAGAACTATCAGCAAACGATACCTTGCGTTGGTGGAAGCGGAGCTCGATCCGGATGCACCCGAAAACCAATGTTGCTGGCTTGATTACATGGTTAAAATTCCTGATGAAGCAAAAGCGATGCTATGCAGCCATGATCAAGCAGGGGCAAAATTAGCCCAACTTGAAATGAAAGCACTTAAAACTTCAAGTGGGCAATCCTTACTAGATATTCATCTTCAAACAGGTAGGATGCATCAAATCCGTTTGCAATCTTCTTCAAGAGGCTTTCCCATTGTTGGTGATTCCCATTATCATGCAAAAGTGAGTTTGGATTTAAACCCTTCGGATAAGCGCATCCTCTTGCATTCTTATTATTTAAAGTTCCTGCACCCTATCAGTTACGAACCAGTTGAAGTTTTTTCCGAATTACCCAGCTACTACCCGCAATGGGCCCAAGATTATATCCGCAATAATTTCTTTCCTTTGCTTTCTGAGAAAGCTTGATGCCATGCGTGTGATTGCCGCCGTCGATATTCTTAATGGTGAGGTTGTTGCGGGATTATCGGGCGTCCGGGAGTCTTATAAGCCTTTAATTTCAAAGGTTGTAAGTGCAACTAATCCGTTTGAATTGATTATGAAAATGCGAGAGATGTTGGGCATCAACGACTTTTATATCGCAGATTTAGATGCGATTTTAACAGGGAAAAAGAATGAGCATCTTTATTCTTCGTTGGTAAAAGAGGGGGTCCATATTTATTTGGATGCTGGGTCCAAGAATTGTGCAGACCTTCAATATTTGATTGACATGAATGTTTTTAAAGTGGTTGCAGGATTGGAAACCATTGAAAGTATTGAAGAGTTGGAAACCGCAGCCAAGAGGTTTGGGAGCCAGTTGGTTTTTTCATTGGATATGAAAAATGGTGTACCTTTTACCACCCGAGAGGAACTGGTTTTAAAATCACCTCTATCCATAATGATGGACGCCATTAATGCTGGCGTTGATCATCTTTTTATTCTTGATTTGGCAAAAGTTGGAACAGGAAAAGGGGCTTCAACTGACAGCCTTGTCGCAAAAGCCAGGGCCCAATCAGAAGAAATCTTCATCATGGCGGGTGGTGGGATTGGGAGTTTTCAAGATGTTAGAGGCTTGAAAAATTCAGGTGCGAATGCGGTGGTTGTTTCTCGTGCGTTGCACGATGGAACTTTTGGTATGGATACATTAAAGGAAATATTAGCCTTCTAATTCGCAAGTTGCTGATTGGCCAAAACTTTCTTCGACCTCAACCCGTAAAATAGCAGGCGTATAATTGTGCTGCTTCTTCAAGCTTTCAAGCAGGGTTTTTCCAATATATAGCGCCAATTGTTCTGCAGTGGTGTTTGATATGGGCAAAATCACGCAGTCTTCTGCAGGGAAAATCCATTCTTTTTCTTTGTATTTAACGCAAACTCTGGTGCCTTCTTCCCGAACTTCGATGACTTTATTGTTTCTTGCAAGCATCATGCGATGATCAAGAAGATCGGTGATTTCTTTGGTACGGTGTTTTAGAGCGATAAAGTCGAAAACATAGTGGTTTTCGTCGAGTTTGCCTTCGATTTCGATCTTGGCTCGATAGTTATGCCCATGAATTCTTTCGCATTTGCTGTTTTCGTAGCTAATGAAATGCCCAGAGCAGAAAACCAGGTGATCCTTGGTTACAGTGATCTTGTATTTTTCATTTGCCATGCCGTTTTCCAGTCAATGAATGAGTGCGCCTTGATCGAGGAGATATTTTATGAATAATTAAAAGTCTGGCGCAGTTCTTCGTAAAGCATTTTCAATTCCATCGGACCAAGGGAAGGTAAGGGGCAGAGAAATTTGCCCAAGGCGGAGGGCGATAAAAAGGGTGACTGCAATCAAATCAGCAGTGGCGCCCGGGTTTCGTTTGTTGCCTTCCATGCGAAGCCAGCGGTCTAGTTCCTTGAATTCGGACCAGCCAGATTCTTTCAATGGCCATTGTTTTTCTAAAACTTTTTTGGCCCTTTCAGAAGATTCCTTGGCATCATTGGGGCCACATTTGCGCAAAATCAATGAGTCTGGGTACTTCCCCATTAAATATAGATGGGTGAAAATGATGGCGGCCTCCATGCAACCCAGTTGCTCTAGGGCACCGCCTAGGGTTGGAATTGCATCATTGAAAATCGCAGAATAACCATCCGCATATTGTTTGGCAATTAGGTCTCGATCCTGCGCCAATCGCATGGCTTCTAAAAGTGTGCAGGTCGGAACATAGTTAATATCAGCTTGGGGTTCTTTACCCATGCCGCCTGGGGATGCAAGTCGGATTGCATCATAAATGATTTTTGTTTCTTCGATCGAGATGTCTGCAATTGTTTTTTGCATTTCTTTTTTTAGTTCTGCGCCATTGTTGGCGAATGCAACCGGAGCAAATAAAAGGATGATTCCTAGGTTGGTATTGGTTCCAACAGAGGTTTTAGTTGCTTTGACTGATTCAAAAATAGCATTAGCCAAGCCTAATTTTTGCGTTTTGCAAAGAATAGGTGCAATGGCGCCGGCACTTAAAATAAAATCTGTGAAATGAAGATTACGAAACGAAGAAAGAGGGTGAACATTCCCGATTTTTCGCGCAGTTGCCTCCCATATACAGGCTGCATGAATTTGTCGTGAGAGTTCTAATTCAAGCATAGTTTCTTCAGGAATGGTTTGCATAAATAAGTATTTCTCTTGCGATATCGATTCCTGTAACTGGTGCAAATGCCTTCCATCCTGGAACAGCATTGACTTCCAAAACCAGCCATTTTTCATTCTCATCTAATATCAAATCAACTCCTGCAATTTCAGCCCCCACTGCGTTGGATGCTTTGATGCCAATCTCTTCAAGATTAGAGTTTAGTTTGTAGGCTTCGCCTTTTCCACCTTGTGCAACATTGGTCATCCAAGCGCCTTGGGGAGCGGTTCGCTTCATCCCTCCGAGAACTTTTTTACCGAGAATAAATATGCGAAGATCCCATCCTGGGTGTTTGATATAGGGTTGCAGATAAATGACGCCCCCGATCTTTTCGATCGCCCGGAATACTCGCCATGCCAATTGCTCATCTTCGATCCGTAATATTCCCCTGCCTTCTGCACCAAATAAAGGTTTTACAACTATATCTCTGCCAAATTTTTCGAAGGCTTCCATTGCGGTATCAGAATCCTGACAGCAAAAAGTATGCGGAATATCTAGTCCGTGTGATTGCAGGAGTTCGCTTGCAAGAAATTTATCCACTGCAGATTCGAGTGCCCGGGGAGGGTTTAAAACTTTTTTACCCTGGCGCTGTAGGGCATGCAGTACATCCATTCTAAAAACAACCTGCTCCAAAGAACCCGGCGGCATGGTTCGGATGATGGTGCAATCTGCTTCTTCAAACGCTTGTTTTGAATGCTGTGCCAGGGAGTGGGATATTAAGCGGAAGTCGGTTATATGGGCTTTAACCCCGAGGGATTGTGCTGCCCGCAGTAAGTCTTTGACATGCCAACCTTCTTTGCCACCCATGATGTTGAAAATCATAAATAATGTCCGTGAATGAAAGTGGAATTAGTTCCAAGATTTGTTAAGCAAGTTGGTTTCAAACTTACCGAACTGGAAGCATCTTCCCGTTTTCAAATTGTAAAAGTGTACAGTTGCAGGGGAAAAGAGGAGGGGATCAATTTTGTAGAAATCCCCTTTCACTTTACGAAAGATTTCAGCAAAAGGTTGTCCATGATCGGAAGAGGAGTTTGAGGGAACTTTGGGGCCAAAGCTTGCAATGATATCATCTTCGGTATCGACCCAAAGATGCACTGCAGCGCCATATAGGATTGCATCATTGGTGCGACCAATTGCTTCGGTGAAATCTGGGGATGGTGGCGACAGGGGTGCCCAGCCTGCACCTTGTTTGATCGCATCTATAGGGAATTTCAACTCATGAAGTTTGTGCATTGCTGTTTCAACACTTCGTGCAACTATCTGAATTGATCCTGCAATACTGCCAGTTGGTGCACCCAAAAGGGTGATTTTTTCATGAGGCAATTCTAGCTTGGAAGATAAATAATCAAAGACCGCAGAGTCGGGCACTTTGCTTGTTTCGAGGATGCCAACAACATGGGGGGATTTTTCTCTACCTGGAATATGGTTGAATAAATCTTCGCTGCCATAGTGAGCGCGCATGGGGCCTGAACCCATGGCAAAAAACTTTCCCACAGCAATTTGCCAGCCTGCGTATTGCGATGCCAAGCATGAAAGAACGGGGTGATCGGTGGCAACTGCGATGGCGGGCCCTTTCCATAAATCTAGATGGCTAGGGGCCAAAGAAATTCTAGCAAGGCCGGACATGCAAGCCCTTGCTAGTTCCAATCCTGCTTGAATTCCACCTTTACTTTTAATGCCAAAATCGAGAAAAGTTCCATTTGCCTCTGTTTTGCTTACTTCTAAAACAAGTTCATTTATTCTAGCTTGGGTACGGTTTACAATGCGCAGGGCGCCAGCGTTAAGATTTATATTGACTGTCATGCGATCCTCGATTTTATGTTGATCAAAACTAATACCTTTAATCAGACAATTAAACCAAGTTGTTTTGCAAAGTGCCAACATGGAATAGTGAGTCTAATTGAGAAGTTCGTGTTTTCAATTGCACTTTAACTTCGTTTAAAGAGTCTGCTTTAGCAAAAATAGTTACAACCGGTGAGCCCTTCTGAATGGCAGAGCCGATTTTTGGAATATCTGCAAAAGGTGAAAATAACCTGGGATTTGCCTCGATTGAAAGCCAAGGTGCTTCTTTTGGAATCAAAACATCATGTGGAGCATAGTAGATAGCTTTCCCAATTAAGGCTGTTTCGCTGGGCGCAGGGTTTTCGTAAATAGGCTTAATGCCAAAAGCTTGCATGTGTTTAGTTATAAAATTTTGCCCAAGAGCTAATTCCAATACTTCCATGGAAGCTGTATAGCGGGGATTTATCTCAAGTGGATAAACCTTTGAATCATTTAAAATGTAGTCCATCCCTAGCAAGCCAAGGGGGTGATAATTGTTGGATATTATTTCGCCAATAGTTTGAAGTTCTGTTAGTTCGGAGTTACAAGGTTTTACTGGCCCCATGTTACCCGAATATAAAAAATCATCTGCATGCAAAGATTGTGTGCCTGAAGATTGAATGGTCGTTCCTAAAAGTTCAAAGCCTGATTCAGTAAAACAAAAGATGGCACTATGGTTTTCGCCTTTTATAAATTCTTGAATGTAAAAATCAGCATCATCTACTATTGATTGTTTACTTGGGTCAAAAGGCTTTATTCCAAGCCCTCCAGAACGGTTTTTAGGTTTGCAAAGATATGAGGTTTCATGATTCAAATCCTTGGTACTTGTAATAATAGCAGGTGTATTTATTTGCTTGGACTTTAGCAGATTATAAAATCCTGGGGTGTTTCTGAGATTGCTGAGGGTGTTTCCAGTAATGCCTAGAACTGTGCGTTCGGCACAGAGTGATTGCAAGAGTGCGGAATGGTTCTCTAGGCCACCTGTATAAAGTATGGGTGCTATCGGGGCATTTTTGATCAAGTCCGAGATTTCATTGGGAAACGATTTTGTAATCCGGGTGGTGGGGCAATTTTTTGCGAGGTCTTCATCTCCATAAAGATCGATGCACCATGGATGATAACCTGCTCTTATGCACGAAAAGGCCAAGGCGCGAACGCTTGCCCCAATTAATATTAAGGTTGCATTGTCGCCCTTGCGAGGTAAATTAAATCTTCCTGCCATGATTAAGAACCTTTTGGATACACTTGATTTAAGCAGTTTACTGGAAACCGGATCGACCATGATATGTTAATTAGATTATCGAAACAAAGCAGGGGCGAATATTTAGCGGTTTAGTGGCATCGGATTCTGGAATTCCGTGAATCTTAAACGCAGTGAGAATGCCGAGGATACTGTGCTGAGAAATCAAATTGATTGCTTATCTTTTACAAGTTTCTGAAATGTAGAGGGGTGTAGATTTTATGACAAAAGTTTCAGAAATAGTATCTTGGTTTGAGCAAATTGCGCCTCGTTCGCTTGCTGCGGATTGGGATAATACCGGCCTTTTAATCGGCGATTTTTCGTCTGAAGTCAACAAAGTGTTGGTTTGCCTGACCCTTACTAAAGAAGTTGCTGATGAAGCCATAAATCAAAAAGTGCTGATGGTTGTCACGCATCACCCGTTGCCTTTTAAACCAATTAAAAACATGAATACGAGTAGTTCGGAAGGGTCGATTCTTTGGAAGCTTGCTACGAAAGGCATAGGGGTTTTTTCGCTGCATACCCGTTGGGATGATGCGCAAGGTGGCATCAATGAATCTTTATTGGAGTTGATTGGTGCGAAAAATTTTGGCCCGATCATTTCGTCGCAAAGTAAGGAAGAAGTAAAATTGGTTACCTTTGTGCCTGGGGAGAATCTTCAAAAAGTTAGTGAGGCTTTGTTTGAAGCAGGCGCAGGGGTTATTGGTAATTACACGGAATGCAGTTTTACTATAGAAGGGACAGGCACTTTTTTTGGGAATGAACAAGCTAACCCGGTGGTAGGGAAAAAAGGGCAGCGGGAAAAAGTTCTGGAGCAACGCCTTGAGGTTGTCTGCCCAACTTCACGAATTCAAGCAGTTGTTTCTGCCCTTAAAAATTCTCATCCATATGAAGAGCCAGCTTTTGATCTTGTCATGCTTAAACCTAAGCCAACAGGTTTAGGCACGGGTAGAATTGGTTTGCTAACGATGCCTACTTCGATTGCACAACTTGCTGGGAAATTCGAGAAAGCTTTAGGTATCAAGCGGGTTTCATTTGCGGGGAATGAGGAGAGATTAGTATCGAAGGTTGCGGTGGTGTGTGGCAGTGGGGCATCTCTGATGACTCAGGCTTTCATGCAAGGTGCGGAATGCTTTATTACTGGGGAAGCACGGTTTCATGATTTGTTAAGTGCTAAAGATCAGAATAAGTCGATCCTTTTGCTGGGTCATTATAAATCAGAACGATTTGGTATTGAGGCGTTGGCTACCAAGCTTCAATCCCGATTTACTTCAGTGGAAGTTATAGCTTCTGAGTCGGAAAGTGATCCGTTAGAATCATTTTGAAATATATGCAAGCTTAGGGAGCGCATGAGTACAACCGATCGGTAATATTTTCAAAGATTGAAGTTGGTGTGATTTTTTCTAAGGGAGTGGAAAAATATTTTATCAGGCTTTTTGTAATGGTTTGGAGTGGTTTGGCATTTCTGATTGCAAAAAATAAAGTCTTAGGCATAGTTATTGCATTGTTGTTGATTAACTTAAAAGTTGTTGAAGATTTAATCTTGGCTTTTAAGGAAGAATGCACAAGGAAGTGTTGCAATGCGAAAATGGGTAATCGGAATTGTTGCCAGCTTTTTGGTTCTGAGTGGATTGATATTTGTAGGTGCAAACAAAAAAGCTAAGGCAGACGAAGTTAGTCCTAGGGTTGTAATGAATGATTCGTTAAATACCGAAGCTGCCCAGCGCTATCGAAAAGTTCAGCCCAAGCATTGGCGTGCAGCCATGGTTAAAGGGTTTGGCTATTCAGCTATGCGATAAAAATTAAGGTAGAGCAGGTGGCTCGTTGCTTGCAGGGGCCTTGCTTGAAGGAAGAATCGAAATGGTTTCTTCCGCCTTGCCCGAAATTCCTTCATCTGCTGAATATTCCAGTCTAAAAGTCCCATCTCCAGGTTTTTTTGCCTGTAAAAATAATGAGTAAGTTACTTCTTTTCCTGGCTCCAAGATTGGCAAAGGCAGGAAGCCCACTTTATCTGGTTGCCTGCTGAAGTTTGTTGGGCCACGCCCCTCGGTTACAACTGTAGTATCAGGCGATATCGCACTTAAGATCAAATTTTTAATAGGGTTTGGACTGTTATTAATTAGTCT
>Ga0194055_10003622_pt1 | contig 11822 bp, 9 predicted proteins | sample SepL449m_MetaG_FD_155482 | JGI IMG/M metagenome (GOLD analysis project Ga0194055, IMG submission 155482) | Anoxic zone freshwater microbial communities from boreal shield lake in IISD Experimental Lakes Area, Ontario, Canada - Sep2016-L442-9m | ecosystem: Environmental > Aquatic > Freshwater >... | reverse complement strand
CGGGATCGAAGACGTTGACCATCTCGTCGAAGAACAGGCCGAGCGCCCGGGCCTGCACGCGGAAGATCTCCCGGCAGAGTTCGTCGCCGCGCTCCGCCATCCCGCGAACGCGTTTGGCCGCCTCGGCGGGGTCGGCCAGCCGGGCGAGCTCGTGCTCGGGGTGCTTGGTGAGGAACCAGGGGAGGAGTGTCCGGCGGATCGCCGTCAGCGAGCAGAGCGACTCCAAGTCACCCCTCCGCCCGCAGTTGCACTTCGGATCGATCCCCTCAATTCCCGGAATCAGGGTCCAGGGGATGAGAACGTGCCCCAGCTCGCCGCCGAATCCCCGCCTCCCCACCACGACCCTGCCGCCATGGATCACACCGCCACCGAGCCCTGTGCCGACGATCGCCGCGACGCTCGTGGCGTCTGAGTCGTTGCCGAACAGGGCGAAGTGGCCCCACAGGGCGGCCGCGTTGCCGTCGTTGAGGTAGGTGACCGGGAGGCCGGTTCGCGCGGAGACAGCGGCGCGGATGTCGAAGCCGGCCCAGTCGGCGTGGGCAAAGTTTGTCGAGCCGCGCCGGCTCAAGACGCCGCCGGCACTCGCCGGCCCGGGGGTATCGAGGCCGATCGCCGCCACGTTGGAGAGCTCCAGGCCGGCCCGGCCGGCGGCGATCGCCAGCCCGTCGACAATCTGACCGAGGCAAACATCGGGGCCCTCGACGCTCCGGGCGGGGTGCTCGCAGAGACCGTCGATGAGGAAGCGGCCGGCCGAATCGAGGAACGTGAAGTTGATGGCCGTCCCCCCGAGATCGATACCGGCGACGACACGACGGATCATGGGGAATCCTTCCCAGTGGGAGTGGAGGCGGCAAGCAGGCCGCGTTTGACATGCCCAAGAATCGCCCGCAGGCCCCGCGTGCGGAGGATTCCGAGCACCTGCGACAGCCCCATCCGATCGAGGAGATCGTCACGAACGGAGAGCACTTCATCGACGGGGCGGCCGTCGACCGCCTCCGCGAGGATCGCGACGAACCCGATCACGGTCGGGGCCTCGGGGGCGACCTCGGCGTGAAGCTTTGCCCCCTCGGCGGTCATCTCCGGCCAGAGGTAGACCGGCGTCTGGCATTCATGGACACGGTGATCACCGCTGGCACGGCGGGAGACGATGTGGGGTGGGAGCGCGGGGAGCCGGGCAGCGAACTCGAGGAGCAATTCGAGTTTCTCCCGCCCCTCAAGGTCGCTGAAATCCTCGACGATCGAATCGATCCGTTGGGCGACGCTGCTCATGTCGAAAAGTTCACGAGGACGGGGCCGGCTGGATCGATCGCTGCCCACATAAGCAGCGACAGCCGGAGGAGCCACGACCGCCCGGCGGCACGGCCACCCGGGCATGACAAGTCACGCCGGCGAACCATCGGGCGTGGTCCCTTTGACGACCGGGACACCGACGCAATTGCCCCACTCCATCCAGGAGCCGTCGTAGTTCTTCACCTTCGCGAAACCGAGCAGGTAGGTGAGAACAAACCAGGTCAGGCTCGACCGCTCGCCGATCCGACAATAGGCGATCGTGGGGGAACGGCGCTTCAGTCCTGCCCCCTTCACGTACAGCTTTTCGAGATCCTTGGCCGATTTGAACGTCCCATCCTCGTTGACCGACAGCGGCCAAGGGATGTTGACGGCGCCGGGGATGTGGCCACCCCGCAGGGCACCCTCGTTGGGGTAGTCGGGCATGTGGAGCCGTTCACCGCAGTATTCCTCCGGAGAGCGGACATCGACGAGGGGCCGGCCCCCCTTCTGGTGCCTGAGAACCTCGTCTCGGAAGGCCCGCACCGAGCCGTCCTGCTCCGGGGCGGTGTAGTGCCCCGGCTTCACGTGGACGCGGTCGGTTGACCAGGGACGCTCATCGAGTTGCCACTTCTTGCGGCCGCCGTCCATGATCCGGCAGTCTTTGTGGCCGTAGAGCTTGAACACCCAAAACGCATAGCAGGCCCACCAGTTGTTCCTGTCGCCGTAGAAGACAACGGTCGTGTCGTTGGAGATGCCGTTGGCGTGGCAGAGTTTCTCGAAGCCTGCCCGGTCGACGTAGTCGCGCCGAACCTGGTCTTGGAGGTCGACCTGCCAGTCGATCTCGACGGCCCCGGCCACGTGCCCCTGGGTGTAGAGCGCCCGATCCTCGTTCGATTCGACGATCCGCACGTGCGGATCGTGGGCATGCTCGGCCACCCACTCAGTGGTCACCAAAACATCGGGATTCGCGTAGCCAGCCATGGATTCGGATTCTCCTCGCCGTTGGTCGGGGCGGCTGCCTCGGATAGAGACCGCCGCGGGAATCGTAGTGGATGGGGATCCCACAGTCCATCAGCCCCCCGCCACCGCGACCATCGGCGGGCACGCTCGGGCGGGAGCATGCCCCTCTCCGGCACGGTCCACGGTCCCGGCCCTGGGTGGTATCATGTTCGATCTTTCCTGCCCGCGGCCTGGCCGCGATCCCACCCCTCCGCACAGAAGACTTCCCGATGGGCGCCGCCTTCATCTATCAGATCACCGACCTGACCAAGAAGTTCGGACAGCGGGAACTGCTCAAGAACATCAATATCGCCTTCTATCCGGGGGCGAAGATCGGCCTCCTTGGCCGCAACGGCTCCGGCAAGAGCACGCTCATGAAGATCATGGCGGGCATCGACCGGGAGTATGAGGGGGAAACCCGCCTCGCCGACGGCTACACGGCCGGCTATCTGGAGCAGGAGCCGAAGCTCGACCCGACGAAGTCGGTGTTTGAGAATGTCATGGAGGCCGTCGCCGAGACGCGGGCCATCCTCACCCGGTTCGAGGCGATCAACGCCCGTCTGGGGGAGCCGATGGAGCCGGAAGAGATGGAGAAACTGCTCTCGGAGCAGGCGACCGTCCAAGACCAGATCGAGGCCCGCGGGGCCTGGGATCTCGACCGGCGCGTGGAGATCGCGATGGACGCGATGAATCTCCCGCCCGGTGACTGGGAGGTGACCAACCTCTCCGGCGGCGAGCGGCGGCGCGTGGCGCTGTGCAAACTCCTCCTCGAACGCCCCGACATGCTCCTTCTCGACGAACCGACGAACCATCTCGACGCCGAGAGCGTCAACTGGCTCGAGAAGCACCTCGCGGAATATGCCGGCACCGTCGTGGCCGTGACCCACGACCGCTACTTCCTCGACAACGTCGCGAAATGGATCCTCGAGGTCGACCACGGGCGGGGAATCCCCTTCGAGGGGAATTATTCGTCGTGGCTCTTTCAGAAGAAGGCCCGCCTCGAACTCGAGGAGAAGCAGGCCAGCGTCCGCCAGAAAACGCTCGACAAGGAGCTGGAGTGGATCCGGATGTCGCCGAAGGCGCGGCAGGCCAAGAGCAAGGCGCGCGTCTCCTCCTACGAGAAGCTGGCCGCCGAACAGGCCTCCACCCGCGACTCCGAGGTGGAGATCTTCATTCCGGCCAGCCGTCCGCTCGGCGATCTGGTCATCGAGGGGGAGGGGCTCTCCAAGGCCTTCGGCGACAAGGTGCTGTTTGAAAACCTCTCCTTCCGCCTCCCCCCCGGGGGGATCGTCGGCATCATCGGGCCCAACGGCGCCGGCAAGACGACGCTCTTCCGGATGCTCGTCGGCCAGGAGAAGCCCGATTCCGGCATCCTCCGCATCGGGGCCACCGTCGACATCGGCTACGTCGACCAGAGCCGCGATGCCCTCGATCCCACCAAGACGGTGTTCCAGGAGATCTCCGGCGGGCATGACACGATCGAGCTCGGCAAGCGGACGGTCAATGCGCGCAGCTACGTCGCCAAGTTCAACTTCCAGGGGCCCGACCAGCAGAAGAAGGTCGGGACGCTTTCCGGCGGCGAACGCAACCGGGTCCATCTCGCGAAGCTTCTCCGCGGTGGCGCCAACCTCCTCCTCCTCGACGAACCGACCAACGATCTCGACATCGATACGCTCCGTTCCCTCGAGGAGGGGATCACGAGCTTCGCAGGCTCGGTCGTGGTCATCACCCACGACCGGTGGTTCCTCGATCGCCTTGCCACCCACATCATCGCCTTCGAAGGGGACGGCTACGTCCACGTCTGCGAGGGGAACTTCGATACCTACGAGGTCAACCGGCGCGAGCGCCAGGGGATGGGGGCCGACGAGCCCCACCGCTTCCGCTACAAGAAGCTCCAACACTGATTGGCGGCGGGGGCGATGGCCCTCGTCGGAGACTCGAGGTTAGGAGCCAGGAGTCAGGAGTCAGGAGTCAGGAGTCAGGGGGCGCGAGGCGGCGCCAGAGCGCAATTCCCGCGGGAGCGGAAAGTAGACGTCCTCCTCGCGGATCGACCGTTCCTCCACGGTCGCCCCGTAGCGATCCTGCAGCCAGCGGACGCAGTCTTGGACGACGCTCTCCGGGGCGCTCGCCCCGGCGGTGATGACCACCGTCTCGTCGCCACGAAACCAGCTCGGGTCGATTTCGCCTACGCCGTCGATGAGATGGGAGGGGATGCCCCGTTCGCGGGAGAGCTCGGCCAGCCGCTGGCTGTTGGAGCTGTTTTGGCTCCCGAGCACGATCACGACATCGGCGCTGTCGGCGAGCACGCGGACCGCCTCCTGGCGGTTCTGGGTCGCGTAGCAGATGTCGTCCTTCGGGGGGCCAACGATGTGGGGAAACCGAGCTTTGAGGCGGGTGATAATCCGCGAGGCGTCGTCGACCGAGAGGGTCGTCTGGGTGAGATAGGCAAGACGATCCTCCGGGCCGAAGGGGAGACGATCGACCTCCTCCGGCGAATCGACGAGCGTGAAGGCCTCCGGCGCTTGCCCCATCGTGCCGATCACTTCGTCGTGCCCCTCGTGGCCGATGAGCACGATCTGGTGGCCGCTCTTGGCGTACTTGATCGCCTCGAGGTGGACCTTTGTCACCAGTGGGCAGGTGGCATCGATCGCCAGGAGGCGGCGCTCGGCGGCAACCCGCCTGACCTCCGGGGCGACACCGTGGGCGGAAAACAGGAGCACCGCCCCTTCAGGGACGTCCTCGACCCGGTCGACGAACACGGCCCCCTCGCGCTCGAACCGCTCGACAACATGCTTGTTGTGGACGATTTCGTGGTAGACGTAAATCGGGGTGCCATGAATCCGGATCGCCGTCTCGAGCGTCTCGATCGCCATGTTGACGCCGGCACAGAAACCGCGGGGGCCGGCAAGGAGGATGTTCATCGTGCGTTCCAGGCTGGAATTGGCGGGAGCGGGGGCGATCAGAAGGAGAACCAGATATCCTAGCTTTCCGCTGACAAAGCCATCCATGGCTTTTGTTGACGCCGTACAACCTTGAAAAAGCCGTCCGCCCCATGGTCCGCCCCACCATCCAGCCGACGATTGCCGTCCGGAACGCCGATCCCGACTCTCGCGAGGCCACCCCCTGGGCCCTCCATGAGTTGCCGCACGACCTCGATCTGGCCGCCGCCGAGGCCTGGTGCCGGCGCGTCGCGGAGAGTCACTACGAGAACTTCACCGTGGCCAGTCGGATCGTTCCGTCCCGGCTCCGTCAGGATCTCGCCAACGTCTACGCCTACGCCCGGTGGAGCGACGACCTCGCCGACGAGGCGGCCTCGCCGGCCGCAGCGGGAGAAGCGCTGCAGGGGTGGCGGCGCCGGCTTGAGTCCTGCTTCGCAGGCCGCCCCGATCATCCGGTGTTTGTGGCGCTGGCCGACACGGTGCGCCGCACCGCGGTGGGGATCGAGCCTTTTGCCCACCTCCTCGACGCCTTCGACGAGGATCAGCGCTTCGATGCCGCTGCGATCACCGTCAGGTATGGGACGCGCGACGAACTGGTCGCTTACTGTCGGCGCTCCGCCGATCCAGTCGGCCGCATCGTCCTCGCGCTCGACGGCTGTCGGGATCCGGAGTTGGTGGCGATGTCGGATCGGATCTGCACGGGGCTGCAATTGGTGAACTTCTGGCAGGATGTCTGCCGCGATCGGCGCGCTGGCCGGGTCTACCTGCCGGCCGAGGATCTCCGCCGTCACGGTGTCGCCGAGTCGTGCCTCGACGAGCCTGTTGGCCCCCCGCCCTTTAAGGCCCTGATCCGTGACGAGGTCGACTGGGCCCGGAGCCTGTTTGATGCCGGCGCCCCGCTGGCCCGCCTGGCACCACGGAGCCTGCGCGGAGCGATTGGGATGTTTCTTGCCGGAGGACGGGCCGTGGCTGATGCAATCGAGACGATCGACTTCGACACCCTCCGTGCCCGCCCGTCGCTGGACCGATGGCAAAAGGCCCGCCTCGCGGCCCGGGCGGCGTGCGCCGTCGCCGGTGGGGCCCTCGCCGACGCGTTGCGGGGGAAGCGATGAGCGGGCTTGCCGCTGATCACGACGCCTGCGCCGCGCTCCTGAGACGGAGCGGTTCGAGCTTCAGCTTGCCGATTCGTTTGCTCCCCGCGGAGAAACGCCGTGGCACCACGGCGCTCTATGCCTTCTGCCGTCGCGCGGATGACATCGTCGACGGCGGCTCGGGGGAGCGGGTCGATCCCCAGGCTGCGGAAGTGGCCCTCGATGCCTTCGCCGCCGATCTCGAAGGGGCCTTGCGGGGGGGCGGTTCGGCCGATCCGGTGATCCGGGCGCTCGTCGACACCGTCCGCCGCTACGGCATCCCCCCCGACTACCTCCGGGCCGTGCTCGACGGCGTGCGGATGGATCTCCATCCACTGGAGATTCCCGATGTCGAGGCGCTCGAGCGCTACTGCGGCCGCGTCGCCAGCGCTGTCGGTCTGGCGGCAATCCACATCTGGGGATTCCGTTCGTCGGAGGCGATCCCCGCCGCTCACGCCTGCGGATTGGCTTTCCAACTGACGAACATCCTCCGCGACATCCCCGAGGATCTCGACCGCGGCAGGCTCTATCTCCCCGCCGCGGATCTGGCCGCTGCCGGATGCAGCCGCGCCGACCTCCGTCGTCCGGATGTGACCGATGCCCTCCGTCGACTCGCGGCGATCGAGGTGGCCAGGGCCGATGGCTATTACCAGTGCGCCCGGGCCCTCGACGGACTCCTCTCCACCGACGGGCGGATCGTTTTCCGGGCGATGTATGGGGCCTACCGGTCCATCTTTCATGCCGTGCGACGGAGCGGTGCCGGGATTTTTTCTTTGCGTGTCAGCCCACCGAAAATGCTCCTGGCCGGGGCGGCCTTGGTATCGGTTGCCACCGGCCCTCGGGGGATCAGTGACTCATGGTGAACGCTCCTACCACGCCTCATGTCGTTGTCGTCGGTGCGGGCTTGGCCGGCCTAGCGGCTGCCGCAGCGCTCGTCGAGGGAGGCTGTCGGGTGACGGTGCTCGAGGCGCGGCGGCGGGTCGGGGGCCGCGCCGCTTCGTTCGATGATCCCGTCGGTGGCGGGCTTGTCGATGCCTGCCAGCATGTCGCCATGGGGTGTTGCACCAACTTCCTCGATCTCGCCCGTCGGGCGGGGTTTGCGGAGAGCCTGCGGCACGACCGGACGCTGTGGTTCATCTCGCCCACAGGGGAGCGCTCGGCATGCACCCCCTGGTCGAGCCTGCCGGCGCCGCTCCACCTCGCTCCGCTCCTGTTCGGAATGCGGCACTTCTCCTGGTGGGAGCGTGCCCGGCTCGGCCTCGGAATGCTCCGCCTCGCCCGCGCTCGCGGTGCGGCGCTGGACGACACCGCAGCGGCGTGGCTCGAGCGGATCGGCCAGCCGGAGCGGGTCGTGCGGCTCTTCTGGCAACCGGTTCTGGAAAGTGCCCTCGGCGAATCGATCGATCTCGTCAGCGTGTCGGCGGCACGGAAGGTCGCCGTCGACGGGTTTCTCGCCCACCCAAAAGCCGCCGATCTCCATGTCCCCGTGGAGCCGCTCGGCGTCCTCTTCGGTGAGCGATTGCTCGACTGGTTGCGGGAGACCGGCGTCCGGATCGAGACCGGCACGCCCGTCCAAGGCATCGAGCGCGACGGAGGCGAAGTTCGTGGTGTTTGTATCCCGGGCGGTGTGGTGGCCTGTGATGGTGTCGTTGTCGCCGTTCCGTGGCGGGCCGCGGCGCGACTGGTGCCGGAGTTGGTTCCGCAGGCCGAGGAACGACTCGCGGCGTCGCCGATCACGGCTGTCCATCTGTGGTTCGACCGGCAAGCCATCGATCTGCCCCATGCCGTGCTCGTGGGGCGCGTGTCGCAGTGGGTGTTTCGGTCGGAGGCCGCTGCCGGCGCGCCCGGGCTTGGCTACTGTCAGGTGGTGATTAGCGCTTCGCGAGGCCTCCTCGGGGGTGATCGCGATCGACTCGTGGCCACGGTCGTGGACGAGCTCCGGGAGGTGTTTCCGGAAGCGCGGACCGCAACGCTCCTCGGCAGCCGGGTGGTGACCGATCCGACCGCCGTCCTCTCGGTGCGCCCCGGCGTTGATGCCGTCCGCCCCGGGGCCGCCACCAGGATCAGGAATATGGCGCTGGCGGGAGATTGGACCGCCACGGGGTGGCCATCGACGATGGAAGGGGCCGTGCGGAGTGGTCGAATCGCGGCGGCGACGCTGCTGCCGGTGGTCGTGCCGGAGGGGCTTCGCCGCAACGACCGCGGGCTTTCCCCCGATTTACCCCGCGGCCTGCTTGCCCGCCTGCTCTTCGGGGCCTGATCCGCGCGGCAGCGGCCTCGTCTGGGCCCGACGCCCTTCGATCAATCTTCGGGGAGGGCGGCAACGAGGCGTTCGAGCGTCGCGGCGAGGGCGCGGCCATCGACAACGGCGTGCTCCCACAGCCGCCACAGGGTCGCGGCGGCGGCGGGCTTTCGGCCGATCGCGGCCAGGGCGGCTCCGGCGCGGCGGAAGGCCGACTGGGGAGTCACGAGCCGGGCGATGTCGGCGGGAAGTTCATCCCCCGCCCCGTCCGATACGATTCGCACCGAGGCACAGGGGATCTTTGCCGCGGCGGCGGCCGCGGCCACGGCGTGGGTCTCCATGTCGACGATGGCAGCGCCAGTGGCGGCGCGGAGGTCGCGCTTCGCCGCGGCCGTGGCTACGACCGAGTCGACGGTGACGATGTCAACGTCGGTGGAGGCTGCTGGAAGCAGCGAGGCGAACCGAGCGAGAGGAAATCGTGGAGCACCCCCGCGCACCGTGCCGGTGGCGAGCACCACAGCCCCCCGGGCGAGCGCCGGGTCGAGGCCCCCTGCGAATCCGGCGCTGACCAGGAGTGCGGGGGCGTGCCCCTCGAGGAGCACCGTGGCGGCCCGGCCAGCAGCGGCGATCCCGGCGCCCGAGACGACCCAGGTCACCCGTCGTCCGGCGATCGTCCCCTCGTGGAACGACAGCACCGGGCCGCGGAGGGTCGTGGCGTCGCGAACGCGCGAGGCGAATGGGTCGGCCTCGGTCTCGAGGGCAAAGATGAAGCCGGCGGCACAGCGTTGGGGGGGGAATCGAGTCATCACACCTGTCCGGGACGCGAATCAGAAATCGAAGGCGAGCCGGCTCCCGAAGCCGTGGATCGTCCCGCTGCCGTTGTACGACGGAACTGGCACTGGTCCGGAGGGGCTGTTGGCCCACGGCGTGCTCCGGTACTCACGGTGGGTGAGGTCGTAATTGAACACGATCCGGGCGTTCGGCGTGAGGAGCCAATTGAGGCCGAGCGTCATGCCGTTGAGAAGGCCACCGTTGACCTGAGTGTCGTTGAGGCAGAGGTAATTGTAGCGGGCGGCTGCTTGCCAGGCCCCGAACCCGCGGGTCCGGTGCGGCGAGAGCGCGAGAATGTGACGGGGTTGCGGCCGGTCGAAGCGGTGCTCGAGGAGGGAGTAGGTCCGGCTCTCGCCGGTGAGGAAGTAGGTCGTCTCCACATAGCCCCCTTGATAGAAGACCGTTCCCACCGGAGTGCCCGGGGGCGGTTGCCACCCGGCGGTCGACAGCGGGCCGATGTCAGTCGTGGCAGCGTCGTAGAGCCACGAGCCGAAGTATTCGGCCTGCATCGACCAGGGGCCGGCACTGGCGACCAACTCGGTGCCGAGCATGTTTTGCCACGAGCCGGACAGGACGCCGGAGTCGGCATAGATGGCGTTGTCGGGGCCCGGGGGCCCGTTCCACAGCCCGCCACGGCTGCGGAAGCGGACGAGGCCGTTGCGCGGTTGCATGGTCCTTCCGGCCAGGCCGATGTGAAGGAGCCTGCGGCCATCGTCCTCGTAGGTCGGCACCCAGACGACCCGGCCGGATGTCATGCTTCCCCCGGCGAAGTCGGAGAATCCGAATGGGGCGGCGGTGTTGGCGAACTCGCCGGCCTCCCAGCCGAGGAGTCCATCGGCCGTGCCGTTGCGCGCCGAGATCCCGGGAACGAAGCCGTCGTTGAAGGGGCCGACGAAGGCATCCTGGCAGAACGATCGCTCCATGAAGTCGAGGGTTCGGCAACTGGAGAGATGTTCGTAGCCGAACGGATCCTTTTGATTGCCAACGCGGACGGCACCGAGAAGTGGCACGTCACTCATTCGCAGCCACAAGTCGGTGACGGCGGGGAGCGGGCCCTGGCTGGGAAAAAGTGGATCGATCTGGTTTTTGGCGTTGATCTGGTTGGCGAAGTCGTATTCGGTGGCCCAATCGAATTGATCCCCCCGCCGCCCATCGACGCGGAGGCGGGCGCGGCGGAAGTTCACCGCGTCGGAGAGCGGGGGGGCGAGCCCGGCTTGATCGATCGGTTGCATGGGGCCTGCGCTGGCTGCATAGGCGGTGTCATCGAGTTGGACGAGGCCGCCGATGCGGACCGTGGCCGTCGTCGATTCGTCGCCGTGGAGCGGATCGTCTCCGAATCGGACCGGGGCGATCTCGTCGCCATTCCCTTCCCAGATCGGCGGCGACGGGAGCGGAGGGCGTTCGTCGCCGGCCGGTGGTGGCGGTGACTGCGATGAAGGGGCAGGTGATGACGGGGGCGAAAGGGGCTCGACCATCCCCTCGGCCACGCCCGCGATGCCGAACGGACGACGAGGCTCCGCCGCGGGGGGAGAACCGGCAATGCCCGAGACGGGACAGCCGATCGCGACGAGGGCGGCGAGAAGGGCCGTCAGTCCTGCGGCGAGCCAGCGGGGGCGCGTTCCGCTGGCAAAAGGCCTGCGGAGGGACCGTCGCTTTGAGTTCCCGGCAGGGTCTTCCACGTCGCGACAATCCTCATGGGTGGTATCCCAGGAGGAATCGTCAGGGTCGGGGAAGTCAGGGGAGCGGCCGGTTCAGAAGTGAGCGTCAGGCAGGATGCCGTGGAGATGCCGGGCGCGATGGCGCTCCCGGATCGGCTGATTGGGGGAGATGCGTTGGCGTTCCGACCGGCCCGGGCTCTCAATGACACCAGGAGAACACCCGCTCGAACGCCGAGCCGAGGCAGCGACAGCCGAGGCAGCAGCAGCCGGGCTCCGGCTCGCAGCACGGGGCTGCCGGCTTCATCACCACCTCGTACTTGAGAACCCGCTCCACCTTCTCCTCTTCCGTCTTGAAAAGTTTTTTCTTCGTGTGAACGTTGCCGCAGGGGGTGGTCTTCTCCGCGCAGCAGTTGCCCTGATGGTAGGGCTCCCACGGCCGGGCGCACTCGAAGTCGCACTTCATCGCGAATGTCGCCTTCTTCGTTTTCTTGTCGTCCCACTTCGCCTTGCAGGTGGCCACCTGGGGGATGCATGAGGTGCAGCCGGGCTTCCCACAGCCCTTTCCCTTGGTCGCTGCTTCGCTTCCCTTCTCTGGAATTGGGGAGGGAACAGCCGGATCGTCGACGGGAGCAACCTTCTGGCCGCTGGGCGGCCGGGCCGGAAGGTCCTCCGGCGCTGTCGAGTCACCGGAAAGGGCCTGGGCGAGCCGCACCCGGGCCGCCAGGGGGCTCGGCGGGGCGGCGGCCACGATGCT
>Ga0194055_10003621_pt1 | contig 11826 bp, 8 predicted proteins | sample SepL449m_MetaG_FD_155482 | JGI IMG/M metagenome (GOLD analysis project Ga0194055, IMG submission 155482) | Anoxic zone freshwater microbial communities from boreal shield lake in IISD Experimental Lakes Area, Ontario, Canada - Sep2016-L442-9m | ecosystem: Environmental > Aquatic > Freshwater >... | reverse complement strand
CAAACGCTGTTCAAGTTCGTCGGCATCGATGCGCCCCCGTCTGGAGGAGGCTGATCGATCGGGCTCCGGCATGGCTCCGTCGGGGACAAGCCGTCTCCGAGGCTCGTTCCTCCGAATGCTGCTCTTGCCAGTGTGCCCCGTGTTGACAGCCCCCGATAATTGGCTAGAACTTTGGCTTGTTCGTGAGGCTGGGGGAAATGTCAGCGGGCCGCGGGTTGGGTGGGCTTGAGAGAAGTCTCGCCAGCATTCCTGTGCCTCGTCTAGCCCGGCTCTTTTTTCGCTCTTTCATTTCTCTGTTTTACCATTCTTCACCGGCCCGCCGTCTCGTAAGGCCTCGGAGAAACACTCATGCCAGAATCGGTGCATTCGAAATTGACACGGGTTCGGAAACCCCGTGTGCATATCACGTATGAGGTCGAGACCGAAGGTGCGGTGGTCGTGAAGGACCTGCCGTTCGTCGTCGGTGTGATGGGTGATTTCTCGGGGAATCCCACCGAGCCGCTCAAGCCGCTCAAAGATCGTAAGTTCGTCTCCATCGACCGCGACTCGTTCGACGAAGTGATGCGGCGGATGACGCCGGGGCTGGAGTTCCGCGTGGAAAATACGCTGGCCGACGACGGCAGCGAGATGCCGGTCAAGCTCAAGTTTGCCTCGATCGAGGACTTCGAGCCCGCCAACGTCGTTGAGCAGGTCGATCCGCTCCGGAAACTGCTCGACACCCGCAATCGTCTCCGCGAACTGCTCAGTGCCGTCGACCGAGCCGATGGGCTCGAGTCGGAGTTGGAGAAGATTCTGCAGAGCGATGATCAGATCAAGAAACTGGCGAGCGAAATGGGGATCACCGCCGCGAATGACGCGACTGGCGGCGCCGCTCCCGATGGAACAAGTCCTGGCAAGAATCCTGAAGGGGGTGCTGCATGAGTACGGGAGGAGAAGCACAGAACGCATCGCGAGGCGCAGCCGCTTCGACGCAGTCGGCAGGCAGCCTGCTCGACCAAATCACCCAGATGATGCCCAAGGCGGTTGAGAAGCCCCGCCGAGATGAATTGATTCGTTCTTTGGTCGAGGAATCGGTCAAGGGAACCCTCCGCTTCGACAAAAATGTGTCGAAGACGATCAGCAGTGCCATCTCTGCCATCGACGTGGTCATGTCGAAGCAGTTGGCCGCGATCATGCACAACGAGTCTTTTCAGAAGTTGGAAGGTTCGTGGCGTGGTTTGCACTATCTCGTGCAGAACTCCGAGACCGGTGCCCAACTGAAACTGCGGGTGTTCAACCTTACGAAGCGGGAGCTTTTCAAGGATCTGGATAAGGCGGTGGAATTCGATCAGAGCCAGGCCTTCAAGAAGATTTACGAAGCGGAATTCGGTTCGCCGGGAGGTGAACCCTACGGCGCCCTGATCGGCGACTACGAGTTCACCAATCATCCCGAGGACATCGATCTGCTCACGAAGATGTCGCAGGTCTCCGCTGCGGGCTTTTGTCCATTCCTGTCGGCCGCCGACCCGGCCCTCCTCGGGCTGGAAAGCTTTGAGGAACTGTCGAAGCCCCGCGATTTGGAAAAGATTTTCCTCGATGATTCATTCACGAAGTGGCGGAGTTTCCGTGATTCGGAGGACTCCCGGTTCGTCACACTGACGATGCCTCGCTGCCTTTCGCGGCTGCCGTATGGAAAGAATACCAAGGTCGTCGACGCGTTCGACTTCGAGGAAGTCGATCTCGACGAGCAGGGCAATTCGAAGCCGGTTCCGCACGAGAACTACGCTTGGATGAATACGTCTTACGTGCTGGGGGCCCGCCTCACCGACGCCTTCGCCAAGTTCGGCTGGTGCACGGCGATCCGCGGTGCCGAGAACGGCGGCAAGGTCGAGGGTTTGCCGACCCACGTGTTCATGGCCGACGACGGAGACAAGTCGCTCAAGTGCCCCACGGAGATTGCGATCACCGACCGTCGCGAGGCCGAGCTCTCCAAACTCGGGTTCCTGCCGCTGTGCTTCTATAAGAACACCGATTATGCCGTGTTCTTCGGCTCACAGACGACACAGAAGCCCAAGAAGTACGACCGTCCGGAAGCCACGGCCAATGCGGCCATCTCGGCACGGTTGCCCTACATGATGGCAACCTCCCGGATCGCTCACTTCCTCAAGGTGATCGCCCGCGACAAGATTGGCTCCTTCATGGAGCGCCAGGACTGTGAGGAGTGGCTGAAGCGTTGGATTTCCAACTACGTGACAACCGATCCGAAGCCATCCGATGAGATGAAGGCCCGCTATCCCCTCGCGGAGGCGGCCATCAAGGTGGAGGAGATTCCTGGTGCCCCTGGCAGCTACAACGCTGTAGCGTGGCTGCGTCCGTGGCTCCAGATGGAAGAACTCACGACCAGCATGCGGATGGTGGCGAAGATCCCGGCGCTTGCCAAGGGTGCCTAAACACCGAGTGTGCCTGAATACATTGCCGGTGCTTTAAATCATGGCTTCTTCGCCAACGGGGCAGCCCACATTCGGCGGACCTTCGGCGGTGACGCTCTCTGCGCCGTCCGTGGCTCCGTCGTCTGGGTTTGCCTCGGCGCGTGCTGACCATGCGCTGCACTCGTCGTTTCTCCGTGAACTGGCCGTCGCGTCCGATGGGGCGGCCGCGACGGCTGCGGGAGCATTGCTCGTCGCCAGCACCCTGGCCGAGGTCCTGCGGGCTTGGGCTGCGGTCCGGGTGGCGGCCGGGGAGCGGGTTTCGCGAGACGAACTGGCGATGCGGCTTGGCGAAGATATCGCCACGATCGACGAACTGCTCTCCCGTCAGACTGATGCAATCCTGCACCACGCTCGGTTTCAGTCGTTCGAATCGTCGTGGCGCGGACTGAATTGGCTGGTGAAGCAGGCGGCAATCGCGGACGCCTCGGGCGACGGCAGTGGTCGCGTGGAAGTGCGGGTGCTCAGCGTTTCCAAGCGAGAATTGGCCCGCGACCGCTCGAACGCCGTGGAATTTGACCGTTCCGCCCTCTGGCGGAAGGTCTATGAGGAAGAGTTTGGTACCGCTGGCGGCACTCCCTTCGGGATGCTCGTGGCCGATTACCAGTTCAGCCACCATCCCGACGACGTGAACCTGCTGACGGGGTTGGGGGAGGTGGCAGCGGCTTCCTTCTCCCCGTTGCTTGCGACGCCGGCTCCGGAACTGATGGGCATCGATTCAAACGCCCAGTTGAACACATTCCTCGATCTCAAGACCTACCAGTCTGGTCCCGACTTCGTGAAGTGGCGGGCGCTGCGGCGTCGCGAAGAGAGCCGATTTCTCGGGCTGCCGTTGCCAAATGTTTTGGGCCGCCTGCCCTACGACGGTTGGATCGGGCAATCGCAGGGCGAGGCGTCGTTCGAGAAGTCTTGGGCCACGCGTGGCTTCCGCTACCGCGAAGAAGTCGATGGGCCCGGCACCGGCACCCGGCTTTGGATCAGCGCCATCTGGCCGCTGGCCGCGGTCGTGCTGCGGGAGTTCGGCCGCACGGGCTGGTTTGCCGACATCCGCGGCGGCTCCCGCGGGATCGAAGGGGGCGGAGTGGTTGACGGCTTGCCGGTGGAGGGTTTTGACGGGTTCACCCTCGAAGCGGCGGCCCGTGGCCCGACGGAGGTGCTCGCCACCGATTCGACGCAGGCGCAGCTTGACGAGGCCGGGCTGATTCCCCTCTGCGGCACCGGACCCGACGGACGGGCCGTGTTCCATTCCAATGCCTCACTGCATGAGCCGGAGAAATTTGATTCGCCGATCGCCACGGCCAACGGCCGCATCTCAGCGATGCTGCAGTACATGCTCTGCGTCTCCCGGTTCGCCCACTACCTGAAAGTGCTCGCCCGCGACCGGGTCGGGTCATTCGCCGAGGCGATCGAACTCGAGAACTTTCTCAACGAGTGGATCAACGAATACGTGACTCCCGACGATCAGGCGTCCACGGAGGTCCGCGCCCGGCTGCCGCTGCGGGCCGCCAGCGTGGAGGTCCGGGAGGAGCCGGGCACGGCAGGCGCCTACCGCGTGATCATGCGCCTCCAGCCCCACTTCCAGCTCGATCAAATCGACGCCACGCTCAAACTCGTGACCACGGTTCACCGGAGCGATCAGCGGTAGCACGGTTGCCATCGTGTGCCCGTGTAGAATTGTGTTTTCCCATTCCGAGGAGCTCACGCATGGAAACGGTCAGCGACCTTTTGAAATCCGGCAACCTGGCGGCGGCCATCGATGCCACGACCGCCAAGGTCAAAGCCGCCCCCACCGACCTCGATGCCCGCTGGCTGCTCGCCGAGTTGCTGGTGGTTTCTGGTCAGAACGATCGGGCCGACCAGCAACTCGACGCCCTGATGAATCTGGAGCCACGGGCCTCGGTGACCGCCGTCCCGGTTCGGCAGTTGTTGCGGGCCGAGGCGGCGCGGCGTCAATTCTTCGAAGAGGGGCGCGTGCCGGAACTGATCGATGGTGCCGACGATGCCATTCGCGCCCGCCTTGAGGCGTTCGTACTGCTGAGGGCCGGTGACCGGGCCGGGGCGGGCCGGATCGTCGAACAGGCCGAGAAGGATCGTCCGGCGCTGGCTGGGCAGATGGGCGACCGCAGTTTCAGCGACGTTCGCGACCTCGACGACATCACTGCCGGGGTGTTCGAGGTTCTGACTCATACGGGCAAGTACTACTGGATCCCCATGAATCGGGTCGACTCAATCGATTTCGTGCCGACGGCGCGGCCGCTCGATCTGGTCTGGCGTCAGGCCCACATGGTGGTCCGCGATGCGTTTGAGGCCGACGTTCACCTGCCGGCGGTCTACGGCACGATCCAGGGGAGTGATGATGCATCGCGCCTCGGGCAGCGGACGGACTGGCTGGGAGACGAAGGGGAGGCCGTGGTCGGCGTCGGGAGACGGCTGTTCGTGCTCGACGGCGAGGAGACGATCGACATGATGGACCTCCAATCCCTGCGGTTCGGCTGATCGTGCCATCGGGCTCCTCCACCACCTGATCTCCCGCCATGCCAGAATCTATTTCCACCCGCGATCTGTTGCTGCCCAGCCTGCTCGACCGATTGCTCGACGACAGTCCGGAGCAGTCGTCCGAACCACTCTGGCACGAGGGGCAGGTGCTGCAAGTGATCAAGCGGGGCCTCTGCCGGGACCTTCAATGCCTGCTCAACGCGCGGCGGCCGCTGGATCAGATACCGGAGCAATACGCGGAGCTACGCACGTCGCTGCTCAACTTTGGCCTCCCCGACCTGCAAAGCCTGGAAATCCGTGACGACCATGACCTCACCTCCATCTGCCGCCGGATCGAGGAGGCGATCGCGGCCTTCGAACCGCGTCTGCGGCATGTCCATGTGGTGCCCCGGCTCGACGGCCAGGACCGCCGACCGATCGACCGGCGACTGCGATTTGTCATCGAGGCCGAGCTTGTCGTCGAGCCGCTGCACGAGGCGATCCGGCTGGTCTCATCGCTCGATTCCGGCAGCGGCGACTTTGTCGTGGAGGGATTGACGTGATCGACGACCTGCTCCCCTTTTACGAACGTGAACTGGCGGTCTTGCGCCGGCGTTCGGCCCAGTTTGCCGAGCAAAATCCGAAGATCGCCGGCAGGCTCAGCCTGGGCCGAGACGACTCGCAGGATCCGCATGTCGAGCGGCTGTTGCAGGGAGTCGCCTTCCTCAATGCGCACCTCACCAAGCGGCTCGACGATGATTTTCCGGAGTTGGCCGAAGCGTTGCTCGACCTGCTCTATCCGCACTATCTGCGGCCGGTGCCCTCGATGACGATCGTTGAGATGGCGATCGATCCCAAGCAGGCGGCATTGATCGACGGCCATCGAGTGCCCCGGGGATCGCTGCTGGAGTCGGAGCGGATCGACGGGGATGTCTGCACCTACCGCACCTGCTTCGACGTATCACTCTGGCCTGTGAAAATAACGGCCGCGAAGCTCTCGGGCCCGCCGTTCCGCTTGCCGATTCTCCCGCCGGCCAGTACCCAGTCGGCTCTTGAAATCCAGATCGAGCCGCTGTCGAAGGCGGTGCCCATCGGCAAGATGAATCTCGGCAAGATGCGGTTTCACTTCCATGTGGGCCTCGGACAGCCGATCTACCTGCTCTACGAACTCTTGCTGACGCGCTGCGTGGGGATCGTGATCTCCAGCGGGCCCGAGGACGATTCACCGGTCGTGCTCCCGCGGGAGCGGCTCGTCGCAGCCGGCTTTGATACCGCGGATGCCTCCATACCGACCGATCCGCGGGCATTCCCCGGCTACCGGCTCCTCTCGGAACTTTTTGCCATGCCGCAGAAGTTCCTGTTCGTCGATCTGGAGGGGCTGTCGCCGAACGTCATTGGCCGATTGAACGAGCGGATGTGCGTCTCGATCTTGCTATCGAGCGCAAGCCGGGAGTTGGAGCGACTGGTTTCACCGACGGCGATCCGCCTCGGCTGCACGCCGATTGTGAACCTGTTTCCTCACCGGCTCGATCCGCTGCGGATCACCGGCACGCGGTCGGAATACTGCCTGGTGCCGGACATTCGTCGCCCCCGCAGTCTGGAGATCTACTCGATCGATTCCGTCCGCGGCAGCGCCCCCGGCGGCAAGCCTTTCAGCGTGCTCCCCTTCTACTCCCCCTCGACGGTCGCGGCAGGGAGCGTTGCCGCAGCGGCCGGCACGGCAATTCCGCCGCGCTGGTCGGCCATGCGACGGACGCACCAGGAGCCGAGGCCGGACGGAGGCATGGACGGCGCCAGCGACATCTGGATGGCGCTGATCGAAGGCGACGGTGGCCCGACTCGCTTGGTTGATGTCACGATCCACTGCGAGGCGACCTGCACGAATCGCAACCTGCCCAGCCGCCTGCCGTTTTCGGTCGGCCGGCCCCGCTTCACGCTCACCGACGGCCAGGGGCCGGTGGGGACGATCACCTGCCTGAGCCGTCCGACGCGGCCGCTGCGTCGGCAACCGGGCCGGGGCAACGCCTGGCGGCTGATCTCGCACCTGTCACTCAACCATCTTTCGCTGGTGGACAGCGGCGAAGGGCGGGCGTCACTGGCCCTGCGTGACATGCTGAACCTCTATCTCAACCCCGACCTGGAAGACTTCAGCCAGAAGCAGCGCTGGATCCAGGGACTGAGCGACATCCGCAGCCGCCGCATCGCCGGTCGCGTGCCCGGTCGATTTGGCGGTGTGGCCCAGGGGTTGGAAGTGACGCTGGTCCTTGACGAGAGCCAGTTCGTCGACAACACGGCCTACCTTTTTTCCTCGGTCTTGGAGCGGTTCTTCGGCTCATGGGTCACGATCAACTCGTTCACGCGGCTGATCGCCACGTCGCGACAGCAGGAAAGCCGTCAGGAGCAATGGACATGGCCGCCGCGGGCGGGGAACCGGGTTCTCGCCTGATCGACAGGCTGGTCACCGCTCCCCATCAATTCGATTTTTTTCAGGCTGTGCGCCTCGCGCAAAACGCCGTCTATCTCGACGCCGTGGCGGAGGGGAGAGAACCGCCCTGCGAGGTCGGATCGACCACCGCGAATGCCGAAGTCGATCCGCCGGTGACGTTTCACTGCGCGGTGACCCTCGGATTTCCGGGAGCGGCGGTCACCCGCGCCCAGATCCTTTCCGATGCGGACGGCGGGGGGGGCGATGCCCGGAGCGACGCCGCCGGCGATGGTGAAGCGGGCACGCGGGTGCCGCGGATGGACCTTGAAGTTGCCTGCTTTGGGCTTGTCGGGCCGACGGGCAGCCTGCCGCTCTCGTACACGACGCTGGTCATCGATCGCATCCGGCGGTTCCGCGACCACAGCCTGCAGGCCTTTCTCGACGTCTTCAACCATCGGGCAATCTCGCTGCTCTACCGCACGTGGGCCAAATACCGTCAACCTGTCCAGCAGGAGCGAACGCTCCTCCGCGGCATCGGCACCGAATGGGATGACGGAGCGGCGAGGCCACGGGACGCGATCACGGCGGCGGTCGCCTGCCTGGTCGGCCTCGGAGGGCGGGGGCTGAGCGGGAAAATGGCTATCGACGACGATGTCATCTTCCGCTACGCCGGCCACTACTCCCACTTCCCGCGCTGTGCCGAATCGCTGGAGTTGCTGCTGAGCGATCTCTATGGCGTGCCGGTGCAGGTGCATCAATTCGTCGGCCGCTGGCTCGACCTCGAAAAGCCGGATCAGACGCGGCTGGGCACCCGCGAACATCCCGACGGCTGGAATACCCAACTGGGAAGCATTGCGATCGCCGGGTCGCGGGTCTGGAGCGTGCAGTCGGTGCTGGAAATATCGGCCGGCCCGCTGTCGCTTGAGCAGTTTCGCCGCCGGCTGCCGGGCACCATGGAGCTGGCCAAGATCAGCGGACTCGTCCGCCTCTACATCAACCTCAATTACGACATCCGCGTGCGGCCAGTGCTGGCGGCGGCGGAGGTGCCGATGAGCCGGCTCGGCGGCGCGATGGTGGAAGCGGATGGTTCGCCGGCCGGCAGCCGGCTGGGCTGGACGACCTGGCTGCTGAGCACGCCATCAAACGTCGACCGCAGCGATGCCGCTTCTACGGTCGTGCCGTAGGATCGCGTCAGGTGCATGGTCCATGCCCGCTCGCGATGCGGCCCCGTACCTCATGGCGGCGGCTGCCAGTTTTCGGCCTCGTAGAGATCCAGGTCGGTGTGTTTGGCAGCGGCCCGTTGGTGTTTCGTCCATTGCACGCCTGCGTCGGCCGCGGCGTGGAGGTTGGTCTTCTCGGTGATGGCGTCGTTCATGACCGCGTGATCGAGCGCGCAATAAGAGAAGTCGGCGAAGGAGAGATCGGCCCCGGCGAAGCTCGCTTGCTCGCCCGTGGCCCGCACGAACCGGGCGGCGGTGAGCTGCGCGGAGTCGAACCGCGCCCCCGGCAAGACCGCGCCTGCGAAGACCGCTCCGTAGAGATTGGCGTCGCCGAAGTCGGCCCCGGCGAGATTCGTCTCGCCGAAAAACGCGTTCGCCGCAGAGGCCTTGCGGAGGCTCGCCCCGGCGAGGTTGGCCTTGCCGAAGTTGCCGCCGGTGAGGGTGGCGCCAGAAAAATCCGCCCCCTGGAGGTTCGCTGATTGGAACTTGGAGTGGGTCAGATCGACGCCGACAAGCGAGATGCCGGGCAGTTCGACCTGGTCGAGGTTGCACTTCAGAAACACCGCTGCCTCGATCAGCGCGTCGCCGAGGGCCACGTCCTTAAACACCGTGTAGTCGAAGTGCGTGCGGCAAAAGCGGGTGCCTGTGAGAGTCACTCCCGCGAAATCGCCCCGCAGGATTTTCGCATCGGAGAAGTCGGCCCCGGAGAGGTTCGATCCGCGGAAGTCTGTATCGGCTTGGTCGCTCCCGGCGAGCGACACCCCGGAGAGGTCGCAGCCGACGAACTTGGCCAGGTGGAGCATCGTGCCAGAGAGATTCGCGCCGACGAATCGGCAATTCTCGAAGCGGTTACCGTGGAGAACACGACCGGAGAAGTCGGCGGCGCTGAAGTCGACGCCGGAGATCGTGGCGGACTTGAGCTCCTTGGCCAGCACCACCTGCGCGGCGGTGAGCGGAGTGCCGGTCAGATCGGCAAATTGCAGGTCGGCCCTGCGCATCGAGGCCCCGGCGAGATTGGCCTGGGTGAGCTTGGCGCCGATGAGACTGGCGTCGTCGAGGGCAGCGCTGCTCAGATCGGCCTGATCGGCCTCCGCCTGCCAGAGCAGCGATTCGCTCAGGTGGGCTCCGGCCAGCCTGGCCTGCCGGAGGTTGGCATTGCTCAAGCGTGATTTCGACAAATCGGCCGCTTCGAGGATCGCGGCCTGGAAGTTTGCTCGCTTGAGTGAACGGCCGGCGAGATTGATCCCCGCAGCGGTGGCCCGCTCGAGCGACAGGCCGTCACATCGTCTGGGCAGCCGGGTCTCCGGCGACAGTGTGCTTTCCGCCATCGATGTGCCGCTGCACCTGGTTTTCGAGAGGTCGGTAGCCGTGAGCATGCAGCGCTCGAGCCGGGCCCCAGTCAGGTCGACCGTGTCAAAAACGCCGTGCGAGAGATCGCACTTCTGGAACATTGCGGAGGCACAATCGACCTTCTGCCATGTGGCCCGGGGCAGCGATGCTTCCATGAAGTGAGCGCCGCTCAAGCGGCAATCGCGGAAGGCGACGGCCTCGGCTTGGCAGGCCACGAAACGGGCGTTCGAGAGATTGCAGGTCGCAAACTCCGCCCCCGCCAGGTTGCTCTCGAAGAAGCTCGCAGCCGTGGTCCAACGGCAGCCCGTGAACCGCGTGGCCGAGAACGTTCCAGCATCAAATGCCGTCTCGTGGAGTACCGTGTCGTTGAATGTGGCCTTGGCGAAGGAGCAGTTGGCGAGAACGACCTTGGAAAACTCCGCCCGCGACAGGTCGCAACCGTCGAATACGACCCCCTGCAGCATGGCCGTCGAGAACGTGAGGCCGGAGAGATCCCTGCCCGAGAGGTTCATCTCGCTGATCAGGCAGAAGTCGAGTGGCTGTCGCTTCTCGATCCGCTCGAGCACCTGTTCGAGCGTGAGCCGCTCGATGTTCTGCGTGGGGGCATCACCCATCCACGACACGTCGGGCATGGGAAATTTCATTGCAGCGTGAGCCTCGTCTTCTTGATGTGGGCGTCGCGCCACGTGGCCCCTGCGAGTTCGGTGTCGCGGAAGACCGCCTCGTAGAGGCTCGAACCATCGAGCCGAGCCCGGGTCAGGTCGGCGCCGGTGAAGTTGGCACGCATCAGGTTGGCATTGGTGAGGATCGCCCCCTCGAGGACCCCGTCCTCGAATCCGGCCTGCGTCAGGTCACAGCGGTCAAACACCGTCCCCTTCAGCGATGCATCTTCAAACAGGGCCCGGGCCAGTTTGCCACGGGCGAAACTGCTGCCGTTGAGGATCGTGGCCCGCCAGATCGATCCGGTCGCCTGCACGCGGTCGAACACGGCTCCGGTGAAATCGGCCTGTCGTCCGCTGCGAAAATTTGTCAGGTCGGCCTCGGCAAAGATCGCCCCAGCGGCCCGGGCCATCTCGAAGTTGGCGGCGGCGAGACAGGCGCGCGAGAAGTCGACCTTCCCGACCTCGGCCTTCGTGAAGATCGCCCGCGGCAGCCGGGCCTCCGTGAACACCGCGCCAGTCAGCGCGGAGCCGGTAAAGTCGGCATACATTCCTGCCGCGCCCGAAAAGTCGAGCCCTGTCAGATCGAGGCCGCAGAGCTTCGTGGAGGCGAGCGACGCTGTGGCGAACGAGGCCCCGGCGAGCGTTGCCGCACCAAAGTCGGCGAAGTCGAGCACGGCCCCCTGGAGGCGAGCCTGCGCGAAGTCGGTCTTGGTAAGGTTTGCCCCCCGCAGGTTCGTGCGGTTGAGAATCGTGCCGACGAACTTCGATCCGGCGAAAATAGCACCGGAAAAATCGATTCCCGAGAGGTCGAGGCCGGAGAAGTCGCGGTCGCGCAGGTTGGCGTTGACATACGCGCCCTGTCGGGCCCGCTCGAGGTCGAATGCTTCTTCCCTATTCGGCTGTGGTTTCTTACGCTGCGGCCTCGGCGGCGGCATCTCCGGGAGTTTGATCGCCCCTATTTTCGTGAGCATCGCCTCGAGGACGGCAACTTTCTCGGGGGGCACTTCGGGCGTGGCTTTGAGCCTGGAAATATTTTCCCGGAGGCTGGCGACTGCCGGCGCCATCGCCTCCTCGATCGTGGCCGGTTGAGCCGGCACTTCGACACCGCGGGCCCGGGCCTCCGCCTTCATTGCCTCCATGGTTTCCTTCACCTGAGGCAGATAAGACGCGAGCATTGTCTCGATCTTCTGCTTCTCAGCGGCCATCTCCCGCAGCGATTGCGTCAACTG
>Ga0194055_10003620_pt1 | contig 11826 bp, 10 predicted proteins | sample SepL449m_MetaG_FD_155482 | JGI IMG/M metagenome (GOLD analysis project Ga0194055, IMG submission 155482) | Anoxic zone freshwater microbial communities from boreal shield lake in IISD Experimental Lakes Area, Ontario, Canada - Sep2016-L442-9m | ecosystem: Environmental > Aquatic > Freshwater >... | reverse complement strand
ATCACTCCGTCCTCCTCACCCCTCCTTCCAAGGACAAACGCCCCGTCCTTCTCCTCCATTGCCCTGCTCCCGTTTAGTGTCCTGCTTTGCTCGCACGCTTTTGTCCTGCTTTGCTTGCAACACGACAATGGCGCTAAATTGTCTTGCCGTGTCACGCGGACTCGACATTCTCTCTCCCGTTTTTCTGAGACCATCTCTCTCCACCTCCCCCACAGAAACAAAACGATGAAGACCAACCACGCCCTTTGCGGGATCCTCTCAGGGTTGTTCGTGCTGGCAGCGGGAACCGCACAGACCTACGCGGGACTCCTCCTTCCCGCCGGCCCCGGCTCGCAGCTCTACGTGGGAATGACGGGCAACAACACGATTAGCAAGTTCACCCCCGGCGGCACCGGCTCGACCTTTGCCAGCACCGGCTTGAGCACCCCGTTCGGCGTGGCCTTTGACGCCGCGGGCAACCTCTATGCGGCGAACTTTGGGAACAACACGATCGAGAAGTTCACCCCCGGCGGCGTCGCTTCGGTCTTTGCCAGCACCGGATTGAATGCGCCAGTCGGCCTGGCCTTTGACAGCACGGGCAACCTCTATGCTGCCAACTTTGGGAACAACACGATTGAGAAGTTCACCCCCGGCGGCGTCGGCTCGGTCTTTGCCAGCACCGGATTGAGCATCCCATACGGTCTGGCCTTTGACAGCGCGGGCAATCTCTACGCGGCAAACGGAGGCAACAACACGATCGAGAAGTTCACCCCTGGTGGCGTCGGCTCGGTCTTTGCCAGCACCGGCTTGAACCAGCCAATCGGCCTGGCCTTTGACAGCACGGGCAACCTCTATGCTGCCAACTTTGGGAACAACACGATTGAAAAGTTCACCCCCGGCGGGGTCGGCTCGCTCTTTGGCACTACCGCAACCGGCAACCCATACGGCCTGGCCTTCGATAGCGCGGACAATCTCTACGTGGTGAACCGGGGCAACAACACGATTGAGGAGTTCACCCCCGGCGGCGGCATCGGCTCGGTCTTTGCCGACAGCAGCGACGGCGTGAACGCGCCAGCGTTCCTCGCCTTCGGCCCCGCCCCCGTCCCCGAGCCCGGCACGGCGCTGTTCGGCATGGCGTGCGCCGGGCTCGCGGCGTTGCAGCGACGCAGGCGCGCGTAAGCCAGCTCCACGCAGCGGGAGCGCATGGAGTCAATGGAAGCGCGGGTGCTCGTAGTTGCGGTTCGAGTTGAACGGTGGGGCGATGGTGATGAGTTCCGCGCAGGCGGGCGGGAGCTTCTGCAACTGCTCCAAGTTGTCGCCGCAGTAGATGACGCGCGTGTCGAGAAGTGCGGATGGTTTTGCCGATGCCATGCGCCGGAGGCTGCGCAGTGTGGGCGACGAAGGCAAGCGGAGCAGCGCATTTGCATACTTGTCCTTTCGCGATGGGCTGCGAATGTTCCAGTGATGCGAGCGGTTGCCGGCAGCGGCGATAACCGTCTCGCAGTAGTGGGGGCGGCTGCCAGTCTTACCACTGCACTTTCTCGATAGGAGCCAGCACAGGAGGGCAGCGCGTGAGGCCGCAACCATTCACCGTTCACGAGTCACCAGTCACATTCCCGCCCGCTTCCGTGCTTGAACATTCCCGCGCGCGCCCATTTCATCCGCGCCCTTTATGAAAATCGTTCTCGCTTACTCCGGCGGTCTCGACACGAGCGTGCTGATGACCTGGCTCAAGGAAACCTACAAGGCGGAGATCGTCGCGTTCTGCGCCGATGTCGGGCAGGAGGAGGAACTCACGGGGCTGGAGGAGAAGGCGCTCAAGACCGGCGCGAGCAAGTGCTACATCGAAAACCTGAACGAGGAGTTCGCGCGCGATTTCATTTTCCCGATGATGCAGGCGGGCGCGGTTTACGAGGGGCAATACTTTCTGGGCACGAGCATCGCGCGTCCGTGCATCGCGAAGAAGATGGTGGAGATCGCCAAGCGCGAGGGGGCGGATGCGGTGGCGCACGGGGCGACGGGCAAGGGCAACGATCAGGTGCGGTTCGAGCTGGCCGCGGCGGCGCTCGCGCCGGAGTTGCAAGTGATCGCGCCGTGGCGGCAGGACCGGTTCCGCGAGGAATTCCCCGGCCGCGCGGAGATGATCGCGTATGCGGAGAAGCACCAGATCCCGATTCAGGCTTCGGCGAAGAAGCCGTATTCGATGGACCGCAATCTCCTGCACATTTCCTTCGAGGCGGGAATCCTCGAGGATCCGTGGTACGACGCGAGCGCGGAAAAGGCGCGGGAAATGTACGTCCTGTCCGTCTCGCCCGAGGAGGCGCCGGACAAGGCGGAGTATGTGGAGCTGACCTTTGAGCGCGGGAATTGCACCGCCGTCGGCTACCACGAGATCGCCGCCGTGCTGAAGGAACTCGGCTACAAAGGCGCGCTCACTTTCAACACGAACGACCACGCGGTGCTCTCGCCCTATTGGGTGATGAAAGTGCTGAACAAGCTCGGCGGACGCCACGGCTGCGGACGCGTGGACATGGTGGAGAACCGCTTCGTCGGCATGAAGTCGCGCGGCGTGTACGAGACGCCCGGCGGCAGCATCCTGCACTTCGCCCATCGGCAGATGGAGAGCATCACGATGGATCGCGAAGTGATGCACCTGCGCGACGGCCTCGTCCCGAAATACGCGGAGCTGGTGTACAACGGCTTCTGGTTCGCCCCCGAGCGCGAGGCGCTGCAGGCGCTGGTGACGGAGTCACAGAAGAACGTGAGCGGCGTCGTGCGCGTGAAGATTTACAAGGGCAACATCATCGCCGCCGGACGGAAATCCGCGCTGTCGCTCTACAACCCCGAGATCGCCACGATGGAGGCCGACCCGACAAAGGCGTACAATCAGAACGACGCCACCGGCTTCATCGCGCTGAACGCCCTGCGGCTCAAGGTCGCGGCCCGCGTGCATCGCGGGAAGTGACATCGTAGCGTAGCTCTCCAGAGCTGCGCGCCTCCAGGGTGGAACACGCGACTCCCGTGCCGTCTGCGGCCACTCGCCGCAGATATTCGCCGCGCATGTGTTTCTAAATGGCCCACAGATTGGACGATTTTTCAAACGCACAGGCGCACAGGGAAAACAGAGAAATCCCTCCGCGCTCCGCCCAATTATCGCAGCAGTGCATTTGCATTCGTCGGCGGCGGGAGATTCCACGCCTTCCATTTCGCCGCGTATTCCTCGCGCGGGAGCAGGACGAAATGCGGCTTCGCATCCGCACGCAGCCAGCGGATGAGTGCGGTGAGATCCGGCTCTGCCATCACCGTGCAACCGACGCTCGGCTTGTGCGGCGCGCGGCGGAGATGGAGGAAAATCGCGCTGCCATTTCCGGGCACCGGCGGATCGGAATTGTGCCGCAGCTCGACGAGCCAGCGATATGCAAAGTCGCCGAGCCTCATCCGCTGCTTCGCATACCACGGCGGCGGATTTTTCGGATCCACGATCACATGCCGGTTGTACTGCGCGTGGTTCACGTCATCAATCCACGCATCGGCGGCGGTGACGGTGTGAAAGGGATAATCGCTCCCGTCCGGCAGCGCGCGATCATACGTGTAGATCGTGCCGATTCGGAAAATTCCCGCCGGCGATCGCCCGTCATTCTCCACCTTGCGCAGCCCCTTTTCCTCCTGCCCGTGGACACCCGATCCCCACGCAAGCCCGCGCTTGCCGTAGAGCACCGTCCACGGTTTGCCGATGGCCTTCCACTCGCCCCCCGCGCGCTCGAAACGCTGCGCGCTGCCCTCGAACGCATCCCACGACGGAGCGGTCGCGACGACGAGTTGCCGCACGCCGTCGAGTTCCGCTGCATTCACGTCGCAGGAAAATGCAGCGAGCAGCAGGACGAGGCAGCGCAACATCGTAGCCGCGCTTTTAAAAGCGCGGGCTGTTTTGAAGTTTGGCGTTTGGCGTTTGGTGTTTGATGTTTGGCCCGCCGCAGGCGCACCGAAGCTTGGTTGGGTGATCCGGCAAGTGGATGACCGCTGACAGAAGACATCCGTTTTCCCACTACTGGCGCGCACTGTGCTATCCACTGCGCAGCCCATGTCCCGTCCAGCCCGCCTGATTTCGGTTTTTGTGATCATGCTCACGACTTTCGTCGCGTACTGGCCGGCCATGCGCAACAGCTTCGTGTGGGACGACACCGCGCTCGTGCTGCGCGACCCGACCATCCGCTCGTGGCGTCTCGCGCCGGATGCATTCCGCGAGTTTCTTTTCCTCGATGCGACGGCGAGCAATTTTTACCGACCGGTGCAGCGCCTCACATTCATGGCCGACTATGCGCTGTGGGGCATCGCGCGCCCGGAGGCCTCGAAGACGGCGGCAAAGACCGGCGCGCCCGACACCGGCGACGGCGCGGATCTCGCCGCAGTGCAAAGCGCAGCGCAGCCCGGATGGCATTTCAGCAGCGTGCTCGCACACGCGCTCGCCGCGCTTGCGCTGTGGTGGCTGCTGTGCGTGTGGTTCGGCGCAAATGCCGGATGGTGGCCGCTTGCCGGAGCACTCGCGTGGGCGCTGCATCCGCTGCACACGAGCGCCGTCACCTACGTGAGCGGACGGGCCGATCCGCTCGCAGCACTCTTCATATTCTCCGGCCTCGCCCTCGTGGCAAAGGCTCATGCCCGTGGCGCATTCGTGCCCGGCGATCGTTCTGCGGCGCGCTCGCTCATAATCGCCGCCGTGTGCGCGCTTCTCGCGCTGCTCTCGAAGGAAAGCGGCGTGGCGCTGCTCGTCGTGTGGCTCGTGTGGGTGCTCTCCCGCGCACCGCGCGATCCGCGCGGCTGGGTATCGTGGCTCGCAGCCGCGACGATCTCGTGCGGAGCATACTTTGCATTGCGCACGACGGCAGCGCAGACGGCGCCACCAGCGTCGAGCGAGGTCACATCGTGGAAGGCACGTCCAATCCTCGTCACGCGCGCGCTCGCCGAATATGCGGCACTTTTCATCGCGCCGCACTCGCTGCACATGGAGCGTGACGTCTCGACAAATCCCGTCGGCGACGATGCCGCGAAATTGCGTCACGGACGGATGCGCGAGGCGCAGACACTCGCGGGAATCTGCATCGCAGCCGCGCTCGCGTGGTGGTGGCATCGCGCGCGGAAATTCGCCCCGGATGCCGCGTTCTCACTCGCTTGCGCGGCGGTGACGTGGCTGCCAGTGAGCAATGTCTTCGCGCTGAACGCGACCGTCGCCGAACACTGGCTCTACGTGCCGAGCGCATTTCTCGTCGCCGCGATTCTTTTCACTGCGCGCGCACTCGCACCGGAGCGTCCGAAGATTTTTGCCGCGTTGCGCGTCTGCGCCGTGCTGTGGCTCGGGTTCCTCGCGGTGCAGACGTGGTGTCAGCAGGACTACTGGCGCGATCAGCGCACCTTTGTGAATGACACGGCGCAGCGCGCAGGCCGCGGCGCACGCATGATCATCAACCTCGGCCAGCTCGCGATGCAGGACGGCAAACCCGACGAGGCGCTGGCACTCTACCGCGAAGCACTCACGCTCGAACCGAAGCTCGCCCTCGCGCACTTCAACATCGCCGCGGTGGCACTGGGCAAAAAGGATTACGACACTGCGCTCGCGGAGCTGAATCTCGCCGAGGGCTCGCCGCTCTTCGGGCCGGACATTGACGTCATCCGCGCCATCATCGCCCAGGCGCAGACAGGCAAGCCGCGCCTCGATCTGCTCGCCAACGCGGCCAGCAGTTCCGGGCGCAACTGGGCGGTCTCACGACGCTACCCGCTCACGCTGATCGCCATGGGAAAACCCGATCGCGCCTACGAGGACGTGCTGCGCCAGCTCACGGGGCACCCGTTCCGCGCCGAGGCGTGGCGGCTCCTCGGGCAGATCGCGGAACAGATCGGTGACAAGAAAATTGCCGCACACGCATACGCCGAAGCCGCAGACCGCGACGTGCGCGACGATGCGAGCCGCGAGCGGCTGCGCGCGCTCCGCACGGCGCAGTAACGCTGACACCCGTATTTGCGGAGCGGTGGCACGACGGACAAGCCGCCACCGTTCGAACGCGGTTCGATCGCTCAAGTTTCGAGAACCCATCTGAGCCTGACGGAAACCATTGGACTTCACAGAGCGCTGCGCTTACGCAAAAAATCCAATGCTCCAAAAACCCGACAGCGCGCTGATCATCGCCGGACACGGCTCGACGCTGAATCCCGACTCGAGCGCGCCGACTTGGAACCTCGCTGAGGAAATCCGCAGGCGCGGAATTTTCGGCGAGGTGCATTGCGCGTTTTGGAAAGAGGAGCCGAGCCTGCGGCAGGTGCTGCACTGCGTGGATCGCGAGGACGTGTATGTCGTGCCGAATTTCATCAGCGAGGGCTACTTCACGAAGACGGTCGTCCCGCGCGAACTTGGCCTCGGCGATGCGGTCACGCGGGTCGGACGTCACTCGGTGAAATATTGCGAGCCGGTCGGAAATCATCCGCGCATGACGGAGCTGCTGCTGAAGCGCGCCGCCGAAATTGCGCCGGGCGTGCCGTCGGGGGAGACGAGCCTTTTCATCGTGGGCCACGGGACGGACCTGAACGAAAATTCCGCCGTCGCCGCGAAGCGCGAGGTGGACCGCATCGCCGCGCTCGGGCGCTACCGCGAGGTGCTGAATGCCTACATGGAGGAAGCGCCGCTCATCGCAGAATGGGACCGGCTCGCGACGAGCCCGAACGTCGTCGTGGTGCCGTTCTTCATCTCGGACGGGCTGCACAGCTACGAGGACATCCCGGTGCTGCTCGGCATCGCCACGGAATCCCCCGGCGCTGCAAGCGCGAGCTGCAACGCAGCGGGCGCTGGGCGCGCGTCGGTCTTCGCCAACAATCCTTACCGCCTCCGCGGACGCACGCTGTACTACGCGAGTTCCATCGGCACGGAGGCGGGTTTCGCGGATGTGATTCTTGACCAGGTGGCGGCCTTCGATGCACGCCACACCACGTGATCCGAGTGCCTCGTCTTAATCCTAATCTTAATCCCAAACGTGCATCCCAGCGAGCTGCCTCTGCTTCGGCGGAGGATTAAGATGAAGGTTCCGTCCAAATGATGCGCGACACGACACAGGAACTCGAGCGCTGGCTGCACGCCGGCGGAAAACTCGCCGGGCAGATTTCCATCTCGTGCGCGGACGACGGATGGGAACTGCGGCACACCGATGATGCGGAGCGCGGCGACCTCGCGGCATTTTCAAAGTGGGAGGACGCTCGTTCGATCGCAAATTTCGACGACGCCGGGGCATTTCGCCCGCTGAAGACCGCGCCGAACCTGCGCCACGGCTGGCGGCTCGTGCTGGGGGACGCGCATTCCGTGCGACTCGCGCTCGATTATTTCTACCCTGCGATGCTTGGCGTTTGGCTCGCGCATTCGCGCGGTGAACTCGTGCCGGTGGAATTTCACGAGACGCTCGGACGGCAGACCGGGATGTATCGCATCACTCAGAAGCTCACACACGAGCAGGCGCAGCGGCTCATCGCGAAGCAGTGCCCCAGCAACGGGGGCTGCCTGAAGACGATCCTCTGGCAGATCAGCAAGGGCGTCCCGGTGCCGCTGCTGCCGCCAGAGAAATTCCGCATCGACGCGACGCCCGCAGATGCGCTGCCGCTCCTCTGCCACGAGGCGTGCAACATCCTCGTCGCCGCCGCGCGCAAGATGGTGAAGGAGGAGACGCCAGCGCCATGATTCTCCGCGCACGCATGGTTGTCCCGGTCACCGGCGCTCCGATCGCCGATGGCGCGGTCGTCGTCACTGGAAACACGATCACGGCGGTCGGGCCGTTCACGGAGATCCGCGCGGCGCATTCCGGCGACGTGACGGATCTCGGCGAGCGCGTGCTGATGCCGGGCCTCGTGAACGCGCACTGCCATCTCGACTACACGATGATGCGGCGTGCGATCCAGCCGCAGCGCAGTTTCACGGAATGGATCGGGCGCATCAATGCGCTGAAGCGCAGCCTCGGGCCGGACGACTACCGCGCCGCAATCGGGCGCGGATTTTCCGAGCTGCAACGATGGGGCACGACGACGGTCGCAAACATCGAGTCCTTCCCCGAAGTGCTGAATGAGGTGCCCGCTAGCCCGCTGCGGACATGGTGGTTTCTGGAGATGATTGACGTGCGCCACCAGATCCCGAGCGAAGAGGTGTCGAACGGGATGCTCACATTTTTCGAGCCCTCCAAGGCACGGCGCGGCGGCTTCGGTCTCAGCCCGCACGCGCCATACACGGCATCCGGGCCGCTCTATGAAGTCGTGAGCGAGACGGCCGCAAAACTCGGGATGCCCGTGATGACGCATGTCGCGGAGTCGCGCGAGGAATGGGAGATGTTCCGCCACGCGCGCGGCGAGCTGTACGAATTCATGCTGCGCCTCGGACGCTGGATGCAGGACTGCCACCATGCGCGCACGCCGCTGAAGCACATCTTCCACCACAGCGCGCTCGGTGCGAACTGGATCCTCGCGCACATGAACGAGCTCGACGACGAGGATCTCACGCTGCTCGCGAGCATCCCGCGGCACGAGCGCCCGAGCATCGTCCACTGCCCCGGCAGCCACCGCTATTTCCGGCACGCGCCGTTCCGCCTCGCGAAACTGCTCGGGCTGCGCATGAACATCTGCATCGGCACGGACAGCCTCGCGAGCACGCACTCGCTCTCGATGTTCGACGAGATGCGCATCCTCGCCGATGGCGAGCAGTGGCTGAACCCGGCGGACGTCGTCGCGATGGCCACGCTGAACGGCGCTCGCGCACTGAATCTCAACGCGGGAAAAATCGAGCCCGGCGCACTCGCCGACTTGATTGCCATCCCGCACGATGCAACCATGCGCGACGTCCACGCTTCGGTGATCGCAAACCGACAGCCCGTCGCATGGATGATGATTGATGGCCAAATCCTCGCTCACTAACGCACTCGTCATTTTCTCAGCCGTGCTCCTGCTCACCGGAGCCGCACCCGGCGCGACGAAAAAGCCGACGCCATCCAAGCCTTCCAAACCTTCGGCGACGAAGGTAGCGAAGAAGCCGACGCCAACGCCCGCCCCGCTTGCACCGGGCGAACTTCCGCTGGCGGCAAAGTCAGCAATCCTCCTCAATGCGAAGACCGGCGACGTGCTCTACGAAAAGGCGCCCGACGAAATGCGGTTCCCTGCCAGTGCGACGAAGATTCTCACCGCGCTGCTCGTGCTCGAAAAGGGCGACCTCGATCAAAAGGTGACCATCCAGGCCGAGGACACAAAGGTCGAACCGAGCGCGCTCGAATTCAAACCCGGCGAAGAATACACGCGGCGCGAACTCCTTTTCGCCCTGCTGCTGAAAAGCGCAAACGACGTGGCGCTCGCCCTCGCACGCGACCATGCGGGAAGCGTGAAGGAATTTGCGGAGAAGATGACCAAACGCGCGGAGGAACTCGGCGCGAAGGCGTCGCATTTCATGAATCCACACGGCCTGCACGACCCGCGTCACTTCACTACGGCGCGCGACCTCGCGGTCATCGCGCGCTTCGCGATGCAGCAGCCGCTTTTCCGCGAGATCGTGGCGACGCCGGTATTCAGCATGATGCGCGGCGACGAAAAGGTGCTGTTCAAAAACCACAACAAGCTGCTGGGAATGTTCACCGGCTGCATCGGCGTGAAGACCGGCTACACGCGCGCGTCGCAGCAGGTGCTCGTGAGCTGCGCATGCCGTGCGGATTGCGAGGCCATCTCGGTGATCATGCACAGCGACAAGCCCGGCATCTGGAACGACTCCAAGACGCTGCTGGAGCACGCCTTTGAAAAGCTCGGCGCAGGCCCGCCGCCCGCGCCACCAGCAAAGCCTGCCGTGCCTGCCGTGCCTGCAACTCCAACGCCGAAGATCTAACCTCCGGCCCCGGCAGTCGGACGCGAGGTCAAGAAGTAGCGCCGCCCGAACGCAGGGCGGACGCCTCAAAATCACTCTGCCAGCCGACGGCGACTCTCGGGAGGAGCACGCGACTCGCGTGCCGTTTCCGCCGGCCCGCCGGAAACACCTCGCGGCGTCTCTGGAAGCACCCAGGTTTTCCAAGTCTGTGCGTCATCAAATCTGCACGCCGCTCACAAACACCCGTGCTTCGGGTGTCTGCGGCGAGTCGCCGCAGACAGCACGCGAGTCGCGTGCTCCACCCGGGAGCTTCCGTTCGCCGCTGCTGCCCTCCTGATGCCTCCGGCCTGCGCCAGCAGACTACTTGAGTTCCGTCAGCTCGCGGATCTTGATGTTGCGGAAGGCGACTTCGTTGCCGTGATCCTGGAGGCAGATGTGGCCCTTCGCCGACTTCGCGAAGCCGGGAAATTTTGAGAACTTCGATTTCGCGACCTTCTCGTTCCAGTCCGCAGATCCAATCTCATACTCGACATACTTCGTGCCGTTCATCGTATGCACGCACTTGAAAGTGCCCGCGGCGGTCTTCTGGCATTTGAGCACGAAATGGTTCCACTCGCCCACGGGCTTCGTCGTGTCCACGTTCGCGGGATAGAGGGCATACATCCAGCCGGCCTTCTGCGGATCGTGTCCGCCCACATTGTCCTGAATCTGCGCCTCCGGCCCGGTATTCCACGGCGCACCGCCGGTCTCCTGGACCTTGAACATGATGCCACTATTTCCACCCGGACTGATCTTCCATTCGATGCTCAGCTCGAAACTCTCGAACTGATCCTTCGTGACGATGTCTCCCCCGCCCTTGCCGGTCAGCGCGAGCGTGCCGTCCTTCACCACCCATTTGCCCGGCAGGCTGTCCTTCTTGTATCCGCGCCAATGCCCCGCAGCGTCTTTCCCGTCGAAGAGCAGCTTCCATCCGCCGGATTTTTCGGCATCGGTCAGTTCGTTGTCAGCGGCGAAAATGGAGGCGGTGAAGGCGAGGAACAGGAGGAGCGATTTCATGCGGCGGCTTGTAGCAGACATCGGAGGCAGGCTGCAACCGCGCTCGCTGAAGCAACAACCCTGCGATCAGGCGGTGAAGATGGACACGGCGAAGAATCCGAACCTGGAAAATCGGCGCCCTTGAAGACATCCGATCAAATCAGTTCGCGGATCGGGCTTCGGGTCCGATCTTTCCAATGATGACGGCCCGCCGTGGAGGAAATGCAGCACGAACGACTTGTCCTCGATATCATCAGCGGCCGAGCAAGCCGCGCAATCTCCCAAGCATGGACGCTGCTTTTCCTCCCGGCGTGATTTCCAGGATGCGGGGTTGGCCGTCGCCCGAGCACCAGTCGAGAAACGCCCGGACATCGGCGCGCTGGCGCCCGTCGAGGATCCGCCATGATTCCGTGAACTGCGCCTCCATGCGCTTCCACGCCTCGGGCATTCGCTGCGGATCGAAAATGTCGTTGAACGCGAATGCCAGCAGGGCCTTTGCGCGCGCAGCCGCATCGGGTTCGCGCCAGAGCGTGAGCACCCACCTCGGCAGATGCTGCCGGGCCGGGTTGGAAGAGCCCTCGGCGTCTGTCGCCGATGAGGTGGCGAGACGTTCCAAGGCGGGAGCGACTTCGCGCACATCGGCGAGCCACGCCGCAAAAACGGCGTGATCGAAATCCCGCTGCCCGTTCGTCAATTCCGCATTGAGCAGCTTGCGGAACTTTTCACTGTGCGCGGGCCGCTTGGCGATGAGAAGCGCAAGCGCGACCGTCGCATTGCGCGAAGCGAGAGTCTCCCACGCGCCTGGAGAACCGCGCTCCTGCCCCTCTCCGGGGCTCTGCTCGAAACCGTCGCCGATACATAAACCTCTGGAATCCTCTATCCATGCGGCCTTCCGTCCTGTCGTTCCGCATGGTACTCGGGAAGGGACTTGAACCCTTACGCCTTTC
>Ga0194055_10003619_pt1 | contig 11831 bp, 12 predicted proteins | sample SepL449m_MetaG_FD_155482 | JGI IMG/M metagenome (GOLD analysis project Ga0194055, IMG submission 155482) | Anoxic zone freshwater microbial communities from boreal shield lake in IISD Experimental Lakes Area, Ontario, Canada - Sep2016-L442-9m | ecosystem: Environmental > Aquatic > Freshwater >... | reverse complement strand
AGCAAGCCTTGAAGCAATTGTGCATCGCATGGTTGATCAAGGTGGCTTAACAACAATGCTGCCTACTGCCGATGCGCAGTGGGTTGGCCGCGAACTTGAACGTCGCTTTGGTCTTCCACTGTGGTCATTTACCGTTACTGCAACTGACGCAAACCGGTGGGCGCTTCGTTTTGCTCGCCTTGCCACAGGTAAGTCAAAGATTTTAGTTTTTGCGTGGTGCTATCACGGATCAGTGGACGAGACCTTCGCTGTCCTTGACGTGAACGGTCTGCCAACAGCACGTCCCGGCAACGTTGCTCCGCCAGTTCCAGTTGCGCAAACCACAAGAGTCGTTGAGTTCAACGATCTTGTAGCTCTAGAACGTGAACTTGCCCATGGCGATGTGGCAGCGATCCTAGCCGAACCAGCAATGACAAATATTGGAATCGTTTTACCTGAGCCTGGCTTTTTACAAGGCATGCGTGATCTGGCAACAAAATATGGCGCGCTCTTAATGATTGATGAGACGCACACATTTTCTGCCGGTCCTGGAGGAATGACGTTACGTGATGGCCTAAAACCAGATATCTTCATCATCGGCAAATCAATCGGAGCAGGCATTCCATCAGGTGCGTACGGCATGACTCACGAAGTAGCTAATGCTGTGATGTCACATCCTGATGCGGACCTTGTCGACGTCGGAGGAATCGGTGGAACGTTAGCCGGCAATAGTCTTTCAATGGCTGCGATGCGGGCAACGTTAAGTGAAGTACTCACTGAAGACGCGTTTGAGCACATGATTGCATTGTGCGATCGGTATACCGAGCAGGTGCAAGAGTTATTAGGCAAATATCAGGTGTCATGGAGCATCGCACAAGTAGGTGCTCGTGCAGAGTATCGCTTTGTCTCACCTGCACCAACAAACGGAACGGCCGCCATGCTCGCTGGTGATGACGATTTAGACGAATTTATGCATCTATTTATGTGCAATCGAGGAATCCTAATGACACCGTTCCACAACATGGCTTTAATGTGTCCAAGCACCTCTATCGAGGATGTTGATTTGCATGCAGTACTTTTCGAAGAAGCGCTCAAGGAACTTACATCGCAGTCGTAATGCAGTAAGTGGCCTTCGGAATATAGAGTTATCAGTGTGAGTTTGCGTTCTAGGGTTCATGCGATTATCGCGTGCTCTGCTGTGGTTCTCGTGCTGGCAGCCGTGTGGCAGATAACTGCATATGAATTTGCTCGGGAAAAAGTGAGCCAAGCTGTTGCTGACTCAATAACTCTTGATGAAGCAGGCACGCGACTCAGCGAGACTTTAATCTTTTCATTGCTCCTAGATATGGTGCTGCTATTTCTAGCTTGGAGATACTTGCGACGTTGGGTGCTTGATCCGTTAGATGAGATTCGCGATCAACTCAAAGTTGTAGCTGATGGCCAACTTCATTCAGTAATTACCTTAGATCGCCCCGATGAATTGCGAGCAGCTGCTCGAGACGCCGAAATTATGCGCCAGCACCTCGTTGCTCAAATTGATCAGAAGCGAGCAGCTTTTGAAAGTCTCAATGCGCAAGCACCACTAGCGCTGTCGATGAAAGCAGCGCTGGAACCCAATTCGATTACGATTCCTAATCTGGATATATTTGGCGCCGTTGATCCAGCCCAAGGAGTGATAGCAGGGGATTGGTGGGATGTCGTTAAAGTGCCTGACGGTGTTGCAGTTGTAGCAGCTGACGTTGCAGGGCATGGTCCAGCCGCTGGTGTAGCAGGCTTGCACATGAAAGCAATCATCACATCTGGCCTGTCGTCTGGGCTTGCGGCAACGGAACTGCTAGAGCGAGTCTCTAGCGGATTAAGTTCAATAGATTCGTTGACTGCCACCGTTGCCATCTGTGTGATTCCTGATGATGTAACACGCGATGCAACTTTTGTGAGTGCAGGTCATCCCCCGGGCCGGCTCATTCGTCATGATGGATCAGTCGAGAACTTGGACTCCACAGGTCCAATGCTCGGGGCACTTGGCACGTTATGGGCGCAGCACACTTTTCGATTCGCCGCAGGTGAACGTATCCTGCTCTACTCTGACGGCCTAGTTGAAACTCGAGATGGGAATGGCGATGAATTCGCTCTGACACGTGTCGATTCGGCTCTTATCAAAGGGCGAAACGAAAACTCACACACTCTTGGGAACCAAATACTTTCGCAGGCTCGTAAGTTTTCAACGACGTGGAATCATGACGATGTGTCCATAGTGGTTATCACCCGTAGGCTGTCAGTGTGACTGAAGCAATACGCATGCGTGCGCACATGGCGGCGTTGCCCACATACAAAGCCGGCAAAAAAGCCGATGCTGTTGCCGGCTTAGATGCTTTCAAATTATCAAGTAACGAAAATCCCATGCCTCCGTTACCCGGAATTCTCGAGGTGATTACATCCGCTGCCCTTGAAGTCAATCGATATCCGGATCCACTGAGTACAGAATTAACGCAAGCCATCGCGCAGCGATTTAGTGTGCCTACCGAGATGATTGCTACTGGCACAGGCTCTGTTGGTGTGTGTCAGCAAATTGTGCAAGCCGTTGTGGACGCAGGGGATGAAGTTATTTACGCATGGCGTTCATTTGAGGCCTATCCCATCATCACCTTGATTGCTGGCGGGACATCAGTTCAGGTACCGCTGGATTCATCCTTCGGTCATGACTTGGAAGCGATGGCGGATGCAATCACTGCGGCGACGCGCTTGATTTTTGTCTGCACACCCAACAACCCGACTGGCACAAGTGTTTCGCAGAAAGACTTTGATGCTTTTATGACACGGGTTCCCACGGATGTTCTCGTGGTCATAGATGAGGCGTATGTGGAATTTAACCGCGACCCAGATTCTGTTGATGGCATTGCCTGTGTGCATACATATCCCAATGTTGGAATCTTGCGCACGTTTTCAAAAGCCTACGGATTAGCCGCATTACGTATCGGATTCTTTATTGGTCCAGCACCTGTTGCACAAGCCGTACGAAAAACTGCGGTTCCTTTTGGGGTATCAACAATTGCACAAGCGGCAGCTGTTGCTTCTTTAGATCTTGAACCAGAACTTTTCAGCCGGGTTTCTGACATTGTGAAAATTCGCGAGTGGTTCGAGAACGAACTTCGGGCTAACGGCCACGACGTTGCTGATAGTCAAGCCAATTTTGTCTGGCTTCCTTTGGGTTCACAGACAGATCAGTTTGTTTCGGCATGCAATGCCCAAGCTGTTGCAGTGCGACCATTTTCCGGTGAGGGCGTGCGTATTAGCATTGGAGAAGTCGAGCCACTAGAGCGCATCGTAGAAATTATTAAGTCGTTTCCACAATAGGTGTGGTTACATTCTTACGACTTTCCGAAGTCATCACCAATGCAATACTCACCAAAACCACTAGACCGCCAACGAGAATGTTGTGCGTGAGTTTCTCTTGAAATATTACGATTCCTAGAATTGTTGCTACTACCGGATTCACGTAAGAGTACGTCGACACCAAAGATATTGGGGCGTTCGCCAGGAGCCAGTTATATGTTGAGTAACCGATAACTGAACCCACGATGACCAGGTAACTCCAACCTGCCCATGATCGTCCTGATGCTCGCAGGAAATCGCCAATGTGTTGACCATGTATCAACCCAATGACGAGTAGTACAACCCCGGCCGACAACATTTCGAACGTTGTGAGCACAAGAGAATTTGGTGGCGTATCAAGTCGAGATGTGACAAACGAACCGATGGACCAAAGCAAATTGCCAAGCAGAAGAATGAGCATCCATAGTGTGATGTTGTGACCAGCGCCGCCTGGTCGGGGAATTGTGTGACCAGGTTGCAAGATAATCATCAATCCAATAAAACCTGCGAGTATGCCGAGCAATGTTCTTCCACGTGGACGATCATGATCGATGATGCGCAGCAAAGCAGTCCATAACGGCATTGAGCCAATGATGAGAGCAGCCACACCCAGTGGCACGACATGTTCTGCTGTAGCTACTGTTCCCAAACCAACAGCGAGCATGATTGTTCCAAGGAAAATCGAGTTGCGCAGCTGCTTCATTGTGATGCGGTACTGCAGAAAACCGGTACGGCTGCCGACAAAAACAAACTGAATTGCTGCAGCTGTTAAAAACCGAAAGCCCATGGACACCAGATCGGGCATGGTCTCAATTGCGAATGCGATACCAACGTAGGTTGTGCCCCAAGCGATGTACATCGTGAAGAGTGATAGCGCCACTCGAGTCTTATGGTTCACGTAGGTCAGACTACGCCTACCGCGTTAAGCGCAGGCCACAGGCTAACTGTGAGAATTTAACGCAAGGATTTTGGGACAATTTTCAAGTTACGTAGGAGCCAAGGGTTAGACGAGTGCAGCCTTGACGCTTGCAGCAACTTGACCACCATCAGCGCGACCAGCCACCTGGGGCGTAACAAGTTTCATCACTGCGCCCATAGCACTAGGCCCAGAAAGACCTTGACCAAGAACAGTTGCTACAGCAGCAGTGATGATGCCTGCTAATTCATCGTCAGAGATTGCTGCAGGAAGGTATCGAGAAATGACATCAAGCTCTTCGCGTTCCTTGGCGGCGAGCTCTGGTCGTTTCGCATCGTCGTAGGCCGTTGCTGCCTCTTTACGTTTCTTCGCTTCGCGGTTCAGCACAGTGATGAGATCTTGGTCGCTTAGTTCACGTGCTTCTTTCCCAGAGACTTCTTCATTAGTAATAGCAGAAAGCACCATCCGTAACGTCGATGTCACCAGTGCATTGTGTTCGCGCATGGCTGCATGCAAATCAGATTGAAGAGTTACCTTAAGGCTTGTCATGTGAATTCTCCTAGGTGAATCTTGTTGTCAGGCGACTATGTCTACTACGGCGTACCTGATGGGTTTGGCACCGGTGATGGTGTTGGCTTGGTATGAGCAAGTTTGCATGCAATCAATTCGGCACCTTCAAGACCAGCGCAAGGACCATTGTGCAGTCCAAGTGGATTACCAAAACCACCAGCATTGAGTCCATTAAGCGTGCTCAAGGTCCACGGTGTGGCGGGGGTGCCAGCAAGCGCCCCCTTCATTGCTTCGCGCCAGACCGGGCCTGGCATAAGTGAGCCAAAGACCTGTGCGTAAAAAGTTCCATTGATGACGAGGTTTTTCATTGGGTATTGCTGTCCACCTCGAGGGTCGCCAACCCACACCGCGGCTGCTAAGTCAGGCGTGTAACCAACAAACCACACAGCAGCAGAACTATCTGTTGTTCCCGTTTTACCAGCAGCGGGTCTATCTAGATGCATTGCTTGGCCGGTGCGTCCAGGGATTGGCCCATCAATCACACCAGCTAAAACAGCGGTCACACTATCGGCAACTTGTAGGTCAATAGTTCGAGTGCAGTTGCCTAGCGGCACTGCAACAGTCTTACCAAATCGATCGGTGATCGTGGATATTGCAACTGGATCGCAGTGAATACCATGAGCTGAAAATGTTGCCATCGCATTTGCCATGTCGAGAGTTGTGACATCGAAACACCCAAGAGTAAAGCAGGGGTAAGTCTTGAGGTCTTCACCATTGCCTTGCTTCACGCCCGCGGCTTTTGCCATTTCGGCCGGTCCGCATAGTCCAATTTTTTCCTCTAGCCCTACGAAGTAAGTATTCACAGAGTATGCCGCTCCACTGAGCATGTTAAATGAGCCAGAGTGCGTGGAATTCTTTACGTCATATGGCGCAATGGGTGCCCCGCCAGTGCATTCAACAAACTTCGTAAAAGATTTCTTTGCTGGGGCAGGCAGGACTTTAAATGGATCCCAGCCTTGTTTAAATGCTGCGGCAATAGTAAAGGCTTTGAACGTTGACCCTGCCTGAAAGCCGACCGTGCCATTGTGTGCAACGGGAACGTTGTAGTTCACAGCAGTCTTACCAGCACCACTGCGACCCCACGTGCGATTTTGAGCCATAGCAACGATTTCACCAGTGCCCGGGCGAATCATTGTTATTCCGACAGCTTTTTGGCTTGGATCAGTTGCTGGAATGCGATCGTTAGCAGCCTTTTGAGCTGCACGTTGCGCTTTGAGGTCAAGGGTGGTCTTGATGGTGAGCCCACCGACGTCGAGCAATCTCGATCGGGCTTCGGGTGTGTCACCGAAAGTTGGATCATCGTGCAGCACGGTGAGTACATAGTCGCAGAAGAACGGCGCGATAGATGTTGTGCAGCCGTTGGGAATTTCGGATGGCTTGAGATCATCCTTCATACTTTGTTGTTTGCCCTGATCGGCAACCGCTTGCGTGATGTATCCCACGCGAGCCATGGCATTAAGAACTTCATTGCGACGGCTTGTTGCTAATGCGGGAAATCGAGTTGGGTCATAGCGCGATGGATTTTGTACGAGACCTGCAAGTGTTGCAGCCTGTGTCAAAGTTAATTCACTTGCATGCACCGAAAAATATCGACGGGATGCAATTTCTACTCCATAAGACCCTGCGCCAAAGTAGGCAATGTTGAGATATCCTTCAAGAATTTGTTTCTTGCTGAGTTTATTTTCTAATCCAATTGCGTATCGGGCTTCGCGTATTTTGCGAGATAGCGATACTGCAGTGGCTGCTTTTTGCTCATCTGGAGTTTGAGCAGCTGCCAACAACATCTGTTTGACGTACTGCTGCGTAATTGTGGAACCGCCCTGTACCTGAGAGCCAGTTGACGTGGATACAGTGGCGCGTAGTGTGCCGCGAATGTCAATTCCTGAGTGTTGCAGAAAGCGCTGATCTTCAATCGCGATAACAGCTCGCTGCACAATTGGTGAAATTTGATCGAGCGGCACTGCAATTCGATTTTGCGCGAAAAGGACTGCAATTTGTTCGCCATGAATATCTGTCATGATGTTTTGTTGTGGCAGTGGGAACTGCGTTAAATCAGCAGGAAGATTTTGAAAATCGTGAACTGAGTTTCTGGTGAGCAATCCAACGCTACCCACTAACGGCAAAGCAGTTAAGGACGCCACAAGTCCGGCAATCATGATGAAGAAAGCCATTCGTGACAATAGCTCGTAGCGACTTAAAGAGCGCTCTTCAGGCTGGTTTGACATAGACCTATATCGTAATCGGGAATTGGCCCGAGCCTTGCATCGAAATATGCCACCAAAATCTCCCAAAAATGGGTATTGACATAGCCGCATGAACCGTCAATAGTTGAGCCAACGCACTCGTGCGACTTAAGTCCAGGTATGAGGGGATTTTTTAGTGACGCAAGTATGGGATTCCGAATGGAGCCGAAAGGCCGCATGTAAGAACACAGATCCGGATGTTTTGTTTGTCCAAGGGGCGGCCCAAAATCGCGTAAAAATCATTTGCGCGGGTTGTTCGGTGCGAACCGAATGTCTAGCCGATGCGCTTGATAATCAGATTGAATTCGGTGTCTGGGGTGGGATGACGGAGCGTGAGCGTCGTGCCTTACTCCGACGTCGCTCAAATGTGACATCGTGGCGTGAACTGCTCATGTCGGCTCGACAGGAATACGACCGCCTTGACCCAGTTGCCTTTGTAAGTGGCCGATAACGACCGCGATTAGTCACGCTGACTGTACGTGTCGTAGAGTCAAATTATGACCAAATGGGAATATCTGACTGCACCGCTATTGGTGCATAACACCAAAGCCATTCTTGATAATTTCGGTGAAGATGGCTGGGAGTTAGTTGCAGTTGTACCCGGCCTAAATCCTGAGAACCTTGTTGCTTACTTCAAGCGACCAAAGAATTAGTAGGTACAGACATGAGTACAGTCGAAGCTCGCCTAGCTGAACAAGGCCTCATTGTTCCTGACGTCGCGGCACCTGTTGCTGCCTACATTCCGGCGGTGCGCACGGGAAATCTTGTTTTTACATCCGGTCAGCTACCAATGTCCCAAGGTGAGTTACTTGCTACAGGAATTGTTGGCGCCGGAGTGGATGAAGACACAGCGGGTAAATGCGCCGCACAATGTGCACTGAATGCCATTGCAGCAGTGAAGGCACTCATTGGAGATCTTGACAAGGTCGTTCGTGTTGTCAAGGTTGTGGGCTTTGTTGCAAGCGACCCAAGTTTCACGAATCAGCCAGTGGTTATCAATAGTGCGAGTGCAATTTTTGCGCAGGCATTTGGTGATGCAGGTGTTCATGCTCGGTCAGCAGTAGGCGTTGCCTCATTGCCGCGGAATGCACCTGTTGAGGTTGAAATAATTGTCGAGGTCCGCGACTAAATAATATTGTCTTGCGTCTATGGCGTGAAACTATTATCGAGGTAAGTCGGAATTTGAATTACTAATTTTTATTTAATGTAACAAAGGAGTTGCGGCATGGATCATAATTTGCGCGGCACACCGTTGTTTTCACGCCTCGATGATCAAGCTGCAGTGTCACTGGAACGCTCCATGGTTCCGCAAGCCCTGAAAAAGGGAAAGCACCTGTTCCAAGAAGGTGAACCTGGAGATCGTCTTTACATTGTGATGCGCGGAAAAATTAAGTTAACTCATGCTTCTGGCGATGGACGAGAATCTTTGCTCATGGTTTTAGGACCTGGTGACATGTTTGGTGAGTTATCGCTTTTTGATCCAGGCCCGCGTACCTCAACGGCAGTTGCTGTTACGGATTCAGAAGTGCTTGGACTCGGCAATAATGACTTGCGCCCATGGCTCACAGGGCACCCTGAAGTAGGACAGTCGTTACTCCAAGCGTTGGCACATCGACTGCGACGCACAAACGAAATCATGTCTGACTTGGTGTTTGCTGATGTACCAGGTCGCGTTGCCAAAGCCCTCATAGAGCTTGGTGAAAAATTTGGTAGCCGTACAGAAGGCGGCTTACTCGTGCATCACGACTTGACTCAAGAAGAATTAGCCCAACTTGTTGGCGCTTCCCGCGAAACAGTGAACAAGGCTTTGGCAGATTTTGCTAGCAGGGGTTGGATTCGTCTCGAGACTCGCTCTGTTGAAATTTTCGATCAAGAGCGACTGGCTAAGCGGGCGAAGTAAAGCCCTTTAGGCTTGTGGTGTGCCAGCGCAGGAAACACATCCAGATCTGGTTAAGCGAGCGGCCAAAATTAATGTCATCTTGGCAAAGACATTCCCAGACGCCAAGTGTGAATTAGATTTTGATTCCCCGCTACACCTACTTGTCGCCACAGTTTTGTCAGCACAGTGCACAGATAAGCGCGTCAACATGGTGACGCCAGTTCTCTTTAAGGCATTTCCTCAGGTGCAGGATTTGGCAAGTGCCAGCAGAACTGACATCGAAGACATCATTAAGTCGACGGGGTTTTATCGAAATAAGGCGATATCGATTCAGGGATTAGCCGCTGCATTGCTCGAACGCCACAACGGACAGGTGCCCGACACATTAGAGGAACTTATTTTGCTGCCTGGTGTCGGACGAAAGACAGCAAACGTTGTCCTAGGAAATGCTTTCGACGTGCCTGGCATCACAGTGGATACACATGTGGGACGCATTGCTCGCCGGCTTGGTTGGACAACACATACGGATCCGGTCAAAGTGGAATTCGACCTCATGGAAGTGTTTAAGCCAAAGGATTGGACTTTACTGAATCATCGCTTAATTTTTCTGGGTCGCCGTATTTGTCATTCCAGGAAACCAGCCTGCGGCGCCTGTCCATTAGCAAAGTTGTGCCCTTCCTTTGGTGAGGGGCCAACGGATGTTGTGGAAGCTTCAAAACTTTTGAAACTTGAGGGGTGGTAATGCGCCGAATTGCAATGCTCTTATCTGTGCTGATGTTATGCGCCTGTGCTCCAACCGTTTCACCATCTGACTCGGCGGGAATACCGGTAATCTCTGGCCAACCAGCGCTTGTGACAACCGACTTACCTTCGGCTACTTTGACGCAGCTGAGCAGCACAAACGAGATCTCCATTCATGACATCGCAATGCCGCGAGTCATCAATTTATGGGCGACGTGGTGTTCCTCATGTCGTAAGGAATTTGCGTTACTGGCAAGCACCGAATTTGCAGGTCAAGTAGTTGCTATCAATGTGAGAGACCTGAGCCAAAGTTCAACTGGTTTGTCGACAGCAAGAACACTTGCTGCGTCCACCGCAGATGTATTCCCTATCTATATAGATAAGAATGACACCTTGATGACGGCACTTGGCGTTACTGGATTACCTCTCACGATTGCAGTGAACAGCGAACACGTCATTGTTGATGTGGAGTACGGCGAGCTCACTCACGATTCACTTGTCAGACTTATTAAGGCAAGTGAATCGTGATGTATCCCGAATGGTTTGCTGAGTTTGTAGCTCGAGCTAATGCTGCAACTTTGGAAGAACTTCACTGGCAGCCGGTGCCTGATACTGAAGAGAAGTTAGCTGCGGTCTTGATCTTGTTTGGGCCATTGCGTGATGGTGCCGAGGTAGTTCTCATTGAACGGCCAGCACACATGCGTTCACATGCTGGGCAACCGGCATTTCCTGGTGGGCGCGTGGAAACCAGCGATGACAGTTTTGCAGCGGCAGCACTTCGGGAAGCGAACGAAGAAATCGGATTGAAGCTTGATTCAGTAACGGTTGTTGCTCAGCTGCCACAATTGTGGTTGGAGCCCTCTCGTTTTAAAGTCAGTCCTGTGATTGCGTGGTGGGATCAGCCACATGATTTAGCGATTGTCGATTCAACTGAAGTGCAGGCTATTCACCGGATACCTATTTCTGAATTCATTGATCCGAAAAATCGTGTCAGAGTGATGACGCGTTCCGGATTCCTTGGCCCGGCATTTCGAGTGCGAAACATGTTGGTTTGGGGATTTACTGGCGGCGTGTTGTCACAGTTATTCGACTTGGCGGGGTGGAGTCGCCCGTGGGACGATTCGATTGTTGTCGAAGTTCCACAATCACATCTTGGTCAGGTGCACGAATGACAGGCTCAATGCTCGACTTCGCTCTCCTGTGTTTTCTATTGTTTGTTTCTGTAACTGGATGGCGACGCGGATTACTTGTCAGCGTGTTGTCGCTAGGTGGAGTTGTTGCGGGAGCCTTTATTGCGCGCGGGCTGCTCGCCACATACACGTCGGGAAATACCACGCTGACAATGTGGAGTATTGCGGGCGAGGCTGCGATTGCTCTTGGTGGTTTGGCATTAGGTAGTGCGTTTGGAGCTTTCGTTGGGCGACGGCTTCGTACCTTTCTTAAATGGCGGCCCTTGATTAAACTTGATTCGCTTGGTGGCGCAGTTACATCATGTGCGACATGGTCAATCGTGAGCTGGCTTGTGACATCACTGCTATTAGCAACACCGACATCTGCTATTACAAATGCTCTTGATGATTCGCGAGTCACTACTGCTCTTGATACTTATATGCCACAACAAGTTCGTGACGGCATGGAACGAGTGCGTGGTTTTGTATCTGACTCGCATTTGCCATCAAATCTCACCGGTGGCTTGCTGTCGCCACAAGTTGATGCGCCAGATTCTAAGGTCACAAAGAATGGCAAAGTTAAGGATGCGTTGGGCGGTGTCGTACGTGTCGAAGGCATCGCATCATTGTGTAAAGCCAGACTGAGCGGAACTGGTTTTATTATTGATGGCGGCTTCGTTATAACCAATGCTCACGTAGTTGCTGGCGTTGACCGACCTGGGGTTCGGCTGCAAGGAAAAGGTCGCCTATTTCCCGTGACCGTCATTTACTTTGATCCCCAAGTAGACATCGCAGTATTGAAACTCAAAGATGCTCTCGGCCATGGGTTGGCAATCACGACAGCACAAAGTCGAGGAACTGACGTGGTTGTTGCGGGATTCCCCGGAGGCGGAAAACTCTCTCTCATTCCTGCGCGAGTTCGCAATGTAGCTGCGTCTAAAGGCACCGACATTTACGGTAAA
>Ga0194055_10003618_pt1 | contig 11834 bp, 7 predicted proteins | sample SepL449m_MetaG_FD_155482 | JGI IMG/M metagenome (GOLD analysis project Ga0194055, IMG submission 155482) | Anoxic zone freshwater microbial communities from boreal shield lake in IISD Experimental Lakes Area, Ontario, Canada - Sep2016-L442-9m | ecosystem: Environmental > Aquatic > Freshwater >... | reverse complement strand
AAGGGCAAGACCAGCGGACGGCGCATGCTGGGCAGCGTGGCTAGTCATGTGACCCACGCGGCACACTGCTCGGTCATTGTCATCGACACCCGTGGAGCAGTCTGACCCGATACAGGACTGCTGCTGAGGCGGCAGTTACGTGCTCAGGTACGCAGGGTGCCGGTCGTGGCACGTAGCGACGTGTCCCCCGTGCCGATGACCGACGCGCCCTATCTCGAACTGCCGGGCGGATCAACTTTTCGACGCCCTGGCCTCTACAAGTCTCTTCCTCGACGCTCGACGCTCGACGCTCGACGCTCGACGCTCGACGCTCGACGCTCGACGGTGGCTGTGTCGGTGTGTCGGTGTGTCGGTGTGTCGGTGTGTCGGGACCTGGGCCGTCATCGTGGAAGGTGTGCCGCCACCAGGTGCTCACGCGGGATATTTCGGGAGGGACATAGAAGCCGTTGGGCCGCTCCGTGGTCGAAATACTGGGGACCAGGGACCCTTCGAAGAGCGGGTCTTCGTAACATGAGGTGAACCCTTGGCACCGCTGACGTTTGGGTGGCCTCACCGCATCACGTTCAAACGGATTCGACCGAGTTTGCACACATCAGCACCCTCTGCGGTTGCCTTGGCCGCACAGTGCTGGCGAGAAGCACCAAGGCATACCTCTTGCATTTCTACATAGATCTGGTACGGTACTGGCCATGAGTGCTACTCGTATGCCGATCACCACTGCCTCTCGGAAGGGAGTATCTGCGCTGGCCGCTGCCGCCCAGGCCGAGCGAGTCATTTTGACAAATCACGGCCGCCCAGTCGCAGTCGTTGACTCGGCCGAGCGCATCGATGAGACAGTCCGCCAGGTACGTGAGGCTGCGTCCGCAGTGCTCGACTGGGCAGCGTCGCGGGTGTCGGAGCGTGGAGAGACCATGAGCTTTGAGGAGCTGTGCGTGCGTGCTGGTGTCGATGCCGCTGTCGTCATGGCTCGAGTCCACGATCAAGCCTCAGCTGAGGCGTGAGGTCGGGCGACCGCTTCCCGAACGATCAGGCGCAGGTCATCTTCAATGACGTCTTCTTGGAGTACCTCGAGACCCTGACCCCACCACATCGTGAGCAAGTGCTGGTTGATGTCATCTCGCTTTGTGTCAACCCGGTCGGGAGTCATCCGCTCTCCAACCGCAACAGTAAGGACCAGCTGGCTGGGTGGAACACGATCGATGTGCTCCAGCGCCAGCATCGTGTCATCTTTGGCACCCGCATCGAAGACGGGGTTGGTGTGGTTGAAGTGCTCTGTGGTGGACCGCGCCGCGCCGATGCTGTCTACGACATGGCCAACCTGTTGATCGCCACCGGCCGCCTAAGCGCAGAAGAGGCCACAGAGATCTGGCAGGTCCTCCAGCTGCTCGAAGTCGTGGCCGAACACGTCGGCCTCGATGGCTGGGACTTTCGTCCTCCGCAGGCGCCTCCGGGAATGGTGAAGGCGGCGGTGGCTGCCGGCATTCTCGGCGTCGAGATTGCGAGCACCCTGTCACTTGATGAGCTTGAAGCCGCCATGGAGGGTGGTTGGACAGCCAGCGGCCCAGATCCTGCAGCCGCCCTCAAGGCAGCGCTGCATCGATCTCGTTCTGGCGTCGATGCAGTCGACGCCACAAGGGTCCTCTCCGGCCGCAGCCAGGACCGATGCGACATCTTGCTGCGGCGGTCCAAGGCACCCTGCATCCGCCGCAAGGGTCACCCCGGCCCCCATCGCTCTCGCGTGTAACACGACGCGTCGCTGAATCTGCACCCGTTCGGACCCCTTCACCCCAGGTCTCAGGACTTAGGTGCTTACGCCGGTGAGCAGCAGGTCCGATACCCGCAGCGAAAGGTGCCGGAGTCGGCGGAGCAGTCTTCAGGGAGAGGCCCACAAGTAGGGACAGTGAGGTGAAGACCGCTGCGCTCGGCCTACGGTTCATCGCTTTGGTCAGATAGCCGTTTTTCGGATCTGAGCAGGGTCTGACGTCCACCATCGATAGAGCGGGGGCCTCCAAGATCTAGGGATCTAACACCTCAAGTCCCTGGAGAGCCCCCGTGAAGCAAGACCCTGCGCGCAACCGAGCGGTCCTCGTCGACCTGCCCGTCTATGGGGTCGCCTCCACGCTCTTCTGGCACAAGCGCCGATGGCGGTGCGTCGACGGTGATTGTGCGAAGAAGACCTGGACTGAAGAGGACCGCCGGATTGCTGCTCCTCGGATGGGCATCACCGATCGGGCCGGTCATCACCATCTCTCGCTCGAGTGGTGCACGTGAGTCGATCTGCTAACGCTCAGCGCCTTCGCTTGACGCTATGGGACAAACGATGCTCAGGCAGGACTTGCCCCCAGCCCGTAGGGCGAGCAGGGCCTGGATCCCAGGGGTCGGAAGGCCCCAATCGGACTTATGCCGACTTATACCCCTACTTATGGCGAGTGTCTGGCAGAACTTGTGCCGAGTGCTCCGCAGAGCGGGTGACGGGAATCGAACCCGCGTGTCCAGCTTGGGAAGTGCAAAAGTGGGAGTTCACCGACCAGGCGAAAAGTGAGAAATACCTGATCAAGTGCCGTGTGGGCTACCCGGCATTACCCACTGATATCCGCCGATCTCCATGGCGTTGGCCACGGACAGGGGGCATGAGACGCGTGTCCAGATCTCTTGGCTGGACTCGAGGAGCCCACCAGACTGGCGATGACTGCGTTCAGCGGGAAGTTCTCTTCGATCGTCTCTTGCGACACCCAGCATGGGCCAGGAAGCGTGGCGGCTCCGAGCGCTGATCATTCGCCGCCGCCGTCGCCCACGCCCACGCCGACGCTGGTTCGATTGTCAATCTCAGTGAAGTCAGGCCGGCCTCGGAGAGTTTGCTTCCATCGAGGTGCCCGAATCTGAGTTGGGATTCGACGGGATTCCTCCTGATTTCCAAACCAACTTCGCTAAGGAGTTCCGTGGCGCTCGAGATTGACCCGCGTCTAGAGGTTGTGGTCAGACTGTGGCAGTCGACAAGCTAGAGAGTCGTTCCTTGAACTGGCTTGACGTTGTCACCTTGAGATTGACAGTCGTGCCCAGTGGTTTTCAGCGTTGATCGCCGTTCGCCAAGAGTGGCTGTGAACTCCATACATGTTCCATGTGTCGATCGTGATTCGCGAGCCTTTGCCGAGAGCCGAAGTTGCGTTGCAGTGACACGGGCCGAGTGAACCCGTTGTCCGTGGCCAAGTTTCAGACCGCGCTTGCGGCGACCTCAACCACCAGCAGACCCTCCGCACTTGCAATCTGCACTTGACTTGAGAATAAAAATCGCTAAAGTTTTCTAATGAAGAAGTTGTTGGCTGCTCTGGTTCGCCCTGTGGCCGTGACGTTGCTGGCCGTCGGATCTCTGGCCATTCCTGTTCTTTCGAGTCCTCCGGTCGGCGCCAACGTGATAAGCCCCTCCGGCACGCACGATATTCTCGTGATCCCCGTTCAGTTTCCCGCCCATGAGGGACCGGTCTCTAAGGGAGATCCCGTCTTCTGTCCGATTGCGTCGTTGGACTGCCCGACTCCGCTGCATTACGTCAAACCATCGAAGTCATCGACCGATCTACAGAACCTATTTGATACGGGTTCTGCTTACTGGACCCGTATGTCCTACGGCCAGGTCGACGTTCGCTATACCGTGCTCAATGATCCAGCGACACTGGACTCGATAGACGCAGAAGTTGGGAAGGGGTGGTGGCCAGCCCCGCTCGCGAACTACTGCTTTACGGGCAACGCCTACAAGGGCCAGGGCCAGTGTCTTCTCTTCGGTCAATCTTACACCAACATCATCACGAACTCCGTAGTCGCGAGCCTCTGTTCGAACCCTTTGGTCGCCTTGGCCCTAGGCTGCGGAAAAGGTCCCACTGACTTCCCAAAGAAGTATGAAGGCGTGGTAATTCTGAATAATTGGGTTGTTCAGCCAGATGCGGTTCCTGGCGATTCCCGGTGGTGGGTCGACATGACGTCACCCGTATCGAAGTTGACGACTGGTTGGACGCCAGCAGGATCGGTTTTTGGCACAGAAGGTACGATGTCTAATGTTTTTCTCCAGGGCATTCTCCACGAGACCGGGCACTTTCTGGGCACCCTTGCTCACTATGGCGATTGCTCAAAGTGGCTACCCGTTGGTACTTCGTGGACTAAGGATACCTGTCTTCGGGGGTGGAGCATTATGGGGTATAGCTATAACACTCCAATCCCTGAACTCACAGGGTACGAGAAACTCGCCTTCGGCTGGCTGGCCTTGCCAGGCAACCAGGCCGGATGGACCCCGCCCGTGTATCACAACCTGTTGTTTGAACCGAACTTCGTCGAATCCAAAACGATTCTACCGATTGAGATACCCCCGGTGCACGGCGCCAACCTCATCCGGCTCGACCGAGGAAGCGTCCAACAAGGAGACGAATGGACACCGGCAGTGGGCGCCTTGCTGAACGAGTACGACGTCGAATGTCGTGCACCACAGAGCACTAATCCTTTTGTTCAGCCGCCAAGCGCAACGAGCGGTCTGCTCATTAGCAATGTCCACGAGTACTCGATGACGCTTGGGGACAAAAACCCATACCGCGCTCCCGCTTCTGGGCTCGTCCCGTCGGTGAATACCACGATGGTGCCGGGTGATACCTGGTCAGATGCAACAGCTGGCGTGACCGTGACTTTCCACGGGTGGACATTCCTCCAGGACGCTGGTCACTGGGGTTGCCAAGTGACCGTGAGTAAAGTCGAGGACCCGGGGCTTTCTCAGCCCTATTTCCGTGGGATTCAACGGTCGAGCGCGGGAACCGACCAGTCGTCGGGCACTGTGGGCCTTGCCCCCGATATTGGGATTAACGGTGTGGCGGGGTCGTCGTCCCCCTTGTGGCCGAAGCACCCGAACCTCGTTGTCGCCCAGGTGAACAGTGCGAATGATGTGACGCCGTCCGGTCAAGTCAGCGTGGTGGCGAGCGATGCAATGACTGACACCTGCGGGGGGACACCGGCAGCAACAGCAACCGGCACTCTCACGGGATTCGGTCCAACTGCGACCGCCTCGGTCTCGATCCCTGCAGGCAGTAAGCAGACGAGCCTCTCGACGCAGGTCGCGTTAGCAACGAACGTTGGTTCGCCAACAGCAGATAGGCCGACTCTGACCGGGCAGATGGTCGCCACCGCATATGCCGCTCCGTCAGCAAAATCGACCGTCACGTTCTCTGTTGCCCTTGCCGCTAGTTGCCCCCAGGCAAGTTCCTTCTATATCGACCCTCCGCAGGGAAGCTCCTGGGGCATCAAGGTCACGCCACGCATCGTCACGCTTCAGCCTGGCAGTTCGGCTCAGATCAAGGTGACTCTCACGGCACCGTCAACGGGTGCTTCGGGAGCCCCACCCTCCCAGGATCTTCCTATTCTGGTGCGCAACGAGGTTTTTCTTGACGATGCACTGCCGACGGGCAGCCCATCAGCACCATGTGCGCCTGCTGAGCTTTACGTGTGTTCCGACGGCCATGACTGGCCTTTGGGCACCATGCACGTCCTCGCACGGACGAACCTCGGCACTGCTCACGCTGCACTGGCATGCCCGACGACGGCCACGGTGGGAGGGTCGGCCTCTCTTGGAGTGACGAGTGATCAGACGGATGGCACTGCCATGCTCGAGGTGGACGACGGATCGGGTGAGCGGCCCGTTATGGGATCAGCGTCATCGACGCCAGGGCTGTGGTCTGCCAACGTGGCCCTGGACCACGTCGGCAAGTGGAAAGTGATCGCAAGATGGAATGGAGACTCCACTCACGCTCCAGCGCAGACGAAAAGCTGCACGATCAAGGTGGTCCACTAGGACGAGTACGCCGCTCCATGGCTGCAGAACCGGGTGCTGCGGCCCCGCACCGTCGAGCTCTACCAAGGCCTGCTCGACCGGCACATCCTCCCCGCCCTCGGGGACATCCCGATCGGGCGGCTCACACCTGCCAAGGTCCGGGAGTGGCATGCCGCACTGTCGAGAGCGGACAAGCCGGGCGCCATCACGGTGGCCAAGTCCTACCGCCTCCTGCGGACCATCTGTGAGACCGCCTACTGCGATGAACTGATCAGCCGGAATCCGTGCAACATCAAAGGGGCGTCGATCGAGCGGTCTCCTGAGCGACCCGTCATGAGCATCGAACAACTGAACGCCGTGGTCGAGGCGATGGAGGACCGGTACCGGGCGATGGTGGTCTTGGGGTCGTGGTGCTCGATGCGCATAGGCGAAATCCTGGCCCTGACCCGCGGCGACATCGACGTAGAGGCGGGGACGGTGCGAGTGGACAAGTCGGCCTGGGAGTTGGGTGACAGACAGCGTCGGGTGGGACCGCCGAAGACCGCCGCCGGCGTGCGCGTGATTGTTGTCCCACCCCACGTGATGGACCTGATTGTCCGGCACCTCGAGACGTTCACCGGCAGCGACGACGCGGACGTGGTCTTCACCGGCACCTTGGGCCAAGCGGTGCGCAGAGCCACCGTCTACACGGCGTGGCACCGAGCATTGGAGAAGGCCGACCTCGCGAAGGGATCTCCAGGGTTCCGCTTCCACGATCTTCGACACACGGGAGCCACCTTGGCGGCAGGAGCCGGCGCTAGTACCCGGGAACTGATGGCTCGCCTCGGACATGCGTCGTCGGCTGCGTCACTGCGCTACCAGCACGCCACGCCCAGCAGGGATGCGTCCATTGCGAATCGGCTGAGCGAGCTCGCCCTCGCGGACGAATCGGGCACCCCTTCCGTCTAAACCCGACAGCCATCGCCGAGACCGAGACGGTGTTGTAGTCACCAAACGGGAGAAGGTCCGACGAGTAAGTCCCGGTAGCGAGCTCGAGCAGGAACCGGACCGGTTCTGGTCACGTCCACGAACCGCTCATGCCCATGAACCGGTCACTCGCAGCGCAGACTCTCTGGACCGTCGGGGGCACGTTGGGGGCACGCCCCCGAAAATCTGACCCGCTCCGGATCGCCCCGCCGGAGAGAAACCACCCCTGAACAGGGACCCTCCGCAGAGCGGGTGACGGGAATCGAACCCGCGTGTCCAGCTTGGGAAGCTGGCGCTCTACCATTGAGCTACACCCGCGATGAGAAGAACACACTATCGTCTGGGGAGCATGGTTCTCTCTGATCGCTCTATACGTGAGGCGCTCGCCGCCGGCCATATCGTCATCGACCCCCTGGATGAGTCCTGCATCCAGCCATCATCGGTCGATCTGCATGTGGACCGGTACTTCCGCCTCTTCCGCAACCACACCAGCCGGGTCATCGATGTCCGCGAGGACCAAGAGGACCTGACCGAACTCGTCGACGTGGGTGATGATCCGCTCATCCTCCACCCTGGCGAGTTCGTGCTCGGCTCCACCACCGAAAAGGTGACGCTCCCAGATGACTTGGTGGCCCGCCTCGAGGGTAAGTCCTCGCTCGGGCGCCTCGGCCTCCTCATCCATTCGACCGCCGGGTTCGTCGATGCCGGGTGGGACGGCCACCTCACGTTGGAGCTGTCCAACGTGGCCAACCTTCCCATCACCGTCTACCCGGGCATGAAGATCGGGCAGATCAGCTTTCTGCAGATGACGACACCCGCCGACAAGCCGTACGGCTCCGACGGCCTGAAGTCGAAGTACCAGGGCCAGTGGGGTCCGACCCCGAGTCGGTACGCCGACAACTTTCGCGCCTGACCGGCGGATTGTCCCCCTAGCCTGCACCCGTATACCGTTTGTTACCCGTGAGTAACTCCCAGGAGGATCGGCAGTGGCCATCAGACTGATTATTGGACTCGGCATCACGTTCGTGATGCTCGCCATAGCGGGCCGCCGCTTCTACTGGCTGGGCAGCCTGATCACCTCGGGCCAGCCTGCGGTTCCGAGCCGGGCCAAGGACATCCCTGCCCGCCTCAAGGCCGAACTGGTCGAGGTGGCCGGACAGAAGAAGCTCCTGCAGTGGACCGTGCCGGGCGTGGCCCACTTCTTCACGATGTGGGGCTTCACTGTTCTGACCCTCACCATCATCGAGGCGTTCGGCTGTCTATTCGCCCGCAGCTTCGCTATCCCTCTCATCGGCAACCTGGCCATCATCGGTTTCCTCGAGGACTTCTTTGCCGTCGCCGTCCTCTTGTCCTTGCTGGTTTTCGTCGGCATCCGCGTCAAGCACTCCCCCAAGCGCGAGAACCGCCGGTCCCGGTTCTTCGGCTCCCACACCGGAGCGGCCTGGCTGGTCTTGTTGGCCATCTCCGGTGTGATCATCTCCCTCCTCCTCTATCGGGCGGCCCAGGTCAACACCGGCAACTTCCCCTTCGGCTGGTGGGCATTCGCCTCGCACGGACTGGCCGAACTGCTCGCACCGCTCGGCACCGGGGTCAACAGCGTCATCGAGACAGTCGCTCTGTTGCTGAACATCGCCATCATCATGGGCTTCCTGGTGTTCGTGGCGTACTCGAAGCACCTCCACATCTTCCTGGCCCCCATCAACGTGGCCACGTCCCGCCGGCCTCGGGCCCTGGGCGCACTGGCCTCCACTCCGGACATGTCCATGGAGGACGTCGGCGATGACGACGAGGTCGTGTTCGGGGCCGGGCGCATCGAGGACTTCTCCTGGAAGCAGCTCCTCGACATGGCCACCTGCACCGAGTGCGGGCGCTGTCAGTCCCAGTGCCCGGCGTGGAACACCGGCAAGCCTCTCTCCCCCAAGCTGCTCATCATGGACCTGCGCGACAACATGTTCGCCAATGCCGATCGGATCATGCAGCGCAACCGGGCGGCCGGTGTCGAGGTGGAGACCCTGGTTGGCAACATCATCGACCCTGACGTGCTGTGGTCGTGCACCACGTGCGGCGCCTGCGTCGAGCAGTGCCCGGTGGACATCGAGCACATCGACACCATCATCGACATGCGCCGCTACCAGGTGCTGATGGAGTCCGAGTTCCCGTCCGAGGCCGGGCTCATGCTCCGCAACGTAGAGAACCAGGGCGACCCATGGGGCCTCGGAGGCTCCAAGCGGACCGAGTGGATCGCCTCACTCGACTTCGAAGTCCCGGTCATCACCGGAACCATCCCCGACGACATCGAGTACCTCTACTGGGTGGGCTGTGCCGGCTCGCTCGACGAGCGGGCCCGCAAGGGTGCGCAGGCCACCGCCCGGATGCTCCATCGCGCTGGCGTCACCTTCGGCATCCTCGGCCCCAAGGAGTCCTGCACCGGCGACCCGGTGCGACGTCTGGGCAATGAGTACCTCTATCAGGAGCAGGCGGCAAAGAACATCGAGACCCTCAACAACGCCGGGGTCAAGAAGGTCATCGCCACCTGTCCGCACTGCTTCAACACGCTGGCCAACGAGTATCCGTCGCTCGGGGGCAACTACGAGGTCATCCACCACAGCCAGTTGCTCGACCACTTGGTCCAAGAGGGACGGCTGACTCCGGGTGGTGGCTATAAGGGAACCGTCACCTATCACGACCCGTGCTACCTCGGCCGCCACAACCGGGTGTTCGACGAGCCGCGCTCGGTCATCGATGCCATCCCTGGCGCCAAGCAGGTTGAGATGAAGCGCTGCCGAGAGAAGGGCTTCTGCTGCGGCGCCGGCGGGGCGCGCATGTGGCTCGAGGAGAGCATCGGCACCCGGATCAACATGGAGCGCACCGGTGAGGCCATCGACACCGGAGCCGACGTGGTCTCGACGGCCTGCCCCTACTGCATGATCATGCTGGACGACGCCGTGCGGGCCAACGCCAAGGAGGACGACGTCCGAGTGATGGACCTGTCCCAGCTGCTCGAGGAGTCGATGAACGAGCCGGTTGCCGTAGGTGCAGGTGCGCCGGCCGTTGCCGAGCCGGCATCAGCAGAGGGCCCCGCTACTGAGGAGTGAGTCGGTGGCTCAGCCGAAGGCTTTGGCGTCGGCTTCGCGTAGCCGGGTCGCCAGGGCCGACAGCAACTTGCGGGCAATGGTGGGCACCGACTCCAGCAGGCCGTTGAACTGACGCTGGGACATCACCAGGACGTCCAGATGTGTCGTGGACGTGACTGAGGCTGACCGGGGCCGGCGGTCGAGGAGTGCCAACTCGCCGAAGTGGTCGCCGGCACTGAGTGTGGCCACCTTGCGCCCGTTACGGGTGACGGTGGCCTTGCCGTCGACGATGATGAAGAACTCTTGGCCGATCCGGCCCTCTTCCACGAGTACCTTGCCGGCTGGAACCGTGAGGGCATCCAACGAGGCCCGGATCTTGCGCAACTCGGCCCCGGTGCAACTCGAGAAGAGCCAGATGGATTTGAGATCTGTCGCCTTCGGTCCTGTAGCCATGTGAGCGATGCTACTCGGGGCACCCTTCCCATGGTCCGATCGTCGATGCCCGGGCAGGGCGGGCATGACCCCGGACGCAGAAGTGCCGCCGCCCGAAGGCGACGGCACTTGTACGATCCTGGACGTGGTGGTGACCCACCACGGGCTCCGTCAGAGGGCGTCGTCGCCGCGCTCGCCGGTGCGGATCCGGATGGCCTCTTCCACGGGGAGCACCCAGATCTTCCCGTCACCGATCTTGTCGGTGCGGGCTGCCTCGACGATCTTGTCCGTCGCCTCAGCCACCCGATCGTCGGGGACTACCAGTTCGATGCGGACCTTGGGGATGAAGTCCACCTGGTACTCAGCGCCCCGGTAGACCTCGGTGTGGCCCTTCTGGCGACCGAACCCCTGGACCTCGGACACGGTGATCCCGTGCAGGCCGACTTCGGTGAGTGCGTCCTTGACGGCATCGAGTTTGAACGGCTTGATGACTGCGACGATCAACTTCACTGTGCGCTCCCTTGTGGATTGCTGGACTCGGACGTTGCTGGTGCTGCATCTCGACTACTGGGCACGGTCACCGGCCACTTCCGAACGACGGGCTGAACTCGTAGGCCGTCTCGGCGTGCAGGGTGGTGTCCATGCCTTCTTCCTCTTGCTCCTCGCTGATGCGGAAGCCGATCGTCTTGTGGATGGCCATTGCCAACAACCACGAGACGATAAACGAGTATGCAGCCACAACCGTGACAGCTAGTGCTTGTTCGCCGAGGAGGCCGAAGCCACCACCGTGGAATACACCGTTGACACCACCGATGGCCTTGGTGCCCAAGAAGCCGATCAACAAGGCGCCGACGACACCACCGATGAAGTGGACGCCGCCAACGTCGAGGGCATCGTCGAGCTTCACGAGGTACTTGAGGCGGACGGCCAGGGCGCAGAGCGCACCAGCGGCCAGGCCGATCAGCGTGGCCCCGACGACGTTGACGTAGCCGCAGGCTGGGGTGATGGCTACTAGTCCGGCGACCGCACCCGAGGCGGCACCGAGGGTGGTGGGCTTTCCGTCCCTCAGCTTCTCGATCAGGAGCCAAGACAGCATGGCTGCCGCCGCCGCCGTATTGGTGTTGACGAAGGCGTTGGAGGCCAGCAGGTTGGCTCCCAGAGCCGACCCGGCGTTGAACCCGAACCATCCGAACCACAGCAGCCCGGCGCCCAGGAGGATCATCGGGACGTTGTGGGGCGGCATGGCCTTCTTGGGCCAGCCCTTGCGGCGGCCGACCACCAAGGCCACAGCCAGTCCGGCCACGCCGGCGTTGATGTGCACCACGGTGCCACCGGCGAAGTCCTCGGCGCCCCGCTTGAACAACCAGCCGTTGGGATCGAAGACCCAGTGGGCGACTGGAGCGTAGACGATGACCGACCACACGGTAATGAACAGGATGAAGGCGCCGAACTTCAGGCGGTCAGCGGACGCACCGGTGATCAGAGCAGGGGTGATGATGGCGAACATCATCTGGAACGCCATGAACAACACGTGGGGGATGGTCAAGGAGTACCCGGGAGGG
>Ga0194055_10003617_pt1 | contig 11837 bp, 6 predicted proteins | sample SepL449m_MetaG_FD_155482 | JGI IMG/M metagenome (GOLD analysis project Ga0194055, IMG submission 155482) | Anoxic zone freshwater microbial communities from boreal shield lake in IISD Experimental Lakes Area, Ontario, Canada - Sep2016-L442-9m | ecosystem: Environmental > Aquatic > Freshwater >... | reverse complement strand
GAATTGGGTTTCGACGCGATCGAGCTATTCTCGCCCGGGCCTGATGCCATTTCGAAAGATGCCCTGGCTGGCTTGCTGAAACAATATCAAGTCGGACTGGCGGCGGTCGGAACCGGTGCGGGTTGGGTCAAGCACAAGCTGACGCTCACCAGTCCTGACGCAGCGATACGGCAAAGGGCCATCGACTTCGTCAAGTCGATGATTGATTTCGGTGGACCACATGGGGCACCGGCGATCATCGGTTCCATGCAGGGGCGATGGGGCGAAGGTGTCAGCCGCGATCAGGCGGTCGACTGGCTGAAAGCGGCTCTTGAGGTTTTGGGAGCACACGCTCTTCCGTACGGCGTCCCCTTAATCTACGAACCGCTCAACCGGTATGAAACAAATCTCATCACGACTGAATCTGCGGGTGTTCAACTGCTTCAGTCACTTCGAACCGACAATGTCAGACTGCTGGCAGACCTGTTCCATATGAACATCGAAGAAGTCAGCATTGCCTCGGGAATTCAGGATGGTGGACGCTGGATCGGACATGTCCACTTCGTTGATTCCAATCGTCGCCCGCCGGGTTGCGGGCACATGAACTACGGTCCGATCATCGCAGCCCTGAAAGGAATCGGCTACGGCGGGTATCTTTCGGCAGAAGCCTTGCCCTGGCCAGATTCACTGGCCGCAGCAAAACAGACGATTGCCAAGTACAAGGAACTTACCGACTGAGTGCCTTGATCAAGTCGGCAAGTTCCGCGTCCTGGTCCGACGGATCCGTCACCGTTCTGGCGATTTCCAACGTCACCAGGTCTTTAAACCTTCGACGCAATCGGTGAATAGCGACTTTGACAGCGTTCTCGTTCATTCCCAGCGACACGGCAGCCGCCGCTTGAGATTCGGCGATGTTTCCCGTTAACCACGGTTTGAGGGTTTCGAACTGAGGTGCTTTCGCTGCCTCCGTCATTTCGTTGCGCAATTGGTCCAAAGCCCGATCCAGGAGAGTCAGTGCCCATTGCTTTTCGAAGGCGGCTTCGGGGGACGGGGCATTCGGATCGGCGACATCGATTCCGGATGCGTCAGCCACCGAATCAAGACTGATGGGACTGGCACCGCCACCGCGTTTGATCGCTCGTTCTCGGTCGCGTTTGTCAGACAGAAAGTGCTTCACCGCTCCCAGCAGGTAGGAACGAAATCGCCCTCGATCTGGATCGATATTCGCAAACGCTCGTCCAGTCAGGATGCGGGTGAAAAACTCCTGAGTCAGATCGTCGGCCGATTCGCCACGTTGCAGACTGCACCGGATGAATGTCTGAACGGGAACGTAATACGAAGTGCAAAGTTGATTCAACGCGACACGAGCCTCGGTCGACTCACCTTGCGACAGCAGAATCTGAGTCCACTGGGTCGTCGCAAATTGGGAACCGGCATCCATCACGTAGGCTCGACGACAAAAAGAAGAACGCCCAAGAACAAAGTACGGCAACAGATCAGAAGCGATTCGTTAGAAATCGCCACTGTTTTCAGGACGGAGTGCGTCTGCGGGATCGTCAGAATTTCTGGGGACTTTCTCATTGTTGTACACATCCCAGGCGATCTTCCCTATCAACGAGTCGATTTTCCATTTTCCTGCGATCCGGCGCAGGACGAGCGGACGCTGCTCGCCACTTTTGTCTGTCCATTTCCCTGTGGCAATGTCGTGTTCGATGACAAGATCGGAGAACGACGCAAGATCCAGAAACTTCGTCTGCAGTTGCAGGTCATTGAAATCCCATTCGTCGCGCCCGTCGTCGGTCAGACACATCCGAAACGTCTGAAAGTTCTTTTCCATGGCCGCACGCTGGACGGTGTCGAGAAACAACTTCACTGCTTCCTGACGATTTTTCTGAACCGTCTCCAGAAGCGACTCATGAAGCCGACGTATCGGCTCTGGCGTCTGAAGTTCCAATTTCGTAAACGAATGACCTTCGCGGACCATCAACGTGGTTGATTGTTCGGTCAGGACCGCCAGGCAGCCATATTTTCCGTCAGCCGCCAGATCAAAAAAGGGGTCTGCATTCCGCAGCTTCGTAATAGCCTGTGGCAACAGACTGAATTGCAGGTGCGGATTCCGGGTGGCGTTTATCCAGTCAGATTCGGTGATGGGTTGGAGGGTCGGTAGGTTCACTTTAATGAGTTCCAGAGTCATTGTGGCAATTTGCGAGCGGTCGTCAGAAGTAAATTCGTCAGGTGCCATCGGCTTGACCAAATCCCCGCCGACGTCGGGTAGTAATTCCCACGGAGTACGTGGGGCAAAGTACCCGACGTCGTAAGCACCAGGTGGTCGTAAATAACACCGAAAGAGTGGTGCCTTGTTTCCTGCAGTCCAGTCGCACGCAACATAATCGCAAGGGTATGCCGTCGTAATCGTTTGCGATTTTCGAGTCGTTGCCCCTACCTGATAAGAAACTGTGATTGCAGTGGTTGAATTCGGAAGTCGAATCAAAGCCGAAGAAAACGGCTCAATGAAGGTTTCTCGATTGTCTACTACGATTCCAATGGGTTGCTGAGATCGTTGCACATTGCAGGGGTAATCGACGCAATTGATCAAGCGAAGTTGTTGAGCCTCTTTCACGGCTGTCGGCATGAGACGACTGCGCTGCCCACTCTGAGAACTTTGGTTGATGGCGACTCGGTCGACGGGCTGTTGCTGCGGCGCTATCGAAAAGTTCCGTCGTTGATTTTCCGAGATCCATCGGGACACACCCATCAAGACCATCATCGTACAAACTGCCGCACCAATGCCCAGCATCACTCGATGTCTTTTGACGATCATGGCACAACCAATGACGACCAGTGGAAGGGCAATCATCGAGTACGGCAGAAATGTAATCGCTCCGTTATCGGCCCACATTGCAATGAGTGGGATTCGTTCCTGGCGCAGTTCGGCCATCCGGTTCGTCACCCGCGAAATCGAGTCCTGCAGCGCATTCGATCCTTCCAGTGTTTGAGCCATTTCCAGTTGCTGCGACAATGAGGCGAGTTCCTCGCGTGACTGAACCAATCGGTTGTCAATCTCAACCACCCTCGCAACGGCCTGCTGCCGTCTAGGCAGTACCTCGTTGGAAACGTAGGCGTACCAACTCGCGGTCAGGGCGACTGCCACCGCAATCAGAACCAGGCCGCAAATCCGTTGCGCGAATGAAGGGGATGTCGCGTTTGTTGTTGAAGGCCGTCTCCAGAAGAACTGTGATTGTGTGACCCACTGCCAGCTTGCGACAAGGATCGAGACATCCACCACGAGACAAACGAATCCCGCCAGAAAAGGAGCCAGCGTGGTCAAATCGCTGAAATTACGCGTGCTCGAATTGTGCTGCAGCGACTCAAGGGTCGAATAAATCAGCAAGACAATCGAAACATCCAGAAATTGCAGCGGCAACGCCCATGCTGCAACGAGTGCCGGGATGATCCCTTCACGACGACATTTGTGACGTTGTCGAATCAGATGTCGCCATCCCAGTCCAATGGGAACGACCAGTGCCAGTAGGCTGGACAGAATTACCAGAATGATGCCGATTAACCACGACTCGGGTGCTGTTGAAGGTTGTTCGCTGGAACCAACCGCCCTGATGGTCACCATCGGCCATAGTGCCACAAAGTATCCGGCGATCGCGGCAATCAGCGCCCACCATCCCGCGCGACCTGAATATGTATCCTGCTCAGGACTGGAAGTGGCTGGATTCGAGCGGGAGTCCTGCGACGGAAGTGGATCGTCTGGATAAAACAGCCGACGCACAAACAGCCCGGCACGTCGAGGCGAGACTTTTTTCAGCCAGAAGTTCCAGACGATGGAAGCCAGAATCAGATCGACAACAATGCAAAGAACTCCCCCCGCAACCGCCCCCAATTCATTCGAAGTGATCTCGAAAACGATGACGTTCAGCAAGATGACAGGAGCGAATGCGATGTACAGGACCAGCGAAATTACCGCAGGGAGAAAACACAGGCAAAGCAATGCCAGAACAACTTTCCAAGGATCCTGATAGAAACTGGCTGGTGGCGATGCAGGTGGCGGCGGAACTGCCTGGTCATTCGCTCTGTCATTGGCTGTCGAAGGCTGGACACGCGCGGAAACCGTTTCCACCTCGGTCTTCATTTCACCCGCAGACTGCTGACGCAGTTCGCGTTCCTTGGCCAATGCCCGCATGACAATTTCATCGACACGTAGATCGATCTGCCGATCCGTCATCGATTTGGCCGACGGTGGGGCGAACCGGCCCATCGGTAATTCGCCCGTCAGCATCTCGTAAAACACGACTCCCAGGGAATAGATGTCGGCCCGGTGGTCAACTGCGTTCGGGCTGATCAGTTGTTCCGGCGCCATATAAAGCGGAGTTCCAAGAACCGACCCCGTCGCCGTCAATCGCGTCACCGCGATTTCCGATTCACTGATGAGACCCGGATATTGCAGTCCGCTGGTCGGTTCCAGATTCGGATCGAGGACTTTCGCGATCCCGAAATCTGCGATCTTCACGCGGCCATCGGAATCCAGCAGGATGTTTTCTGGCTTGATATCGCGATGCAGGACTCCCCTGGAATGTGCGTACTGCAGAGCGTCACAGACCTGCGGAACGATGGCTAGTGCCTGTTCAGGAGTGAACCTTCCGGCTCGCATCGCTTCTCGCAGATTGACACCGTCGACATATTCCAGCATCAGGTAGAAAATCGAACCGGCATCATGTGTGGCGACTTCGCCGAAGTCGTACACGCTGACAATCAAGGGATGCTGAAGTTTTGCCAGCACACGCGCTTCACGCTCGAAGCGTTCGTGGAACGAAGGTTCATTTGCCAGATGTCCTGGCAGAATCTTCAGTGCTACCAGTCGATCAAGCTTGGTCTGCCTGGCCTTGTAGACGAACCCCATACCTCCCCTGCCGATCAGTTCGAGGATCTCCAGATGCGGAAACGCCGTCGCCAATTCCTCAATCGAAGGGGGATCGCGGCGTTCTGCTGAGAACGGTGGACGGGATTGCCCCCCGGCAGGGGAACTTGCAGAGCCAGACTTCGGCTGTTCTCGACTGGCAAATGCAGGGGAATCCACCAGCGAAGCGACTCCCCGCAGCAGGCACTGCGGACACAATCCCTGCGGTGCATCTGCCGGGATTTCGGCCGAGCAGGAGGGGCAACGCGTTGGGGGAATGGTGTTCATGGCGTATCCTGAGGAGTTTCGCTCGTCAGGTTACACGGAATCTGGCACAAAATCGCAGAACTTAAACGATCCGTAATCGTTGAGCATTCCGACTGCTGACTTCAATGTCACGTCAGCGTTGACTAGAATCGTCGCACAGTTCGTAAGACAACGTTCAATAATCAATGAACACTTCTCAGGAGTGAAGCAATGCAGCGACGACAGTGGATGTACTTGGCTATCGCGGGTTTTCTAGCCGGATGCGGATCGGGTCCCGACCATGTTAAGGGAGATACCGCCGTCACAAAAGCGCCCCCATTGGCCAAAGAGGATGGCGAAATTCAGCAGGTCGCGGGCGAAGCGGGTTCGGGTGACTACAAGGTCAAGTTCGAAACGTCAGCCGGAAATTTCGTCGTGCTTGTTCATAGCGATTGGGCTCCCCTGGGTGCGGAACGCTTTCGCGAACTGGTGACCGAAAAATTCTATGATGACTGCAAGTTCTTCCGGGTTGTCCAGAAGCCTGACCCTTTCATGGTGCAGTTCGGGATCAATGGCGATCCGAAGGTGATGGACAAATGGCGCGAAGAGAAGATCAAGGATGATCCCGTTCGTAAATCGAACAAGAAGGGATACATCACCTTCGCGACATCCGGTAAGAACTCACGGACGACTCAGGTCTTTATCAACTACACCAACAACAGCCGACTCGATGACATGGGGTTTGCTCCGTTCGGTGAAGTCATTGAGGGTATGGATGTCGTTGAGAAGCTCTACAGTGTCTACGGTGAAGCCCCCAGCAAACAACAGGGGCGGATCCAGTCCGAAGGAAACAAGTTCCTGGAAGCAAACTTTCCAAACCTGGATTCGATCAAGAAAGCAACGATCGTCCGCTAACGCTTTGGCTCCTTTTGTGCCCGACATCATCTGGCTCTCCTCTAAGGCATAAATCATGCACACATGGCTGTCTCGGATTGTATTCGGAGTGATTGTCGGCACAGTCGGCTGGATCGCTCCTGCGGTTGTGCTGGGAGCCCCAGCCGATGCTGTTCCTTCGACCGCATGTGTTGTCATACGATTGAAAGCACCCGATGCGACACTCGAAAAACTCGCCGACTTTGTCGATGACGTTCAAACCGGGGTCGGGGCCGTTGTCCGCGGCGCGAAAATTCAACTGGGACAAGGTTTCGGAAATCCCGGGTTAAAGGGAGTCGATCCTACTCAGGACATTTTTGTCATTGTCTTCGCCGAACCACAGGTTCCACCGACGGTGGTCTTTGTCATGACGGCCAAGGATGTTGACGATGTGAAGGATGCACTTCAGTCGCAATTTGAAATTCACAGTTCCGGAAAGCTGATTGCCTACTCCACCGACGAAGATGCCCTGGAGCAAGTTCGCAAGCGAATGGATGGCGAAGGGAAGCCACTCTGGTCGAAGATCGATCAGGCCTCGAAGAAGCTCTTCGACACTGCCGACGTTTCCGTTCTGGTCAATATCAAGCAGCTTGCCGAGGACTTTTCTGATGAACTTGAGCAGGCTGAACCGCAGTTAAACGCGTTCATCGACCGGATTCAGGAGATCATTCCGGAAGAACAGAAGGCCCAGATGACTGCGGCATTCGACATGTACCGCGTTCTCGGGGCGGCGTTGATCGCAGGCGTCCGGGATTCCAACAGCCTCGTCATGGGATTGTCCGTCTCAGGTACCGACATTCGATATGACGATCGACTGCAGGTGAATGAGGGGACAGCAACCGCAAAGGCCCTCGCAAGTCAGCCTGCCGGTGAACTGAATCTGTTCGACCGGTTGCCCGTTGGAAAGGCGATTTATGCCGGTATGAAGCTGGATCTTTCGGGGATGATCGAATGGTCCATGAATATGACTCGTCAAATGATGAGCAACGAACTCACTCCAGAACAAGCAAAGCGAATGGAGAACGCTATCAAGAAATTGACAGCCGAGAAATTTGACGAGATGTCACTTTACATGGATATCGTTGGTGAAACTCAAGTTCTGCGGGCCGGTGGCGTGACCGCCGTTCGCTCTCCTGAAACGATGCGTGAAGTGAGTCGCGAATTGATGAAGGCCATTGGTGAAAACAAAATTCACACGCCGCAGTTCACCCAGACTTCGAAGCTGGAAATTAACGCCGAGAAACTCGGCACTGCCAATGTCGACGTGATCACAACCAGCCATGAATACAACGAAGCCATGGATCCTACGGGAATTCAGCGAAAAATTATGACGGTGATGATGGGCGAAGCTGGTATGCAGCAACGGATACTCTACCAGTCGAATCGAGTCGTGCAGACAAACGGTGGCGGGAAAGCCGAACTGGAAGAGATGGTCAAAGCCCTGGACACCGCACCGGCAAAAAGCACTCCCGCAGCGGTCGCTCGAAAGCAATTTGACGAAAAAATAAACGTCTTGGCGCTGATTGACATTTCGCGACTTTCCATGGGAGTCCTCAAGGCGATCGCAGCCAACAACAAGGACGCCCCCATCAATATCCAGGCCCTCTCTGGCTTGAAGCTGGAACCATCGTACCTGGGGTATTCACTGACTCTGGAATCAAATGCCGCCAAGTCACGCATGGTGATTCCCGTGAAGCTGATCAAGAACATCAATGAGATCTTCAATGCCGCGGTGAACCGCTGACACTGGCTGTCGAGTTCGGTGGCCGGGACTGGACTGAGGCTTTGCGAAGGAAGCTCCGGTGTTTCGCGAAGACGCTCCAAGCCCTGCCACCTAACATCAACTCCATTACGAAGACGATCAACGCTGCCGACAACGTAGTAATCATCTCTGGTATTCGCTTAAACTGGCGTATCATTTGAAGGAGTTTCCATGATTGAGTCCGCTCCGATGACTCGACGCGATGCCCTGAAAGCCGGATCCCTGGCCGTTGGTACGATTGCCGCAGCAGCGACTTCCACCGGCGCAGCCGACGAGGGATCATGGATTGACGCTCATTCACATATCTGGCCGGGCGAAGTCGACAAGTTTCCACTCGTCGCCGGCCAGACCGCAAAGGATCTGAACCCGCCAAGCTTTGCCGATGACGAACTGATGGCCATTGTCCGGCCGGAAGAGGTGGAGCGAGTCGTCCTGATCCAGCATTCGGTCTATCACCTGTTTGACAATTCGTATCTTGTCGATGCCGTCCGTCGGCACCCGCAGCGATTTCGAATCGTCGGCATGGTCGATGACCAGGCGGCTGGATCTGGTGCGGCCATGAAAAAGTTGTTGCCGCAGGGTGTCACCGGTTTTCGAATCACACCGTTCATCCGCAAAGAGCAACCGGAGAAATGGCTCGATGGAACGGGTATGCACGAGATGTGGAAGACCGGTGCCGAAACTCGACAGGCGATGTGCTGCCTCGTCAATCCTGAGCAATTGCCGGGGATCGATGCGATGTGCGAGAAGTATCCGGATACCCCGGTCGTCATCGACCATTTCGCCAGGATTGGTGTCGACGGCCAGATGCGCGACGAACAGATCAAGCTGCTGACGCGACTGGCTCGACACAAGCAGACCAGCGTCAAGATCTCGGCGTTTTATGCCTTGGGACAGAAGAAGCCGCCACATCTGGAACTGATTCCGATGATCCGGAAGCTGTACGACACGTTCGGCCCCCAGCGTCTGATGTGGGCCAGCGATGCCCCCTATCAGGTGCAGGGGAATAACAACTACAAGGCGTCCATCAGTCTCGTTCGGGATCACCTCGACTTCATCTCGGCCGATGATCGCCAGTGGCTGCTGCGCAAATCGGCCGAAAAGGTCTTCTTCGCAACGTAACGTTACGAATCTTCAAAGGTGACTCGTGGGTTTACGACCACATACAGGATGTCTGACACGAGAATGCCGGCAAGTGTCAGGATTGCTGACAGCATCAGCGTTGTCATCACCATGTCGTATTCGCGGCGCAAGACAGCTTCGTACGACAGCAGCCCCATTCCATGGATATTGAAGACCACTTCGATGATGACGCTGCCACCCACCAGAAATGGCAGCAGTGATGCCAGCAGGGTGATGATTGGAAACAGGCTGTTTCGCAGGGCATGCACCAGAATGACGCGTGATTTTCTAGCCCCTTTGGCTTCTGCTGTGCGAATGTAGTCCTGCCGAATCACCTCCAGCATCCCGGCTCGCATCTGCCGACTGACGTAGGCCAGCCCCCCGTAGGTCAGGCAGATCACCGGCAGCACGATGTGCTTCAAATAGTCATTGAGCTGCTCAAACGTCGACATTTCAGCAAAGTTCTGAGATCTCAGCCCCATAATGGGAAGGGTTCCCATGAACCACATCCGCAGGATCTCGGCCACCCAGAATGATGGAAGGCTGTACAGAATGAAGAGCACCAGCGTAGTAAACCGGTCCAGGGGGGAATTGGAGTACGCCGCGCTGAAAATTCCTAATGGGACCGCCGCGACATAAATCAGCACGAAGACGATCAGGTTGAGCAGCATCGTCACTTTGAGTGCAGCCCACAGTTCACCCCAGATTGGCTGATTCGTCTGAAAGCTGACCATGTCACCCGCCGCCAGACGTTTCAGAAACAGCCCGAACTGAACAATCAAGGGACGATCAAATCCCCAACGTGCGCGAAACTGCTTTTCGGCCGCCTCGGTTCCTCGCTCGGCGTTCACTCCGGCAGTTGCCTGACCCACCCCCCCAAATTTTTGCGAGGCGGGATCGCCTGGAGCGAGTCGGATCACAAAAAACGACACGACCAGGATTCCGAACAATGTCGGAAACATCAGCAACAGACGTTTGATCAGATAACGTGCCATGCGACCCCGTCAATAACAAGACCTCAATTGGATTGGAATGCTTACGGGCGAGTAAACTAGTCAGTGCAATTGCTCGTCCTTGGGAACATACCATTCAGAGAGATCAAATCCTGGCCGCAGGCGATACCACTTCACGTTGCGGAATCGCTTGTGATAAACGCCAAACTCTTTCGGGATCCACAGGAACATATACGGCTGTTCGCTGTCGATCAGCCGATGGAACGACTGGTGAATCCGTTTCCGTTTGTTTTCATCCAGCGTGACTCGCAACATTTCGATCAGCGAATCGGCCTGAGGATTGGCATACGAAATGGTATTGCTGCCACGCTTGCTGCGTCCGGCCTGCGAACTGTGCCAGATCTGGAACGGGTCACTTTCAACGGGTGTGGCCCAACTGAGTGTGATGACGTCGCATTCCTTGGCACGAACTTTTTCAATGAACGAGGCCCATTCCAGTTGCTGGATCTGCAGATCGATTCCGACGGATTTCAGGTTCTTCTGCAACACTTCGCAGCGGGCGACGTTAATCGCCCGTCCCTGAGCCAGTCGCAGGACGACTTCAAATTTCTTTCCGTCCTTGTCCAGGATTCCATCATTGTCGGTATCGATCCAGCCCGCATCGGACAGGAGTTCGCGAGCCGTTTCCGGGTCATATCCGATCGGCGCCACTTCGCGATCATATCCGGGACCGAAGTAATACTGGGTTCCTGATACGACAACTCCAGCACCATGCAGTTTGGTATCGACGAAGTCCTGCCGGTCCATCAACATTGCCAGTGCAATGCGGACTCGACGATCCTGAAATTGCGGGGCGAGAAAGTTCCAGCCGAAATAACTGAACATCGGGGAATACCACGAAGCCAGCACGAAGTCGTCCTTACGGGGCGAGTCGTACTGCTTCCAGTCTTCGAAGTACTGTTCCGGTGACATGTCGTAAAAGAAGTCGATTTCGCCCGCTTTCAGGGCTTTCATCGCGGTGACCTGGTCAGGAATGAACTTCACGATGATCTTGTCGACGTGCCCCGCCAGCTTCTTGTTCCAGTAGTTGGGATTGCGGACCAGTTCGACACGATCCTTGCTTTCCCATTTGTCGACAATGTACTGCCCGGTCCCCATCGGACTGCGGTTGTAACGAGAGTCGGTATTGAAAAACTTCCCGAATTCGGCCCCATGAGCACTGATTTTCTTTTCTGCCTGTTCCGCATCAGGTGTCAGTGGCGTCAGTGTCAGTTCACGTCCCTGCTCCTTGAAGATCTTCTCGAAGTAGTGGAAGGGAGGCGTAAACAGTGTGATTCCGTAAGTAAATTCAAACGCTTTGAAGTACTGCTGCCGATAACGCATGCGAACGACGAGCGGGCTGAGAGCTTTGCATTCGATCAGATCCGCGTAGTAGGTCCGGATGTGGTCTCCATCGACCGACGGACTGTTCAACAACGTATAACCGAACTCGATATCTTTCGTGGTAAACGGGGTCCCGTCGGACCAGGTCACATCGTCGCGCAGGTAGTAGGTGTAGTACGTCTGTTCATGAACATCGGTGAAGTCTTCAGCCTTCAACGTCAGGCTGGGTTCACCCTTGAGAGTGGCATTCAGCGGGTTTTCCGTCGTCGCAGGTGTCACGATGACCGAGCCATCCGCCTGCCGCTGAGCCTTACCGTAGACCTCAGACCCCACCTTGACTGTGTATCTCCCAGACGGAAGTGACGAGATCTGGACCTTGCCCCCCTTTTCACTCCAGAAGTGATAGCCCATGGTGGCAGCCCCCTCGATCTTGCCAATCGGGTAGACTCCCACCCAGACCCCATCCAGCGGGCTGCCACTCTTGTCGGATGTGGTGACGGTGACAACCGGTGCCGCTGCCGCAGTCTTTCCCTCTTCGACAACGGGCAACGTG
>Ga0194055_10003616_pt1 | contig 11837 bp, 8 predicted proteins | sample SepL449m_MetaG_FD_155482 | JGI IMG/M metagenome (GOLD analysis project Ga0194055, IMG submission 155482) | Anoxic zone freshwater microbial communities from boreal shield lake in IISD Experimental Lakes Area, Ontario, Canada - Sep2016-L442-9m | ecosystem: Environmental > Aquatic > Freshwater >... | reverse complement strand
AAACTGCATCATCCGCCTTTGCACGATCGAGCAAATTACGTGTGCCAGTACTGCCGACAGCGAGAATTTCGAGGGGCATTGTTGCGAAATCATTTGGTGATGCTGGGCTTGCGTAATCAAGCACGGCATCAAACTTTGCGGCGAGCGCTTGGTGTGTAGGCCAGGGGAGAGTGATGTCATGTTCGATGAGCGTGAACATGGTGTTGCCACTGAGATGAGCCACATTGTCGCGACGACCAGTTGCAAAGTTGTCAATAGCCACGACCACATCGCCGCGCGCAAGAAGGGCATCGGCAATGTGTGAGCCGATAAATCCTGCACCACCAGCAAGAAGGATGCGCATGTTTAGCGACCGATTCCTTGATAGGTGAATCCGGCACGTTCCCAATCTTTCCGGTCAAGCAGATTGCGGGCATCGATGAGCTGCTTGCCCGTCATTTCAGTAGCAATCGTTGAGGGTGAAACCCATTTGAATTCATCCCATTCGGTGAGAACTGTAAGTACATCGGCTTGCGCTGTTGCCGCAATGCTCGATGTGGCAATCACCAGATCGATAGGAATTCCAGTTCGGATTGCGTTCACGGTGGGGTCAAACGCCTGAACCCGGGCTCCGAGTTTCATTAAGCGTTCAATGATGGCGATGGCTGGAGAGTCTCGTAGGTCATCGGTACCAGCCTTAAAAGTGAGACCCCAAACTGCAACCACTTTGCCCGACAGATTTCCGCCGGCAGCAAGTCGAACTTTGTCGGCCACGCGATCAAGTTGCTGGTCGTTGACGGTGATGACACCCTTCAGAAGATCAAATGAATAGTCGGCGTCTTCGGCGATCTTGATGAGTGCTCGTGAGTCTTTCGGAAAGCAACTTCCACCCCAGCCGGGCCCGGGGCGCAAGAAGTTTTCACCGATGCGCTTGTCGCTGCCAATTCCGACAACGACGTCATTGATGTCGGCACCCACGCCTTCGCAAATAGCGGCAATGGCATTGATGAACGACAACTTGGTGGCTAAGAATGCATTGGCTGCGTACTTGATCGTTTCAGCCGATGCTGGGTCGGTGATGATGACTCGAGTTGAGAGGCCGTCATACAAAGAGGCGACTTTCATTGCCGCTGCTTGATCGTCACTACCCACGACAATTCGGTCGGGCTTTAAGAAGTCTTGAACCGCCGAACCTTCACGCAAGAACTCGGGGTTTGACACAACTTTCACATCGGGTCGCTTCAAAGCCCTCTCGACGACCTTGGTTGAGCCAACCGGAACAGTTGATTTGTTGACAACGATTGCCTCAAAAGGAAGCACTGCAGATATCTCTTCTGCCGCGCGTTGCACATAGCTGAGGTCGGCAGAACCGTCTTCTCCTTGTGGGGTTGGAACACACAGAAATGCGATGTCACAGTTTTTGGCTGCTTCCCCTGAGCCGACAACAAATGACAATCGACCAGAAGCCATGCCTTCGGTGACGAGGTCGGCTAGTCCAAGTTCGACGATTGGGATGATTCCGTCTCGCAGTTTGGCGATTTTGTTGGCGTCGATATCGGCGCAAACGACAGTGTGACCCAGGTGAGCAAGACAAGCGCCAGTGGTCAGACCGACATAGCCAGTTCCAACGACGGCGATGCGACAGGACATAGGGTTGAGGTTAGTAGTTGCTGACGCGCCAACAACGCCCCGTCAACCTCGTCAGATACCTAATTAAGGAGTATTTAATGAACCAGATTCACCCCACAGCGGTCATCGGTCCTGATGTCAAAATCGGAACGGGCAATACGGTCGGGCCCTACGCGGTGATTCTTGGCAACACCGAGATTGGTAACGACAACTGGATTGGGCCTCATGTAGTTATCGGAACCCCAGGCGAGATGCGAGGCGGTGAGCACCCAGTTCTGTGGGATGGATCAGGCAATGACGCCACGGTGCGAATTGGTAATCAAAACATTATTCGTGAGTTCACGGCTATTCACTCCGGAAAAGTCGCTGGTACGAGAATCGGAAATAACTGTTACATCATGAACAACTCCTATATCCCACATGATGGATTTCTAGGAAACGACGTAACTATCAGTGGTTCCGTGATGCTTGGCGGTCATGTCAATGTCTTAGATGGAGCAAATCTGGGCATGGGTGTCGTGGTGCATCAGCGGCTGGTGGTTGGCGAGCGGGCAATGGTGGGCATGGGTGCAGTCGTTACAAAGGATGTTTTGCCGTATGCCACGGTATTTGGTAATCCTGCAAAGTTTCAAAATGTCAACAAGGTGGGCATGGAGCGTGCTGGATTGTCAATTGAACTCATTCGAGAATTAGGCGACGCATTAATTTCTGGAGACAAAAAGGCGATGTCAAATTTGGTTGGGGACAAGATGGCTGATTTCGTGAACGCCATTGAAGCCGCAAGAGGAAATGGTATTCGCTAGTTGCTGAATAAAATCTAATCAATCAATTCAAGAAAAACCGATAGATACTTTTCTGCCACTATTTCCACTGAAAAGTTTTTTGTGATGAAATCCAATTGTTGAATTTGCATTTCTTTAATCTGCACTGAATCAGCATTCAGCAAATCAACAATCTCATGAGAAAGTTGGCTTGTCGATAAGCCTGACAAAATCCGAACTTTTGGCCAGAGACCTAGATCAATTCCGGGAAAGACATTACTGTCCACGCTTGCAATTATCGGAACGCCAGCGGCCATGACTTCAAAAGTTGTAATTCCGATTCCATGAATGTCAAGGTCGTGAGTTTCGATGTCAGCAGCTGCCAGATAATCAGGAACATCAACATGGGGGACGCGTCCGACGACGGTTATATGACTCGATACGCCAAGTTCTTCGGCAATTTTTAGAAACGTGGTGTCGTAAACCTCACCCACAACAACGACTTGCGCATTTGGGATTTTGCGCAAAATTTCTGGGAGTGCGCGAATCAACGGAATGCGACTTCGAATAGGTATCACATGACCAAATGACAAAATGACTTTCTTTCCGACCAGACCAAAACGCTCAATAATGCGCGACGGGTCGCCAGCCCCAAACGCGTGTACATCAAGAGTTGCGGGGATAAAACCCACGGGAGTTTTGGGTTTGTAACGACGTTGAACCATGTCCATAGTGAAGCGATCAACACCAAAGATGCGACTCTTTCCGGTATTGGCAAAGGGTCGCAATACCAGACGGTCAATAGTAGAAATCAACAATCGTGCAAATGTATTGGTATGGGTAAGGGGAGTGTGGACGGTGAGTACTCGAGGAATCTTGCGTCGACTGGCCACGAGTGTGGTCGCCAACGTGAGATCAAAAAACTGTCCGTTCTGGTGAATCACGTCGGGCTCAAAGGCTTTGAAAATCTTGTTGAGCCGACCAAAGATTGAAGGCCTGATGCAAAAGGGCAGTCGATAGTTGAATGAGACCTTGCCCGGGGCAACCCATTTTGCGGGCACCCGGACAATATGGATGCCATCGATGTTGTCGCTCGCCGAGGTGTTTTCGGGTTGAGTAGTGACCACCATCACTTGATGACCCTGACGAACATATTCACGAGCCATATCGAAAGAAAAATGCGAACTTCCAGTAGTCATGGGCGGGAAAAATGCGTTGACTACGAGGATTTTCATACTAATTAGACCTTTGAACGACTTCTCTTCCGATAATAGGTCGTGGACAATGCATGATTGCCGATAGTTGAACCTTCTCTGAACATAAAATGGTCAACGTTCAGAGAAGAGAGACAATGGCTATCCCCATTACCAATGTGCAATTAGGCCCAGATGTTGAAGCCTCAGTGCTCGCAGTGATCCGATCAGGCATGATCGCCCAAGGTCCTGTTGTTGCGCAACTCGAAAAATCGTTCGCTGAAATGACTGAAGTCAAACATGTTGTTGCGGTCAACAACGGGACCACAGCCCTCATCGCTGCCCTCGAAGTGCTTGACCTGCAGCCGGGCGATGAAGTCATCACGAGCCCCTTTACTTTTGTTGCCACGCTGAACGCGATTTTGTCGGCTGGAGCAACTGCACGCTTTGCTGACATTTCGGCTGAAGATTTCAACGTCACTGCCGCCAGCATGGGAAGTCTCGTCAACAAGCGCACCAAAGTATTGATGCCAGTGCATTTATATGGACAAGTTGCCGACATGGACGGCATTGCCGCCCTGACAGAGACTCATAACTTGCATCTTGTCGAAGATGCCGCGCAAGCACACTTGGCCACGCTTAGTGGACAAGCGGCAGGCACGTGGGGTATCGGTTGTTTTTCGTTGTATGCGACGAAGAATCTCACCTCTGGTGAGGGCGGTTTAATTTCAACAAATGACGATGCCGTCGCCGATCGTTTGCGCGTTTTACGTAATCAAGGCATGCGTCAGCGTTATCAATATGAGATGGCTGGCAACAACTACCGTATGACCGATTTGCAGGCAGCGGTTTGCGTGCCGCAACTAGCGAAGTACGAAGAGAATGTCCGTCGCCGAAACGAGAATGCCCTTGCACTCAACCAGGCCCTTGCCGACATTGCCTGGGTGCAGACACCTCAAGCTCTTGAGGGTCGCGGGCATGTGTGGCACCAATACACAATTATGGTTCGTGATGGTGGCCCAGTCGACCGTGACGAATTGATTACTCATCTCACAAAACTCGAAATTGGTTGTGGCATTTACTATCCGAAAATTGTCTATGACTACGACTGCTATCGCCAGGATCCGCGAGTGGTCACCGATTCGGTTCCGGTTGCCGAAGATGTCGTTCGACGTTGTGTGTCGTTGCCAGTGCACCCCGGCGTTGGGCCTCGCGAGATTGAACAAATCGCCGAAGCAATTCGGACGGCAACTCAATGAGCGCGCCTATTCGAGTTGGTCTGATTGGTGCAGGAAATATGGGGGCACTTCACGCTCGCACAATTTTCAATAATGCATCAACAGAGTTGGCTTGGGTGTGCGACCCCGAAGAAAAAATTGGGGCGGGAATCGCCACAAAGTATTCGAGTCGTTATATCAATGATCCCGATTTGACTTCGGTTGATGCGGTGGTCGTTGCCGCCCCAACTCAGTCTCACTTCAATATTGGCAGTGAAATTATCTCGGCGGGTCTACCGCTGTTATTAGAGAAGCCACTAGCGAATTCACTACAAGAAGTCAGTGCGTTGATTGACCAGTCAGCACGACAAGGCAGCCCACTCATGTGTGGCCTTCTTGAAAGATTTAACCCAGCAGTTCGAACCGCTTTTGATCTTTGCCGAGATCCGATTCATTTCAAGTCGGTTCGTCACTCGCCAATGACCGCGCGCATCGTCACCGGAGTAACTGGCGATTTATTGATCCATGACATTGATTTGGCGTTGACTTTATTTGGTGAAATGCCGACAAAAGTACAGGGGTTTACAGATTCTGTTGACAATTCGGTCGAAGATATTGTTGAGGCATTGTTAAATTTCGGTTCTGGCCGAGTTGGTTCATTGTCCGCATCGCGACGTTCGCAACGCAAAGTTCGATCAATCTCAATCGCTGAAGATGAGCGCTTGATTGAAGTTGATCTGCTCCGCCAAGACATCACCATCTACAAACATGTATTTGAATCAATTACTGACGAGGAAATTGGATACCGCCAACAGACAATTATTGATATCCCAATGTTGCATCATCATGGAGAACCTTTGATGTTGCAACTTGATCATTTTGTCTCATTAATTTACGGTCGCCATGACGTTGATATTGAACGTTCGCGAATTATTGGACCACATCAAGTAATCAACGATGTCTTGAAGTGATGCATTTGCGGCTGAAGACTATTTCTTGCGTTGTTATTTCAGTAGCGGCGTATGGGCTAACGAGATATGCCGCCGAGATGGGTTCAACAGAGAGATTTTTAGCTGTCACAATTCTGCTAACCGGAATCGCAGTTCTCAATAGGTCTTTTGACCGTTTGATTGTTGCAATTATGTTGAGTATTGGTTTTGCCCCAATGCTTGGATGGGTTTCTGGGTTATCGGACGCCGTTGATCCTGTGGCTTTGATACTTGCGACGATCTTGGGCTTCTCGTGTTACTCATGGGAAAGAATCGGTCGTCGGCATGCCTTTGAAGTGGCGGTAGTTGGTGGGTCAAGTGTGCTGACGCTGTGGTTTTGGCAGATGTATTGGCGGGTGAGCCCGGGCCGTGAGCCATTGTCACTATTGCTCAATGGTTGGGACCATGTTTCTCATTTCAACTTCTTTTCAATGTCCACGGTGCACGATTCGTTTTTGTCGAGGATCCCACATCCAGAAGGTGTGACCGAGTGGTTCACTGAAAAGTATCCAGCAGGGATACAGATGTTTTGGTCTCAGATGGCTCGTGTCCCGCAAAGTCTTTCAGGTGACACCGGTCAACTATTGATTGTTTACGGACGAATCAATGTCATCAATATGGCGTTGATTTTATGTCTCGGATTAATCGGTCTATTTCGAGTTGTCCGAGTAGCAAAAGTTTCACTACTCACTGCGTTTTCACTGGCACTTGGAGCCTTCGTTCTAGTGGGGCCACTTTCTATTTCGTTAACTTCTGGTTACCCGAATTTTGGAATTACCTGCGGAGTCTTGTTTATTGGTCTGTCGGTCACCATTCGTCCGATGAAATCGGTGTGGCATAACGCTGTCATTCTCAATGGTGTCGTGCTGGTTTGTGCCTATAACTGGTTTCCGGCAGCGTTACCGATTGCGATGCCAGTGGTGGCATTGCTCGTATCTGATTTCTTTTCGGCAACTAAACGCAAGAAAGCTCTTTTGGTTTTGATCTCTGCAGTTGGTTTGATTGGATCGGCAGTTCCGATTTTGCAAAATCTTGGCTTGGGTACGTCGCACCTTGAAGAAACGGGTGGGATCCCGCTGTTATCACCGATCTATCCCACGGCTTTCGGAATTCTTTCCGTCTTGCTTGCAATACAAAACATCACTGGCAGGAATCTTCGAGACCTCATTCGCTATTTGGCTCTGCCGGTCATCAATGTTCTTCTAGTGCTTGGTGTTCTCGTGTCAAACCGAATTCACTCTGGTAGTTATCCCTATTACTCGCAGAAGTTTCTTTATCTCGGTACAGCGATTGCATTTTTCTGGACCATTTTGCAGACCATCGAGTTGATAGATCGCAAGCACGAAAATGGATTCAATCTCGTTGGTCGAAGGCGGCAAGCAGCGATCTACCTGCTGTCTGGACTTGCTGCGTTACAAATTTGGGGTTATGTCGGCCCAGATTATTCAGTTCTCGCAGGCGGAAGTTCAGCAACGGGATTATCAAATCGTGCGATTCTTGCTTCAGGTCGAGGGTATATGAATCATTCAATTGCAATTCTTGAAGCAGTCCATCGTGATCAGCAATTGGCACTTGGTATTGAACGGCCAGTTCTTATCGTTGATTCGGTTCCATCGGTAGCTCATCCGATCTTGTTGAACTATTGGCCTGGGGTTCTGAACCAGCGATTTGATGATGCTCAGTTCCAAGCCGCACTCAAGATGGGCAATGTGAGTATGGTCCCATTTTTTAGTTTCCCTGAATTTGTTGCAACTTTTAATGCGCAATTTGTTCCGTTTGAAGTCGACATTGTGACCACGCCAGAGTTCGCTCGTGAATTATTGAAGGTCAACCCCGAGTGGTCGGAAAGCATTTATTTCTATGAAGGCGATGACGTTAGCGCAACAATCGTTAAGTATTCAGGTGCTGAATTAGTCGGGTAAGCGAACAAGTAAGTAAGTGAACGCCAGTAACGATGTTCCAATAGCCACTGCCAGCAACGCGATGAGCGGTAGTCCGCCCGGTGGCAACCAATCGGGAGAAAGCATCCATAACTTGCGACCGTTTAAGCCAACTGTGTAGCGCTGCAACGCAAAGTTCAAACAAAGTAGTGATGCAACAGCGCTCGTGGCGATTGCAAGTACCGAAAAAGTTCGTGTGTCAGAACGGTTGAGGCGACTGCCACGAACCCACATGGCAAGTATCGGCAACCCGACCGCGAGTGCCAGTGTGTATCGGCCTTGATACCCGAAGCCCGAAGTTTTTGCCTTGATGCCCTCACTGATGATGGGCAGAAATATGACCGCAGCAAGACAAAGAATCACGATCAATGTCTTCTTTGATCCTGCGACCAAACTTGAGAATCCGATGGCCAAGGCGATTGCGCCGATGCAGAGAAAAAACGCCAGCGGAGGTGCAGCAAATTCAACCCAGCCGAACCAACCAAACATAAATCTGAAGTATTCGTCGCCACGGTCAAAAGCGGCTTCAAGGTTCTGCGCGTAAGTAGGGAGTCCTGGTTCGGTCCCTCCTCCTACTGCAGTTCCGATACCACTCACCTTGTAGAGGACCATAGAAAGAAGAACTCCGCTCGAAACGATGACACTAAGTATCCGGCCTTGATACTTACGAATGAGTGAACGCACACTCGATCGTGGGCCAGAAAAAAGCATCATCAGTACAACGACGGGGATCATCCAAAAGAATGAAGCCGGCCGGACCGTCGCGAAGAGGAGCGTTGATACGAGAACTGCGCCGATTAATCGACGTGAGATGGCTTGGTTGTCGCGAAGTTTCTCAAGTGCAGTGAGACAACTGACCCAAAAGAGAATTGCGCCGGCAATCTCGAGTCCGTGAGGGTTGACTGCTCCTGACAATGAAAATGCCATCGGCGAAAACGCAATGACGACTCCAACTGCTCGCGTCTTTGAGCCGTGCACCAAGGCCAGCCTGAATGCCCACGCACCAACAAGTGCGGTGAGCAAAGAACTCACCAATCTCATTGCGTAGAAGCCACCGGAACCTGGGAATATCAGCCCGATCGGGCCAACAAGTGCATAATACGTGGGTGGGTAATGGGCTGCCGACGAAGCAACCTCAACCTTGTTCGATCCTTGCTGGAATGGTCCAAGGCAAGCAGCCGACGGACGATCTTCGCCGAGAATGCACGCGATGTACGGGAGACCCTGCGAATAGGCCTGAGGTACTTCGAATACTTCTGACTCAAATCCAAAATCACCGACAGTGGTGCGGCCATTGAATTGAAGATCTGCGGTTGCAACAGCTTTAACAACGTGAGCAGTTTCATCAGGCGACCCATATAAGGGTTGGGCAAGAGACCAGAGGATGCCCATGCTGAAAACCCAGACAAAAAACCAAGATGTTGGGTTGCGTATGGCCCGTTTTGCGCGTGCGGCGAGCATCTGTATGACCTTAGCGGTATGTAAGTCTCGGGATTGAATCTCTGGTGTCATACATTATGAGGGTGAGTGAGAGTCGGTCCGTGCAGTTGAAGTGGTTTGGCGTCGGATTGGTGTCTCTTCTTGTTGGTATCTATCTCTTTTCGCTGACGGCACATAACACCTTCACCTTTGATGAATGGATGTTTTTCACCGATAGGCGGGAGTTGTCATTCCATGCCCTGGTTGCTGGTCACAATGGACATCTTTCAATTGTTCCAGCGTTTGTCTACATTTTGTCCTTCAAGATTTTCGGATACGACCATTACGAAGTTTTCCGCTTGTTGGCGGTGATCGTGCATCTTGCAGTTGTTTTGCTGGCAGTCGATCGCATTCGTCGACGTCATGGATGGTGGATCGCAGCGGTCATTGGTTTGGCTCTCGCCCTGATGGGCGGTGGGGGCGAAAACATCTTGTGGGGTTTCCAAATCGGATTCATGGGTGGCTTACTTTTCTTCTTGATCGCTTTGCGGTGCTATGAACGGTCTTTAGAGACAACCAATCTCACTTGGCCATTGTTGACGCTGATTGCCGTGTGCTTGTCGGTTGGTAGTGCCGGCACTGGCATTGGGAGCATCTTGGTGTTGTTCTTTCTGACTATTCGGACACCGCAATGGAAACGGCTCTGGTGGGTCAGCGTTGTGCCGGGCGTTATGTATGCCGCTTGGTACCTGCGATACGCCGGGTCAGACAACGCAAATTCAGCGGTTCGTGTGATACCTGCTTTTGTTGCGAATTCGGCTTCATATTCGATGTCGGAAATTTTTGGTGTTGACCACATCTGGGGCTTATTGATGATCGGTGCATTGATCGCATATTTCATTCATCTCGTTAACACTCACAAGAGTTCACGCAACTCTTTGGCCATTCCCGTTTTTGTTCTCTTCTTCTGGTTCGCCACTGCGTACGGGCGAGCAATCTATGGGCATCCTGAATCAAGTCGATATCTATACATCGGAATCTTCGGAATTCTTTTGTCGGTGTCTGAAAGCGTCACGTCAACTCAATGGACAAAAACTCGAGCGTCCAAAATGGTGAAGATTGGTGTAGCGACATTGAGTGTGCTGGCGATTTGGGGTTCTCATGCGCAGATGAGATTTTGGGCTGATATTCACTTGTCCCTCAGCGAAACTGCAGTTGGGCAGCTATCAATAGTTGAGGCTCATCGACAGAACATTGAACCGGCGACAATTGTCCAAACGATTGGGCCAGTCCCAGTGTTACTTGCTGGCGACTATCTGGCGGCGATTGATGCCGTAGGTTCGTCACCTGTTCAAAATGTGCGGGAGCTGGTTTCGGCTCCTCGACAAACGCGCTTGGCAGCCGACGATATTTTGTTTACCTTCGGTTTCGCAAGAGTTGTAGGCACCGAAAATGAATTTGTGAACTGTGTAAGCCAACCGGAGTCGCAAAATTTGATATCGGTTAAACCTGGGGGAGAGGTTAATTTTGTCGTGACTCAACAAGTGACAGCAACCATGGCGCGATTCTTTGACTTGTATTCGCGAGGAATTAATGACCAGGTTCTTGAACCAGGTCATTACGTTGCCTTATTGAAGTCAGATACGTTAGGCGGAAGTCTCCAGGTTCAGTTCAGCGACAGTTCGGCGGTGTTGATCTGTGATTGAGATGCCGAGGTCGTCAAAGTTTTACGCGAAGTTAATTGTTTCTTCGTCTTCTGCCTTAGTCATTGCGATTTATTTGATGTATTTGGGTCGAGGTAACAATTTCTTTTTTGATGAATGGATGTTTGTTGTGAGCCGCCGTGGCTTGTCGGCTCATGCTTTGTTGAGTCCTCACAATGGACACTTGTCAGCCCTGCCAGCACTTGCATTTATGGTTTTACTCAAATTCTTTGGTCTCAATCATTATGAAGCTTTCAGGTTCGCCGCGGTCATTGTTCATTTGTCGGTCGCGCTGATGGCATCTTTGCTCGTTCGTAAGAATTACGGATGGTCAACAGGAATGACTGTCTTTGTGGTGATCGGGCTGATGGGTGCAGGTTGGCAAAACATTTTTTGGGGTTTTCAGATCGGCTTCATGGGAAGTTTGTTTTTCTTTTTGTTGTCGTTGTATCTGTTAGACAAAGGTCGAACACAAAATGGGGGTCTTTCCTTTTTGCTCTCTTCTATTTCATTGGCTTGCTCATTGTTGTGTGCAGGTCTAGGAGTCGCCGGGCTAGCAATCATTGCGATGCTGTGTTTATTCAGCGCTGATCGTCAACGAACGTGGTGGATTCCGGTTGGGCCAGCGGCGATGTATGTGATCTGGTATCTGAAGTACGGAACTTCGCAAGCAAAATTGTCCGCATTGCACGGAGTTCCTTTGTATGCCAGCGAATCTGCATCAGGTTCGGCCGCCGGTTTTTTTGGAGTTGATCAGATGTGGGGTGCGCTAATCGTTGGTGCCCTCTTCTATTTATGTGCACTGCCATCCATCCGTCAGCGTCTGACCATGAGATCAATCGCACTCATTGCCTTCGCAATTGTTTTTTGGACGATGGTTGGGCTGTCACGAACAGCAGTATGGGAGCCAAATGCCAGTCGTTATCTATATGTTGGGATTGTTGCTCTTGTTGTAGGCGTCTTTGACATCATTTTTGTTTCAGAGGTAGCAATCCCATTGTCGTTGT
>Ga0194055_10003613_pt1 | contig 11839 bp, 3 predicted proteins | sample SepL449m_MetaG_FD_155482 | JGI IMG/M metagenome (GOLD analysis project Ga0194055, IMG submission 155482) | Anoxic zone freshwater microbial communities from boreal shield lake in IISD Experimental Lakes Area, Ontario, Canada - Sep2016-L442-9m | ecosystem: Environmental > Aquatic > Freshwater >... | reverse complement strand
CCATTGACCAATGCGACGTACTTGCCAGTCGATCTGACGGGACTGGCTTCCGCGACCGACACGGCAACCGCTCTGAAGAATGCGATCCTGAATTCGATCTTGAATGGACAGATCACAGGTATCCATGCGGTCTCGACTGGAAATGTCGTCTCCCTAGGGGGAACGAGTGCGCATCGCTTCGATGTTTCGGGGGCTGGTTCGGAAATCACCCGTTCGCTCAAGGGGACCTTGGGCTTGACCATCAACAGCAACTTGACGGGCCTAACGGCAGGTCAATCCCTCATCATTACCGATGGGGTCGGGAACACGGTCGGCTATCAAATCGTCAATACCAATCCAACGGCACCGGCATTCTCTCTATCGGTTGGCAACTACGCCATCGGAGTGGACTTGTCGACGGCTACCGCCAGTGATGTCGCAACGGCGCTTGCTAATGCGATCAACACATCGATTCGCGATCTGCGATTGAAGATTCCAGCGGTGTCGGCAGTAGGTGCGGTTCTCGTCATCCAAAATGATGATGAAGATGGATTCTCGTACAACAATTGGTTCAACAAGAAAGCACTTCCGACTCCGATTACGCTGACGGCCTCCGGAAGCGGTTTTGTCGACGCATGGATCGATTGGAACCAAGACAATGACTTCAGCGATCCAGGGGAGCAAATCCTTCTGAGCGAACCCGTTGTTGCCGGTACCAACACCTTCTATGTCACGACCCCTGCATCTGCAGCGATTGGGTTCACTACGGCTCGCTTCCGACTCAGTACTACTGGCGGCCTGTTCACTTATGGACTTGGCATCGGCGGTGAAGTGGAAGATCACTTGATCGAAGTCCTCTCGGGCGACCCTCCCGTGGGTGCGAATGACCGATTCCAAACGGCGGAGGACAATGTTCTTACGGTCAACGCGCCGGGAGTTCTCGCGAACGACGTCGATCCCAACCTCGATCCAATCCGAGTCTTTGATTCGGATCGCAGCCAACCGGGCGTGCAACCCGTCCTAGGTCCTCAAAACGGGTATTTGACTCTCAAAGCGGACGGTTCGTTCGTCTACCTACCCAAGCAAGACTTCTTCGGTACCGATACGTTCATCTACTACGTGACCGATCGCCGTATGACCAGCAACCTGCCGGTCACGGTGACGGTGACGGTCACTCCCGTCAACGATGCACCTGTCGCGGTGGATGATACGGTTTCGATTCTCGAAGATGCTCCGACGACTTGGAATGGTTCGGTCTTTACTGCTAACGATCGCACGCAACCAGATCGTCCTGCAGGAACGGATGGGGATCTTTACGATACCAACGAAGCTTTGCAAATCCTTCGGGTCATCGATGCGCAGTTGGTGAAAGATCGGGGACTGGGAGAACAGTTGACATTGGTCAACAACGTTTTGACCTACAATCCACCGAAGGACTACAACAATCGTATCGATGGACCCATCTTGGTACGCATCCTTATTCAGGATTCGGGAGTGGCAGGTGGTGATGAACTGCCGAAGAGCCCAGGTGCCGACGATATGCCTCCGACGCTGACCTATAGCACCCTGACGATCAATATTCAGGACGTCAACGACCGGCCTCAGTTTACAATTCCAACGCCTGTCAATGTTCCGTTGGAAGATGCCTCGGTCACCGAACCTAACTTCTTGACCTTGATCGACCCGTCGCCGCTCACCGCGCTCGACGAATTGGGACCGACCACTGCAACTCCATCGTTGCAACGGCAATCGATCCAGTTCTTGGTTCGAGCCCTGGACCCAACACGCTTTACGCCAATGGGACAACCGGCCATCAGCCCAACGGGCACTTTGACCTACCAGCTCAACAGCGACGTCAACCTCTTGAATTCCGGACCGATCTTGGTCGAAGTCATTGCTCAAGACAATGGCAATGCACCCAACTCGCGTCCAGGCATTCCTGATTTGAACCGATCGTTGCCACAGACGTTCACCATCACGCCGACCGAGGTCAACGATGCACCTCAATTCGTTCTTCCCAATCCAATCATCTCGATCAACGAAGATTTGGAAGTTTCGCCACGAGCAAGTTTCGCGACCAACATTCAAGCCGGTCCAAGCACCGCAGTCGATGAACTCGGCCTGATTTCCGGCGTCCCAGGACAGAACGTGCGATTCCAAGTCGACGCCTTGGATCCAACCCGATTCAATGGCGCGGCCGGTCAACCAAGGATTTCTCCAAACGGCACACTGACCTACGATTTGAACCCGGATGTCAACATCTTGAACTCGGGCGATATCGTGGTTCGCGTGTACGCCTTGGACGACGGTCCCGTTGCGGGCTCGCGACCTGGCATTCCAGACGTCAATCGATCCGCGGATCAATTCTTTACGATCCGAGCCACCGAAGTCAACGATGCACCGCAATTCACCATTGCCAATCCCATCGTCACTATCCGGGAAGATCTGGAGAATTCACCCATCACCGCCTTCGTGACCAATATTCAAGCGGGTCCGAGCACGGCCATCGATGAGTTGGGACTCGTTTCCGGCGTTCCTGGGCAAACGGTCTCCTTCGTCGTCACTGCCGCCGATCCCACAAAGTTCTCGGTTCAGCCTGCGATCTCGCCGACCGGAGTGCTCACCTACGATCTGGCTCCCGACGTCAATCTGTTGAACTCGGGAGACATCCTGATCAACGTTTACGCGATTGATAATGGCCCCGCTGCTGGCTCACGCCCTGGTATCCCGGACGTAAATCAATCGGCATCGGTTCAGCTCACGATTCGCGTGACCGAAGTCAACGATGCACCTCAGTTCTCGATCGCCAACTCGGTAGTCGCGATCAACGAAGACTTGGAAGTCTCGCCACTGGTTGGATTTGTGAACAACATCCTGGCGGGACCAATAACCGCCCGCGACGAATTGGGATTAGTACCGGGCGTTCCTGGCCAGACAGTTTCCTTTGTGGTTACGGCCGTCGATCCGACCCGTTTCTTGGTTCAACCGTCGATCAATGCGGCAGGCGATCTCCGATACGATCTCAATCCCGACGTAAACGTGCTCAATTCGGGTGATATTCTTATAACGGTGAAGGCCGTCGACAACGGTCCCGCCGCGGGCTCGCGTCCGGGCATTCCCGATGTGAACGAATCGGCCGAACAGACCTTCACCATCCGGGTGACCGAAGTCAACGATGCTCCGCTGTTCACTATTCCTAACCCAGTGATCAGCATCCTCGAAGATTTAGAAGTCTCACCCGTTGCAGGCTTCGTAACCAATATTCTAGCTGGGCCACTCACAGCCCGTGACGAATTGGGGCTAGTCAATGGAGTTCCCGGTCAATCGGTCACGTTCACAGTCACCGCCATCGACCCAACGAGGTTCACGACACAGCCAGCCATTGCACCCAATGGCACGTTGACCTATGACCTCGCTCCCGATGTCAATAGATTGAACTCAGGGGATATCTTGGTTCGCGTCGTCGCCATCGACAACGGCCCGGCCGCACCCACACGTCCCGGTATCCCAGACGTGAATCGATCGGTCGTTCAGACGTTTACGATCCGAGTGACCGAAGTCAACGATCCGCCAATCTTCACGATGGCTGCGACCACATTGAATTTGCGTGAAGATGCGGGCTTCCAAACCGTCCCGAACTTCATCACCAACCTCGGCCCTGGTCCTTTGACGGCGACCGACGAAGTCAATCAAACGACGAACATCATCGCTGAAGCGATTGATCCGTCGGCATTCTCCACCCGACCACTGGTTACGGGAACGGGGGATTTGACCTTTCAAGTTGCACCGGATGTCAACCGATTGTTCACCAATCGCGATCTCCGAATTCGGCTGATTGCAACCGACAACGGGAACCCCAATGAGACGACAATCCAGACACTGACCCTCAATGTGGCAGAAATCAATGATGCGCCTCAGTACACGATTCCGGATTCGGTGGTAACCGTAGACGAAGACAATGAATCGGTCACCGGCTTCAACCCAACCTCGGTTCCAGGATTCGCGACCAACGTTCGACCTGGACCAACGACCGCATTGGATGAAGTCAATCAGACGTTGACCTTCAACATCTTCTTCTCATCCAATCCAAATCTGTTCAGCGTCCAGCCCAGTATCAATGCCGCGGGCAGACTGACCTTCGTCACAGCACCGGATCAAAATGGAACGGCCGTCTTCTTTGTTCGTCTCGAAGATAACGGAGCGGCCAGTCCATTCCCGAACACGAACGTCGGTCCCAACGCGACATTCACCATCATCATCAGGCCGGTGAACGACGCACCGCAATTCACGATCCCTGCCACGACCACCTCGGATGAAGATCAGGGAGTCGTCACGCTGGCTGGATTTGCATCAGCGATTCGTCCAGGACCGATCACAGCTGCGGATGAATCGATTCAGGAACTAACGTTTGATGTTGCGGCTGTCGATCCCTCCGCATTCCTAGTTCAACCAAGTCTCTTGGTGGACGGAACGCTGACGTATCAGATGGCCAAGGATATCAACCGCAATTCCCGCAAAGACACCAGTGTGGTAGTCACTCTCCGAGACAATGGTCGGGGCAACCCATTCCCCAACGTGAATACCTCTGCCCCAAAGACCTTCACCATCAATGTCAATCCAACCAACGATCCACCGATCCCAGTTGGCTATCTGACATCGACTTTGGAAGATAATCGCGTCACGATCCAATCGGCCGATGTCATTGCCAAGGATCTACCCGGTCCGGCCGATGAAATCGCCGAAGGTCAGAAGATTCGCATGACCAACATCGAATCGACAACCGCTCAAGGCGGCACGATTCTCCCGGTCTTCAGCAATGGCCAAATCGTTCGCTTCGACTACATCCCGCCGTTGAACTATGTAGGCCAAGACCTGGTTCGCTACGTCATTACCGACGATGCAACCTACAAGCCTGGCCCTCAGAGCGCGACCGGCACCCTGACCATCAACGTTGGTCCAATCAACGATCCACCGGTCTTTACTGCCGGCGGCAACGTTGCGGTCCTTGAAGATTCGGCTCCTTATGCGGGTCCATGGGCGACCGATATTGCGGCTGGCCCCCCTGGAGCCCTCGATGAGATTTCCGGGCCAAATGCTCAAACGGTCGGATTTGAAATCACCACGAACAACGATGCCCTCTTCGCCAAACTACCTGCAGTTAGTTCGACAGGTCAGTTGAGCTTCACCTTGGCCAAAGACGCCAATGGAACCGTGGTTGTTGTGGTAACCGCCGTGGATAGCGGCCTATCGACTCCTCCACCGAACAATAATCGCTCGAAGCCCGCCACGTTCACGATCACCGTCGCGCCTGTCAACGACGCACCTGATTTCACCGTGACGCGATCGATCAATGTCGATGAAGATTCCGGCGCCTTTACCGGAATCATATTGTCGAACATTGTTCCAGCCATCGGTAACAACTCGGTTCCTCCGACCGCGCTCGATGAATCCAATCAGTCGGTCACGATTTCCACCTCCACCGACAGACCAAACCTGTTCTCGGCGCAACCCACGATCGACGCCAATGGCGTTCTTCGATTTACTCCCGCCTTGAACGCGAACGGCTCGGCCACGGTGTTTGTGGTTGCAACAGACAACGGTCCGGGCACATTCCCGAACGTCAATGTTTCCGCAACCAAGTCGTTCACCATTGCGATCCGTCCCGTCAATGACGCACCGATTGCGAACAACGATCGCTATTCAACCTCCGAAACGACCGTCCTCAATGTTGTTGCCCCAGGGGTGCTGGCGAATGACACCGATGTCGATTTGCCGGATGATGCATTGAGTGTTGCGTCCTTCCAAAGCACTTCGGATCTGGGTGCCAAAGTCACCGTGAAGAGCGATGGCAGCCTGTCCTACGACCCAACTGGCTCGGCCCGAATCCGAGCGCTCGTCGACGGCCAGACCGCCACCGATACGTTCACCTATCGAATCCAAGACCGCGCTGGATTGCTGAGCAATTTGGCAACCGTGACCGTTACGGTTTCTGGGTTCAACGATCCACCGGTAGCCGTGAATGATTCCTTCTCGGTTCCATTCGGTGCGTCGCAGTTACTGAACGTTCTCGCCAACGATTTCGACGTCGACACTCCGCTCGATTTGGGATCGATCGAGATCGGACGATTGGCAATCCATGGAACAGCAACCGCGACTCCAACCGGTAGGGTTTTATACACTCCGGTAGCAGGATTCCGCGGTAGCGATTCCTTCACCTATCGTGTCCGCGATTCGCTGGGCAAGTTCTCGAACGAAGCCACCGTCTCGATCACCGTCAACACGGCTCCCGTCGCAGTGCCCGATAGCTTTGTTGTGAAACAAGGGACACAAACCAGTTTGAGACTGACTGGGAACGATTATGATCCTGATGGAACGATCAATCCTACCTCGGTTGTGGTCGTAACCCCAAGTCCCGTGGCGAGCGCGACCGTTCAGCCGGATGGTCAAGTTCTCTTCATCCCGCAAGCGGGTTATACGGGGACAACCAAGTTCCAATATGTGGTCTCGGACAACGATGGATTGTCGAGCAACGTCGCGGATGTCACTGTTCGAGTCGTCGCTTCGCTCTACCAAAATCCGAACAACCAGTATGACGTGAATGCGGACACGTTCGTGTCGCCGATCGATGTGCTGGTTCTGGTGAACTTGCTCAACTCCCAAGGCCCATCGATCCCTGTCGAAGGATTGCCTGGACCTCCCGATTATGTGGACGTGAATGGCGACGGTAATGTCGACCCACGCGACGTTCTGCAACTGATCAACTTCATCAATGCGGGTGGTAATTCCGGTAGTGGCGGTGAAGGAGAAGGATCCCTGGTGGTTGGAGTCCAAGCCGCTCCGCCGCCAGAACTAGTCCGTGCCGCCGAAGCTCGCAATAGTGCGGTGCAACAGGCAGGCATCTTGAAAGATCTGCTGGATGAATCTGTCCCGTATGGACCGCAGATGCTCACCGATTCGACAGGCGAAACCGATCCTATGGATAGTTACCTCGGCTTGCTCTCCAGCGACGAATCGACCCACCGCAAGAAGGGCTCACTCGACGACATCTTCTCCGATGATGATTGGTTGAGCTAAGAGTTGGAGTGAAGCGACAAATAGATCTCTTCGCACGCCGTGCGGAGAGACGCTAGTCAAAACGAGCACGGGCTTCGCGGGAAAACGCGAGGCCCGTGCTCTTTCCAGCCCTCCTTTTTCCACCGCTGCATCGCGTTCAGCGTAGGCATCGTCGCTCAGGAAATGGCACTTTCGTCGGAGCTCACTTTTGGTCCCTTGACCAACCAGTCGAAAATCGGGGATGCCATCAGCGTGGTGACGACCGCCATGATCACCAACGTCGCAAACAGCTCTTTGCTGATCACACCCCGTTGCAACCCGATGTTGATGATGATCAATTCCATCAGGCCGCGCGCGTTCATCAACGCCCCGATCCCCAACGATTCCTTTTGCGACAATCCAGAGGCTCGGGCGGCAAGCGAGCAAGCCACCCCTTTTCCCAAAATGGCAACGACCAACACGGCCAATGCCACCATCCACTGCGAGAAAGTATTCAGCAGTCCGATTTGTGTATTCAAACCAGAATAGGTGAAGAACAGTGGTAATAAGAGAGCCACCGCCAAGGGTTGAATGCGCTGGATCAAATCGCGATTGACGGCGCCGCGCGGCATGATCGATCCCATAATGAATGCACCAAACACGGCGTGCAAATGGAGTTTGTCTGTGAACCAAGCGCCCAGCGCCATAAACATCAACCCGATCACCAAACCCGATTCCGAGAGTTGCTCCTTGTCATTGAGAAGCCATTTTTCGAAACGAAGCAGTAATGGCCGAATGACCAACGTGGCCAGGAGTACAAACGCGATACCTCCGCCAATACTTTGAATTGCCCCAGCAGGATTGCCATCGAAACTTGCCAAGACAATCGCCAACAAGCACCAAGCTGCCGCGTCATCGATAGCTCCAGCACCGATCGCAACGGTTCCCATCAATGTTCCAGCTAGTCCTTTGAAGTGAATGATTCGAGCCAGCATGGGGAAGGCCGTAATACACATCGAGGCACCCAAAAAGAGCATGGCCTCGAACAACGATGTCTTCTCGGGGAACCAACCTCCTTGTCGGTACAGGATGTAACCCAACCCAGCACCCAACACGAACGGCGTTACCATCCCTGCCATCGACACCAAGAGCGAACTTCGGAAATGGCCTTTGAGGATATCGATTCGAAACTCGAGGCCCACAATGAACATGTAAAGGGCCAAGCCGAGTTGGGATGCGGGGAAGAGATAACTCGAGGTATCGCGTGTGGCTTGCGTCGAATCCCACGGAAAAATCGCTCGCTGCAAATCTGGAAAATACAGCCCGAGAAGCGATGGTCCCAAACAAACGCCCGCGATCATTTCAGCCACCACTTGAGGCTGTCCAAACTTCTTAGCCAGAACCCCCACCACGCGGCAAGCCGCCAGAATCACGGCGATTTGAAAAAAGAAATGGATTGCCAGATCAAGGTTCTTCATGGAGTTTTGCTCGTCGTCTGGTTGGGGAATCGCTCGGGGGTTTCCACCCACGAAGCGAGGAATGGAAAGGGAAAGAAAACAACAGAACTCCCGTGGAACGGATAGCTTCCCTAGCCAGGTTTCCTGCCGGTATTTTTTGCCACCCAGCAGGATCGCTGTCCTCGCGGAGAAGATTGTACCAACAACACTTGTTCAAACAACTAAAAGGCACGGCTTTTCCGTGAATTGTGCTCAGACGGAAGACCCCCGCCTAGTTTTCTGGCAGCCGCCCTTCGCCCCTAAGAAACATTCTGAAAATATTTCTTAAAGGAGCTATATCACACCGTATCCGTGTTGCTTGGTACTTGGCCAGCGATTGCTAGACGGGAATCGCAACCCAACCTAGCTCCCAGCGGAATCAAAACCCACGGGTGCCAAAAAAACAACCAGCCTTTGAGGGGGTGTTCGACGCCATTGATGTCTGCTCCTGGCAATCGAGCTCGCCCTACCCACCCGAATCCATGGTGAGGTGGGGTACGCATTGATCCATTTCCTGGCAGCGATTGCTTCGACCACGACCCTCTCGACCTACCTATCGAACGTTCTCCGCATAGACGGGACGTTAAGGACTGAATCCTGCACCTTGGTCGGCAAAGGCCAGACGACCGGTGAAATTGGCACGCAATCCGCACAAGGAAACCCATGCCCGAGAAGGCTAGTACGTCCCAAATCCTTCCAATCAGATAAAGGAGGCACCAACGATGAGACATGAAATGCACGCGTACGATAGCGTTTCTCCCTCTTGGTCGTTCAATCCTCAATCCATCCTGCATCGCACGACATTGGGGAGCTCTTTCAAGCGGGCCGCTTACCGCTTCCTTGCATGGCAGCAGTCCTTGAGTGTCACGATGTATCTCTTCATCATCTCAGCCGTATCGATTTATGACATGCTGATGACGGTACGCTATGCCGATACGCTGAAGTACATGGAGCAGAATCCATTTGGCAGGTGGATGATGCGGTTGGATGAACTCGAACATGGGGTACCTCCCGATCTGACTCTTTTTCTCTCGGTCAAATCCCTTGGCACGGTCCTAGTCATGTTGGTGCTATTCGGACTGGTCCGGTATCGAGCTCGGCTTGGTCATCCCGTCGCCATCGGTGTGTCTATTTGCCAATTGATGCTTCTATGGTACTTGACCCTAGGCGAGGCGTAGAGATACAGCAGGTCGGACGTGTCGGAAAGCAAACCGACGACCCTCTGAATTGCAAGCATTGAAGGATGCGTGGAGTTCCACGCAATGTTTTTTTAGACAGAGCCGACACAGCCGACAAAAGTTCGATTTCGTTTCCATGAGCCTGAGGCGCTAGCCGATTTTTTGTACGTCGAAAGAAATCGGCTAGCGCCTCAGGCTCATTTTTGTCGTTTGTCGGCTGTGTCTGAGCCTTGTTCCCATTCATTCGGCGGGCCAGTCCTATCATCCGCTTCAGGAAGCGTCTGCAACTTCTCCTTTCCGCTCGCTCGAACTTGGAAAAACGGTCTAGGTGATTCGGAACTGAATTGCTATGGTGCCTTTGTAAGATTGCGATCACCCGTACGGATACGGGGAGCTGATGGTTCCATCGCGATTCGCATTTCGCTAGGCCGCTCAAGGACGAGTTGTTCATGATGCGTCAAACGTATCTCACCTGGAAGACCTGCTGTCGATTCACTCTTGGTGCTTGCCTGTTGCTCCCAGGGCAACTGGTAACAGCCCAGCCTCCAGGCAAAAGTCCAGGGGTCCAGCCGCGCGCTCCCGGGTACGGATCGGGCAATGCCCCTGCAGGCAATCCAGCGGCTACGGCTGGCAACCCAGCCAATTCCGCCGTTCCGACCAATCCTCAACTGAATGCTCAGCTGAATCCAAATGTTCAAAGCCGCGTTGATCAAGCGGTTCGAGACGGGCAACAGTGGCAGATGCAAGGCCCCAACAATGGTGGGCAAGTCCTGACGGATCCTCCATTCCCCCCTCTGTCGCCGCAAGAACAAGCCACCATCGATAGTATCCTCGCCTATTGGGAGCAAGAGACGGCCAAGATCGAGCGTTTCAGTTCCGACTTCACACGATGGGAATATGACTCCCAAGCGCCAGGAGTTGCGGAACTGGCGAGGCAACTGGGTCATACTGAAATCCCTGTCGCGGCCGGCCAAGGGGTGATTCGATTTAAGAAGCCAGACAGCGGGCTCTTCAAGACTGATGTCTATGCCAAAATGACTGGCCAGCTCACCCCAAAAGGCCAAGTCGAGTTGAGTAATGACAACAAGAATTTCGGTGAATGGGTCGTATGCGACGGCCGCAATGTTTGGGATTATGACCGCAAGGAAAAAATTCGAACGCGGGTCGAGCTCCCTCCAGAGATGCAGGGGCTGGGTATCATGAATTCGCCTCTGCCGTTTCTCTTCGGTGTGAAGGCGGACGAGATCAAATCACGCTATTGGGTACGAGCGATTTCGCCCGGCATGGAAAATGGTAAACCGGTCGAGAACAAGTACGCCGTCGAAGCGTATCCCAAGTATCCGGTCGATGCTGTCAATTATCATCACGTTCAAATTGTTTTGGATCGCGAAATGTTCTTGCCAGTGATGATGATCCTGTACATGCCCGAGTGGAATGACAAGGCCAGCAATCAGAACGGCGTTGTCATCGAACCTCGCGATAAGCGGATGGTCTATCAATTTGCCGGCCGACAGACGAACGCCAACATCTTCCAGAAGCTCAGTGAAGCGATTTTCTTGAAAGAGTTCATTCCAAACGACCCAGGGGCCGGTTGGAAAACCAACGAAATCCCTTATCTACCCAACGCGAATACCGCTCAGGCCCCCGTTGAAAATGGTCCGCGTACTGCGAACCCACGTCTGCCAGCGGCTCCGGGAAATCCGAGACCGCAATAACCCGAGCGAACTGGTCAACATCCATGCAATGGCGCGTGCTCGGATTTTGGAAGCCGTTAGGTTTTGCAGCGGTTTTGGTAGCGACCTGCGGCTGCTCCGGATGGCTCCCGGTACACTCCGAGCCACCTCCTATCGAGCGATCGTTTGGCAAAATGGAAATGCCACACGACACGGTCGGCGTCGAATCGATCCTTATCCGACTCAATGCCCATCAAGCCCAGCGCCTGGCTGAAGTATGGGGATCCGTAGACGAACAAGCCGTTGCACCCGAGGTACGAGTCGCACTCGATCGCAATGGACTAAGGGCTGGCAAGGCGACAAGTCACTTGCCAGCAACCCTCGAAGAATGGGTCCGTGCCAACGAACGTCGAAGAGATGTCGATCCGCTCGAACAAGTCGGATTGGCGGCAGATGTTTCGACCTTCGCTCAGCTTTGGAG